>Ga0196958_10000009_pt1 | contig 154712 bp, 150 predicted proteins | sample S1v_10metaG_FD_148654 | JGI IMG/M metagenome (GOLD analysis project Ga0196958, IMG submission 148654) | Soil microbial communities from Anza Borrego desert, Southern California, United States - S1+v_10 | ecosystem: Environmental > Terrestrial > Soil > Desert | place: USA: California... | reverse complement strand
CGAACCGGAATATGGTCCGTGACATCGCCAGCTGTCCAGTCAATCTCAAAGGAAAACCTCTTGACGAGGTTCATACAATTTACTGGCTATTCGGCACGCTGTTGAGTTCTCAAGGAACACGCGCTCACCATCGCAACCCACTCGAACCGAGTGACTTCCTCCGGGGCTTGTGCGCCGCGCTCCGTTCCGGTCTCGCTCCGGCCCGTTCCGCGCTGGCAAGGAGAAACTTACACGAGTGTCGCCGGATAGTGAAATCGGGGGGTCGGTCGCCGCGTCTCCGCAGCTAGACGTGGTGCACGGGCCGGAGACGGAGGATGCTGTCCGGGTGCTGCTCCCCCCTCGTCTCCGCCCGTGGGGCAGGTATGGCATCCACCTCGCCGTGGTCGCCGCTTGCTACTACGCCGGCGCGCGCCTCGGCCTCCTCCAAGCGTTGGTCAACGACCAGGTGTCCCCCCTGTGGCCGCCGACCGGCGTCGCGCTGCTGGCGCTCCTGCTGGGCGGGGTGCGCCTGTGGCCGGCGATCGCCGTCGCCGCGTTCGCCGTGAACGCCCCGCTGGACGGTGGCAGCACCGCGTTCCTGATCAGCGTCGGCAACGCCCTCGGCCCGGTCGTCGCGTTCCTCCTGCTCAAGCACACGGGGTTCCGGACGGAGCTGGAGCGGACGCGGGACGCGCTCGGCCTGGTGTTCCTGGGCGCGTTCGCGGGGATGGCCGTCAGCGCCTCCGTCGGCACGGGCGCGCTGGTGCTCGCCGGCGAGGTCGCCAGGTCGGACTTCTGGTCCACCTGGTCGGTCTGGTGGACCGGTGACGCGATGGGCGTGCTGGTCCTGGTCCCCCTGGTGCTGGCGCTGCGCCGGCTGCGCCGCCCGGTGCGGCCGGCGCGGGCGCTGGAGGCGGCGGCGCTGCTGGTCGCGACCACGGGGGTGATGGTGATCGCCGCGAACAGCCCGGTGCGGCTGCTGTACGTGGTGTTCCCGTTCGCCGTCTGGGGCGCCCTGCGCTTCCAGCACCTGGGTTCGGCGCCGTGCGCGCTGATCGCGTCGGTGATGGCCTCGCGCGGGGCCGCGGCGGGGATCGGCCCGTTCGCGCACCTGGACCTGGTGCACCGGATGGTGACCCTGCAGGCGTTCACGACCACGGTCGTGCTGACGACCCTGGTGCTCAGCGCGGTGATCGCCGAGCGCAACGAGGCGCGCAGGGCGATCGAGCGCACCTGCGCCCAGCTGTCCGACGTGGTGTCGCAGTACCAGCCGCTGCTGCTGGGCAAGGCGCTGCCGCCGACCCACCCGGACGCCCGCTGATGGACGTGCTGATCATCGGTGGCGGTCCGGCCGGTCGTGCGCTGGCGGCGGAGTGCTGGGCGCGCGGGCTCGGCACCGCGTTGGTCGACCGGCGTCCCGGGCGGCCGTGGCGCGCGACCTACGGCGCGTGGTCGGACGAGCTGCCCGCGGGCGCGCCGGTCGCCGTGTCGACGTCCAAGGCCCGGGTGGTGGGCGTGCGGGAGCACCGGCTCGGGCGCGGGTACGCGGTGCTGGACAACGAGCGGCTGCACCGGCTGCCCGAGGGCGTGCGGGTGGTGGAGGGGACGGTGGCGCAGCGCGACCGCCACCGGGTCGTGCTGCGCGACGGGCGCGTGCTCACCGCCGACGTGGTGGTGAACGCGACGGGGTCGGCCGAGGGCCGGGCCGCCCAGCACGCCGTCGGCGTCGTGGTGCCCAAGGAGGCCGCCGCGCCGTTCCTCGGCGAGGACGAGGCGCTGATCATGGACTGGCGCAGGCCGCCGGACGCGGGCACGCCGGACCCGACCTTCCTCTACGCCGTCCCGGTGTCGGCGGACCGGGTGCTGCTGGAGGAGACGTCGCTGGCGCGCGCGCCGGGCCTGCCGCTGGCCGAGCTGCGGCTGCGGCTGCGCGCGCGCCTGGCCGCGCACGGCCTGCCCCTGCCCCGCGAGGAGGAGCGGGTGCGCATCCCGCTGGACGGCCCGGTGGACCGCGACGCGTTCGGCGCCGCCGCGGGGCTGGTGCACCCGGCCACCGGCTACAGCGTGGCGAGCGCGCTGCGGCTGGCGCCGGAGGTGGCGCGGGCGATCGCGGCGGGCGTGCCGGTGTCCCGGGTGCTGTGGCCGGCGCGGGCCCGGTTGGTCCACGCGTTCCGCCGGCACGGCCTGGCGGCGGTGCTGGCGATGCGGCCCGACCAGGTTCCGGAATTTTTCGACATCTTTTTCCAATTGAGTGAGAATCAGCAACGCAACTACCTCGGCAACCGCGCCGACCTGCGAGGATCCCTCGACTCCATGTCCGCGCTGTTCCGCGCGGCGCCCTGGTGGTTGCGCGCCCGATTGGCATTTTCGGTGCAACCGGCCACGGATGGAGGAACAGCTGGTTAACGGTCTGGGCAACAGAAGATCGACCGGGCAGGATCAGCGTGTGCCCGCCTTGCTGGATGACGTCCGCTTCGCCTTCCAGCCGCTGTTCAACCTCAACACCGGAGGGGTCGTCGCGGTCGAAGCCCTCGCCCGCCCGCACGACGGCAGCGTGCAGGACCTGCTCCGCATGGCCTTCCGTGCGGGGTACTTGGCGAACACCGACGTGGCCCTCGCCTGTCGTGCGGTCCGCAGCGCGGCCGACCACGACTTCACCCTCCCGCTGCACGTCAACCTGCTCGCGATGACGATCGCGGACAAGCCGGAGCACCTGGCCCCGCTCTACGCGGCGCTGCGCGACGCGGGCCGCCCGCCGGCGAACCTGGTGGTGGAGGTCGGCACGCCGTACTCGCGCGCCCCGCGCCACCGGCTGGTCAAGGGCCTGGCGAAGCTGCGCGAGGACGGGTTCCGGATCGGCCTGGACGGCGTGGGCGAGGGCGACTCGCCGCTGTCGCTGCTGGCCGAGGTGCAGCCGGAGGTGGTCAAGCTCGACCGCGAGGTCGTGCAGGACCTGCCCACCGACCCGGCGCGGCTCGCGCTGGTGCAGGCGCTGAACCACCTGTGCGAGGCGACCGGCTCGCAGGTCGTCGCCGAGGGCGTGGAGACCGAGGCGCAGCTCGTGGCGCTGCGCCGGCTGGGCGTGCGGCTCGCGCAGGGCAACCTGCTGGCCTCGGCGCAGCGCCGGCCGAAGGTGAACGCGACGATCTCCGCGGTGCTCGGCGAGGTCGGCGACCCGGAGTCGACGGCCAAGACGCTGACCAAGCCGCTGCGCCGCAAGACCGGCCCGAAGGTCACCGACTTCCTGCACCCCGCGACCACGCTGCCGGAGTCGGCGACCTCGGAGGAGGTGCGCGACGTGCTGGCCACCCAGCCGACGGTCAGCGGCGTGGTGCTGGTCGACGACGAGGGCCGGCCGACCTGGACGGTGGACCGCAACCGGTTCCTGCTGGCGGTGACGGGGCCGTTCGGGCACGCCCTGCACGCCAAGCGGGAGGCCGCGCGGCTGGCGGACAAGCCGCGCGTCATCGGCGCGGACTCGGCCGCGCTGGACCTGCTGGACATCGTCGCCCACGCCAACCGCGAGCGCACCAACGACGACCTGGTGGTCGTGGACGACCAGGACCGGTGCCTGGGCGTGGTGCGGGTGGCCGACGTGGTGCGCGGCATCGCCGAGCTGAAGGTCGAGCAGGCCGCCGCGCTCAACCCGCTGACCCGCCTGCCGGGCAGCGACTCCATCGCGCGCGAGGTGGACCGGCGCATCCTCAACGGCGACATCTTCGCCGTCGGCTGGCTGGACGTGGACGCGTTCAAGCGGGTGAACGACACGGTGGGGTTCGCCGCCGGCGACGACCTGATCCGGGCGCTGGGCCGGACGCTGTCCGAGGGCGCCACCGCCTTCCCCGGCGCCCAGGTCGGGCACGTCGGCGGGGACGACTTCCTCGTCGTCGCCGGGCTGAACGAGATCGTGCCCTACGCCGCGGGGGTGCTGGACACGCCGTTCGACGCCGAGGGGCACGGGGTCACGCTGTCGCTGGCGACGCTGGTCTGCGCGGCCGGGTCGGTGGGCTCGTACCGGGAGGTGTCCCGGTTGCTGGCCCCGCTGAAGGAGCAGGCGAAGTCGTTGCGCGGCAACAGCTGGGTGCTGGGCCGACCGGGCAGCGACCACGTGGACGTGCTGCGCGGCGGTCCCCACCTCGCAGTCAGCTGATTGCCCGTCTCATCGACCGGGAAGTTCACCACAACGATGCATGTGCACTGGTTCGACCACTCATAGCATCAGGATGACTACCCACTGCGAGGAGGCACCTGGTGAGCGAGGTCAAGGTCACCGCGCTGCCGAGCCCGCCCACCGGGTTCGGTGCGGCGCTCTCGATGGGGGTGGAGGAGGAGTTCCTGCTCGTCGACGCGGGCACCGGGGCGCCGGCGCCGGCGGCGGGGGCGGTGCTCGGCGACGCGGACGGGGTGCTCGACCTGCAGGCCGAGATCACCCGGTACCAGGTCGAGAGCGCGACCTCGGTGTGCCTGACGACGGCCGAGATCCGCGACCAGCTCGTGGTGTCCCGGCAGACCCTGAGCGACCTGGCGCGCGAGCACGGCACGCGGGTGGTGGCGACCGGCACCCCGGTGTTCGGCGCGCAGCGCCCGCCGCCGCTGACCGACGACCGGCGGTACCGGGCCATCGCGCAGTGGTACGGGCCGCTGGTCGACGGGCTGACCATCTGCGGCTGCCACGTGCACATCGGCATCCCGGACGAGGAGACCGGCGTGCTGATCTCCAACCACCTGCGGCCGTGGCTGCCGGTGCTGCTGGCGATCAGCGCGAACTCGCCGTTCTTCGAGGGCCGGGACACCGGGTACGCGAGCTGGCGGTACGTGACGTGGAGCCCGTGGCCGTCGGCGGGCGCGCCGCCGTGGTTCGCCTCGGCCGCGGACTACCACCGCGGGACGGGCACGCTGCGGACCTCGGGCGCGGCCATGGACGCCGCGATGGTCTACTGGGACGTCCGGCTGTCGGCCAACCACCCGACGGTGGAGCTGCGGGTGTGCGACGTGGCCGCGACCGTGGACGAGGCCGTGCTGATCGCGGCCCTGGTGCGGGCCGTCGCGGCGACGGCGGTGGCGGGCGCGCCCGCGCTGCCGGTGTCCGACCTGGCGCTGCGGACGTCGCTGTGGCGCGCGGCGCGGGACGGGGTGGGCGGCCTGGGCGTGGAGCCGCGCACCGGGCAGCTGGTGCCGGCGGCGGACCGCGTGCGGGCGCTGCTGGAGTGGGCGCGGCCGGCGTTGCAGGTCCACGGCGACGAGGAGCTGGCCGACGAGGGCGTGGCCCGGCTGCTGGTGGACGGCGACGGGGCGGCGCGGCAGCGGCGGGCGTTCCGGCGGCGCGGCTCGCTGACCGACGTGGTGGACCTGCTGGTCGAGCAGACCTAGCCGCGGCGGCGGTGGGGCACCCCGACCGGGTGCCCCGGCCGCCCGCTACTTCCTGGCGTCGGCGAGGAAGGCCCGGAACGCCGCCGCCGGGAACGTCAGCTCGGGACCGGCCCGGTGCTTGCTGTCCCGCACCGCCCGGCGCTCGTCATCCGGGCAGGCCAACTCGACGCACTGCGGGTCGTTGCCTCCGCTGGTGTAGCTGCTCTTGCGCCACCGCAACATGTTCAGCCGCTCCTAGCTGTCGGGGAGTTCAGCGATCCTGGCTTCCAGTATCGCGGCCGACTCCTCCTCCGGGGCAGCCCGCTCCCAGGCGTTCTGGAAGGTGTTCAGGTAGGGGTCGGTCGCTTTGACGTAGTCGCTCCTGGTCACGTTGGCGACCAGGGCGATCGACCTGCCCTCGGCTGTGTGGAGCAGCGTGAACGGGAGCGCGAGCGCTGCGACGTTGCCGGCTTCCCTGGTCACCACGCGGAAGGTGGCGTTGGGCATCTGCGCGATCCGGTGGAGGTGTTCGAGCTGCCGCCGCAGCACCGCCGGCCCTCCGCTCGACCGGGTCAGCCCGTCTTCGCCGATCGCGACCCACACCCGCGGACCGCCCGGGTGGATGATGCGGTGGCCGCGCTCCGCCCGTTCGTCGGCGAGGGCGGCCACCCGAGACGCTTCCACGAGCGGCGATGCCGACAGCAGCGCGTACGCGTACTCGTGGGTCTGGAGCAGTCCGGGGATCTCGTTGTAGACCATGCGGATCTCCACCGCCAGCCGCTCCAGGGACAGGTACTGCCGTGCCCTCGCGCTGGGAGTGGCTCCTGGGCGGGCGCGCTGCCGGGCTTCGCGGGCCAGCGCCCGGAGCTGCTCCGCCTGCTCGACCGTCGGCAGGTAGATGCCGATCATCGCCTGCACGTCCGCGGACGTGGGCGCGATCACCCCGTTCTCGATCTTCGTCAGCTTCGTCGCGTAGAAGCTCGTCGTGAGGGCACGCAGAAGTCCCTCGGCTTCCCCTGGCCCCATCCCGCTCCCCAGTCGGAGCTGCCGGGCCAGCTCGCCGCACTGGAGCCGGGAAATCACTGGGTCGAACACCGGTCGTCACCTCGCTGTGGGCAGCTTGCAAGACAAAGGATTCACCCGTTCGAGACGCGGAATATCGCATCGTCCGCGCTACGCTCGTCCTGTCCGCACAACAGTAGCGATCCGAGAGGGAAACCCGGTGTTCAACACGGTCCTGGGCGTCACGGCCCAGCAGTGGGCGAAGATCGACGGCGATTCGCCGATCACCAGCGAGATCCACCGCGACGCGGTCCAGTTCTCCTGGGGCGACGGCGGCGTCGAGATGCTGTTCACCCCGCAGGCGCTGGAGAAGCTGCTCAGCGAGGGTCAGGAAGCGCTCCGCCTGATCAACGAACAGCGGTCGCCGGCTTGAGGCCGACGACCGCTGCGGTGCGGTCCCTCCGGAGGTGGGTTCCGGAGGGGCCGCGCTGGGTGGTCCGGTGGTGCTGGGGTGGTCAGACGGTGAAGCCGAGGGCGCGGAGCTGCTCGCGGCCGTCGTCGGTGATCTTCTCGGGCCCCCACGGGGGCATCCAGACCCAGTTGATGCGGAAGTCGTCGACGATGCCGCCGGCGGGTCCGCCGACCAGCGCCTGGCGCGTCTGGTCCTCGATCACGTCGGTCAGCGGGCAGGCCGCCGAGGTGAGGGTCATGTCGATCACGGCGACGTTCTGCTCGTCCACGCGGATGTCGTAGACCAGGCCGAGGTCGACCACGTTGATGCCCAGCTCGGGGTCGACCACGTCGCGCATGGCCTCCTCGACGTCGTCCAGGTTCGCCACGTCCGCCTTGGGGGCGGGCGGTTCCGGCATCCCCTCGACGCCGCGGACGACGTCATCGCCCGACTGCCCGGCGACCGACTGCCCGGCGACCGGCTGCCCGGCGTCCACCTGCTGCCCGGTGTCCACGTTCCCTGGGGTGGTCATGCCTTCGCTCCTTCGCTGCGGGCCACCGCGTCCTTGAAAGCCATCCAGCCCAGCAGGGCGCACTTCACGCGTGCCGGGTACCTCGCCACACCGGCGAACGCGATCCCGTCCTCCAGCACGTCCTCGTCGGGCTCGACCTGGCCGCGGCCCTGCATCAGCTCGACGAAGGCGTCCATCTTCTCGAACGCCTCCGCCAGCGGCCGGCCCACCACGAGGTCGGTCAGCACCGACGTCGACGCCTGGCTGATGGAGCAGCCCTGGCCGTCGTAGGACACGTCCGCGACCTTGCCGCCGTCGAGGCGCACGCGCAGCGTCACCTCGTCGCCGCAGGTCGGGTTGATCTGGTGCGACTCGGCGTCGAACGGGTCGCGCAGACCGCGGCCGTGCGGGTTCTTGTAGTGGTCCAGGATGATCTCCTGGTACATCTGCTGCAACTGCACCTACACCACCCCGAAGAACTTCTGCGCTTCGCGCACGCCGTCCACCAGGGCTCGCACCTCGTCCAGGGTGTTGTAGACGTAGAAGCTCGCGCGCACAGTGGCGGCGGCGTTCATCCGGCGGTGCAGCGGCCACGCGCAGTGGTGGCCCACGCGCGCCGCGATGCCCAGGCTGTCGAGCACCTGGCCCACGTCGTGGGCGTGGATGCCCTCGACCACGAACGCCACGGCGCCGCCCCGGTCCACCGTGTCGGCCGGGCCGACGACGCGCACGCCCGGGATCCCCGCCAGGCCGCGCAGGGCGGCGTCGGTCAGCAGGTGCTCGTGCGCGGCGACGCGGTCCATGCCCAGGGCGTTGAGGTAGTCCACGGCCGCGCCCAGCGCCACCGCCTGCGAGGTCATCGGCGAACCGGCCTCGAAGCGCTGCGGCGGCGGGGCGAACGTGGAGCCCTCCATGCGCACCAGCTCGATCATCGACCCGCCGGTGAGGAACGGCGGCAGGGCCTCCAGCAGCTCCCGGCGGCCGTAGAGCACGCCCACGCCGGAGGGGCCGAGCATCTTGTGGCCGGAGAAGACCGCGAAGTCCACGCCGAGCGACCGGAAGTCGACCGGGCTGTGCGGCACGGACTGGCAGGCGTCGAGCACGGTCAGCGCGCCGACCCGGTGCGCCGCCTCCACCAGGGTCGCGACCGGGTTCACGGTGCCCAGGACGTTGGACTGGTGGGTGAAGGCGACGACCTTGGTGCGGTCGTTGACCAGCGAGTCCAGCTCGGACAGGTCGAGCCGGCCCTCGTCGGTGACGCCGAACCAGCGCAGGGTCGCGCCGGTGCGGGCGGCCAGCTGCTGCCACGGCACCAGGTTGGCGTGGTGCTCCATCTCGGTCACGACGACCTCGTCGCCGGGGCCGAGGCGGAACCGCTCGGCCTCCGGCCCGGCGACCGCGGCGTTGCCCATCGCGTACGCGACGAGGTTGATGCCCTCGGTCGCGTTCTTGGTGAACACGATCTCGCCGAAGTCGACGCCGACGAACGACGCGATCCGGGCGCGCGCGCCCTCGTACGCGTCGGTCGACTCCTCGGCGAGCTGGTACGCGCCGCGGTGCACGGGCGCGTTGGCGGCCTCCAGGAACGCGCGTTCGGCGTCGAGGACCGGCGCCGGCCGTTGCGAGGTGGCGCCGGAATCCAGGTAGACCAGCGGCTTGCCCTCCCGCACGGTGCGGCCCAGGATCGGGAAGTCCGCCCGCACGGCAGCGACGTCCAGCGGAGCTGCGGTGGTGGTCACAGCCTGCGACGCCCCCTCTCGTAATCTCGAAACGAAGTCCACTTACGGTGGAACGTCAGCCGACCTTCGCGACTTCCTGGCTGCCGGTGTACTTCACGTAACCGTGCTCCTCGAGCTGGTCGGCCAGCTCGCGGCCACCGGACTCGACGATGCGGCCGTTGGCGAACACGTGCACGAAGTCGGGCTGGATGTACTTGAGGATCCGGGTGTAGTGGGTGATGAGCATGACGCCCACCTCGCCGGAAGCCTTGTACTTGTTCACGCCCTCGGAGACCACGCGCAGCGCGTCGACGTCCAGGCCGGAGTCGGTCTCGTCCAGGATCGCGATCTTCGGCTGGAGCAGGCCCAGCTGGAGGATCTCGTGGCGCTTCTTCTCGCCGCCGGAGAAGCCCTCGTTGACCGAGCGCTCGGCGAAGGCCGGGTCGATGTCCAGGTCGGCCATCGCGCCCTTGACCTCCTTCACCCAGTGCCGCAGGTTCGGGGCCTGGCCGCGCACGGCGGTGGCGGCGGTGCGCAGGAAGTTCGACATCGAGACGCCGGGCACCTCGACGGGGTACTGCATGGCGAGGAACAGGCCGGCGCGGGCGCGCTCGTCCACGCTCATCTCCAGGACGTCCTCGCCGTCGAGCAGCACGGTGCCCGAGGTGACCTGGTACTTGGGGTGGCCGGCGACGGCGTAGGACAGGGTGGACTTGCCCGAGCCGTTCGGCCCCATGATGGCGTGCGTCTCGCCGGCGTTGATGGTCAGGTCGACGCCCTTGAGGATCTCCTTGGACGCCTCGTCGGTGGTGACCGAGACGTGCAGGTCCTTGATCTCCAGAGTGGCCATTGGTGCTTCAGTTCTCCTGGTGTGGCGGGCGGTGGGTCAGTTCGTGGTGGCGGTGACGTCGACGTGGACGTCACCGCCGCGGATCTCGACGGCGAAGACGTCGACCGGTTCGGTGGCGGGCGGGGACGACGGGGCGCCGGTGCGCAGGTCGAAGCACGACCCGTGCAGCCAGCACTCGATGCCCTTGCGGGTCACGTCGCCCTCCGAGAGCGAGACCTCGGCGTGCGTGCACAGGTCGCGCAGCGCGTGCACGGCGTCGCCGTCGCGCACGAGGACGACCGGGGTGTACTCGTCGCCGACCTCGAAGGCGACCGGCTTGCGGTCGTCGAGGTCGGACAGCGAGCACACCCTGATCACGCGCCCACCGCCGCGAGTTCCGCCTCGATCGCGGCTTCGAGCCGCTCGCGCAGCTCGGGGATGGCGATCTTGAGCAGGATCTCGTGGAAGAAGCCGCGCACGACCAGCCGGCGCGCCTGCTGCTCCGGGATGCCCCGCGCCTGCAGGTAGAACAGCTGCTCGTCGTCGAACCGGCCGGTGGCGCTGGCGTGGCCCGCGCCCTCGATCTCGCCGGTCTCGATCTCCAGGTTGGGCACCGAGTCGGCGCGCGCGCCGTCGGTGAGCACCAGGTTGCGGTTCAGCTCGAACGTCTCGGTGCCCTCGGCCGCCGCGCGGATCAGCACGTCGCCGATCCACACGGTGTGGGCGTCCTCGCCCTGCAGCGCGCCCTTGTAGACGACGTTGCTGCGGCAGTTGGACTCCGCGTGGTCCACGAACGTGCGGTGCTCCAGGTGCTGGCCCGCGTCGGCGAAGTACAGGCCCAGCAGCTCCGCGTCGCCGCCGCGCCCGGTGTAGGTGACCACCGGGGTGAGCCGGACCAGGTCGCCGCCCAGGGTGATGACGGTGTGCTTGAACGTCGCGTCGCGGCCCAGCCTGGCGTGGTGCGACGAGACGTGCACCGCGTCGTCGGCCCAGTCCTGGATCGCCACGACCGTCAGGTGCGCGCCGTCGGCGACGACGAACTCGACGTTGTCGGCGTAGGCGCCCGAGCCGCGGTGGTCCAGGACGACGACGGCCTCGGCGAACTGCTCGGCGCGCACCTGCAGGTGGCCGTAGGCGACCTCGCCGACGCCCGCGCCGGTCACGGTGATGGTGGTCGGCTCGACCTTGGTGTCCTTGGGCAGCGTCACGACGGTCGCCTCGGTGAACGAGGCCCACGCCTGCGCCGCGATCCGGTCGCCCGGGGTGCCCGCGACGCCCAGCCGCTCGTCGCCGCGCGCGGCGGTCTCGACGCGGACGCCCTCGGGCGCGGAGACCTCGACGGTGGCCGAGGCGGTGGCCTCCGCGCCGTTGTGCAGGTTCGCCAGGCGCTTCATGGGCGTGAAGCGCCAGATCTCCTCGCGACCGCCCGGCACCTCGAACGCGGCCACGTCGAAGGACGTGAAGTGGTCCGCGCGCGAGGAGACGGGGGCCGGGGCCGCGCCGTGCGAGTGGGCCGTCAGGCCGTGTTGCTGGTCTTCGGTGGTGACGGCCATGTCAGCCGACGGCCCCTTCCATCTGCAGTTCGATCAGGCGGTTCAGTTCCAGGGCGTACTCCATGGGCAGCTCGCGCGCGATGGGCTCCACGAACCCGCGCACGATCATCGCCATGGCCTCGTCCTCGTTCAGGCCGCGCGACATCAGGTAGAACAGCTGGTCCTCGGAGACCTTCGAGACGGTCGCCTCGTGGCCCATGGACACGTCGTCCTCGCGGACGTCGACGTACGGGTAGGTGTCGGAGCGGCTGATGTTGTCCACCAGCAGCGCGTCGCACTTCACCGTGGACTTCGAGTGGTGCGCCCGCTTGTTGACCTGGACCAGGCCGCGGTAGGAGGTGCGACCGCCGCCGCGCGCCACCGACTTGGACACGATGGTGGACGAGGTGTGCGGGGCCATGTGGACCATCTTCGCGCCGGCGTCCTGGTGCTGGCCCTCGCCCGCGAACGCGATGGAGAGGACCTCGCCCTTGGCGTGCTCGCCCATCAGGAACACGGCCGGGTACTTCATGGTCACCTTGGAGCCGATGTTGCCGTCGACCCACTCCATCGTCGCGCCCTCTTCGGCCTTGGCGCGCTTGGTGACCAGGTTGTAGACGTTGTTCGACCAGTTCTGGATGGTCGTGTAGCGGCAGCGACCACCCTTCTTGACGATGATCTCCACGACCGCCGAGTGCAGCGAGTCCGAGGAGTAGATCGGCGCGGTGCAGCCCTCGACGTAGTGCACGTAGGCGCCCTCGTCGACGATGATCAGCGTGCGCTCGAACTGGCCCATGTTCTCGGTGTTGATCCGGAAGTAGGCTTGCAGCGGGATGTCCACGTGGACGCCCTTGGGCACGTAGATGAACGAGCCGCCGGACCACACCGCGGAGTTCAGCGCGGAGAACTTGTTGTCACCCGAGGGGATGACCGAGCCGAAGTACTCCTTGAACAGCTCGGGGTGCTCGCGCAGCGCCGTGTCGGTGTCCAGGAAGACGACGCCCTGCTCCTCCAGGTCCTCGCGGATCTTATGGTAGACGACCTCGGACTCGTACTGGGCGGCGACACCGGAGACCAGGCGCTGCTTCTCCGCCTCCGGGATGCCCAGCTTGTCGTAGGTGTTCTTGATGTCGTCGGGCAGGTCGTCCCAGGTCGCCGCCTGCTTCTCGGTCGACCGGACGAAGTACTTGATGTTGTCGAAGTCGATCCCGGACAGGTCCGAGCCCCACGTCGGCATGGGCTTGCGGTCGAACAGGCGCAGCGCCTTCAACCGGAACTCGAGCATCCACTCGGGTTCGCCCTTCTTGGCCGAGATGTCCCGGACGACGTCCTCGTCCAGGCCCCGGCGAGCGCTCGCGCCTGCCACGTCCGAGTCGGCCCAGCCGAACTCGTAGTTGCCGATGCTCGCCAGGGTCTCCTCCTGGGTGAGCGGGGCTGTGGTGGTGCGCTGCTCGGCAGCGGCAGTCATGCGGGCTCCCCTCCATCTGAAGTCCGATCGTCGGCCTGGTCGCCGACCGTGATCCGGGGTGGTGTGTTCGGGATGTGCGTCGTGCACACGGCGTCGCCGCGGGCGATGGTGGCCAGGCGCTGCACGTGGGTGCCGAGCAGGTCGGCGAACGCCGCCGTCTCGGTCTCGCACAGCTGCGGGAACTCGGCGGCGACGTGCGCGACGGGGCACAGGTGCTGGCACAGCTGCTCGCCTGCCCCCACGTGCCGCGCCGAAGCAGCGTAGCCCTCCCTGGTCAGCGCGGCCGCCAGGGCCTCGGCCCGCTCGGCGGGGCCGGCCTGCGCCGTGACCGCCGCGCGGTGCTGCTCGACGAAGGCCGACACGCGGCGCTCGGCGAAGGCCCGCACCGCCTGCTCCCCGCCCTGCTCGGCGAGGAAGCGCAGCGCGGCCACGGCGAGGTCGTCGTAGGCGTGCCCGAAGCGGGCGCGGCCCTGCTCGGTCAGCAGGAACAGCTTGGCCGGGCGACCCCGGCCGCGGCGGCCCCGGCTCGGGGCCTCCCGGCTGACCGCCTCGCCGTCGGCGACCAGCGCGTCGATGTGCCGGCGCACCGCCGTGGGGCTGAGCCCGAGCCGCTGCGCGACCGCGGCGGCGGTGATCGGGCCCTGCTCCAGCAGCAGGCGCGCCACGCCGTGCCGCGTCCGGCCGTCGTGCCCGGCGGGCACGGCGGCGTGGTCGGCTCCGGCGTTTTTCACAACACCAGTGTTGCCTATTTCGCCGGCGCCCGCAAAGACGGCCACCGCCCGGGTGACCCGAGTCACGCGGGAGGGCCGGTCGCTACCCTTCGGGCGTGACGGCGGGCGGATTGGTGATGGTGGACCGGAGCAGCATCGGCGAAGCGGGCCCCCTCGACGCCCCGGAGCGCCGGCAGCTCGACATCATCCGCCGCTGGGGCACCGTGGGCGCGCTGCTGATGTTCGTCGGCTCCCTCGGGGCCGGCGCGGCGCCGGTGTTCAGCCCGCTGCCCGGCACGCCCGTGCTCGGCCTGTTCTCCCGGATGCCCAGCGCGGCGATGGCCGTGGTGTGGACCGGCGTGTTCCTGGTGGTGTCGGCCTGGCTGTGGCTGGGCCGCTTCGCCCGGCCGGGCCGCTCCAGGCTGGTCTCGCGCAGCCAGCTGGACCGCACGCTGCTGATGTGGATCACGCCGCTGGTGTTCGTGCTGCCCATGTTCAGCCGCGACGTCTACAGCTACCTCGCGCAGTCGCAGATCGCCGCCAACGGCCAGGACCCCTACCAGCAGGGGCCGCAGACCGCGCTGGGCGTGGACCACCCGCTGACCGCGAACGTGCCCAACATCTGGCGCGAGACGCCCGCCCCCTACGGGCCGCTGTTCCTGGCCCTGGGCCGGGTCATCTCGATGGTGACCGGCGACAGCGTCCTGCCCGGCGTGTTCCTGCACCGGCTGCTGGTGCTGGTGGGCCTGGCGATGATCGTGTGGGCGCTGCCCCGGCTGGCGCGGCGGTTCGGCGTGCCCCCGGTGAGCGCGCTGTGGCTGGGCGCGGCCAACCCGCTGGTGCTGTTCCACCTGGTCGTCGGCGTGCACAACGAGGGCCTGGCCATCGGCCTGATGCTGGTCGGCCTGGAGCTGGCGCTGCGCCGGCTGCCCACCGCGCCCGGGACGCCGCTGACCCGCGAGGAGCTGCTGTGGATCTCGCTGGGCGCGACGATGATCACGTTCGGCGCGGCGGTGAAGATCCCGGCCGCGCTCGCGCTGGGCTTCCTGGGCGTGATGATCGCCCGGCGGATGGGCGGGTCGTTCCCGGACCTGCTCAAGGCGGCGGTGCTGCTGACGGTGGTGTCGGGGGTGGTGATGGTGGCCACCTGCCTGGGCACCGGCCTGGGCTTCGGGTGGGTCGAGACGCTCAACGTCGCCGGGACGGTGAAGTCGTGGATGTCCCCCCCGACCGCGATGGGGTTCATGGGCGGCGGGCTCGGGCTGCTCCTGGGGCTGGGCAACCACACCGACGCGATGATCGCCCTGATGCGCCTGGTCACGCAGGCGGTGTCGGTCGTCATCGCGGGCACGCTGCTGTGGAAGGCTTTCAAGGGGCGCATCAAGGCGGTCAACGGCCTGGGCGCGGGCCTGGGCGCGGTGCTGGTGCTCGGGCCGGTGCTCCAGCCCTGGTACGTGCTGTGGGCCGCCCTGCCGCTCGCGACGGCCGTCCTGGCGAAGCGGTTCCGGCTCTTCGCGACGGGGACGAGCGCGTTCATCGCGGTCATCCTCCCGCCCACCGGCTCGGCCTTCGACGGCCGCGCCTACATCGTCCCGCAGGCCGTGCTGGGCGCCCTGATCGCGTTCGGCGTCTGCCTGTTCGTGGCGCGCAAGCAGGTGCTCCCTTTGATCCGCCGCGACCCGCTGCCCGAACACGCCTGACCGAACACGCCCGACCGAAGGACGCCTGACCGAGCACGCCTGACCGTAAGCACGCCCCACCCCCAGGCGCACACCCCGACGTTTGCGGCTTTGGCTTTCGGCCTTTGCACGCCCCGTGCAGACCGGTGTCTTCGTGTTCTCCCCGTATGGCCTGCCCGGAGGGCTACCATGCTTTCTCGGGGGGTGCAAGCACGCTTTTCGCTTGCACCCCCCGAGAAAGCATGGTCGTCTTTGACAGGCCATGCGGGGAGAACACGACCGCTGTTTCTTTTCCTTCTCCTTGGCGGCCTGCCTGTCCGGCGAGGACTCTTTTAATCTCTTCAGCTTGGATCGGTAGAGCACCAATTCTTACCCGGATCGGTGCGCAACCCAGGTATGAAGAGCGGCCGAGAGGCCCCCAAGGAGGAGGAAAAGAAAGAGCGGTCGTGTTCTCCTCCCCGTACGGCCTGCCGAAGGCAATCATGTTCGTTGGGGGGTGTCAAGCGAAAAGCGTGCTTGACACCCCCCAACGAACATGATCGGGCTGCGCCCAGGCCGTACGGGGAGGAGAACACGAAGCGACCGGTGTGTGCACTGGGTGCGGCATTCCTGCGTGAAGAGCGGTGGAGGGGCGCGGGTGGCGTCAGGAAGGCGTCTGGTTGCCGTTCGGAGGTGGAGTCGGTCGGCGTAACCCGTTCGGGGTGTAACCCGTTGCTTCCGGCGGGCGACCTACCGGTACCTGGGAGGATCCGCCCGTCCGCATCCGGGGAGGGAGCGCGTGGTGGCCGACGTGCCGCAGGAGCAGATCCGGTTCGCCGTCGTCCTCAACGGCGGGGTCAGCCTGGCCGTGTGGATGGGCGGGGTGGTGCTCGAACTCGACCGGTTGACGAGGGGGGACGGCGCGTACGCCGACCTGCTGGCCGCGGTGGGCAGCACGGCGCGGGCCGATGTCATCACCGGCACCTCCGCCGGCGGCATCAACGGCGCGGCGCTGGCGCTGTCGCAGGTCAACGCGAACGCCAAGCTGGAGCGCCTGCGCGACCTGTGGGCCGAGCAGGGGCGGATGGAGCAGCTGCTGCGCACCCCGTTCCGCGGCTCCCCCGTCTCGCTGCTCAAGGGCGACGAGTTCTTCCTGCCCCGCCTGCGCGAAGCGCTCGACCGGCTGACCACGGACTTCGCGCCGACCCCCGTCGACGAGCGGCCGGTGGACCTGCGCATCACGACGACCCTGCTGGCGGGCGTGCCGACCGTCAGCCACGACGACCTGGGCCAGACCCTCGTCCAGTCCTCCCACCAGGGCAGCTTCTGGTTCCGCCGGGACCCGGCCGGCGAGCGGGACGACTTCGCCGCCGACGGGCTGCCGACCCTGGTGGACCGGATGGCGCTGGCCGCGCGCTCGTCGGCGTCGTTCCCGTTCGCCTTCGAGCCCTCCTACGTGCCGGTCACGCCGGAGGCCGCCGGCGGCGACCGCCCGAACATGGCCGAGGTGGCGTCGTGGGCGAACGGCTCGGACAACCGGTCCCGGTACGCGGTCGACGGCGGTGTGCTGGTCAACACCCCGACCCGGGAGGCCCTCGACGCCATCGACCGGATGCCCGCCGAAGGCCCGGTGCGGCGGGTGATGCTGCTGGTCTTCCCGCACGCGCGCGAGTCCGCCGACGAGGTCACCGCCCCGGTGGACGGCGCGCTGCCCAGCACCATCGGCACCGGCGCGAAGCTGCTCGCCGCGCTGACCAGCCAGAGCAGCCGCACCTACGTGGAGCGGATCGAGGAGCACAACCGCCTGGCCGCGTCCCGGCGGGGCGGGCGCAGCGCGCTGCTGGACCGGCTCGCGGCGGGCGGCTCGGTCACCGGCAAGCTCTACGCGCTGGCGTCGACCCTGCACGACCACTACGAGGACGTGCGGATCCGCCACGCGGCGCGGGACATCACCGCCCGGCAGTTCGAGGTGCCGGGCGCGAACGCGGCCGGGTGGACCTTCGAGCGGGTGCGGGCGGCGGCCGAGGCGGCGCAGCGGTCGCACCTGGCCAAGTGGGGCGCCCTGCCCTACGTGCCGACCAGGCCGCAGCCCGCCGCGCTGCCCGCGGCCGGCTGGCCGTGGGGCGTCGGGATGGCCGACCGGCTCGCCTCGGCCGCGATGGACCTGCTCAAGCGCATGGTCTGGGTGGTGCCCGACAGCCTGGACGAGGAGGGCCGGCTGGCGCACGCCCGGACCAACCTGTTCCAGGTGCGCGCGCGGCTGCGGTCGGCCCGCGCCGAACTGGACGCCCAGTGGACGACCGGTGAGCAGCAGCCGCTGAACCAAGCCTACTGGGAGGGCCGGGTGGAGGCGTTCGCCGCCGGGATGCTCTCCGCCGACGGCGCCGGGCAGCGGGTGCGGACCCAGGTGGAGCGCATCGGCGGCATCCTCGGCGACGCGCGCGACGTGCTCGACCGGCTCGACGACGACCGGGTGGCCATGGCGGGGCTGAAGTCCTGGCGCGCGCTGCTGACCGAGGCGCGCACCGCCGACGAGGCCGCGGCCGGGCTGGTGGGCGGCGACCTGTGGCTGTCGCGGGTGCTGGCGCTGGAGGTCGCGGCGACCTGCCTGGCCGACGAGGCGCGCCCCGGCCCGGACCAGGCCGTGGACCTGGTGCAGATCAGCCTCCAGACGCGCAACGCGTTCGCCGACCACAGCGTGACCCCCGACGACAAGGCGGGCGGCGCGTCGCTGAGCCGGTTCTCCGGGTTCCTCAAGCGGTCCTGGCGGGTCAACGACTGGATCTGGGGCCGGATGGACGGCGCGACCATGCTGTGCAAGGTCGTGTTCGACCCCGGGCGCCTGCTGCGCATCGACCGGCTCGCCGGCGGCGGGGCCCCGCCCCGGCAGCGGGCCGAGGAGCTGGTCGGCGGCCTGGTGCGCGGGCTGTTCGGCGACGGCGTGCCCGACCGGCTGCGGCCCGCCGTGGAGGCGGCGACCGAGGAGCTGGCCGCGGTCTACGCCGACCCCGAGGGCGACCACCCGCCGACCTGCCGGGCGCTGGCGGAGCTGGCCGCGTGGGGCCTGCACGTGCGGATCATCTGCGAGGAGCTGCCCGCCCTGCGCGCGGCGATCCTGGCCGACCGCAACGAGGGCGCGGACCGGCGCTCGCGCGGGGAGCTGTTCCTGGAGGAGCAGGCGGCGCTGCTGGCGAAGCTGCCGGCGCGCACCGACGCCGAGCGGGTCGAGATCGGCATGGAGGCGCTGAGCGCGTTCGACCGCGCCGGGATCGGGCGCGAGCCGCTGTCCCAGGAAGCCTCCAGCGACCAGGTGATCCGGACGGCGGCGACGGCCGCCGCGGTGGCGATCACCGTGGCCGACAGCGAGCAGTCCGGGCTCGGCCCGGCGAAGCCGCTGACCCGCGCGCTGCGCGGGGCGGCGCTGCTGCCGTACTGGACGATCACCGGGCTGACCAGGGGCGGGCAGCTCGCGCAGTTCCTGGGGCTGCTGGGGTTCGCGCTGGGCGGCGCGCTGCTGGTGCTGGCGCTGTTCGACCTGCTGCCGCCGTGGGCGGTGGGGCCGGCGGCGGCGTTCGGCAGCGGCACCCTGCTGGCCGCCTTCGGCTACGCCGCGCTGCGCTCCGGGACGCTGCTGCACGGGCTGGTGCTGCTCTCGCCGGTGATACCGCTGATGGCCGTGGCCGTCGACCGCACGCGGACCGCGCTGACCGCGGGCGACACCGGCGAGCGGGCGGTCACCGGCATGGTGGCCGTCGGCGGGGTGGCGCTCGTGGTGGTGGGGCTGCTGGTGATCGGCAGCCTGCCCGCGCCGGTCGGGACGCCGCTGGCGGTGCTCAAGGGCATCCGCGTGCGGCCCCGGCTGCTGCTGCGGGTGCTGGTGGTCGCGCTGATCGTGGCCGGGATCTGGGCCGTGGTCCGGTACCGGCTCTACGACGTGGACGCGTCGCTGGTGGTGGTCGGCACGGCGGTGGCGATCCTGTTCGGCGTGGTGGCCTCGCTGCGGCTGGGGCGCTCGCTCCAGCGGTGGCGCAGGGTCGGCGGCCGGTGGGAGACCGAGCACGCCGAGCCGCCCGCCGCCGCGACCGCCGGGTGGGCCGCCGTGTACGGGTCGGTCCTGCTGGTGGGCGCGGCGGCGGTGCAGGTGTTCACGCTGCGGTTCGTCGGCTGGGAGGCGGTGCTGGCCACGGCGCTGTCGTTCGGCCTGGTGCTGCTGCTGGTGACGACGTGGTGGGTGCCGCTGAAGGCGCGGCGGCGCATCGCGCGCAACCTGGTGGAGCAGTCGTCCTTCGTGGACTTCGCGGGCGACGTGCCGGGCGGGCTGCTCAAGCGGCTGGAGGGCCACGCGATGCTGTTCCGCTTCCTGACCACCCTGGACGCCTCCGGCCGGCCCGTGCTGGGCCCCGGCGGCCTCCGGGTCGCGCAGCGGATCGCGCGGCTGCAGGCCACCGGGGTGGACGACGACTGACCCGCGGGCGCCGGGCCCGCGGCCCGGCGCGCCGGGCGCCCCCGCGCGGGGGCGCGCCGTCAGGCCGCCACCGCCGCCGGCCGCACCACCGCGGGCAGGCCGATCGCCCGCGCGTACAGCGACTCGAACACCGCCAGCGTCGACCCGATCGCGTGCGACGCGATCAGCTCGCTGCTGGCCGCGCCCATCCGCGCCGTCACCGCCGGGTCGGCGGTCACCGAGTGGAGGCGGTCGGCCAGCCCCGCGACGTCGCCGGGCGTGAACAGCCAGCCGTTGCGCCCCGGCCGGCACAGGTGCGGCAGGGCCATCGCGTCGGCCACCACCACCGGCTTGCCCGCGGCCATCGCCTCCATGGTCGCCAGGCTCTGCAGCTCCGCGATGCCCGGCATGCAGAACACGTCCGCGCCCTTGTAGGCGTCCAGCAGCTCCTCCTCCCCCACGAAGCCGCGGAAGCGCACGCGGTCGGCGATGCCCAGCTGCGCGGCCAGCTGCTCCCACCGCGCCCGGCACGAGCCGTCGCCCACGACGTCGGCGTGCAGGCTGGGCACCAGCGCCACCGCGCGCAGCAGCTCGTCGACCCGCTTCTCCTCGTCCAGGCGGCCCACGAACAGCACCGTCGGCCCCTCGTTGGTCCGCACGGCCGGGCGCAGGCGGTAGCGGTCGATGTCGATGCCGCACGAGACCGGGACCGCGCGGGCCGGGAAACCGTTGTCGTGCAGCAGCTGCACGGCGCGCGGCGTCGGCGCGGTGACCACGTCGGCCCGGCCGAACACCCGGGCCAGGTCGCGGTAGGCCCAGCGCGCGGCGACGCCCCGCAGCCACGCCGGGACGCGCGCGTGGCCGAACAGGTTCTCCGGCATGAAGTGGTTGGTGGCCACCGTCGGCACGCCCAGCTCCGCCGCGTGCCGCAGCACGTACCGGCCCACCACGAAGTGCGCCTGGACGTGCACCAGGTCCGGCCGCAGCCGCGCGAGCAGCGCCCGCACGTCCTCGTCCACCTGCCACGGCAGGCCGATGCGGAACGTGCGGTGGAACGGCGTGCGGTGCGACCTGAGCCGGTGGACGGTGATGCCGTCGACGTGCTCGGTGCGGGCCGCGCCGACCGGGTCGACGGCGATCACGTGCACGTCGTGGCCGCGGCCGGCGAGGCCGGTGGCGAGGCGGTGGGCGAACCGGGCGGCGCCGTTGACGTCCGGGGGGAACGTCTCCGCGGCGATCACGATCCGCATGGCGCGACCGTCGTTCACTGTGCTCTCCGATCTGGTAGGTGCGGGAAGGTCCTGCTTGCGGGCCAGCAGCGCGACCCCGCCGACGGCGGCGGCGGCGCAGGCGAGTTCGGCCAGGGCGACCGGCCCGCTGGTCCGGGTCGCCTCCCCCAGCAGCCCCGCGCCGATGCCGACGGCGACGAGCGGGTCCACCACGGTGAGGCAGGCCACCGCCAGGTGCGGCGGCCCACTGGCGTAGGCGTGCTGGGTGAACCAGCCGCCGACGAGCAGGGCGGCGGCGATGCCCGCCGCCGAGAGACCGGTCGACCACGCCACCGCGCCCTGCTGGACGTCCTGGGACACCGAGCGCATGAGCACCGAGACGTAGCCGTAGGCGACGCCGCCCGCCGCGCCGAAGCCCAGCGCGCGCACGGCCGGCCGGGTCGCCAGCACGCCGAGCAGGCCGGGCGCGGACACCAGGCCCAGCGCCAGCAGCCCGGCGGTCAGCTCGGCCTCCGGCGCGACCGGGGTGGCCGTGGCGCTGCCCGCCGCGAGGAGCACGAACGCCCCGACCCCGGCCGTGGTCAGCGCCACGGCCGGCAGTTCGCGGCGGCGGCCGTCGAGCACCGCGGTGATGCCGATGGCGAGCACGCCGACGGGCTGCACGACGCTCAGCGGCGCCATGCCCAGCGCCACCGCGTGCACCGCGGAGCCCGCGACCAGCAGCGCCAGGCCCGCCAGCCAGCGCGGCCGGCGCAGCAGGGCCGGCACGCGCAGGGCGCCCCCGGCGGCGTGCACGGCGTCGTGCTGCAACCGGGCGGCGAAGGCGAAGAACGCCGCGCCGACCACCGCCAGGACCACGGCGAGCCAGGTCACGACCGCACCTCCCGCCCGACGGCGGCGGCCAGCGCGAACAGCAGGCCGTACAGCAGGGCGAACAGCAGGCGCTCGAAAAGGCCGAGCAGCACGGCCCCTTCGTAGGACAGCGTCACGTGGCTGGCCATGAATGCCAACGAGGTGATCCCGGCCGCGACGGAAAAACGACGCACGGCGGTACAGGAAATGAACCGGCGGGAAATCAGGTAACCGGCCAGCGGCAGGCTCGCGAACATCACCGCGCCCGCGTACCGGTGCACCGCGCCGGAGAACGACGTGGGCGCCCCGGTCGGGTCGGTCGGGAACACCGCGGCCACCGCCAACCCCGCCGCCCACAGCCCCATCAGCACCGCCACCGGCCCCCGCCTGGGCAAACCCCGCCGGACCAGCACCACCAGCAGCGCCACGGACGCCGCCGCCAGCGACAGCGCCGTCACCGCCAGCAGCCCCGAGCCGTTGGCGACGAAGATGTAATCGCTGATCGTGTGGCTGATCGGGCTCAACTCGCCGACCGCCACCACGTGCAGGTAACCGATCGGGAGCAACGACAGGACAAGGCCCGCGACGGCCAGCGGCAACACCGCCGCACGTCTTTTCCCCCGGATCTGCGCCACACCGGAATCCTGTCCGCGCCACCGGCCCGGAACTATCCGGATTGCCCCCGAGGAAACCCTGAGGGAACCCCGACCACCCCGGTGGGGCTGACCCCACCCCCGCGCTCCCCCGCGCCACGCCCTAGGCTCTGCCGTCGTGAGCCCGCACCCCCAGCACCCTGCCGTGGAAGTGTCGGGGCTGGTCAAGCGATACGGCTCGGTCGTCGCGGTGAACGGACTCGACCTCACCCTCGACCACGGCACGGTGCTCGCCCTGCTCGGCCCCAACGGCGCCGGCAAGACCACCACCGTCGAGGTGTGCGAGGGCTTCCGGCGCGCCGACGGCGGGCAGGTGCGCGTGCTGGGCATGGACCCGCGCTCACCGCAGCTGCGCCCCCGCGTCGGCGTCATGCCGCAGGGCGGCGGCGGCTACCCGGGCGTGCGCGCGGACGAGATGCTGCGGCTGGTCGCGACCTGCGCCGCCGACCCGCTGGACCCGGCGTGGCTGCTCGACGTCCTGGGCCTGTCCGGGGTCGGGCGCACCCCCTACAAGCGGCTGTCCGGCGGGCAGCAGCAGCGGCTGTCGCTGGCCTGCGCGCTGGTGGGGCGCCCCGAGCTGGTGTTCCTGGACGAGCCGACCGCCGGCATGGACCCCCAGGCCCGCCGCCTGGTGTGGGACCTCGTCGGCGCGCTGCGCTCGGACGGCGTCGGCGTGCTGCTGACCACGCACCTGATGGACGAGGCCGAAGCGCTGGCCGACCGGGTGGTGATCGTGGACGCGGGCCGCGTCGTCGCCGCCGGCACCCCCGCCGAGCTGACCGCCCACCGCGGCGACGACCAGCAGCTGCGCTTCCGCGCGCGCCCCGGCCTGGACCTCGCGCTGCTGACCGACGCGCTGCCCGAGGGGTTGCGGGTGCGCGAGGCGACCCGCGGCGCGTACCTGGTGCAGGGCCGCATCGACCCGCAGGTGGTGTCGACCGTGACGTCGTGGTGCGCGCAGCAGGGCGTGCTGGCCGAGGAGCTGACGGTGGCCAAGCGGAGCCTGGAAGACGTCTTCCTGGACCTGACCGGACGGGAGCTGCGCTCGTGACCGGACCCTTCGCCCCCGGCACCTTCACCCCCGCGCCCGGCCGCGGCAGCCTCCCGCGGATGCTGTGGTCGCAGGCCCGCACCGAAGCCGTGCTGACCCTGCGCAACGGCGAGCAGGTCCTGCTCACCGTGCTGATCCCGGTCGCGCTGCTGGTCGCGCTGGCGCTCCTGCCCGTCATCCCGGTGCCCGAACCCCGGGCCGGCTCGGCGGTGGCGCGCGTGCTGGCGCTGGCGGTGATCTCCTCGGCGTTCACCGGGCAGGCCATCGCCCTCGGCTTCGACCGCCGCTACGGGGTGCTCAAGCGGCTGGCCGCCACCGCCCTGCCCCGCTGGCTGCTGGTGGCCGGGCGGATCACCGCCGGGTTCGCCGTGGTCGCGGTGCAGGTGCTGATCCTGGTGGCCGTGGCGCTGCCGCTGGGCTGGCGACCGCCGGCCGCGGGCGGGCTGCTGTGGGCCGCCGCGCTGCTGGCGCTGGGGACCCTGGCCTTCGGCGCGCTGGGCGTGCTGCTCGGCGGGGCGCTGCGCGCGGAGATCGTGCTCGCGCTGGCCAACATCGTCTGGTTCGTGCTGCTGCTGGTCGGCGGCGTCGCCCTGGGCGTGGCCGACCTGCCGCCGGCGCTGTCCGCGGTGGTCGAGCTGCTGCCGTCGGCGGCCCTGGCCGAAGGCTTGCACACCGCCGTGGTCGACGGCCGCGCCCCCGGCCTGCGACCGGTGCTGGTGCTGCTCGGGTGGGGCGCGGGGGCCGCCGCCCTGGCCACCCGCACCACGCGCCTGAGCTAGGCCCCGCGCCGGACCACGCGGACCGCGCGCGGTCCGGCGCGGCGACCCCGGGCCGCCCGATCACCCGGACCCGCGCGCGCCCTCTCAGCTCGCAGTACCTACCATCGGTGACCGTGCCCCCCTGGTTCACCGCCCCGATCGTCAAGTTCCAGCGCGCCTTCGCCATCGCCGTGGTGATCGCCGAGGCCGGCATCGCGGTCACCGGGTCGGTCGTGCGCGTCACCGGGTCCGGGCTGGGGTGCCCCACCTGGCCGCAGTGCGTCGCCGGCAGCCTCGTGCCGGTCGAGCACCCCGAGGTCGCCCCGCTCAACCAGTGGGTCGAGTTCGGCAACCGCACCCTCACCGGCGTGGTCGGCATCATCGCCGCGCTGTGCGTGCTGTCCGCCTGGTTCAACCGGCCGCGCCGGCCGCGGGTGCTCAAGCTCGCGCTCGTCCAGCTCGGCGGCGTGGTGCTCCAGGCCGTGATCGGCGGGATCCTCGTGCTGATCGACCTGCTGTGGTGGGCGGTCAGCATCCACATGCTGGTGTCGATGGTGCTGGTCTGGGCCGCGGTGCTGCTGGTCGCCGCGCTGCGCGAGGGCGACGGGCCCGCCGTGCCGCTGGTGTCGCGCAACGTCGTGCGGCTCCAGGTCGTGCAGGCCGTCGTGCTGGGGCTGCTCATGCTGGCCGGCACGTTCGTCACCGCCGCCGGGCCGCACGCGGGCGACGCCGCCACGCCCCGGCTCGACCTGCCGGTGCCCACGCTGGCGCAGATCCACGCCGACCTGCTGTTCCTGTTCCTCGGGATGCTGGTCGCGCTGGGCTTCACGCTCGGCCACCACGCCCGGCGCGCCTACGCGACCCTGGTCGCCGTGGTGGTCGCGCAGGGCGCGGTGGGCATGGTGCAGTACTGGACCGGGGTGCCCGAGGTGCTGGTCTCGGTCCACGTGCTCGGCGCCGGCGCCGTCGTCATCGCCACCGCGAACCTGTGGACCGCGACCCGCGTGCGGCCTCACCTCGACGAGCCGGGCCTGCGCTCCCAGACGGCCGGCAGCTCCGTCGCCAGCCACGTGTAGAGGTCGTCCACGGCGCGCAGCCGCATCGCCCGCTCCGGGTCGCCGCTCATCAGCCGCATCCCGGCCTCGGTCAGCTCGCGGACGCTGACCAGCGCGTCCAGCTTGCGCTGCACCAGGTCGGCCCACTTCTTCTCGTTGATCCGGTACTGCGCCGCCTCCCGGCCCCGCCGCGTCCGCTTGGTCACCAGGCCGGCGTTGACCAGGAACTTCAGGTTCGTGGAGATGGAACCGCTGGACGCCTCCAGCTCCTGCGACAGCTCCGCCGCCGTCCGCTCCGACGGCAGGCACACCAGCAGGTACCCGAGGATGCGCCCGCCGATCAGCGGGATCCCCTCCTCGGCGAAGTGCGCGGCGAACCGCTCGATCCACGCCGACAGCCGAGTCTCACGTCCGACACCCACCGACTACCCCCTGCTTCGGTTGACACTGAAGCCATAGTAGTCAGTCAGAGGCGGCGCAGTCCCGCCAACACGCGCTCCATCAGGCCCAGATCCGGTTGTTCGCCGTCGGCGGACGCCGTGTCGTGCACGTCGATCAGGCCCCGCTCGGCCATGTCGCCGAGCAGCACCTTCGCCACGCCCAGCGGCAGGCGCAGCAGCGCCGCCACCTCCGCCACCGACCGCGGGGCGGCCACCAGGCCGATCACCTCGTGGTGCTCGGCCTTCAGCGCGCCCGGCGGCTCCGGGTCCACCGCCGAGACCAGCGTCTCGACCTCCAGCTGGCGCGCCGACGTGGTCCGCCCGCCCGTCCACGAGTAGGGGCGCACGATCGACGCCGACTCCTCGCGCGGGTACTCGAAGTCCAGGTCGTCCTGGAACACCGGGTGCGGGCGGGTCGGGCGGTCGGCCGGGTCCGGCTCCGCCGCCCGCTCCGACCTGCGCCGCCGGTCGGAGCCGAGGCTGAACCCGTTGAGCAGGTCGGCGAACGACTGCTCGGGCGCGGACTCGTCGTCCTGGCTCATGACCACCTCACGCCGACGGGCGGGCCATCATCCGCTTCGCGCCCTGCAGCTCGGCGCGCAGCTCCGGGGTGAGGAGCTGGCCGACCTGGTCCACCACCACGGTCATCTCGTAGGCGACCTGGCCGACGTCGGCGTCCGGCGCGGCCAGCACCGCGAGGCACGAGCCGTCCCGGATCGACATCAGCAGCATGATGCCGTACTGCATCTCGATCACCGAGCGCAGCACCCCGCCGCCGTCGAAGCAGCGCGACGCCGACTCGGTGAGGCTCGCGACGCCCGCCGCGATCGCCGACAGCTGCTCGGCCCGGTCGTCCGGCAGCCCGTTGGACGCCGTGAGCAGCAGGCCGTCCACCGAGATCACCACGGCGTGGGCGACGCCCGGCACGCGTTCGGCGAAATTGCTCACCAGCCAGCCGAACTGGTCGACCTGGCGTGACCTCTGCCCGCTCATGTTGTGCTCTCCCGCCCCGTTCGGTTCTCACCGGAGTCCCGCACACCTTGCCGGACCCCCGTCTGGTAGCTGGCCAGGAACCCGCGTGTCGCGTTCGGATCCCTCCGGACGGGTGCCACCGCGTCGGGTGCGCCCGGCCGTTCGGCGACCAGGTTCGACCGCGGCCTGCGCTTGGGCAGCGCCGCGTCGCCCTGCTGCACCGGAGCCTCCCCCTGCCCGGGGACCTCGGCGGTCCCGGACTGTTCAACGGCCCGGTGGCGTGCGGGTTCCCCGGACCGGGTCGGGACCTGCGGTCCCGTGAACCACGTCGAGCCCGGTCGGGCCGGCGGCGGTCCCGGTGCGGGGCCGGTCGCGCCTGGTGCGGAGGTCGGCGCGGCCGGGTGCGGAGCGGGCGCGCCGGGTGCGGAGCCCGGTGCGCCGCGGGGTGGTGCTTCGGGCGCGGCCGGCGGCGCGGACCCGCCGGACGCCGCGGGCGCGGCGGTGACCGCGCGCCCGCGGAAGGGCGCCCAGCCGTCCCCGCGGGGCGGGGTGGCGGGCGTCCCGGTGGTGGGAGTCGCGGTGGTGGGAGTCGCGGTGGTCGCCGGCCGGGCGGAGGTCCGGTCGGCGGGGGCCGGTCCGGTCGGGCGCGGCTCGGCGCGGGCCGGTGCGGCGGCGGGCGACCCCGCGGTGGACGTCCCTGCGACAGACGTCCCTGCGGCGGACGTCCCGGCCGCGGTCGGTCCGATCTCGGGTGATCCGGCCGCGGTCGGGGCGCCGAACGCCGGGGCGGCGGGGGTCCGGTCGGCGGTGCGCGTGGCGGCGGGCGGTCCGGCGATCCGGTCGGCCGGGACCGGCGCGGAGGAGGGCGACCCGGCCGAGGCAGGCGCGCCGAACGCCGCCAGGGCGATCGGCGGCGCGGCAGCCGGGCGGGCGGCCGGCGAGGTCACCGCGCGGACCAGTTCGGCGGGCAGCGCCACGACCGCGCGCACCCCCTCGCCCTGCTCGCGCAGCGCCACCTGGATCCCGTGCCGCCCGGCGAGCCTGCCCACCACGTACAGGCCGAGCTGGCGGGACACCGGCAGCTCGGCGGAGTCGTCGGCGGTGGCCAGCGCGATCTTGCGGTTGGCCACCGCGAGGTCCTCCTCGGACATGCCGACACCGGCGTCGAGCACGTCCACCAGCACACCGCCGCCGGGCCGGGCGCGCCCGCCGACCACGACCTGCGTGCTCGGCGGGGAGAAGGTGGTGGCGTTGTCCAGCAGCTCGGCGACCAGCCGGACCAGGTCGCCCGCCGCGTAGCCGACCACCTCCACCGACGGCGCGGCCTGCACGACGACCCGCTGGTACTGCTCGATCTCCGACGCGGCGGCGCGCAGCACGTCGGCCAGCGCCACCGGGCGGGTGAAGCGGCGGGCCACGTCGCTGCCGGAGAGCACCATCAGGTTCTCGTTGTTGCGCCGCATCCGGGTGGCCAGGTTGTCCAGCTTGAACAGGCCGGCGAGCTGCTCGGGGTCCTCCTCCTGCCGCTCCAGCTCCTCCATCAGCCGCAGCTGCCGCTCCACCAGGCCCTGGCTGCGGCGCGACAGGTTGATGAACGCGTTGCGCATGGCGGTGCGCAGCTCGGCCTGCTCGGCGGCGGAGCTGACCGCCTGCCGGTGCACCGCGTCGAACGCGCGGGCCAGCTGGCCCAGCTCGTCGGTGGTGTGCACGGGCACCGGGTCGACGGTGACGTCCGGCGCGGCGTTCTCGCGCAGCTGCGCGACCAGCGTGGGCAGCCGGTGGCGGGCCACGTCCAGCGCGGCGCCCCGCAGGGCGCGCAGCGACCGCAGCAGGTTGCGGCCGACGACGAAGCCCACCGCGCCGGCCGCGAACAGCGACGCGAGCAGGATCACCGACGCCGCGCCCGCCCGGTCGCTGGTCTCGTCCTGCAGCCGCGTGGCGGCCCGGGTGAGCTGGTCCTCCAGGCTCCGCAGCGCGATGCCCAGCTGCCGCGAGGTGCCCACCGAGCCGTCGTGCCAGACGTCGAGGTCGATGCCGCCGCGCACCACCTCCGGGTCGTCGCGGACCAGTTGCAGCAGGCCGTTGCGGCCGTCCACGTCGCCGCCCGCGACGGTCGCGCGGTACTCGGCCTGCTGCTGCGGCGTGGCGACGGCGGAGAAGTCGGCGAGCTTGTCCTGCTGGCGCGTCCAGGACTGCTCCAGCATGGTCCTCTCGTCGTCCAGCAGCGCGCCCCGGCTGATCCCGGCCAGCACGGTGGCGTGCTGCCAGGACATCTGCTCGCCGGCCATGGCGAGGTTGTGCAGGGCGGTGGCGGTGCCGGACAGCGCCGGGTCGCCGAAGTCGCCGACCATGGCCTGGTCGAAGTCCAGCAGGGCGCGCAGCACGACGCTGTAGGCGCCGATGGCGCTCGCGAGGTCGACGCTGCCCGCCGCCAGCCGCTCGCGCAGCTGCGGCAGGCCGTCGAGCTGCACGGTGACGTCCCGGAAGCGGGCGTTGGTCACCTCGCCCAGGGAGGTGGTGCGCTCGATCAGGTTGTGCACGCCGGCCGCGGCCGTGTCGGTGGCGCGCGTCAGCTCCTTGAACCGCCGGGCGTCCACGCCGGCGTTCTCCCCGCGCCGCGCGGCGAACGCGCGCTCGGCCTGCACGGCGGTGATCAGCGGGTCCAGCCCGGCACGCAGGGTGACCATCCGCTGCATGGCCGAGTAACCCTCGGAAGCCTTGACGTAGCCCCGGATCTGCACCACGCCGGCGCCGACCGCGACGAGCACCGGCACCGCCAGGACGGCGGCGAGCTTGACCGGCAGGCGCCAGTTGCGCCAGTCCGCCACAGCGCCCCACCACGGCCAGCGTGCGCTGCTGTCGCCAGTCACCAGACAAGTCCCGGGGGTGTCGGAGGAGTTGTTCCGCTACGCAAAACGACACCTGCGCGAGTTACCCGGCCGGCGGCGGATGCTGTTGCGCGATAGTAGGTCGTGTTCCGGGCCACGACAACGATCTCGGCGCATGTGCTCATCCGTTCAGATCAGTCACTCACGGTCAACGGCCCACCGCGGGTCGCGCGCAACCCGCCGGTCGTCGGGACACCGGCCGCCCCGACGGCTCCCGGCAGCGGTCCGACCAGCCGGATCTCTGGCGTTGACTGGGGGCCGCGCGCGGTTAGGCTGATCGCTCACCGAGCCGCGCTGCCCCCTGCGGTGGAGAACGAGCAGCCCCGTGGAGGACCGATGACGAAGGCGATCCCGTCGCCGGCGGACGCCCGGCGCGCCCGCGGTTTCGCGACGTTCGAGGAGCCGCCGCCGCCCCTGCTGGTGGACGAGGCGGGCCGGCCGGACTACGCCGCGATCCGGGACAGCGACGAGTTCCGCGAGCTGCGCCGCCGCACCGCGGTGTTCGTGGCGCCCGCGATCCTCGGCTTCCTGGCCTGGTACCTCGGGTACGTGGCGCTGTCGGCTTACGCGCCGGGGTTCATGGGCGCGGAGCTGGTCGGCGTGATCAACGTCGGCATGGTGTTCGGGCTGCTCCAGTTCGCCACCACGATCGCCCTGACGATGCTCTACGCCCGCTACGCCCGCCGGCGGATCGACCCGCAGGTGGCGGCCGTGCGCGCGCTGACCGCGGAGGAACGACCTTGACCGGCGGGAACACCGCGATCAACCTGGGCGTGTTCGCCGTCTTCGTGCTGATCACGCTCTACGTCGTCTACCGGGTGGGGTCGCGCAACGCCTCGGCCTCGGACTACTACGCGGCCGGCAGCAGCTTCACCGGGGCGCAGAACGGGATCGCGCTGTCGGGCGACTTCCTGTCGGCGGCGTCGTTCCTGGGCATCTCGGGCAGCATCGCGGTCAACGGCTACGACGGCTTCCTGTACTCCATCGGCTGGGTCGTGTCCTGGCTGATGGGCCTGATGATCATAGCGGAGCGGCTGCGGAACACCGGCCGGTTCACGCTGGGCGACGTGCTGGCCTTCCGGATGCGGCAGCGGCCGGTGCGGGCGGCGACGGCCAACGTGACGCTGGTGATCTCGCTGTTCTACATGATCGCGCAGATGGCGGGCGCGGGCGCGCTGATGGCGCTGCTGCTGGACGTGCACACCAAGGGCGGGCAGGCGGTCGTGATCGCGGTCGTCGGCGTCGTCATGGTGCTGTACGTGCTCGTCGGCGGCATGAAGGGCACCACGTGGGTGCAGATCATCAAGGCCGTGCTGCTGATCCTGTGCGTGACGCTGATGACCGTGTTCCTGCTGGGGAAGTTCGGCTTCAGCCTGTCGTCGATCCTGGAGTCGGCGACCCGCAACACCCCGCTGGGGCCGGAGCTGCTGGAGCCCGGCGTGCGCTACGGCGGTTCCCCGTTGGCGCGCCTGGACTTCGTCTCGCTGGCGCTGGCCCTGGTGCTGGGCACGGCGTCGCTGCCGCACGTGCTGATGCGCTTCTACACGGTGCCCAACGCGCGCGAGGCGCGGCGGTCGGTGGTGTGGGCGACGTGGATGATGGCCGTGTTCTACCTGTGCACGCTGGTGATCGGCTTCGGCTCGCTGGCGCTGGTCGGGTCGGACGCGATCAGGAGCGCGCCGGGCGGCGAGAACTCGGCCGCGCCGCTGCTGGCGTTCGAGATCGGCGGCGCGGTGCTGCTGGGGGTCGTGTGCGCGGTGGCGTTCGCGACGATCCTGGCGGTGGTGGCCGGCCTGACGCTGACCGCGTCGGCCTCGTTCGCGCACGACGTGTACGCCAACGTGATCAAGCGGGGGGCCGCCGAGCCGCGGTCGGAGGTGCGGGTGGCCCGGCTGACCGCCGTGGCGGTGGGGCTGCTGGCCATCGCGGGCGGCATCGCGGCGAACGGGCAGAACGTGGCGTTCCTGGTGGCGCTGGCGTTCGCGCTGGCGGCGTCGGCGAACCTGTCGACCATCATCTACTCGATGTTCTGGAAGCGGTTCAACACCAACGGGACGCTGTGGGCGATCTACGGCGGGCTCGGGTCGTGCGTCCTGCTGATCGCCTTCTCCCCGGCCGTGTCCGGGACGAAGACCTCGGTCCTGCCGGACGTGGACTTCGCCTGGTTCCCGCTGGGCAACCCGGGCCTGGTGTCGATCCCGTTCTCGTTCCTGTGCGGGTGGCTGGGGACGCTGCTGAGCCGGGAGGCGGCGGACCCGGCGAAGCAGGCCGAGATGGAGGTCCGCTCGCTGACCGGGATCGGGTCGGGGCTGCGGTAGCGGCGGCGCCCGCCGGCGGGCCCTCCCCCGGCTCGCGGCGCGGCGCTCGTCGCGATGCCCGGCGCGGCGCTCGGCGCGGCCGGGGTTGACCGCGGCGGCGCGCAGGCGCCGGCCCGCCCGGACCCGGGCTCCACCGGCCCCGGCAGCCCGCCGATTCCCCCGGGCGAGCGATCGGGCCCCGGCCGGAACCGCCGGTCAGAGGCCGGCCATCCGCCGGCGGTGCTTGGCGCCGATCCTGGTGCCCGCCACGGTCTCCCGGTCCCACTCGTGCCGCTCCAGGTCCGGCACCGCCGCGATGGTGGCCTCGGCCGACGCCACGTCGGGCAGGAACACGTCGCCCATCGCGCCGTCCTCGCCCACCAGCACCAGGCGCGCGCCCGCCCGGCCCACGTTCTCCACCACCGCCCGCGCGGGCTTGCCGTGGGCCGCCACGAACGCCCGGGCCGTTTTGACGGCCGCGCCGATCTTCTTGTCCTCAGCCACCCCGCCAGCCTAGAACCTGCGGGTAACTTCCGTGCACGTGACCGAAACCACGACACCGACCGGACTGGTCGACGACTTCCTCACCTGGCAGTTCGACCGCGCGCCCGGCACCGCCGCGATGCTCGGCTCGCTCGACCACGACCACACCCTCGGCGACTTCAGCGCCCAGGCGTTCGCCGACCACGACCGCGAGGCCGCCGGCTGGCTGGAGCGGTTCACCCGGTCCCGGACCGACGACCTGGAGGAGTCGGTCGACCGGGACCTCGTCATCTCCGTGCTGCGCGGCCACCTGGCCAGGGCCGACTGGCCCGCCTGGCGGCGCGACCCGGCGACCTACACCTCGGCCGTGTTCTACCCGCTGTTCACCGCCTTCCTGCACCGCCTGCGCCCGGAGCCCGAACTCGTCGGCAGCGTCGTCTCCCGGCTCGCCGAGGTCCCCTCGCTGCTCGCCGCCGGCGAGGCCAACCTCGACCCCGCGCTCGCCTCCCCCAAGATCGTCGAGCGCGCCGCCGCCCAGGCCAGGACCGGGCGGGCGTTCCTCACCGGCACGCTGCCCGCCGAGGTGTCCGACCCGGACCTGCGGGCCAAGCTCGCCGACGCCGCCGAGCCCGCCGCCGCCGCGTTCGACCGGTTCGCCGCGTTCCTCGACCGGCTCGCCGCCGCGGCCACCGGCGACTGGCGGATGGGCGAGGGCCTCTACTCCACCCTGCTGCGGGAGCAGGAGGTGCTCGGCTACGGGGCCGCCGAGCTGCACGAGCGGGGCAGGGCCGCCTACGCCGAGCTGGAGGCGGAGATGCGCGCGCTGGCCGGGGCGGACGACTGGCACGCCGTGATGCTGGGCCTGCAGGACGACCACCCGCCGACGCCCGAGGCGATGCGCGCCGAGTACGAGGCCGAGACGCGGCGGGCCCGCGCGTTCCTGGTGGAGCACGGCCTGGTGACGCTGGCCGACGGCGAGGAGTGCCGGGTGGTGCCGTCGCCGGCGTTCCAGCGGCCGATCCTGAGCGTCGCCTCCTACATGTCCCCGCCGCCGCTCACCGCCGCCCGGGTCGGGCACTTCTTCGTGCCGCACCCGCCGGAGGACTTCACGCCGGACCAGGTGGCGCAGCGGCTGCGCACGAACTCCCGCGCGCAGCTGGCCACGATCGCCGTGCACGAGGCTTACCCCGGCCACCACTGGCACCTGTCGTGGCTGGCCGCGCAGGACCGGCCGGTGCGCAAGGTGCTGCGCACGCCGTACTTCTCCGAGGGCTGGGCCCTGTACGCGGAGAAGCTGTTGCGGGAGAACGGCTTCTTCAGCGCGGAGGAGGTCGGCGACGCGGAGCGGGCCCGCGCGCAGGAGCTGGCGCACGTCGAGGCCCGCCTGTTCCGCGCCGCCCGGATGGTCGTGGACACCGCCCTGCACTGCGGCGACATGAGCACCGAGGAGGCCGAGCGGTTCATGACCACCAAGACCTCGCTGACGCCGGGCACGGCGCAGGGCGAGGTCACCCGGTACTGCGCGTGGCCGACGCAGGCGCCCTCGTACCTGACCGGGGCGCTGGAGATCGAGCGCATCCGGGACGAGTTCACCGGCACGCCGCGCGAGTTCCACGACAGGCTGGCCGGGTCGGGCGCGCTGCCGCTGGGGCTGGCCCGCCGGGTCGCCCTGGGCCGCTGAGGGCTCCCGACCCGTGGGACGCGGAACAGGCGGCGGCGCGCGGGAGTTGACCGGGGGACACAGGCGGACGAGTGCGGAGGACGTGGACATGCCCAAGGCAGTGGTGGTGCGCGCGACCGGTGGGCCGGAGGCGCTGGAGTTCGGCGACGTCGAGCCGAAGTCCCCCGGTCCGGGCGAGCTGCTGGTCGACGTGGCCGCGGCGGGCGTGAACTACATCGACACCTACCACCGCGAGGGCCGCTACCCGCTGCCGCTGCCGTTCGGCATCGGGCTGGAGGGGGCCGGGCGGGTGGCCGCGCTGGGCGCGGACGTGTCGGGGTTCGCGGTCGGCGACCGGGTCGCGTGGGCGGCGGCGCAGGGCAGCTACGCCGAGCAGGCCCTGGTGAGGGCTTCGGACGCGGTGCCCGTGCCCGACGGCGTGGCCGACGACACGGCGGGCGCGCTGCTGTTGCAGGGCCTGACCGCGCACTACCTGGTGGCGTCCACCTACCCGGTGCGGGAGGGCGACCCGGTGCTGGTGCACGCCGCGGCGGGCGGGGTCGGGCTGCTGCTGGTGCAGCTGGCCAAGGCGCGCGGCGCGCGGGTCGTCGGCACCGTGTCCACGCAGGCCAAGGAGGCGCTGGCGCGGGAGGCCGGTGCGGACGAGGTGATCCGCTACGACCAGGCCGACTTCGCGCCGGAGGTGCGCGAGTGGACCGGTGGCGAGGGCGTCGCGGTCGTGTACGACGGGGTCGGCGCGGCCACGTTCGACGGCAGCCTGGCGGCCCTGCGCCCGCGCGGCCACCTGGTGCTGTTCGGCGCGGCGAGCGGCCCGGTGCCGCCGGTGGACCCGCAGCGGCTCAACCAGGCGGGCTCGGTGTACCTGACGCGGCCGTCGCTGGGCGCGTACACGGCGACCCGCGAGGAGTTGGAGTGGCGCGCCGGCGAGCTGTTCGGCGCGGTCGCGGACGGGTCGCTGGACGTGCGGATCGGCGGGCGCTACCCGCTGGCCGACGCGCGCCGGGCGCACGAGGACCTGGAGGGCCGCCGCACCACGGGGAAGCTGCTGCTGATCCCGTGACGCCCCGAGGAGCGGCAGGGGCCCCGGCCGGCGCCGGGGCCCCTGTCGTCGGTCGGCCGCCCCCGGTCCGTCGCGGGCCGCCGGTGCCAGCGGCGCGGGCGGACCCCGCGGGCGGGCGCGATCAGCTCTGCACCTTCACCGCGTCGACCACGAAGACCAGCGTCTCGCCGGGCGCGATGTCGTCCTTGCCCCGGTCGCCGTAGCCCTTCTCCGCGGGGACGACGAGCAGCCGGCGCCCGCCCTCCTTCAGCCCGATGAGGCCCTCGTTCCAGCCCTGGATGACCTGGGCCTGGCCGATGTTCTGCAGCTGCAGCGGCTTGTCGCCGTCCCAGGACGCCTCGCGGGTCCTGCCGTCGCTGAAGGTCGCCAGCACGTAGTGCAGCTCGGCGGTGGAGCCGGCCTTGATCTCCGGGCCGGTGCCGGGGACGAGGTCCTTGGCCAGCAGGCCGTCCTGCGGCTTGCAGCCGGTGGGCACGGTGATGGTGGGCTTCGCGCCCGCTTCCCCGGTGACCTGGTACTGCGACTCCTCGCAGGGCGGGCCGCTGGGCTCGGACACCTCGGCGGCCGGTTCGTCGCTCGCCGCGGGCGCCGTCGCGGTCGCCGTCGGGGTGTTGGTCAGGGTGGACGGCCGGTCGCTCGCGGTGCACGCGGTCAGCGCCAGTCCGGCGGACAACAGGGACACGAGGGCCAGGGCCGTACGGCCGACAGTACGCATGGTTGTCGAGCTTATGGGGCGCTCCCGGACGCCGTACGGCCAGGCCCACCGGCAGGCCCAACGCCGGTCACGGTCCGCTGCGGCGCCCCTCGGAATTCATCCGAAAATGTGCCACTAATTACCGCTTCCGCAGTTCGGCACCCGAGCGTACAGTAACTCCGCGCAGTTGATCGGAAACCTGCGGCATTCGGCCTTCCGGGTGTCCACCAAGGAGGTGACCCCTGTGTCCGCGGAGCCCGGGGGCGCACGCGGCATCCTGTTGCGCGAATTGTTCTGGACCAGGACCGGGTTGCTCCTGCTGGTCCTCGTGGTGACCTCGGCCGCGAGCCTGGCCATTTCCAGTGGAATGGAGCCGGGCGCGCTGCGGAACTTCATCGGGTCGGTGGGCACCGGCACCATGATCTCCGCCGTGGTCGGGTTCGGGCAGACCCTGATCACCAGTTCCGCGGCGCAGCGGGCGCTGCTCGCCCCGGTGGTGGAGGAGAGCCGCAAGGCGCTGCGCGACCTCACCGCCGAGTACCGGGCGCTGGACCGCGAGTTCTTCCCCAGCGACGTGTTCGAGCCCACCGCCCGGCCGGACCCGGCGTTCAACCAGCTGATGATGCAGGACCTGGAGCGCACCCGGCTGTACGGGTTCCGCGGCTTCGCCGGCCGGTACGCGGCGTGCCGGCTGCTGCTCTCGCACGGGGAGTGCGAGCTCAGGGCCGTGCTCGCCGACCCGCGGGACGACGACGCGATCAGCGGCCGGGCCCGCTACCTGCTGCGGCACGAGGGCGCCGAGAGCGACTACGACGCCATCGCGGCGCGGCTGCGCGACCAGATCTCGGTCGGCCTCGTCGGCCTGTTCCTGGCCCGCGGCCGGTGCTCGCGGATCGACCTGACGATCGTGCCCGACCCGCCGCTGGACCGGCTGGAGCTGTTCGACGACAGCGCGTGGATCACCCTGTACAGCAACGCCGGAGCGGGCGCGGTCCGGCTCTACCCGCGCACCCTCCGGTTCGCCGAGGGCTCCTTCCTGCACGGGATGGAGCGCGCCGAGTTCCTGCGGATCAGCAACTCCAAGGCCGGCCTGCACGTCGTCGTCACGCCGCGCACCACGCGCGCCGAGTTCCTCGCCGGGTTCGAGCGCATCACCGGGACGGCGTTGTCCGAAGAAGGTTTCCGAGCGCTCGAGGAAAAGTTCCACCGGTTCCGCCGGGAATTCTCCGCCTCCGCTCAGTTGGGGAGCTGATAAGCCGTGTTGACCGAGCCCTCCGGGGCCTCCGCCGTCACCGAACTCGCCACCATGATCGCCCTGACCGACACGCCCGCCGCGGACCAGTGGCGGCACGTCGCCGGGCGATTCCGGGAATGGTCCGGGCGGCCCGGACTCAAAGAGCGGTTGCGCGCGCACCTGCGCGCCCTGAGCCCGCAGGAGGAGATGCGGGTGGCCGCCCGGTCGCGGGAGACGACCACGCACTTCGCGTGGTGCCTGCGGGACGAGCCGGCCGAGCCGTTCACGTTCTGGCTGCACGAGTACAAACCGCAGCGGGATTGGCGGCGGGGTTACGCCGATTCCATCCACAACCACCGCTACCACTTCTGCACGATCCTGCTCACCGGCTCCTACCTGCACGAACGCTTCAGCGCGCGGCTGGCCGAGGACGGCCGGTCGATCCGGGACACGACGCTGCTGCGCAGCACGCAGGCCCAGCAGGGCGATTCCGGGACGATGCTGGCGCACGAATTCCACCGGATCCCGAAAGCGGCGGACGACACCCTGACCTTCCTGGTGAAAAGCCGCGCGGTGAACCCGTGGAGCCTGTCCTACGACCCGGACACGCGGACCAGCCACCGGCACGTCCCGGTCGAGTCCAGGTTGGAGGAACTGGCGAACAGCCTCTAAAGGATCACCCGATCGACTTACCATCGGCCCCACCCGGCACGGGAGGGGTCCCATGAGCACGGTCTCGGCACCGACGGTCACCGCGCGCGCGATCTCCGAGGTGGAGGGCGAGGTGCGGCGGCTGTGCCGCGCCCTCGCCGCGAAACTGCCGTTCCACGGCTGGCACCACGTCAGCTTCGTGCGGGACAAGGCGGTCGGCTTCGCCCGGCGCAACGGCGCCGACGTGGCGCTGGTCGAGGTCGCCGCCCTGGTCCACGACGTGAACTACATGGTCCGCAAGAACTCGCTGCCGGTCGACGGGCGGCGGCTGCGGCTGTCCGTCCTGGCCGGCGCGGGCGTGCCCGACGACGTGGCCGCGCGGGTCGACGCGGTGGTCGAGGAGGCCGAGATGCGCACCCGGCACCGGCACATCTCGCTGGAGGCGCAGGCGCTGTCGGACGCGGACACCCTGTTCAAGGCGCTGCCGGTGACGCCGGTCGTGCTCGCGCCGAGGTACCTGGAGGAGAACGGCATCACGCTGCGGGAGCTGGCGCACAAGATCGTCGGCGAGCAGCAGGCCAAGCAGGACGACGGCTACTACTTCTACGACCCGGAGGCGGCGGCGACCTACTCGCGCTGGGCGACGGCGAACCTGGAGCTGTGGCAGTGCATCGTCGAGTCGTTGGATGACCCGACCGTGGGACGGCTGCTCGCCGAGGTGCCCTGAGAACGGCCCGACTACGGATGCAAACCTGTTTCAGGCCAAGTTGGTCCGAAAGAAACCCGAAATTACTCCGAACGCCCGCGTAAGACTCACGCTGCGTGCGCGTCCCCAATGTTGATGTCGCGGTGGGGCGCCGCGGCTGGGGCGGAGGTGCGTGGTGTTCGCGGACGACAGGACGGTGCCTTTAAGGGATACGGTCGCTCCGGAGGTCGTGACCGCGGCCGTGGCGGGCGAGCGGGACGCGGTGGACCTGCTGCTGCGCGCCGTGCGGCCGGCGGTGCTGCGGTACTGCCGGGCGAGGCTCGGCGGGTCGGCGACACCGGCGGACGACGTGGCGCAGGAGGCTTGCCTCGCCGTGCTCAAGGCGCTGCCGCGCTACCGGGACGAGGGGCGGCCGTTCCTGGCGTTCGTGTACGGGATCACGGCGCACAAGGTCGCGGACGCCCACCGCTACGGCGCGCGCAACCGGACCGAGCCCATGGCGGAGGTGCCCGACGGCCCCGGCGCCGAGGCCGGTCCGGAGCTGCTCGCGCTGCGCGGGGAGCTGTCGGAGGAGATGGCGCGGCTGCTGGGCGTGCTGCCGCCCAAGCAGCGGGAGATCCTGCTGCTGCGCGTGGTGGTGGGGCTGTCGGCGGAGGAGACCGCCGAGGCCGTCGCGTCCACGCCCGGCGCGGTGCGGGTCGCCCAGCACCGCGCGCTGACCCGCCTGCGGAAGGTGCTGGCCGAGCAGCTGGTGCGGAGCTGACCGCCGCGCACCGGGCTCACCGCCGAGCCCGGTGCGCGGCGGTCGGCCCAGCGGTCGGGCTCAGCGGTCTGCCCAGTGGTCGGGCCCAGTGGCCGGGCTCGGCGGTCGGCCCGGGTCCGGTGCTCGCCGGTGGCCTCTCGCCCGCGAGCGGGCACCACTCGACCGGACAAGCCTGACGTCACCCGATCAGGCCAGTTGAGCCGGCACGGCGGCGCCACACCCGGCGAAATCACCCGTCCGAGGGTGGTCGGATCAGAAGGGCCAACCCAGGACCGGGAGGCCGACGACCGCGTCGACCGCCAGCCCGCAGAACACCAGCATCAGGTACAGGTTGGACAGGTGGAAGAACTTCATCGTGTTGGTCGACCCGCCGCGGCGCACCACGCCGTGCAGCCGGTGCGCGAACACGGCGAACCACACGCCCGACGCGGCCGCCACGACCACGTAGATCCACGACGTGACCGGGGCCAGCAGCAGGGTGCACACCACGGTGACCCACGAGTAGATGACGATCTGCCGCGTCACCTGCTGCGCCGTCGCCACCACCGGCAGCATCGGCACGCCCGCCCGCGCGTAGTCCTCCTTGAACTTCATCGCCAGCGCCCACGTGTGCGGCGGCGTCCAGAAGAAGATCACGCCGAACATCACCAGGGCCGGCCAGGCGACCGTCCCGGTCACCGCCGACCAGCCGATGACCACCGGCATGCAGCCGGCCATGCCGCCCCAGATGATGTTCTGCGACGTCCGCCGCTTGAGCACCAGCGTGTAGACGAAGATGTAGAACAGGATCGTCGCGACGGCGAACACCGCCGAGATCAGGTTCGTCGTCGCCCACAGGAACAGGAACGACACCACGCCCAGCACGACGCCGAAGACCAGCGCGTTGCGCGGCGGGATGGTGTTGCGGGCCAGCGGGCGGGCGACGGTGCGCTTCATCACCGAGTCGATGTCCGCGTCGACGTAGCAGTTCAGCGCGTTCGCCGAGCCCGCGGCCAGGGTGCCGCCCGCCAGGGTGCAGGCGATCAGCCACAGCGGCGGCAGGCCGCGCTCGGCCAGCAGCATCGCCGGGATCGTGGTGATCAGCAGCAGCTCGATGACGCGCGGCTTGGTCAGCGCGACGTACGCCCCGACGACCTGTCGCGGTGACCGCGCCGGAAGCTCCGTGACGGCACTCATCGCACTCCTCGCTGTGGTCGGGGGGATGCGCAGATCGTAACCGCGCGTTGAAAACACAGCCCGTCCGGGTACGCCTGAACGGTACCGAGAACGCGCTCGCCCCCCTTGTGCGTTCACCCACAGAGCGTTCGGAGCACGAGGGTCGGACCCGCCGACTAGGCTGGCCGGCGGACGAGGGAAAACCGCGGATCGGGCCTGACGGGATCGAATCAGAACGCCCCGTCCGAACCGCCGCCTACGTGAGACTGGAGCTGGAAGTCCGTGTCCGTCACCGATGACATCACCCGGCTGACCGAGGCCCATCTGCCCGACGACTGGACGGAGTCCGACCGGCGCGCCGTCGACACAGCCCGCGTCCTGGCCGCCGACGCGGTGCAGAAGGTCGGCAACGGCCACCCCGGCACCGCCATGAGCCTGGCCCCGCTCGCCTACGCGCTGTTCCAGCGCGTCATGCGGCACGACCCGGCGGACGCCGACTGGATCGGCCGCGACCGGTTCGTGCTCAGCGCCGGCCACTCCAGCCTCACCCTCTACATCCAGCTCTTCCTGTCCGGCTACGGCCTGGAGCTGGACGACCTCAAGGCGCTGCGCACGTGGGGCTCCAGGACCCCCGGCCACCCCGAGCACCGGCACACCCCCGGCGTGGAGATCACCACCGGGCCGCTGGGCCAGGGCCTGGCCTCGGCCGTGGGCATGGCGATGGGCGCGCGCCGCGAGCGCGGCCTGTTCGACCCGGACACCCCGCCCGGCGAGAGCCCGTTCGACCACCACGTCTTCGTGATCGCCTCCGACGGCGACATCGAGGAGGGCGTGACGTCCGAGGCGTCCTCGCTGGCCGGCACCCAGCAGCTGGGCAACCTCACGGTGATCTACGACGACAACAAGATCTCCATCGAGGACGACACGACGATCGCGCTGTCGGAGGACACCGCGAAGCGCTACGAGGCGTACGGCTGGCACGTGCAGGTCGTGGAGGGCGGCGAGAACGTCGCGGGCATCCTCGACGCGCTGGCCGCGGCCAAGGCCGAGACCGAGCGCCCCTCGTTCATCCTGCTGCGCACGATCATCGGCTACCCCGCGCCCACCAAGCAGAACACCGGCGCGGCGCACGGCGCGGCGCTGGGCGACGACGAGGTCGCGGCGGTCAAGCGGGCGCTGGGCTTCGACCCGGAGAAGACCTTCGAGGTGGCCGACGACGTCCTGGCGCACGCCCGCGAGGTCGTCAAGCGCGGCGAGGCCGCCAAGGCCGAGTGGCAGGAGTCGTACGACGCCTGGGCGGCGGCGAACCCGGAGCGCAAGGCGCTGTTCGAGCGCGTGAACAACCGGGTGCTGCCCGACGGCTGGGTCGACGCGCTGCCGTCGTGGGACCCGGACCCGAAGGGCGTCGCCACCCGGAAAGCCTCCGGCGAGGTGCTCAAGGCGCTGGGCCCGCTGCTGCCGGAGCTGTGGGGCGGCTCGGCCGACCTCGCCGAGAGCAACCTGACCACGATCAAGGGCTCCGACTCGTTCGGCCCGCGGGCGATCTCCACCAAGATGTGGCAGGCGAACCCGTACGGCCGCACGCTGCACTTCGGCGTCCGCGAGCACGCGATGGGCGCGATCCTCAACGGCATCGCGCTGCACGGCCCGACCCGCCCGTACGGCGGCACGTTCCTGGTGTTCTCCGACTACATGCGCCCGGCCGTGCGGCTGGCCGCGCTGATGAAGTCGCCGGTCACCTACGTGTGGACGCACGACTCCATCGGCCTGGGCGAGGACGGCCCGACCCACCAGCCGATCGAGCACCTGGCCGCGCTGCGCGCGATCCCGGGCCTGACCGTGGTCCGCCCCGGCGACGCGAACGAGACCGCCGCCGCCTGGGCGGCCCGGCTGGAGCAGCTGGAGGGCCCGGTCGGGCTGGCGCTGAGCCGCCAGAACCTGCCCGTGCTGGAGGGCACCCGGGAGAAGGCCCGCGAGGGCGTCAAGCGCGGCGGCTACGTGCTGGCCGGCGAGGGCGAGCCGGAGCTGGTCCTCATCGCGACCGGCTCGGAGCTGCAGGTCGCCGTGGAGGCGCGGAAGGTGCTCGAGGCCGAGGGCGTCGCCACCCGCGTGGTGTCGCTGCCCAGCGTCGAGTGGTTCGACGCGCAGGACGAGGACTACCGCGAGTCGGTGCTGCCCTCGTCGGTGCGGGCGCGGGTCGTGGTGGAGGCGGGCATCGCCCAGCCGTGGCACCGCTTCGTCGGCGACGCGGGCGAGGTCGTGTCCATCGAGCACTTCGGCGCGTCGGCCGACTACCAGACGCTGTTCCGGGAGTTCGGCTTCACCACCGAGGACGTCGTCGCGGCGGCGCGCCGGTCGCTGGCCAAGGTCCGCTAGAAGGAGATGACGCAGATGACTTCCACCCCGCTGGCCGCGCTGAGCGACGCCGGTGTGTCGATCTGGCTGGACGACCTGTCCCGCGATCGGCTGAACACCGGCAACCTCGCCGGCCTGATCGCCGACCACCACGTGGTCGGCGTGACCACCAACCCGACCATCTTCGCCGCCGCCCTGGCCCAGGGCTCGGCCTACGACGAGCAGGTGCGGCAGCTCGCCGCGCGCGGCGCGGACACCGACGCCGCCGTCCGCGAGATCACCACCTCGGACGTGCGCGCCGCCTGCGACCTGTTCCGCGAGGTCCACGACCGCACCGACGGCGTGGACGGGCGCGTCTCGCTGGAGGTCGACCCGCGGCTGGCCGGCGACACCGAGGCCACCATCGCCGAGGCGCTGGACCTGGCCAAGGCCGTGGACCGGCCGAACCTGCTGGTGAAGATCCCGGCCACGACCGCGGGCCTGCCCGCGATCACCAAGGTGCTCGCCGAGGGCGTCAGCGTGAACGTGACGCTGATCTTCTCCATCGAGCGCTACCGGCACGTGATGGAGGCGTTCGTCGCCGGCCTGGAGCAGGCTAAGGCGAACGGCCACGACCTGCGCGGCATCCACTCGGTCGCGTCGTTCTTCGTGTCCCGGGTGGACACCGAGATCGACAAGCGGCTGGACGCGCTGGACGACCCGCGGGCCAAGGACCTGCGCGGCCGGGCGGCGATCGCCAACGCGCGCCTGGCCCACGCGGCGTTCCAGGAGACCTTCCGGGGCGAGCGCTGGGAGGCGCTGGCCGCCGCCGGCGCGCGGGCGCAGCGCCCGCTGTGGGCGTCGACCGGCGTGAAGGACCCGGCCTACCCGGACACCCGCTACGTGGACGAGCTGGTCGTCGCCGACGTGGTCAACACGATGCCCGAGAAGACGCTGCGGGCCGTCGCCGACCACGGCAGGATCACCGGTGACACCGTGACCGGCCGGGCCGCTCAGGCCCAGGAGGTCTTCGACGCGCTGGTGGAGGTCGGCATCGACCTCGACGACGTGTTCATCGCGCTGGAGACCGAGGGCGTCGACAAGTTCGAGAAGTCCTGGGCGGAGCTGCTGGAGACGGTGACCGGGCAACTGAACCAGGCTAAGGACTGAAGCACATGACCGAGGTGGTCTCCGTGGAGATCGTCCGCTCGCCGAACGAGGACCAGGTCGCCATCGTGGTGGGCGACCTGGTCCGCGACCGGGTGGCGAGCAAGCTCACCGCAGGCGACGCCGCGCTGTGGGGCCCGGCGGCGGAGCCGGAGGCGTCCGTCCGGCTCGCCTGGACCGGGCTGCACGAGACGTCGCGCCCGCTGGTGGGCGAGGTCGAGGCGCTGCGGGCGGAACTGCTCGCCGAGGGCGTCGACCGCGTGGTGCTCGCCGGCATGGGCGGCTCGTCGCTCGCGCCCGAGGTCATCACCGGCACGGCGGGCGTGCCGCTGGTGGTGCTCGACACCACCGACCCCGGCCAGGTCGCCGACGCGCTGGCGGGCGACCTGCGCCGCACGGTGCTGGTGGTGTCGTCCAAGTCCGGCGGCACCGTGGAGACCGACAGCCACCGGCGGATCTTCGAGGCCGCGTTCGCCGCCGAGGGCGTCGACGCGGCCTCGCGGATCGTCGTGGTGACCGACCCCGGCTCGCCGCTGGAGGCCGCGGCGCGGGAGGCGGGCTACCGCAAGGTGTTCCTGGCCGACCCGAACGTGGGCGGCCGGTACTCGGCGCTGACCGCGTTCGGCCTGGTGCCCTCGGGGCTGGCGGGCGCGGACATCGGCCGGCTGCTCGACGAGGCGGCGGCGGTCGCGCCCGCGGTGGCGGCCGACTCGCCGGACAACCCGGCGGTGGTGCTGGCGGCGACGTTCGCCGTGGCGCACGCGCACGGCGCGGAGAAGGTCGTGCTGGCCGACACCGGCTCGGGCATCGCGGGCCTGGGCGACTGGGCCGAGCAGCTGATCGCCGAGTCCACCGGCAAGGACGGCACCGGCCTGCTGCCGGTCGTGGTCGAGGGGCCGGGCGCGCCGGGGTTCGTCGACGCCCGCTCCGACGCCACCACCGTCGCGATCGGGCCGGCCACCGGCTCGTCGTCGGTCGCGGTGGAGGGCCCGCTGGGCGCGCAGTTCCTGGTGTGGGAGTACGCGACGGCGCTCGTCGGGCGGGTGCTGGACATCAACCCGTTCGACCAGCCCGACGTGGAGGCGGCCAAGAAGGCGGCCCGGTCCCTGCTGGACGCGCCCGCCGCCGCGCCCGCCGTGCCCGCCTTCGTGGACGGCCCGATCGAGGCCCACCCCAGCGAGGGCTGGCTGCCCGCCGACGTGAAGACCGTCGCCGAGGCGCTCAAGGCGCTCGTCGCCGCCGCGCCCGACCACGGCTACCTGTCCGTGCAGGCTTACCTCGACCGGCTGGACGACGCGTCGTTCGCGCTGGTCCGGCCCGAGCTGGCGCAGCGGACCCACCTGCAGACCACCTTCGGCTGGGGTCCCCGGTTCCTGCACTCGACCGGCCAGTACCACAAGGGCGGCCACCAGAACGGCGTGTACCTCCAGCTCACCGGCGCGTCGGAGACGTCGCTGGACGTGCCGGGCAGGCCCTACGACCTGGGCGCGCTGCAGCTGGCGCAGGCGCTGGGCGACGGCCAGGTGCTGGCCGACCGCGGCCGGCCGGTGCTGCGGCTGCACCTGACCGACCGCGTCGCCGGGCTGGCGCAGCTGGTCGAGGCGATCCAGGAGGACGGTTCGTGACCGGGTCGCCTCGTCCACCGCGCACCGCACCGCTCACGGCGGCGCGGCGCCGCCGCCGGCACACCGAGGAGGGGCGTTGACGGCGCCGACCAAGCGCAACCCGCTGCGCGACCCCCGCGACAAGCGGCTGCCCCGCATCGCCGGGCCGTGCGGCCTGGTGATCTTCGGCGTGACCGGCGACCTGTCGCGCAAGAAGCTGATGCCCGCGATCTACGACCTGGCCAACCGGGGCCTGCTGCCGCCGGGCTTCGCGCTCGTCGGCTTCGCCCGGCGCGACTGGGCCGACCAGGACTTCATGCAGGTCGTGCACGAGGCGGTCAAGCAGCACGCGCGCACGCCGTTCCGGCCGGAGGTCTGGGACCAGCTCGCCGAGGGCATCCGGTTCGTCCAGGGCACGTTCGACGACGACACCGCGTTCGACACGCTCGCCACGACGATCACCGACCTGGACCGCGAGCGCGGCACGGGCGGCAACCACGCGTTCTACCTGTCGGTGCCGCCCAGCGCGTTCACCACGGTGGTCAACCAGCTCAAGCGCGCGGGCCTGGCCACGCCGCCGACCGAGAGCCCCGGCCAGTGGCGGCGGGTGGTCATCGAGAAGCCGTTCGGGCACGACCTGGGCAGCGCGCGGCAGCTGAACAGGATCGTCAACGAGGTCTTCCCCGAGGAGTCGGTGTTCCGCATCGACCACTACCTCGGCAAGGAGACGGTGCAGAACATCCTGGCGCTGCGCTTCGCCAACCAGCTCTACGAGCCCATCTGGAACGCCAACTACGTCGACCACGTGCAGATCACCATGGCCGAGGACATCGGCCTGGGCGGGCGCGCGGGCTACTACGACGGCATCGGCGCGGCCCGCGACGTGATCCAGAACCACCTGCTGCAGCTGCTGGCCCTCACGGCGATGGAGGAGCCGGTCTCGTTCCGGCCGTCGGACCTGCGGGCGGAGAAGGTCAAGGTGCTGTCCGCGACCCGGCCGGTGGGCCCGTTCGACGCCACCACCGCGCGCGGCCAGTACACCGGCGGGTGGCAGGGCGGGCAGAAGGTGCCCGGCCTGCTGGAGGAGGGCGGCTTCGCCAAGGACTCCACCACCGAGACCTACGCGGCGATCACCTGCGAGATCAACACGCGGCGGTGGGCGGGCGTGCCGTTCTACCTGCGCACCGGCAAGCGGCTGGGCCGGCGGGTCACCGAGGTGGCCGTGGTGTTCAAGCGCGCGCCGCACCTGCCCTTCGACGACACCGCCACCGAGGAGCTGGGGCAGAACGCCCTGGTGGTGCGGGTGCAGCCGGACGAGGGCGTGACCATGCGGTTCGGCTCCAAGGTGCCCGGCAACACCATGGAGGTCCGGGACGTCACGATGGACTTCGGCTACGGCCACGCGTTCACCGAGTCCTCCCCCGAGGCTTACGAGCGGCTGCTGCTGGACGTGCTGCTCGGCGAGCCGTCGCTGTTCCCCAAGAACGACGAGGTCGAGCTGTCCTGGGAGATCCTCGACCCCGTGCTCGCGCACTGGGCCGCGAACGGCGCGCCGGAGAAGTACAAGGCGGGGACCTGGGGCCCGGCGTCGGCGGACGAGATGCTGGCCCGCACCGGTAGGCACTGGAGGCGTCCGTGATCATCGACCTGCCCTCGACCACCACGTCGCAGGTCAACAGCAAGCTCGTGCAGCTGCGCGAGGAGGGTGGCGCGGTCACCCTCGGCCGGGTGCTGACCCTGGTCATCGTCACCGACGACGGCGCGAAGACCGAGGACGCCGTCGACGCGGCCAACGACGCCAGCCGCGAGCACCCCTGCCGGGTGATCGTGGTGGCCCGGGGCGCGCGCAAGGCCGCGCCCCGGCTGGACGCGCAGATCCGGGTCGGCGGCGACGCGGGCGCGTCCGAGGTGATCGTGCTGCGGCTGTACGGGGAGCTGGCCAACGAGGGCGCGTCGTGCGTCGTGCCGCTGCTGCTGCCGGACACCCCGGTGGTCGCGTGGTGGCCGCACGAGGCGCCCGCGGCGCCCGCGAACGACCCGATCGGGCAGCTCGCGCAGCGGCGGATCACCGACGCGGCGGCCGAGAAGAACCCGATCAGGGCGCTGGACCAGCGCCGGGCCGGCTACACGCCGGGCGACACGGACCTGGCGTGGACGCGGCTGACGCTGTGGCGGGCCATGCTCGCCTCGGCGCTCGACCTGCCCCCGCACGAGAAGGTCACCGAGGCGGAGGTCGGCGGCGAGGCCGACTCGCCGTCCACCGACCTGCTGGCCGCGTGGCTGGCGGGCGCGCTGCGGGTGCCGGTGAAGCGGTCCAAGGCGGCGCGCGGCGAGGGCATCGTGGACGTGCGGCTGGTGCGCCGGTCCGGCGTGGTGGAGCTGGTGCGCCCGGACGGCCGCGTGGGGACGCTGTCCCAGCCCGGCCAGCCCGACCGGCGGGTGGCGCTGCAGCGCCGCGAGATCCGCGACTGCCTGGCCGAGGAGCTGCGCCGGCTCGACCCCGACGAGGTGTACGAGGTGGCGCTGGGCGCGCTGGGCAAGATCGTGCGCGGGCGCGGCCCGGTGAAGGCCGCGGCGGCGCGCAAGCCCACGACGCCGGCCAGGTCGACGGCGACCCGGACCACGGCGGCCAGGGGCGCGGCGAAGGCCCCCGACCCGAAGGCCGGGGCGGCTCCCGCCGAGGCGGCCGAGACTGGGGCGGCTCCCGCCGAGGCCGTCCGGAACAAGGCGGCGCAGAACAGGGCCGCGCAGGGCAGGGCGACGCAGAGCAGGGCCGCGCGGGGCAGGACCCCGGCCAAGGGCGCCCGGGGCGAGGAGTCCCAGGACAGGGCTGTCCGGGACGAGGCCCGGGACGAGGCGGCTCGGGACGAGGCGGCTCCGGCGAAGGTGGCCCCGGCCGCCAGGTCGACGGCCGGCAGGTCCACGTCGGCCGCCGCCAGGACCTCGGCGGGCAAGGCGGCGTCGGCCAAGCCGCCGGCGGGCAAGTCGGCCGCCGGCGAGGCGCCGAAGAGCAGGTCGAGGGCGAAGGCATGAGCCGCCCCGAGGTCGTAGTGCACCGCGACGGCGACCTGCTGGCCGCCGCCACCGCCGCCCGCCTGGTCACCAGGCTGGTGGACGCCCAGGCCGCGCGCGGCTGGGCGTCGCTGGTCCTGACCGGCGGCCGGACCGGCACCGCGGTGCTGGAGCAGCTGCGCGCCACACCGGCCCGCGACGCCGTGGACTGGTCGCGGGTGGACCTGTACTGGGGCGACGAGCGCTTCCTGCCCGCCGGCCACCCGGAGCGCAACGAGACCCAGGCCAGGGCCGCGCTGCTGGACCACGTGCCGGTGGACCCGGCCCGGGTGCACGCCGTGGAGCCCTCCGACGGCCGCTTCGGCGACGACCCGGACGCGGCGGCCGACGCCTACGCCGACGTCCTGGCCGCGGCGGCCCGGCCGGAGGACCACGGCCCGGTGCCGTCGTTCGACGTGCTGCTGCTGGGCGTGGGCGAGGAGGGGCACACCGCGTCGATCTTCCCCGGCTCGCCCGCCGCCTACGAGCGGGACCGGGCCGTGGTGGCGGTGCGCAACTGCCCCAAGCCGCCGCCCACGCGGGTGAGCCTCACGCTGCCCGCCCTCCGCCAGGCCCGCGAGGTGTGGCTGATGACCACGGGCGCGGCCAAGGCCGCGGCCGTGTCCATGGCGCTGACCGGCGCGGGCGAGGTCCAGCTGCCCGCGGCCGGCGCGACGGGCCGCCGCCGGACGCTGTGGCTGCTCGACTCGACGGCCGCGGCGAAGGTGCCGGAGCTGTTCACTCCCCCGCTCGCGTGACCCGTGCGGCGCCGGCCGGAGCCGGCGCCGCACGTGATACCTGTCACCTTTCGGCGGCTCTTTGCGCTCCCTTCACCGTGAACCGACGTTCGCGCTCGCAATTTTGTGGTCCTCACGCGTCCCAACCGGGTAACCGGAGCGTCTCGTTGGGTGATGCGGAGCGGGGCGGGCACTTCGGGGGCGGAGGAGCGGGTCATGCCAAGCGCGGTGACGGCGCAGTACGGTGACGACCAGCGGGTGGCTGACACGGGAGGGCGAGTCCTGGCCGGCAACGCTGTCGAACGGCCGCCGAGCGGCGGGGTCAACGGCGTCCCCACCGAGCGGGCGCACCGCGCTGCCCGCGGCCTGCGGGCGCGGTTGGCGAGGCGCCGGCAGCTCTTCCTCGACGTGGGCGCGGTGGCGGTGGCCGCGTTCGACGTCTGGTTCTGGTTCGCCCCCGACGCCGAGTCCTACAACTACGTGCTGTCGATCATCGCGGTGGCCGCCCTGGTGCTCCGCCGGCGGTGGCCGTTCCTGGTGGTGCTGCTGACCGTGCCGGGGTTCCTGGCGGGCATGGCGCAGCTGGCCGCGATGATCGCCCTGGGCACGCTGGCCAGGCAGAAGCTGCTGGCGACGCAGACCTGCATCGCCGCCGGGCTGGTGTGGCTGAGCCGGTTCTTCCTGTGGCCGCCGCAGGACTTCTTCGAGCTGTCCTGGACCACCCACGTCCACGACGCCATCTACGGCTGCATCGTGGCGGGGATGCCGATCGCGATCGGCCTGCTGGCCCACGCGCGCGAGGAGCTGTCCGCCCGCATCGCCGAGCTCGCCGCCAGCCGCGAGCGGGAGCGCCTGCTGCACGCCCACGCCGTCCGCGCCGACGAGCGCGCCCGGCTCGCCCGCGAGATGCACGACGTGGTGTCGCACCAGGTGAGCCTGATCGCGATGCAGGCGGGCGCGCTGCGGGTGGGCGTCGCCGACCCGGACGCCCAGCGGGTCGCGGGCACCATCCGCTCGCTGAGCACCCGCACCCTGGACGAGCTGCGCCAGCTGGTCAGCGTGCTGCGGACGACCGGCGGCGACGACTCGCCGCAGCCGCGCGTGGAGGAGCTGCCCCAGCTGGTGGCGGGCGCGGGCATCCCGGCGTCGCTGTCCGTGCAGGGCCCGGTGCACGACCTGCCCGCCCCGATCTCCGGCGCGGTCTACCGCACGGTCCAGGAGGCGCTGACCAACGTGCGCAAGCACGCCGGCTGCGCGCCCACCGCCGTGCGCGTCCACGCCGACGCGGCCGAGCTGCGCGTGGAGATCCGCAACGACGCGCCGGTCGACCCGCGCGAGTGCCCCAGCCTGCCCAGCGGCGGCCACGGGCTGGTGGGCCTGCGGGAGCGGGCGGCGCTGCTGAACGGCACGTTCGAGGCCGGCCCGTCCGCCGAGGGCGGGTTCCGCGTCGCCGTCACCTTCCCGCTGGCCCGCACCCTCGACCGCTCCGGCGACGGCGCCTGACCGCCGCGGCGCTCCGGGCGGCCGGGGCCGGCGCCGGGCGTCACGCCGCGCCGCCCGGCGCCGGGCGGGCGATGCGCACGGTGGCCTCCGGGTCGACCGGCGGACCCGGCTCCGGCTCGGGCGCCGGGTGGGGCGTCAGGCAGCCCAGGGCGAACCCGGCCGCCGCCGCGCCCAGGACGAGCGGGAGCCCGACGGCCGGCGCGGGCGCCGCCACGCGCAGCACGGACAGCGAGACCACCGCGACCAGGCCGGTGCCCGCGCCGGCCGGCAGGAAGTGCGCGCCGCGCCGCCACCGGCTCGCGGGCAGCCGGCGGCGGGCCAGCGCTCGCAGCGCGCCGGCCCAGGCCAGCGCGGTCAGCCCGAGCGCGGCGATGCCGAACACCCCGTGCACCGACCACAGCGAGCCGCGCACGTCGCCCGTCGCGCCCACCGCCGCGACGACCTCGCGGTCGACGTCGAGCACCGCGACCTCGGTGGGCAGCAGGCCGGTCGCCCGCGCGCCGAGGTTCCCGAGGTCCAGCGCGAACGACCGGGTGACGCTCTGCCCGCCCGGGACGTCGAAGGGGACCGTCGTGTCGTAGGAGAACAGCGTCAGCCCCAGCGCCGCGCCGGCCAGGCGGACGGTCTTGACGTGCCGGACGGCGTCGGTCCCGTTGTGGACGGTCACCGAGATCCGCGCCGACCGGGACGGGTCGAGCACCAGGTCCCCGGAGCCGACCGGGGCGCCGTCCACCGTGGCGCTGAGCGTCACCGCGCCGCCGGAGGCCCCGGCGGGCAGGGCGGGCGCCGCGGTGAGGGCACCGGCGAGGAGGAGCGAACCGAGCCCACCCATAATGCGTCTCACAGGGGCACCTCGGGGATTTCGGGGACGCGACGAGTCCGGGAGTTCGGGATGCGATCGGCAGGAACACTAGCTCTACTCGTCGTCGTCGCGGGCGGTGCCACCCACCCGCTCCCCGCCGCCGCGGCGGCGCGGCAGGCGCCCGCCATCACGATCACCCCCGCCGCGGGCGGCGCGGGGTCCGCGTTCACCGTCGACTGGGCCGGGTTCACCTGGGACCGGGACTGCTACCGGCGGATGCAGCTGCTGTGGGACGACGCGGGCACCGTGCTGGCCACCCCCTGGCCGGGCCGCCGCGGGTCGGTCCGCGCCACCGTGCCGGCCGGCGCGGCGGCCGGTCCGCACACCGTCGCCCTGCGCACGGTGTGCCGGGGCAGCGTCGCGCACGCGACGTTCACCGTGACCGCGCCGCCGGGCGCCACCACGACCACCGGCCCGCCGGTCACCACGACCGCCGACGCTCCCCCGCCGGTCACCACCACCACCGCGCCGGCGGCGACCACCACCCGGTCGACCACCACGACCACGACCACCACGACGACGAGCACGACCGGCAGCTCGTCCGGCGGTCCCGCGCCGACCACCACGACCGCGTTCGAGGGCGGGGACGGCGCGCTGGTGCTGGACAAGGACCACGTCCAGCCGGGCGACCCGCTGACGGCCACCGGCACGGGGTGCCTGCCGGGGTCGGAGGTGCGGCTCAGCTCGCTGGGCGAGGACGTCGGGCGGGCTCGCGCCGACGGGTCGGGGACGTTCCGCACCGGGGTCGAGTTCGCGACCATCGAGCCCGGCCGGCACGTGGTCCGGGCCGACTGCGGCGTGATCCTGGTGGGCACCGTCGAGGTGGCCCTGACCAGCTCGACCGACGGGGCCGCCTCGACACCGGTGGTGCTGGCGCTGTTCCTGCTGCTCGGGGCGGTGCTGCTGCGCCGGCAGCTCGCCTGGCTGCGCCGCACGGCCTGACACCGCCCGGCCCGCCCGCGGCGGCCCGACCGGACCGCCCCGGCGGGCCGCCGCCGCAGCGCCGGACCGGCTTCCGCGAGCACCACGCCGCCCTGCCCGCGGCGCGGCGCCCACCTGCCGGGCTCCGCCCCGCGGCGAAGCCCCCCGAGAGCGCGAACGGCCCCCGCGGCAGGTGCCGCGGGGGCCGGTCCGCTGCGTCGCAGCTAGGGCTCTTCGCGCTGCTTGCGCAGCTTGGTCAGCGCCTCTTCGAGGATCGCCTCCCCGTCCGCGTCGGAGCGCCGCTCCTTCACGTACGCCAAGTGCGTCTTGTACGGCTCGTTGCGCGGAGGAGCAGGGGGCGCCTGCTCGTCCCGGCCCGCCGGCAGACCGCACCGGGGGCAGTCCCAGTTCTCCGGGATTTCCGCTTCGACCGCGAACGACGGGCGCGACTCGTGCGCGTTGGCGCACCAGTACGACACCCGGCGCCGGGGCGCGGACTCGCCGCGCTCCGACTCGCCCATCGGGCCTGCGCCGACGCGGGTACCGCGAATCGCGTTACCTCCAGCCATCGACCCTCACACCCCCACCACGTGGATTCCCTCTGTCGTCAGTTGACCTTGAGCAGCAGCCCGATGCCGACGATGGCGATGACCCAGATCGCCCCGACGAACAGCGTCAGGCGGTCCAGGTTCTTCTCCACCACGCTCGACCCGGACAGGCTCGACTGCATCCCGCCGCCGAACAACGAGGACAGACCACCACCACGGCCCCGGTGCAGCAGCACCAGCAGGATCAGCAGGACGCTGGAGACGATCAACAGGATCTGCAGGAACAGGATCATTTCTTCCTCGCTGTCAGGCAGGTGACGCCACAGAGTACCCGGTCGACTGCCGACCGTGGACCACCTCCGTGGTGGGGGTGTTCAAGGCATCAGGGTAGAGGCCCGCCGGCCGCGAGGGCGCAGAGCTTGCTGAACTCGTCCGCGTCCAGGCTCGCACCACCCACGAGGGCGCCGTCGACGTCCTTCTGCGCGACCAGCTCGGCGATGTTGCCCGACTTGACCGACCCGCCGTAAAGCACCCGAACGGCCGATGCCACGTCCTCGTCGTACAGCTCGGCGAGCTTGGCCCGCACCGCCGCGCAGACCTCCTGCGCGTCGGCCGCGGAGGCCACCTTGCCGGTGCCGATCGCCCACACCGGCTCGTAGGCGACGACGACGCCCTTCGCCTGCTCGGCGGTGACGCCCCGCAGGCCGGCCACCAGCTGGTCGGTGCAGTGCGCGACGTGGCCGCCCGACTCCCGCACGGCCACCTGCTCGCCGAGGCAGAAGATCGGCGTGACGCCGTGCTTGAGCGCGGCCCTGACCTTCTTGTTGACCAGCGCGTCGTCCTCGTGGTGGTACTCGCGCCGCTCGGAGTGGCCCACGGTGACGTAGGAGCAGCCGAGCTTGGCCAGCATCGGGCCGGACACCTCGCCGGTGTACGCGCCCGAGTCGTGCGCGGACAGGTCCTGCGCCCCGTACTTGAGCAGCAGCTTGTCGCCGTCGACCAGGGTCTGGATCGACCGGATGTCGACGAACGGCGGCAGCACGGCGACCTCGACCTTGGCGAAGTACTTCTCGGGCAGCGAGAAGGCGATCTTCTGCACCAGGGCGATGGCCTCCAGGTGGTTGAGGTTCATCTTCCAGTTGCCCGCGATGAGCGGCTGGCGCGTTGCCATCAGTCCTCCAGGACGGAGACGCCGGGGAGTTCCTTGCCCTCCAGGAACTCCAGGGAAGCCCCACCGCCGGTGGAGATGTGCGAGAAGCCGTCCTCGGGCAGGCCCAGGGCGCGCACCGCCGCCGCCGAGTCGCCGCCGCCGACGACCGTGAACGCGTCGCTGCGCACCAGCGCCTCGGCCACCGCGCGGGTGCCGCCGGCGAACGCCTCGAACTCGAACACGCCCATCGGGCCGTTCCAGAAGACCGTCCGCGCGTCGGCCAGCTTCGCGGCGAACAGCTCGCGCGAGGCCGGGCCGATGTCGAGGCCCTGGCGGTCGGCCGGGATCGCGTCGGCCGGGACCACGTCGTGGTCGGCGTCGGCGGCGAAGTCGGTGGCGGCCAGCACGTCGACCGGCAGCACGATCTCCACGCCGCGCGCCTCGGCGTCCTCCAGGAACCCCGCCACGGTCTCCAGCTGGTCCTCCTGCAGCAGCGACCGGCCCACCTCGTGGCCCTGGGCCTTGAGGAAGGTGTAGGCCATGCCGCCGCCGACGAGCAGCCGGTCGACCTTGGTGAGCAGGTTGGCGATGACGCCGAGCTTGTCGGACACCTTCGCGCCGCCCAGCACCACCGCGTACGGGCGCCGGAGGTCGTCGGTGAGCTTGCGGAGCACCTCGACCTCGGCCAGCACCAGCTCGCCCGCGTAGGCCGGGAGCTCGCGCGCCACGTCGTAGACCGACGCCTGCTTGCGGTGCACGACACCGAAGCCGTCGGAGACGAACGCGTCCGCCTTCGCGGCCAGCTCGCCGGCCAGGGCGGCGCGCTCGGCGTCGTCCTTGCTGGTCTCGCGCGGGTCGAAGCGGATGTTCTCCAGCAGCACCACGGTGCCGTCGCCGGCGGTCTCCGCGCCGAGGCGGACCTCGGCGCCGAGCAGCTCGCCGAGCCGCGCGGCGACCGGGGCCAGGGAGAGCGCCGGGTCGGGCGCGCCCTCGGGGCGGCCCAGGTGCGCGGCCACGAGGACGCGGGCGCCCGCGTCGGCCAGCGCCTTCAGGGTCGGCACCGACGCGCGGACGCGGCCGTCGTCGGTGATCTTGTCGCCGTCCAGGGGCACGTTCAGGTCGGCGCGCACGAGCACGCGCCGACCCGAGACGCCCTCGGCGATCAGGTCGCTGAGAGTCTTCACAACCGGTCTTTCCGATCGGGTGGCCGACGAGCGGGTCAGAGCTTGCTCGCGACCAGGGTGACCAGGTCGGCGAGGCGGTTGGAGTAGCCCCACTCGTTGTCGTACCAGCCCACGACCTTGATCTGGTTGCCGATGACCTTGGTCAGCGGGGCGTCGTAGATGCACGACGCCGGGTCGGTGACGATGTCGGTGGACACGATCGGGTCCTCGTTGTAGCGGAGGTAGCCCTTGAGCGCGCCCTCGGCGGCGGCCTTGTAGGCGGCGTTGACCTCGTCCACGGTGGTCTCGCGGCCGACGGTCACGGTCAGGTCGGTGGCCGAGCCGGTCGGCACCGGCACGCGCAGGGCGTAGCCGTCGAGCTTGCCCTTGAGCTCCGGCAGCACCAGGCCGATCGCCTTGGCCGCGCCGGTGCTGGTGGGCACGATGTTCAGCGCGGCGGCGCGGGCGCGGCGCAGGTCCTTGTGCGGCGCGTCCTGGAGGTTCTGGTCCTGGGTGTAGGCGTGGATCGTGGTCATCAGGCCGCGCTCGACCGTGAACTCGTCGTGCAGCACCTTGGCCAGCGGGGCCAGGCAGTTGGTGGTGCACGAGGCGTTGGAGATCACGGTCTGCGAGCCGTCGTACTGCTCGTGGTTGGCGCCCAGCACCACGGTCAGGTCCTCGCCCTTGGCCGGGGCGGAGATGATGACCTTCTTGGCGCCGCCCTCGTCGACGTGCTTGCGCGCGGCGGCGGCGTCGGTGAAGAAGCCGGTCGACTCGACCACGACGTCCACGCCGAGGTCCTTCCAGGGCAGCTTGCCCGGGTCGCGCTCGGCCAGCGCCTTGATGGTCTTGCCGTCGACCTCGATGCCCTCGTCGTTGACCCTCACGTCGTTCGGGAGGCGGCCGAGGACGCTGTCGTACTTGAGCAGGTGGGCCATCGTCTTGACGTCACCGAGGTCGTTGAAGGCGACGATCTCGATGTCGTGCCCGCCGGCCTGAACGGCGCGCCAGAAGTTGCGACCGATCCGGCCGAAACCGTTGACACCTACGCGAACCGTCACGGTGAGTCTCCTCGATACTCGACTGGCGATTGCGCCAGTGGGCGTGCGGATTGACTGTCACTTCCAGCCGCGAACCAGCCTAGCCTCCGCGCTGCGCCCCTGGTCACGTGGATCACCAGGATCTCTTTATCGAGCAAGAAAATCCAGCTCTACCGTTCAGTAACCACCACGGGCGGCCACGCGGGGACCCGCCCCGGGCTCGGCCGTCGGCAGGACGACCGTACCCGGACGGCGGCGCAGCGTCACCTCGACCGACCGGCGGTGGTCGCCGGGACGGCGCTGGTCGCCGGGACGGCCTGCCGCCCGCGCGCCGGCGGGCGGCGCACCGGCGGCCGGGGACCCGGGCGCCGGTCGGCCCGCCCCCGGCGGCGACCGCGCCCGGCGCGCCGGGCGTTCGGCTTCCCGCCGCCGCGAGGAGGCGCCGCGGGCGGGGTCAGACCTCCGCCTCCAGCATGTCCGCGGTGACGGCCGACTCCGTGTCGGGCATCCCCAGCTCCTTGGCGCGCTTGTCCGCCATCGCCAGCAGCCGCCGGATCCGCCCGGCCACCGCGTCCTTGGTCATCTGCGGCTCGGACAGCTGGCCCAGCTCCTCCAGCGACGCCTGCCGGTGCGCCAGGCGCAGCGCGCCCGCCGCCGCCAGGTGGTCGGGGGCCTCCGGGCCGAGGATCTCCAGCGCCCGCTGCACCCTGGCCGCCGCCGCGACCGCCGCGCGGGCCGAGCGGCGCAGGTTCGCGTCGTCGAAGTTGGCCAGGCGGTTCGCCGTCGCGCGCACCTCGCGGCGCATCCGGCGCTCCTCCCAGGCCAGCACGCTGTCGTGCGCGCCCAGGCGGGTCAGCATCGCGCCGATCGCGTCGCCGTCGCGGATCACCACGCGCTCCGCGCCGCGCACCTCGCGGGACTTCGAGCCGATCCCCATCCGCCGCGCCGCGCCGACCAGGGCCAGCGCCGCCTCCGGACCGGGGCAGGTGACCTCCATGGACGACGAGCGGCCCGGCTCGGTCAGCGAGCCGTGCGCCAGGAACGCGCCCCGCCACGCCGCCTCCGCGTCGCACACCCCGCCGGAGACCACCGGCGCGGGCAGGCCGCGCACCGGGCGCCCGCGCGGGTCCAGCAGGCCGGTCTGCCGGGCCAGCCCCTCTCCGTCCTTGACCACCCGCACGACGAAGCGCGTGCCCTTGCGCAGGCCGCTGGAGGTGATGGTGAAGACGTCGGACTGGTGCCCGTACAGCTCGTGGACCTCGCGGCGCAGCCGCCGCGCCGTGGAGCCCAGGTCCAGCTCCGCCTCCACCACCACCCGGCCGCCCACGATGTGCAGGCCGCCGGCGAAGCGCAGCAGGGACGCGACCTCCGCGCGCCGGCAGCAGGTCTTGGAGACGGCCAGCCTGCTCAGCTCGTCCTTGACCGCAGACGTCATCGCCACGGCTCATCGCCTCCCCGGGTCTCGCGTTGTCCTCGCAGGGTTGTACTCGACGGCGCGCCGGCCCCCGCAGGCAGGCCGTCCAAGGCCCGGCCGATGCTCGCCGCCAGGGCGACCGGGTCGTGGCGGTCGGGCGAGCCCGGCAGCGCGATCGGCGACAGGTGCGCCGCGGCCCCGAGAGCTGCGGCGGCGCGCCGCAGGCGGTCCGGGACGGGCACCGCGCCGGCGTCGGCGATGACGGCGTCCACCCGCAACGTGGGCGCGTGCTCGCACAACACGTCGAGGTGCAGCTCCGGCGAGAAGCCGGCGGTTTCCCCCGGTTGGGGGACGAGGTTGAGCACCACGACCTTGCGGGCCCGCGTCCGGGTCAGCGCCTCGTTCAGCTCCGGCACCAGCAGGTGCGGCAGGACGCTGGTGAACCACGACCCCGGCCCGAGCAGCACCACGTCCGCGCCGAGCACCGCCTCCACCGCCTGCGCGCAGCCCCGGGGCGGCTGCCCCGGGCCGCCCGGGCCGTGCAGGCGGATGCGCTGCACCCGGCCGGGCGTGGTGGCGACCGCGACCTGGCCCCGGATGCGGCGCACCACGTCCGCGTCCTCGTCCAGGCCGGTGACGTCCGCCTCGATCTCCAGCGGCTCGGTGCACATCGGCAGCACCCGGCCGCGCACGCCGAGCAGGCGGCAGGACTCCTCCAGCACCGCGACCGGGTCGCCCAGCTGCTCCAGCAGGCCCGCCAGCACGAGGTTGCCCACGGCGTGGCCGGCCAGCGCGCCCGTGCCGCCGAACCGGTGCTGGAACAGCTCCGCCCACAGCGCGCCGCTGCCGCCGCGGTCGGCCAGGGCGACCATCGCCTTGCGCAGGTCGCCGGGCGGCAGCAGGCCCAGCTCGCGGCGCAGCCGCCCGGACGAGCCGCCGTCGTCGGCGACGGTCACCACCGCCGTCACGTCCTCGGTCACCTGCCGGAGGGCGGTGAGCGTCACGTGCAGACCGCGCCCACCGCCCAGTGCCACGGCCCGCAGGCCGACCGTCCTGCGGCTCACTCGCGTCCCAGGTCCCGGTGGACGACCTTCACGGCCATGCCGTCCTCGGCGGCCAGCCGCGCGGCCAGCTCCTCGGAGATGGCCACGCTGCGGTGCTTGCCGCCGGTGCAGCCCACGGCCAGCGTCAGGTACCGCTTGCCCTCGCGCCGGTAGCCGGCGCCGATCAGCCGCAGCAGCTCGTGGTAGCGGTCGAGGAACTCCTCCGCGCCCTCCTGGGTGAGCACGTAGTTGCGCACGTCGCCGTCCAGCCCGGTCTGCTCGCGCAGCTCGGGGATCCAGAACGGGTTGGGCAGGAACCGCACGTCCATGACCAGGTCGGAGTCCATCGGCAGGCCGTACTTGTAGCCGAAGGACAGCACCGTCACGCGGGTGCGGGTCGCCGACTCGGTGCCGAAGGTGTCCTCGATCTTGGCCCGCAGCTGGTGCACCGACAGCGCGGAGGTGTCCAGCACCAGGTCGGCCTCCTCGCGCAGCGGCGTGAGCAGGATCCGCTCGGCCTCGATGCCGTCGGCCAGCCGGCCGTCGGCCTGCAGCGGGTGGCCGCGCCGGACCGACTCGAACCGCCGGATCAGCACGTCGTCGGTGGCCTCCAGGAACAGCACCTTCGGCTTGTAGCCGCGGGCGTCGAGGTCCTTGATCACCGCCGCCAGGTCCTCGGTGAACGCGCGGCTGCGCACGTCCATCACGACCGCGACCCTGGTGATGGCGCCCCGCGCCTGCGCGCCCAGCTCCACCATCGTCGCGATCAGCTCGGGGGGCAGGTTGTCCACCACGAACCAGCCCAGGTCCTCCAGGCACTTCGCGGCGGTGCTGCGGCCCGCTCCCGACAGGCCCGTCACCACCGCGACCTCGATGCCGGACTTCTCGCCGGCCTGTGCGCTCACGTGTGCTCCCTCTGGTCGTCGGCCGCGCCGACTCCTCCGGTCCCGGCCGCGCCCAACGTCGCGCGCACGGCCTCGGCGGTGCGCCTGCCCACCCCGGGCACACCGCTGATCTCCTCGATGCTCGCCTCGCGCAACCTCTTCAGCGAGCCGAAGTGCTTGAGCAGCGCGGCCTTGCGGGTCTGCCCGAGGCCCGGCACGTCGTCCAGGGCCGAGGTCGTCATCCGCTTGGACCGCTTCTGCCGGTGGTAGGCGATCGCGAACCGGTGCGCCTCGTCGCGCACCCGCTGCAGCAGGTAGAGGGCTTCGCTGGTGCGGGGCAGGATCACCGGGTCGGGCTCGCCGGGCACCCACACCTCCTCCAGCCGCTTGGCCAGGCCGATCACCGCCACGTCGGTGATGCCCAGCTCGGCCAGCACGTCCGAGGCCGCCTGCGCCTGCGCCGCGCCGCCGTCGACCACCAGCAGGTTGGGCGCGTAGGCGAAGCGCCGCGGCCGGCCGGTCTCCGGGTCGATGCCCGGCAGCGGGCCCTCCTCGCGCGCGGCGTTGTCGCGCAGGTGGGCCTGGAACCGCCGGCGCACCACCTCGGCGATCGAGCCCACGTCGCCCTGCTGCGCCCCCTCGCGGACGGCGAAGCGCCGGTACTCCGACTTGCGCGCCAGCCCGTCCTCGAACACCACCAGCGAGGCCACCACGTCCGTCCCCTGCACGTGGCTGATGTCGGTGCACTCGATGCGCAGCGGCGCGGTGTCGAGCCCCAGGGCCTCCTGCAGCTCCAGCAGCGCCGCCGACCGGGCCGTCAGGTCGCCCGCGCGGCGCAGCTTGTGCTGCTGGAACGCCTCCTTGGCGTTGCGCTCGACGGTCTCCATCAGCGCCCGCTTGTCACCGCGCCGGGGCACCCGCAGCACGACCCGGCCGCCCCGCAGGTCGCCCAGCCAGCGCTCCACGGCCGCCGCGTCGTCGGGCAGCTCGGGCACCAGCACCTCGCGCGGCACCGGCGCGGCCTCCACCCCGCCGGCCTGCGCCGACTCCGCCTGCTCGCCGTAGAACTGGGTGACGAACTGGTCGACCAGCGCGGCGACGCCGGTCTCCCCCACCTTGTCGACCACCCAGCCGCGCTGGCCGCGCACCCGGCCGCCGCGCACGTGGAAGACCTGGACCGAGACCTCCAGGTCGTCCTGGGCGAAGGCGACCACGTCGGCGTCGGTGCCGTCGCCGAGCACCACGGCCTGCTTCTCCAGGGCGCGCTTGAGCGCCGCCTGGTCGTCGCGCAGGCGGGCGGCCCGCTCGAACTCCAGCGCCTCGGCGGCGGCGGTCATCTCCCGCTCCAGCCGGCGCACCATGGCGTCGGTCCGGCCCGCCAGGAAGTCGCAGAAGTCCAGCACGACGTCCCGGTGCTCCTGGGGGCTGACCCGGCCCACGCACGGCGCGGAGCACTTGTCGATGTAGCCGAGCAGGCAGGGGCGGCCGATCTGGTTGTGCCGCTTGAACACGCCCGACGAGCAGGTGCGGGCCGGGAAGACGCGCAGCAGCAGGTCCAGCGTCTCGCGGATGGCCCACGCGTGCGCGTAGGGGCCGAAGTAGCGCACGCCCTTGCGGCGCGGGCCCCGGTAGACGTGCAGGCGGGGGAACTCCTCGTCGAGCGTGACCGCGAGCACGGGGTAGGTCTTGTCGTCGCGGTAGCGGACGTTGAACCGGGGGTCGAACTCCTTGATCCAGTTGTACTCCAGCTGGAGGGCCTCGACCTCGGTGCCGACGACGGTCCACTCCACGCCGGCGGCGGTGGTCACCATCTGGCGGGTGCGCGGGTGCAGCCCGGCGACGTCGGCGAAGTAGGAGTTCAGCCGCTGCCGCAGGCTCTTGGCCTTCCCGACGTAGACGACGCGACCGCCCGCGTCCCGGAACTTGTACACACCGGGGGCGTCGGGGATGGTGCCTGTCGCGGGGCGATAGGTCGACGGGTCGGCCACCCGACAAGACTACGTGCGGCCACCGACAATCCCTCGGGCGGCCGACCCGTGCCGGGGGCGCGCGCGGCCGGTCCGCCCCGTCCCGCGCCGGCGCGCCCAGGCTCGCGGTGATCCTTGTCGTCGGAACCGCCGGAGGGGCAGATGGCGCCGCAGGACGCCGTGGACACGGAGTACCCGGTGGGGATCGGGCGGACCGCCCGGCGGGTGCTGGAGCTCAACGGGTACACCCGCTGCGAGCAGCTGACCGGGGTGTCGGCGGCGGAGCTGCCCGCCCTGCACGGGGTCGGGCCCAAGGCGGTCCGGATCCTGGGCGAGGAGCCGGCGGCGAGGGGCCTGGCCTTCGGCGCGTGAGCGGGGCCGGCCGCCGGTCCGGGCCGGTCGGGACCGGCCCGGACCGGGGCCGGGGCCGGGCTCAGGCCAGGACGACCTGGTCGCCGCGCACCTCGACGGGCACCTCCGTGAGCCCCCTGGTCGCGGGGCCCTTCATCAGCGAGCCGTCCGCCGCGCTGAACCGGCTGCCGTGGTTGGGGCAGGTGATCGTGCCGCCGGCCGGCGCGGCGACCGGCGTCCCGGCGTGCGGGCAGGCCGCGTCGAAAGCCTTCACGACTTCGCCCGTCCGGGTGACCACGAGCTGCCTGCCGCCGGCCTCCACGACGACGCCGCCGCCGTCGGGCACCTCGGACAGCGCCACGACGCCCCCGGCGGGCGCGCCGCCCGTCGCCGGGGACGAGCCGCCCGTCGGGGTCCCTCCGCCGGTGGTGCCGGCGGGCGGGCCGCTCGTGCCGCACGCGGCCAGGCCGCCGGGCACGGCCAGGGCGACGAGCACCCCGCACAGCACCGAGCGGCGGGACGGTCCCGGGCGCTCGATTCGGTTCTCGACTGGGTCCTCGGTGGTGCTCAAACCGGTCCTCCGCGGTGTGGTGGGTGGTCGCTGCCGTCGCACTGGCGACTACGACACCACGCGCGCGGCGGTTCGACACCCCGACCGCCCGTTGCTGTCGACATCGACAGGCATCGACAAGCACAGCCAGGCACCGACGGGCCCGGCGGCCCCCGCGCGGCTCAGGCCAGCAGGACGTCCTCGCCGGAGACCCGCACCGGCACCTCCGCCAGGCCCTTCGGCGACGGCCCGGACAGCACGGCCCCCGTCTGCGGGTCGAACGCGCTGCGGTGCGTCGGGCAGGTGATCACACCGGCCGCCGGCGGGTCGACCACGGTCCCCTGGTGCGGGCACGCCGGGTTGAACGCGCGGACGCCGTCCGCGGAGCGCACCAGCAGCAGCTGCCCGTCGCCGGGCAGGTCGACCAGCGCGCCGGAGCCGGTCGGGACGTCGGCGAGCCCGGCGATCCGGTCCCCCGCCCGGGCGGAACCCGCACCGGGCCGGCGGGTGGGCGCGGCCGAGCCGCACCCGGTCAGGGCGAGCAGTCCGCACAGCAGCAGCGTCCGTCGTTCCACCCGCCCATCCTCGCCTACCGGTCCTGCGCCGCCGCCGTCCGGGCCAGCGCCAGCACGGCCGTGAACGGCGGGAACCAGTGCCGCGAGTGCGACGGCGGGTGCGCCCAGCGCAGCGAGCCGTAGCGGGTCATGGTGGGCGGCAGCGCGATCCGCTGCGGCGAGCGGACGAACTGGACCTCGGGCGGCGCCTTGAGGTGCGTGGGCAGCAGGGCGACGAGTTCGGCGAGGAAGATCCAGTGCTCCCGGGGCCCCGGGATGACGGTGACCGGCCCGGCCAGCATCCTGGCCTTGAGGTCGGCCAGCACGCGCGAGCCGATCCGCGCCGGCATCGCCAGCGCGGTGGTCGCCGGGCCCAGCGGCAGGAGGACGCCCTGCTCGGTGACGGACACCTTCCAGCCCAGCAGCCGGTAACCCGCGATCGCCTCGCCGAGCGCCTGCTGGTGCGCGCGGTCGCGGTGCCCGTTGCGCGGGCTGGTCTGTGCGGTGGTGGCGGTGGTGCTCATCAGCGGAGGTCCCTCCCCGGTCGGGTGGAGCGGGCGGGTGCTCCGGCTCGGGGGTCGTCCCGGCTCGGGCACACACGGCAGGGTGGGCTGAACCGGTCCCGCCCACCACACCCGCCGCGGGTGGCGGCCATGCACCGGGCGCATCAAGTGGACCCGCCACCCGACGCCACCAGCGCCCGACACGACGCCCGACCCCGTCTTATGCAGCGGGTGAATGGACTCGCCCTCACATCTCGATACACTTCCGGGCACGCTCAGTGACGGGAGCGAGCCGATGGAACCGAAAGCTCGAAGAGCATCCAGTACCAGGCGTGCTTGCCCGTCGTGCGGAGCGGTCCTCGCCGCCGACAACACCGACCGGCTCTGCCACCGGTGCCGGCGCAACGCGCGTACCGACATCTACGGCCCACCCGAGGTGCCAGCCGACTTCTGGGACCACGAGGTGATGCTCGCCGCCTTCGCCGACCGCGACATGGGAGCGGTCCTCGCCGCCTACCGCCGCCACCCCCGGCACGTCAGCCGGGTCACCCAGGACCGCATGGCGTCCTGGCTGGGGATCAGCCAGGCACAGCTGTCGCGGTACGAGACCGGCGAGAACCCGATCGACCGGATCGACCGCCTGCGCCACTTCGCGCGGGTGCTCGGCGTGCCCGGCGACCGGCTGTGGTTCGACCGAGTCGCAATCCCAAGCCAGGCGGGCCGCCCCGACCGGGGCGCCCCGCCCGATGTGCTCGCCGCGGCGTGGGACGCGTCGAGCATCGCAAGATCGGTCGAGGAGACGGCGAGGAGCGACTTGGCGATCAGCAGACGAGCGGCGCTCACCGGAGCAGCCGCGGTGGCTATGGGCCCTGCCCTGGTCGAACCCCTGCAGCGGTGGCTGCACCCCCTCCAGCCCCTGTCCAGGTGGTCGTCCAGCGCGGCGATCGGCGAGGAGGAGCTGGCGGCGTTGCAGCACGTCGCCGACGGGCTGCGCGGGTGGGGCGGACGAGGCGGGTACGGGCTGGCGCGCAAGGCGGTGCTCGGGCAGTTGGAGGAACTGGCCGAGCGGCTGTCGCGCGCGCCCGCGAGCCCGACCACGGAGCGGGCCTTCTTCATCGGCGCGGAGCTGTCCAAGGTGGCGGCGAGCATGTCGTGGGACGCGGGGATGCACGACGCGGCCCAGCGGTACTACGTGCTCGGCATCCGCATGGCGAAGGCGGGCCGCAACGACCCGTTCGCCGCGCTGTGCCTGGCGGCCATGGCACGGCAGATGTTCGACCTCGGGCGCCCCGAGGACGGCCTCGAACTGGTGCAGCTGGGCCAGTACGGGACCAGGCGCAACGCCACGCCGACCTTAGAGGCGCTGCTGCGCACGCGGGAGGCGTGGGCGTACGCGCAGATGGGCCGGGTGCGCGAGTTCCACCGCGCGGTGGGGCAGGCGCAGGACAGCTTCGCGCAGCGCCGGGAGGGTGCGGAGCCGTGGTGGCTGCGCAGCTTCGACGAAGCGGAGCTGGAGGGCGTCATCGGCGCCCGGATGCGGGACCTGGCCGGGCACGACCCGAGGCAGGCGCCGCAGGCCGAGCAGCACATCCGGCGGGCCCTGGACCTGCGGGACCGGTCCAGGGTGCGCAACCGGACGTTCGACATGATCGGGCTGGCGCGCACGCGGATGGTCGCGGGCGAGCCGGAGGAAGCCTGCGGCCTGATCCACGAGGTCCTGCCCACGGCGGCGGGGCTGGCCTCCGGGCGGGTGGTGCGCAAGTTGCAGGACTTCGCGAAGGAGGCCGAGCGCCACCGCGACCTGCCGGTGGTGCGCGACACCCGCGAGGCGATCCGCGGCGTGCGGACGGCCTGATGCGCGTGGGGATAACCGGGCACAGCAACCTGGTGCCCGACTGCGCCGACGCGGTCCGGACCGCGGTCCGGACCGCGTTGGAGGCCGAGGTGGCGGGCAGGTCGCCCCTGGTCGGGGTGACCTGCCTGGCGCCGGGCGCGGACCAGCTGTTCGCGCGGGCGGTGCTGGAGCTGGGCGGGCGCGTCGAGGCCGTGCTGCCCGCCGCGGACTACCGGGACCGGCTCAAGCCCGAGCGGCGGGCCGAGTACGACGAGCTGCTGGCGGCGGCGCACGTGGTCAGCGCGCTGCCGAACGAGGTCTCCGGCAGGCAGGCGTACGTGATGGCCAACGAGCGGATGCTCGCGTCGGTGGAGCTGCTGATCGCGGTCTGGGACGGCAACCCGCCGGACGGGCGCGGCGGCACCGCCGACGTCGTGGAGACGGCGCGCGCGTCCGGCGTGCCGGTGGTGGTCGTGTGGCCGGAGGAGGCGAGGCGCAAGTCCTGACGGGCGATCGAGGGCGGTGGCTGTCCGCGACGGCCGGCAGACTGGCCGGCGTGCTGGAGACGTCGGCCCGCCTGCTCAAGCTGCTGTCCCTGCTCCAGGTCCGCCGCGACTGGACCGGGCGGGACCTGGCCGCGCGGCTGGAGGTGGACGTGCGGACCGTGCGCCGGGACGTCGACAAGCTGCGCAGCCTGGGCTACCCGGTGAACGCCGCGCCCGGCGTCGCCGGCGGCTACCGGCTGGGCGCGGGCGCGGAGCTGCCGCCGCTGCTGCTCGACGACGACGAGGCGGTGGCCGTGGCGGTCGGGTTGCGGACGGCCGCCAACGGCACCGTCGCCGGCATCGAGGAGACCTCGGTGCGGGCGCTCGCGAAGCTGGAGCAGGTGCTGCCGTCCCGGCTGCGGCGGCGGGTCAACGCCCTGCAGGAGCACACCGTCGCGCTCACGCCGGCGGTCGCGACCGTGGACCCCGCGACGCTGACCGCGATCGCCGGCGCGTGCCGGGACCGGCAGCGGCTGCGGTTCCGGTACGCCGGGCGGGAGGGCGAGACCAGGCGGCACGTCGAGCCGCTGGGGCTGGCCCACACCGGGCGGCGCTGGTACCTGGTGGCGTGGGACGTCGACAAGGGCGACTGGCGCACGTTCCGGGTGGACCGGATACCGGAGGAGCCCTCGCCGGGCGCCCGCTTCCCGCCGCGCGAGCCGCCGGCGGACGACCTGGCGTCCTACGTGTCGCGGCAGCTTTCCGTCGCCCCCTACACCCACCAGGCGGAGCTGGTCGTGCACGCGCCGCTGGAGGAGGTCCTGCCCCGCACCTCCCGGACGTCGGTGCACCTGGAGCGCATCGACGACCGCACCACCCTGCTGACGGTCGGGTCGCCGTCGCTGGAGGAGCTGGGGCTGTGGATCGGGCTCATCGGCCTCGACTTCCACGTGCGGCGGCCACCGGAGCTCGCCGAGCACCTGCGGGTGCTCGGCGAGCGGTTCCTCGCCGCCGCTAGGCCCGCGAGCAGGCCAACCGGTACGCCGCCGCCCCGATGAGCTCCAGCGACACCTGGAGCCGCTCGGCGCTGACGTTGCCCGCGATGGTGTCCTCGGGCGTGTGGTAGAGCGGTTCCAGCTGGTGCGGACCGCCCTCGCCGCGCCAGCTGAAGTTGGCGGCGGCGATCCGGCGCTCGTGGAACGGCACGTGGTCGCTGCTGCCCCGCGCCACCGGGCCGTGCACGCGCGGGTCGTAGCCCAGCCGCGCGGCGGCCGCGGCGACCTCGCGCGTGGTGGCGTTGTCGCCGCCGTCGACCGAGAGCAGCCAGTAGGCGGTGGCCGGGCCGTGGCTGGTGGCGACCATGTCGTTCTGGAACACGCCCGCGATCCGCGCCGCCTCCGCGTCGGCGAGCCCGCCGACGTAGTGGCGGGAGCCGAGCAGGCCCTGCTCCTCCGAGCCCCACAGGGCGAACCGCAGCGCCCGGTGGGTGGGCAGGTGGCGCAGCACGCGGGCCAGTTCGAGCACCAGCGCGGTGCCGCTGCCGTCGTCGTTCGCGCCGGGTGAGCCGGGCACGCTGTCGTAGTGGGCGGTCACCATGACCACGCCCTGCCCGCCGAACGTCGCCGGCCGCTCGGCGATGACGTTGTACGAGGTCAGCGACGCGTGGTGGGTGGTGGACACGGTCAGCGACGCGGGCGGGGCGGCGCGCAGCCGCTCGACGTGGAACTGCGCGAGGCCGAGCACGGGGACGCCCACGGCCGAGGCGAGGGTCGGGGAGAACGCGCTGGTCTTGCCCGCCGGCGGCGCGTTGACGCGGCCGATCAGGACCGCGGCGGCGCCCCTGGCCACCGCGTCGTGCACGGCGGTGGAGCCGGTGGGGACGTTCACCAGCAGCACGACCCTGCCGGTGACGTCGGCGGGCAGCGCCGCGCCGGTGTCGGCGTCCAGGAGCGGGCCGGTGGCCGCGGCGCCGAGCGCGCCGAACCGGGACGCGCCCGCGTGCCAGGTCGTCCCGTCCGGCAGCGCCAGCGCCGACAGGTACTTGTCCGGCACGGCGAAGGGCTGGAGCAGGACCCGGTAGCGCAGGTCCCGCAGCACGCCCGCGAGGTGGTCGCGGGCCCGGTGCTCGGACTCGGTGCCGCCGATCCGCTGGCCGATGCGGTCGCTGAGCACCCGCAGGTGCTCCATCGCCCGCCGCGCCCGCACGCGGCCCACCACCGGGAAGTCGCCGAGCAGCAGCTCGGGCGCCCGGGACGCGCCGGGCCGCTGCGCCCGCGCCGCGGGGTTGAGCCCCAGGGTCACCGCGCCCGCCGCCGCGACCGCACCCGTCAGAACCGACCGTCTCCGCATGCGCGCCCCCGGGGAAGTCCACGCCGACCACTTGAACCTAGGCAGGCCGGCGGTCCGCCGGAAGGGTGCCGATGGCGGACACCGGTCGGCCGACCGCACCACCGGCGGGCGACGCCGCGCCGCACGGCCCGATCACCGGTCCGCGCAAGGCGCGATCACCGATCCGCGCACGGCGCGTCGCCGACCACGATCGGTGGACATCTGCTATGGAATCGCGCCGATCGGGATACTCGAACCCTTTGCGGCACGCGTGCCCGCGCCGCCCCGATCGGAGGTGTCCGATGCCGCTGACCGTCGAGGGAACCGTCGCGCCCGGCTTCGAGCAGGTGGCGGAGGTGTTCCTGGCCGGGGGGGACCCGGCGCAGTGCTGCGCCCACGTGGGCGGGGAGCCCGTGATCGACCTGTGGCGCGGCCGGTCCGGCGAGGAGGTCCAGGTCGTGTTCTCGGCGACCAAGGGCGCCACGGCGGCCTGCGCCAACCTGCTGGTCCAGCGCGGCCTGCTCGACCTGGACGCGCCGGTCACCCGCTACTGGCCCGGGTACGCCCGCCGCGGCAAGGGCTCGACCCTGGTCCGCTGGCTGCTGTCGCACCGCTCGGGCGTGCTGGCCCCCGAGCCGGGGCTGACCTTCGAGGACGTGCTGGACTGGGGCGCCGTGACCGAGGCGCTGGCCGCCGCCGCGCCGGCGTGGGAGCCCGGCTCGGCCTACGGCTACCACGCCCAGTCCTTCGGCTGGCTGGTCGGCGAGCTGGTGCGCCGGGTGGACGGGCGCGGCCTGGGGCGGTTCTTCGCCGAGGAGGTCGCCGGGCCGGCGGGCGCCGACTTCTGGATCGGCCTGCCCGAGGCCGAGGAGCACCGGCTCGCCCGCGTCGTGTCCCACCAGCCCGCGCCGGACGCCCTGGGCGACGTCGACCTGTCGCAGTTCATCAGCCCCCACCTGATGCCGGCGTTCACCCTCAACGGCGCGCTGCCGGGCGACACGGCCGCCGCCGCCGAGGACCGCCGCTTCCGGGCCGCGGAGATCGGGGCCTCCGGCGGGGTGTCCAACGCCCGCGGCCTGTCCCGGCTGTACTCCTGGCTGCTCGACGAGTTCACCCCGGACACGCTCGCGGACGTCCTGCGCCCGGAGACCTCGGGGCCCGACCAGGTGCTGTCCACCCCGGCGATGCCGGTCGAGCAGCGGTTCGGGCGCGGCTTCGTGCTGCCCCGCCGCGACGGGACGCCGGCCGGCGCGCCCACGTTCGGGCACGGCGGGGCGGGCGGCACCACCGCGTTCGCCGACCCGGGCCGCCGGCTGACCTTCGCCTACACCACGACCGAGCTGGTGTCCGGCCCGCCGGGGCTGGACGCGCGCGTCGAACCGGTCGTCCGGGCCCTGTACGCGGCGCTCGGCTGACCGCGGGACGGGACTGACCGCGGGACGGAACTGACCGCGGGACGGAACTGACCGCGGGACGGGCCGACGCGCGCGGCCACCGCGAACCGCCCGGTCAACGCCGGGCGCGCGTCGGCGCGCCCCCGGGGCCGAGGTGTGCCCGACCCACGCGGAGGCGGGGGCCGGACCACCCGGTCAGCGCGTGGCGGCCCGGTGCAGCTCGCGCAGCGCCCGCACGGCCGCGACCGCGTGGTCGCGGTCCACCGCCTGCACGGCCATGATCGACACGTACTCGTCCTCCGGCAGCTCCAGGCGCGCCCACGAGGCGCCGTCCGGGAACGACACCGCCAGCACCTCGTCCCACTCGAAGCGGCGCGCGGTGACGACGTTGCGCACCTCGACGCCCCGCTCGTCGGCCCGCACCCGCGGCCGGGCCAGCAGCAGCACGCCGGCCGCCAGCAGCACGCCCAGCAGGACCATCGCCACCTGGTCGGAGGTCCGGAAGATCACACCGGTCGGCGTGTCGCCCAGCAGCCACCCGACCACGGCGAACACCACGACGAGGAACACCGCGCAGACGACCGCGACGGCGCGGATGCGGCGGGGGCGGAACTCGACGGCCACCGCGATCACGACGCCGCTCGCAGGGACCGCAGCACCAGCGCGGTGTCCAGCGCCGCCACCACGGCCTCGAAGCCCTTGTCCTCCACCGAGTCCTCGAACCCGGCGCGGGCCAGCGCCTGCTCCTCGGTGTCGCAGGTCAGCACGCCGTTGCCGACCGGGGTGGCGCTGTCCAGCGCGACGCGCGTCAGGCCCGCCGTCACCGCGTCGCACACGTACTCGAAGTGCGGCGTCCCGCCCCGGACTACCACGCCCAGCGCCACGACGGCGTCGTGCGTGCGCGCCAGCTCCTGCGCCACGACCGGCAGCTCGATCGCGCCGGCGACCCGCGCCACCGTCGGCGACCCGGCGCCGGCCCGCGCCGCGGCCTCCAGCGCCCGCTCCACCAGCCGGGAGGTGATCCTCTCGTGCCACCGGGTCGCCACCACGGCCAGGCGCACGCCCGCCGCGTCCGGTACCGCCGACCCCGGTCGGCCTTCGCCGCTCATTCCACGCCCTCCGTCGTGCTGACGACCGCGCCGCCCTGGCCCAGCGCCTCGTACTGCTCCAGCTGGTGCAGCTCGTGCCCCATCCGGTCCCGCTTCGTGCGCAGGTAGCGCAGGTTCTCCGGGTTCGGCGAGACGGGCAGCGGCACGCGGTCCAGGACGGTCAGCCCGTAGCCCTCCAGGCCGACCCGCTTGGCCGGGTTGTTGGTGAGCAGCCGCATGGACCTGATGCCCAGCTCGCCCAGGATCTGCGCGCCCGTGCCGTAGTCGCGGGCGTCCGCCGGCACGCCCAGCGCCAGGTTCGCGTCCACGGTGTCCGCGCCGTGGTCCTGCAACTGGTACGCCTGCAGCTTGTGCATCAGCCCGATGCCGCGCCCCTCGTGCCCGCGCATGTAGAGCACGACGCCGCGCCCCTGCGCCGCGACCGCCTCCAGGGCGGCGTCCAGCTGCGGCCCGCAGTCGCAGCGCAGCGAGCCGAACACGTCGCCGGTCAGGCACTCCGAGTGCACGCGGACCAGCACGTCCTCGCCGTCGCCGATCTCGCCGCACACGAGCGCCACGTGCTCGACGCCGTCGAGCTTCGAGTCGTAGCCGACCGCGGTGAACGTGCCGTGCGCGGTCGGGATGCGCGCCTCGGCGACCCGCACGACCTGCGTCTCCACCCGCCGCCGGTAGGCGATCAGGTCGGCGATGGTGATCAGCGCGAGGTCGTGGTCGGCGGCGAACACCTCCAGCTCGTCGCGCCGCGCCATGTCGCCCTCGTCCTTCTGCGACACGATCTCGCACAGGACGCCGGCCGGGGCGAGGCCCGCCAGCCGCGACAGGTCGACCGCGGCCTCGGTGTGCCCGGGCCGGCGCAGCACCCCGCCGTCGCGCGCGCGCAGCGGCACCACGTGGCCGGGGCGGGTGAAGTCCTTCGCGTCCGACGACGGGTCGGCCAGCAGCCGCATGGTGCGCGCGCGGTCGGCGGCCGAGATGCCGGTCGTCACGCCCTCGCGCGCGTCCACGGTCACCGTGTACGCGGTGCCGCGCTGGTCCTGGTTGGTGTGGTACATCGGCGGCAGGTCGAGCCGGGCGCAGTCGGCCTCGGTCAGCGCCACGCACACGTAGCCCGAGGTGTAGCGCACCATGAACGCCAGCAGCTCCGGCGTGGCCTTCTCGGCGGCGAAGATGAGGTCGCCCTCGTTCTCCCGGTCCTCGTCGTCCACCACGACCACCGGGCGGCCGGCGGCGACGTCGGCGATCGCCCGCTCGATGTCGGCGAAGTCCTTCACAGCGATCCCTCCGCGCCCGCGGCGCGCAGGTGCGGCAGCGCGAGCCGCTCGACGTACTTCGCGAGCACGTCGACCTCCAGGTTGACCAGGTCGCCGGGGCCGCGCCGGCCGAGCGTGGTCAGCTCCAGGGTCGTGGGGATGAGGCTGACGCTGAACCGGTCCTCGGTCACCGCCACGACGGTCAGCGACACGCCGTCCACGGTGATCGAGCCCTTCTCCACCACGTACCGGCTCAGGCCCGGCGGCAGTCCGATGTGGACGACCTCCCAGTGCTCGGCCTTCTCGCGGGCCAGCACCGCGCCGGTCCCGTCCACGTGGCCCTGCACGATGTGGCCGCCCAGCCGCTGCCCCACGGCGGCGGCGCGCTCCAGGTTGACCTTGTCGCCCGGCGCGACCTTGGCCAGGCTGCTGCGCACCAGCGTCTCGCGCATGACGTCGGCGGTGAACGCCCCGTCGGCGACGTCCACGACGGTGAGGCAGACGCCGTTCACCGCGATGGAATCGCCGTGCCCGGCGTCGCTGGTCACCAGCCGTCCCGCGATTGTGACGCGCGCCGCGTCCGGCAGGTCGGTCGTCGCGACGACCTCACCCAACTCCTCGACGATCCCGGTGAACACCGTTCCTCCTCTAACGCGCCGACGCCGGCACCGCGGAGATCCGCACGTCCGGTCCGCACATACTGACCTGCTCCACGACCAACCCCACTGCCCCGGTGATGGTCGACACCCCCGCGTCGCGCAGGACCGGCGGTCCGCCGCCCAGCAGCTTCGGCGCCACGTAGGCGAGCACCCGGTCGATCCGGCCCGCCCGCGCGAACGCACCCGCCAGCGTAGGCCCGCCCTCCAGCAGCACGTCGACCACACCGCGCCGGGCCAGCTCGGCCAGCACCACGTCGGGGTCGTGCGTGCGGACGTGCAGCGTCTCCGCCTCGTCGTCCAGGACGCGCGCGTGCGGCGGCAGCTCACCGGTGCCCACGACCACTCGCAACGGCCGGCGGGTCACGCCTGTTCCCCGCGCGGTCAGCCGGGGGTCGTCCGCGCGCACGGTGCCGGTGCCGACCACGATCGCGTCCGCGGTGGTGCGCAGCGCGTGGACCTCGGCGCGGGCCTCCGCGGAGCTGATCCACCGGCTGGTGCCGTCCTGCGCGGCGGTGCGGCCGTCCAGGGACGCGGCGTACTTCCACGTGACGTGCGGGCGGCCGGTGCGGGCGCGGTGCAGCCAGGCCCGCAGCGGCTCGACGTGCGTGGGCAGGTGCTCGACGCGGACCCCGGCGGCGCGCAGCGCCCCGGCTCCCCCGGCGGCCTCCGGGTTCGGGTCGGCGTGGGCGTAGACGACGCGGGCGATTCCGGCCTCGACCAGGGCCAGGGCGCACGGCGGGGTGCGGCCGTGGTGGGCGCAGGGCTCCAGGGTGACCACGGCGGTGCCGCCGCGGGCCCGCGGGCCCGCCTCGGCCAGCGCCACGACCTCGGCGTGCTCCTGGCCCGGCGGCCGGGTCGCGCCCACGCCGACCACCTCGCCGGCCGCGGACAGGACCACGGCGCCCACGGGCGGGTTGGGGCTGGTCGTGCCGTGGACGCCCGCGCCGGCCCGGACGGCCAGGGCCATCGCCTCGGCGACGGCGGACCCGTCCGGCGCCCTGCCTGCGGCGTTCACCGCGCGCGGGACGCCTGCGCGCGCAGGTTCTCCAGGGCTCGGGCCGGGTCGTCGGCGGCGTAGATCGCGGACCCGGCGACGAAGCAGTCCACCCCGGCCTCGGCGGCCCGCTCGACGGTGTCGGCGTTGATGCCGCCGTCGATCTCCACCAGCAGCGTCAGGTGCCCGGTGTCGACCAGGCGGCGGGCCGTGCGGACCTTGTCCAGCACGTCGGCCATGAACTCCTGCCCGCCGAAGCCCGGCTCGACCGACATCACCAGCAGCGTGTCGTAGTGCTTGAGCACGTCGACGTGGGGCTCGATGGGCGTGCCCGGCTTGAGCGACAGCCCGGCCCTCGCGCCCGCCGCGCGCAGGTCCTTGGCGATCCGGACGGGATCGGCGGCGGCCTCGACGTGCACCGTCACGTTGTGCGCGCCGGCCTCCGCGTAGCCGACGGCCCAGCGGTCCGGGTCCTCGATCATCAGGTGGCAGTCCAGCGGGGTGTCGGTGGCCCGGAGCAGCGACTTCACCACCGGCAGGCCGATGGTCAGGTTGGGCACGAAGTGCGCGTCCATGACGTCCACGTGCAGCCAGTCCGCGCCGGGCACGGCGGCGGCCTCCTCGGCGAGGCGGGCGAAGTCGGCGGACAGGATGCTCGGGGCGATCATCGGCTGGTGGACCACGGCCGTTGAGTCTAGGGTTCCGCCGTTCGTCCGACCCACCGGGGAGCCGTACGACCGCCGTTGCGCCCGGCTGCCCCGCGAGCGGTTCCCCAACGGGCCTCCCGGCGATTACGTTCGTCTGCAGTTCGTCACGGGCAGAACTGGGGAGCGCTGGGGATGGACGTCTGTTCAGGGCGCGGTATCGCGCTGGTCACCGGGGCCTGCACGCCGCTGGGCCGCGCGGTGGTGGGGTGGCTCGCGCGGCAGGGCCCGCTGGTCGCGGTCGTGGACGGCGACGGGGCGCGGCTGGCCGCGCTGGTCGAGCGGTGGCAGGGCGAGGGGCTGCGGATCGCGGGCAGGCAGGTCGACGTGACCTCCAGCGCCGCCGTGGACGCGCTGGTCGACCAGGTGGAGCGCGAGTTCGGGCCGGTGGACGCGCTGGTGGCGACGGCGGGCGAGCTGCGGCCCGGCCCGCCGCTGTCGCTGACCGACGAGGACTGGGCGCACAGCTTCGCGGTGAACGCGGACGGCGTCTTCCACGTCTCGCGGGCGGTGGCCGCGCGGATGGTGGCGCGGGAGCGCGGGACGATCGTGACGGTCGCACCGCCCACCGCCGCCGTGCCCCGGTCGAACGTGGTCGCGCACGCGGCCTCCCGCGCCGCCGCCGTCGCCTACACCGAGTGCCTGGCCCTGGAGGTGGCGTCGCGGGGGGTGCACTGCGCGGTGGTCACGTCCGACGACGCGGACCGGGTGGTGGACGAGGTGCGCTTCCTGCTCGCCGACGCGTTCGCGGGGCCGGCGGTGCCCCGGCCGCGGTCGGCCTGACCCGCGGCGGGGCGGCTCGCGGCCGGTGGTTCGCGGTCGGGCGGCTCGCGGTCGGGCGGTTCGCGGCGGTAGCTCGTGGCCGATCGGCTCGCGGCAGGGCGGCTCGTGACCGGTGGTTCACGGCGGGGTGGCTCGGGGCCGGTGGCGGGGCGGTGCGCGCGGGCGGTCGGGTGTGCTTCGGCGCGGGCGGCGGCCGGGGCAGGTCCGCGCGGCGCCTCAGGTCCGCGCGGTGTCGCGTTCCGGCGTGGGGAGGGGCTGCTCGTCCCTGCCGACCGGGATGGCGCCGGCCGGGGCGACGTCGTGCGGGGTGCCGCCGTGCCCAGTGCCGTCGTGCGGGGTGCCGTCGTGCGCGGTGGCGCCGGCCGGTGCGGCGTCGGGCGCGGCGGCCCCGTCATGGGCGGGGGTGTCCTGCGCGGGACCGGTGGGAGGGGTCCGGGCGCGCAGGCGGGCCGCCTCGCCGTCCGCGCCCATCCGCTCGAAGATCAGCAGCGCCCGCGCGAGGTGCGCGTCGGCGTCCTCCGCCCGGCCCTCCTCGGCCAGCAGCAGCGCCAGGTCCTCGTGCGCGCCCGCCCGCGCCCACGGGTGCCGGTGCAGCCCGGTGACCGCCAGCAGCGCCCCCGCGTCCCGCTCCACCAGCGCGCGGGCGTGGCTCGCCGCCGCCGACACCGCCGCGTAGCCGGGGTTGCCCTCCGCCAGGGCCCGCGCCGCGCCGGCCGCCGCCCGCGCCAGCGGGCCGTCGCCCTCGGCCAGCGCCAGGCGCACCAGCCACGGCGCCGCGCCCGGCTCCCCGACCAGCACGCGGCGGGCGCGCGCCGGGTCCGCCAGGCGTTCGCGGGCCAGGTCCGACGCCCGCGCGGGGCCGTCCTGGGCGTGGGCCAGCAGCAGCTCCACCCAGTCCCGCTGCCCGAGGTCGGCCACCGGGTCGCCGTCGCCGCAGCGCCGCACGTGCCGGGCCGCCCCTCGCACGTCGCCCCGCAGCAGCGCCACCACCGCCAGCACCGTCGACGCCGGCGGCACGAGCACGCGCAGGCCGCGGTCGCGCGCCAGGCCCAGGCCGGCGGCCGCGGCGGCGTGGGCCCGCACCAGGTCGCCCGCCTGCGCCAGCACGCGGGCGCGGGCGATCGCCCGCGCGGCCGGCGCGCCCGCCGGCAGCGCCGCGTCGGCCTCCGGCCCGTCGCCGCTCACCAGCCGCCCGGCCCGGTCGAACTCGCCCAGCGCGGACAGCTTCAGCGCGAACGCCACCGCGGCGTGCGACTGCCACCACGCGGTCGGCCGGTCCAGCTCCCAGCGGGTCGACTCGCGGCCCCAGTACAGGGCCTCGGCGAGCCGGCCCGCCGACCACTCCAGGCACGAGCGCACGGCCGCCGCCATCACCACGTCCGCGTCACTGGCCGCCCGGTCGCGCGCGGTGAGCACGGACATCGCGTGCGCGCCCGCCCGGTCGCCGGTCGAGCGGTGCAGCGCCAGCAGGCGCCCGGCGGCGGCCAGGTGGCGCAGCGGTCGCGGCACGTCCGGCGCGAACGTGGTCTGCTGCGCCTCGGCCACGGCCTCGGCGGGCCGGCCGACCGCGAGCAGCACCCCGGTCAGCGCGAGGCGCAGCTCGGCGGCGTGCCCGGCGGGCAGCCCGCGGTCCAGGCCGGCGCGGGCCAGCGCGACGGCGGAGCGGAGCCGCCCGGCCGCCGCCAGCGCCCGCACCGCGCGCACGGCCGCCGCGCCCCGGTCCTGCCCCGGCGGCCCCTCCGCGCGCAGCACCGCCACGTCGTCGCGCAGCGCGCGCGACGCGAACCGCGGGACCGACTCGACCACCGCCCGCCGCACCAGCTCCGAGCCGAACGCCAGCCGCTCGCCCGCGCACGCCACCAGGCCGGACGCGGCCAGCTCGGCCACGGCGGGCCGCAGCGCGGCGGGCGTGTCGCCCAGCGCCGCGGCGACCTCCGGCAGCGGGGCCGACCCGCCGATCACCGCCGCCACCCGCAGCACGCGGGCAGCCTCGGCGGACAGCGGGCCCGCCTGCCCGCGCACGTGGTCGCGCACCCGGCGGGGCAGCCGGGCGCCGCGCACGCGGGCCGTGCCGTCGCGCAGGTCGAGCCGGCCCTCCTCGCGCAGGCCGGCCACCAGCGCGGCGACCAGCCCGGGGTGGCCGGCGGCGGACGCGGCCAGCGCGTCCAGGTCCGCGGCCGGCGGCACGCCCAGCAGGTCGTCGAGCATCCGCCGCACCGCGCCCTCGTCCAGCGGCCAGAGGTCGACGACCTCGTCGTGGGGGCCCAGGGCGCGCCGGACCCCGGTGTCGGCGCGCGTGCCGCCCAGCGCGACGAGCGTGGTGACGCGGCGCGCGCGCAGCAGCGGCAGCAGGGCGAGCAGGGCGGCCGGGTCCTCGTGCGCGCGGTCGACGGCCAGCAGCGGGCGGGCGCCCGCCGGCGCGCCCAGGACCTCGGCGACGGCGGCCGAGCCGGCCACCCGCGAACCCGGCACGAGGGCGACCGCGTAGCCCCGGTCGCGGGCCGCGTCGACCGCCTCGCCCAGCAGGAGCGTCTTCCCGGAGCACGGCGGACCGTCGATGGCCAGCAGACCACCCGGCGCGGACAGGAAGCGGAGAACCGAAGCCCGCTCACGATCCCGGCCGTACGATTTCGACACGGGCAAGCCTGCTACGCGTCTCGCTTGGCTGTCAATTCGGACCGTCGCGCCTCGAACACGGCGAGTGCACCCAGCACCTCCTCCGGGCCCCCGGTCACCACCTGCGCCCCGGCCTCGCGCAGCACCGCCAGGTGGCCGCGGTAGGCGGGGTGGCGGGCCTGGTCGGGGCCGACCTGGGCGAGCACCACCAGCGGCGCGCGCCGCCCGAGCGCCTCGGACAGCACGGTCAGCGCCTGGTTGTCGCCGATGCCCACGGCGAGCTTCGCGAGGGAGTTGAGCGTGGCGGGCGCGAACGCGAACGCGTCGGGCACCGGGTGCGGTTTCGGTTCCGACGGCAGCCGCGAGGTCCAGCGGACCGGCAGGTCGGTCAACCCCGCCAGGCCGGGCAGCTCCGGCTCCAGCCACCGCGCGGCGGTCGGGGTCAGCGTGACGGCCAGCCGCCACCCCCGCCGGGCCAGCGGCTCCGCCAGCCCGGTCCGGAACCACCGCTCCACCCCGCCGGCGGCCGACGCCACCAACCCGAGCACCGGACCACCCACCGCTCCGCCCACCGCCGCCCGCCCCTCGCCGTCGTCCCACCACCGGCCCGCGCGCCGGCCGCCACCGCCGGCCGCCACCGGCCGACCCGACCATCACCGGCCGACCTGACCACCGACCGACCCGATGGCCACCACCGGCCCGGCAGCCCCAGCCGGCCGGCAGAACCACCACTGGCCGATCCGGCAGAACCACCACCGACCCGGCAGCCGCGGCCGATCCCGGTGGACGCGGGCCCGCCCGCACGGACCCGCCGGGCGGGCACCGCCGATCCCGGCAGCCCCACCCGGCCCGCGAACCACCGCCGGCCGGCGGCCACCACCGGCTCGCCGACCACCGCCGGCCCGCCCGACCCAGGGTCAGGCCGGGCGGCGCAGCAGGGCGCAGAACATCGCGTCCGTGCCGTGCAGGTGCGGCCACAGCTGGACGTGCGGCCCGTCGCCCAGAGCGGGCACGTCGGGGAAGAACTCCCGCGCGTCCAGGCGCTCCGCCCCGGTCCGCCGCGCCACGTCCGCGACCACGCCGACGGTCTCCGACAGGTGCGGTGAGCACACCACGTACGCCACCACCCCGCCGGGCCGGACCAGGTCCAGCGCCGAGGTCAGCAGCTCGCGCTGCAGCCGGGCGAGCGGGGCCACGTCCGACGGCTTGCGCCGCCACCGCGCCTCCGGCCGCCGGCGCAGCGCGCCCAGCCCCGTGCACGGCGCGTCCACCAGCACGCGGTCGAACCCGCCCGACGGCAGGCCCGCGTCGCGCCCGTCCGCCACGTGCACGGTCACCGGCAGGTCGACCACCGCCTTGCGGACCAGCTCCGCGCGGTGCGGCGCCTTCTCCACCGCGTCCAGGCCCGCGCCCGACAGCGAGGCCAGCGCGCCCAGCATCACCGCCTTGCCGCCCGGACCGGCGCACAGGTCGAGCCACCGCTCGTCGGCGCCCGCCAGCGGCACGCGGGTCAGCGCCAGCGCGCACAGCTGGCTGCCCTCGTCCTGCACCACCGCCAGCTTCTCGCGCACCGGGTCGAGGTCGCCCGGGTCGCCCGCGCCCGCCTCCAGGCGCACCCCGTACGGCGAGTACGGCGCGACGTCGCCGCCGGTCATGGCGGCCAGCTCGTCGGCGCTGCACTCGCCCGGCCGCGCCGCCAGGTGCACGGCCGGCCGCGCGTCGTCGGCCGCCAGCGCCTCCCGCAGCGGCTCGCCGCGGCTGCCCAGCGCCTCCGCGAACGCCTGCGCGACCCACCGGGGGTGGGCGTGCGCCATGGCGAGGTAGCCGATCGGGTCGGCCTCCTCGTCCGGCGCCACCTCGTCGACCCAGCCGGCTTCGTCCTGCGCGGTCACGCGGCGCAGCACCGCGTTGGCGAACCCGGCCGCGCCCGACCCCAGCTCCGCGCGGACCAGGTCGACCGTGGAGGCCACCGCCGCGTGCGACGGGATGCGCGTGCGCAGCAGCTGGTAGGCGCCCAGCCGCAGCGCGTCCAGCACCGAGCCGTCCACCTCGGACAGCGGCCGGTCCGAGCAGGCGGCCAGGATCGCGTCGAGCAGGCCCTGCGCGCGGGACGTGCCGTAGGTCAGCTCGGTGGCCAGCGCGGCGTCGCGGCCGGTGATCCGGCGCTCCCGCAGCAGGCCGGGCAGCACCAGGTTGGCGTAGGCGTCGCGCTGGCGCACCGCGCGCAGCGCGTCCAGCGCGGCCAGCCGCGCCGGGTCCTCCACCGGGGGCCGGGCCGGGCCGGTGCGCCGGCGCGGCGGGTGGGGGCCGCGGGGCCGGGACGGTCGGGAGGATCGCTGGGTCATGAGAGCCGTTCCCCCGCCTCGATCCGGACGCCGCGCGCCCAGTCGGTCGCCGCCATCCGCTTCTTGCCCTGCGCCTGCACGTCGCTGAGCGCCACCGGCGTGGTGGCCGTGCCGACCAGCACGCGCCTGCGCTCGACCCGCAGCTCGCCGGGCGCGAGGCCGTCGGCCTCCACCGGGGCGACCGGGCCCAGCTTGAGCCGTTCGCCGCGGAACTCCGCCCACGCGCCCGGGTCCGGCGTCACCGCCCGCGAGACGCGGTCCAGCGCCGCCGCCGGCGTGCCGGCGAAGTCCAGCCGGGCGTCGTCCACGGTGACCTTGGGCGCGTAGCTGACGTTCTCCTCCGACTGCTCCACCGGGCGCAGCGTGCCGTCCTCGATGCCGTCGACGGTGGACAGCAGCAGCTTCGCGCCGGACTCGGCGAGCCGGCCCAGCAGCTCACCGGACGTGTCCCGCTCGCGCACCCGCTCGGTGACCACGCCGAACACCGGGCCGGCGTCGAGCGCCTTCACGATCCGGAACGTGGTCGCGCCGGTGATGTCGTCACCGTGCCGCACGGCCGCCTGCACCGGGGCCGCGCCCCGCCAGGCGGGCAGCACCGAGAAGTGCAGGTTCACCCAGCCGTGGCGCGGGATGGCCAGCGCCGACTCGGGCAGCAGCGCGCCGTAGGCGACCACCGGGCACAGGTCGGGCCCGATCGCCCGCAGCCGGGCCAGGAAGTCGGGGTCGCCCGCCTTGGCCGGCGCCAGCACCTCGATGCCGCGCTCGTCGGCCAGGGCCGCCACCGGCGACCGCTCGACCCGGCGACCGCGGCCGGCCGGGGCGTCCGGGCGGGTGACGACGGCGGCCACCTCGTGCCGGGGCGAGTCCAGCAGGAGCCGCAGGGAGGGCAGCGCCACCTCGGGCGTGCCCGCGAAGACCAGGCGCACGGTCACGCACCCCCGAACAGCGGGTGCGGCGACTGCTTGAGCGCGGGCGCCGAGCCGTCGAACCAGGACTGCCGCCGGATCTCCCGCATCGCCTCCTTGCGGGTCCGCTCGTCGAGCCGGTCGAGGAACAGCACGCCGTCCAGGTGGTCGGTCTCGTGCTGGATGCAGCGGGCCAGCAGGTCCGTGCCCTCCACCTCGACGGGCTCGCCGTGCATGTTCCAGCCGCGCGCGACGACGTCGCGGTGCCGCCGGCAGTCCCACGACAGGCCGGGGATGGACAGGCAGCCCTCGGGGCCGTCCTGGAACTCGTCGCCGACGACCTCGAACTCGGGGTTGACCAGGTGGCCCGCGAAGCCGTCGCAGTGGTAGGTGAACACCCGCAGGCCGACCCCGAGCTGGGGCGCGGCCAGCCCCGCGCCGCCGGCGTCGCTCATGGTGTCCCACAGGTCCTTGACCAGCTTGCGCAGTTCCGCGTCGAAGTCGGTGACCTCGGTGGCGCGGGTCCGCAGCACCGGGTCGCCGAACAGCCGGATGGGTTGGACGGTCACGCACTCTCCTCGAACGGGGGCAGACGGCCAGTCTAGGAGAGCGGACCGGGCGCGGCGGCGCTCAGTGCCCGATCACCACCCGCGCGGCCCCGACCCGGTGGGCGGCGGGGCCGGTCGCGCCGCGGCCCGGTGGTCCGCGGCGCGGCTCAGTGGTCGACGTGGCGGCCGAGGAGGGCCACGCCGACCAGCGCGGCGAGGAAGTGGCCGACGAACCTCGCGGCCGTCGCCGTGCCGGTGACGACCGCCGGGGTCCTCGTGGCGGTGGCCGGGCCGCTCATCGTGATGGTGGTCATGTCGTCACTCCCTGTTTCGAGTCCGTCCGCCCCTGGTGGAACCACGATCGCCCACCGGGGCGTGCGCGCGCGTCCGCCCGGGGTGGCGAGCGCCCGTACTCCCCCGGGATGACCCGTCTGCGCCGCGGGGAGCACCCGTGGCGCAGGCGTGGACGACCCGCGCAGCGCGCGGGCGCGCGGCCGGACCGAGCCGCCGGCGAGCCGCGTCGTAGCCCCGGCGCAGCCCGCGGACGCGCGGGCGGACCCAGCCGCCGGCGGGTCTCGTGTAGCCCTGGCGCCGCCTGCGAGCGTGCGGCCGGACCCAGCCGCCGGCGGGCCCCGGCGCAGCCCGCGGGCGCGTCGAGCCGGTTCAGCGGGGGTGCACGACCCGGGCCGCTCCCCCGCCGCGCCGGACGGGTTCGGCGGCGGCGCGCCAGCGGCCGTCGGGCAGGCGTTCGACCGCTGTCACGGCGCCGATCTCCCCGGTCGCGGTGAAGCGGTGCCCCAGGGCGTGCAGGGCCCGCGCCTCCCCGGTGGCGAGGAACGCCTCCTCGGCCCGGGTGGTGGCCGTGTTGCGCTGGGACGCGCGGGGCGCGGCGATCGCGTCGAGCAGGCCCTGGCCCCGGTCCAGACGCCGGGTGAGCACCTGGAGGACGGTCGTGATGATGGTCGAGCCGCCGGGCGAGCCGAGGGCGAGCACGAACTCCCCGTGGTGCAGCACGATCGTCGGGGCCATGGAGGAGCGCGGGCGCTTGCCGGGGCCCGGCAGGTTCGGGTCGGGGACGCCGGGCGCGACCGGGGTGAAGGAGAAGTCGGTCAGCTCGTTGTTGAGCAGGAACCCGCGGCCGGGCACGACGATGCCGCTGCCGCCCTCCTGCTCGATGCTGAGGGTGTAGGAGACGACGTCGCCCCACTTGTCGGCGACGGTGAGGTGCGTGGTGTCGGTGCCCTCGTGCGGGGTGGCGGCGGCCGCGCCCGCGGTGGCGCACGGCCGCGGGTCGCGCGGGTCGCCCGGCGCGACGGGGCTGGTCAGGGCGGCGGTGGGCGAGATCAGGCAGGCGCGGCTGTCGGCGAACTCCTGCGACAGCAGCGCCCGGGTCGGCACGTCGGCGAAGCCGGGGTCGCCCACCCAGCGGTCGCGGTCGGCGAAGGACAGGCGGCTCGCCTCCAGGTACCGGTGCAGGTACTGGACGGGGGTCTCGGCGGACAGCCGCGTGGTCTCCAGGACGTTGAGGGCCTCGCCGACCGTCGTGCCGCCCGCGGACGGCGGAGCGGCGCCGAACACGTCCAGGCCGCGGTAGCGGGTGCGGGTCGGCTCGCGCTCGGGGACGCGGTAGTCGCGCAGGTCGGCCGCGCTCAGCCGGCCCGGCCGGACGGTGCGGGTGGCGGCGGGGTCGACCGGCGGCTCGGTGACGGCCCGGACGACGTCGCGCCCGATGGCGCCCCGGTGGAGCGCGGACGCGCCGTGCTCGCGCAGCTCCCGGTAGGTGTCGGCGAGGTCGGGGTTGCGGAACGTGCTGCCCACCGCCGGCGCCGGCAGGAAGAGGGCCGCGGTGGAGGTGAGGTCGGCGAACCGGTCGGCGTTGTCGACGACCTGCCGGTGGAACTCGGCGTCGACGGTGAACCCGCGCCGGGCCAGCTCCTCGGCCGGCCGCAGGGCCCGGTCCAGCGAGTGCGTGCCCCACAGGTCGAGCGCCCGCTGCCAGGTGAGCGGGGCGCCGGGCACCCCGACCGACAGGCCGCTGGTCACCGCCTCGGCGAACGGGATCGCCGCGCCGTCCTCGACGAAGAGCCCCTCGTCCGCGGCGGCGGGAGCGGTCTCCCGGCCGTCCAGGGTGGAGACGCGGCCGGTGCGGGCGTCGTAGCGGACGAGGAACCCGCCGCCGCCGACACCGGCCGAGAACGGGTCGGTGACCCCGAGCGCGGCGGCGACGGCGACCGCCGCGTCGACGGCGTTCCCGCCGCGGCGCAGGACGTCCACGCCGATGCGCGAGGCGTCCGGGTCGACGCTCGCCACCGCGCCGCCGAAGCCGACCGCTTCGGGCGCGCGCGGTGGTGCGGCGGGCTGGGCGAGGGCGGGGGCGAGGGGGGCGACGAGGAAGAGGGCGGCGAGGGCGCTGACGACCGACGACCTGGGCATCACTCCCTTGTACTCCGGGCGGCGCGCCGGGAGAACCCCGCCGCGCCGAACCCCGCCGCGGACAACCCGGTCCACCGCTCCCACCCGACCCCTGCCCCGACCGGCGCGCCACCCGACCGGCGCAACACCCGACCGACGCGCCACCACGCCGTCAGCGGCGACCGGCGCGGTGGTCCCCGCCGGCGACCACCGCGTCGGGCTCAGCGGGCGCCGGGGCGCCCCGGCGAGGTGCGCATACCGTCGTACAGCCGCAGCCAGGGCGCGATCTCGTCCGCGCTGCAGTCGGGCACGCACCAGGCGCGGTGGCGCAGGCTCGGGCAGTAGCAGCCCCGCAGGTACGCCTTGACCAGCGTCCGCTCGGGCAGCACCCCCCGGCTGACGCCGACGGTGAACCGGGCGGCCATCGCCGACCGCGCGTAGATGTGCGCGCCGGGGTGCCACCTGGCCCGGTCGATCACGTCCGCCATGCTCATCCCGGTCCGGCGGGTCAGCTCCCTGAGCGCCTCGACGAACGCCCCGGGCGAGCCGACACCGGCCAGGTCCACGGCGGGGGGCGGCGCGCTGGAGACCTCGCGCCGCGGCCTGGCGACGCGGTGCCACCCCTGCACCTCGCCCAGCAGGCGGCGCCAGTGCTCCAAGTGGGACCGGTGCACCCCGCAGCCGACCAGGTAGGCGTGGACGACGTCCCAGTCCAGCCACACCCGATCGGGCTTGAACAGGTCGGCGACGGTGGAGCGCGCGACGGAGGGGGTGGGCTCCTCCGTCGTGGCGAAGACGGACCGGGCGCGGGCGGTGACGTCCCGGTAGGAACCCGTCCGCAGCGAGGCCAGGGCCGCCACGTACCCGCCCAGGGTCCTGATGGCGGCCGGGTCGGGTCGGTGCGCGGGCGGAGCGGCCACCGGCGGGGCGGCGACCTCCTCCGTGGCGCTCCCACCCGGCCCGCTCCCACCCGGGGTGGCCGACCGCCCCGCCGAGCCGCGCGCGGCGCGCCACATCTCCTTCCACGTCGCGAGGTCGGGTGATCCCGGCGAGCAGGTCCTGACGATGGCCTCGACGACCTCCCACGTCGGCGGGCGTCGGCCGGCCTCGGCCTTCACCACGGTCACGTGGCTGTAGTTGACCCTCCCGGCGATGTCCCGCTGGGTCAGACCGGCCCGGCGGCGCAGTGCCCGCAGCTCGTTCGCGAGCGCGGGCACCGCGTCCGTCCCGGCGGTCGGGCGGTCCGCGTCCGACACGGGGCCGCCGCCTAGCGGCGACCGGAGGCCGAGCGGCGGGAGTCGACCAGGGGCACCAGCCGGCCGGCCGCACCCCCGATCACCACGAGGGCCACCGACGCGGTGGCGAGGTCCACCCCGAGCAGGAGCATCGCCAGCAGCACCACCGCCACGACCGCGAAGGCGCCGATGCGGACGACCGCGTGCTCGTCGGGACGACGGCGCGCGGCGCCGGGTCCGCGTCGTGGGATCAGGGTCTTGCGCATGGCTGGTCACCGTCCAATCCGAGGATCCGCGCGCGGCGGATGCGACGTCCGGGCCGCGGTCGACCGGCCCCTCCCGCTCCGGCGGTGCCTGCCGCCGGAGCCGGCCGGGACGACCGCTCGGCTCAGTTGTAGCGAGGCCCCGACCCGGTGCGGAAGCGGTGGCTGGTACCAAAAAATTGTTCCTTTTGCCCTTTTTGCCCGTTTAGCGCTTTTTCGGAGTGCGGTGCTGGACGCCGCGAAGCGGTTACCAAACCCGTCCCTGGTAACCGGGCTTAGGGTTCACTTGACGTGATGGCACGGCGAAATCGCCGTTGACCGGCGAGTTTGCGAAGCTGTGACCGTCCGGACGCGTCCGACGTTATGGTGATGACGCGATCCGGACAGGCAACCTGCTCCCCGTACACCCGTGCGCCGCGATCCATGATGGCAGCCACGCGGCCACGAGTCCCCCGAGCCACCGTCCAACGTCCGGGCAGCTCGGGACCGGCCGGGCTCCCCGTGCCTGCGGGGAGCCGGCCGCCCGGTCGCGAGGGCGCGCCCGCCGAGCGGCCCCTTCAGAGGACTTCCAGCGGGTCGAGCTTCACCCGGACCAGGTCCGGGTCCTTGCGGGCGCTGCGGGTCTTCTGCAGCGCGGTGAGGACTTCGGAGAGGGCCCTGCCCTCGGTCCGGGCCACGCGGACCAGCGCGCGCTCCTGCTGCCCGTCCTCGGACAGCGGCACGGGGCCCAGGACCTCGCCGGTCGGGGGCAGCACCAGGTCGCCCAGGGCGGAGGCCAGCGCGTCCGGCGTGCCGTCGAGGGTCGCCATGCGCACGGCCGGCGGAAAGCCCAGCTCCGCCCTGGCCGCCAGCTCCTGCCTCGCGTGCCACACCGGGTCCCAGCGCACCAGCGCCTGCACCGGGGCCAGCGCGGAGTCGGCGACCACCACCACCCGGCCCGCCGGGCGGGTCAGGGCGGCGGCGGTCATCCAGCGCCGCAGCGCCTCCTCCGCCGCCCGCAGGTCCGCCCGGCCCAGCAGCGCCCAGCCGTCGAGCAGCAGCACCGCCCCGTAGCCGCCCTCGGCGGTGGGCTCCGCGCCCGGCGTCGCGACCACCAGGGACGAGCCGCCCGGCACCGCGGACAGCACCTCGTCCGCGCCCGAGGTCCGCACCGGGACGCCGCTGAACGCCCGGCCCAGCTCCTCGGCCGTGCGGCGCGCCCCGATCACCTGGCCGCGCAGCCGCCGCGAACCGCAGGCCGGGCAGCGGAACGCCGCCTCCGTCGCGCCGCACCACCGGCAGTACGCCGGCTTCGGCACGCCGTCCTCGGCGCCGCCGGGCAGCGCCAGCGGACCCGCGCAGCGCCGGCAGCGCGCCGGCGCCCGGCACGCGCCGCACGCCAGCGACGGCACGTAACCCCGCCTGGGCACCTGGATCAGCACCGGGGCGTCCTCGGCGAACGCCGCCCGCGCCGCGTCGAACGCGATCGACGGCAGCCGCGCCGACCGCGCCGCCGGGTCCTTCACCTCCTGCCACGCGTGGTCGCCGACCGCCGCCACCCGCGGCGCGACCGCGCGCAGCACGTCCCGGGGCGCGACCACCTCGTGCGCCCAGCCGCTGTCCACCAGCAGCTGCGCCTCGGCCGTGCGGGCGAAGCCGCCCACCAGCAGGGACGCCCCGGTCAGGTGGGCGCGCTGCACCAGCACGTCCCGCACGTTCGGGTAGGGCATCCGCGGCTCGACGTGCAGGTCGTCGCCGTCGTCCCACACCACGACCAGGCCCAGGTCGCGCACCGGGGCCAGCGCCGCGCCGCGGGTGCCCAGCACCAGCCGCACGGCGCCCCGGCGCACCGCCAGCCACCGCTGGTAGCGCGCGGACGGCCCCAGGTCGGACGACAGCGCCACCACCGCGTCCGGGCCGGCCAGCGCCGCGCACGCCTCGTGCAGCCGCGCCAGGTCGCGGTGGTCCGGCACGACGACCAGCGCGCCCCGGCCCGCGCTGACCACCGACACGGCGGCCTCCGCCAGCCGGGCGGGCCAGTCCTCCGCCGGCAGCGCCTGCCACACCGCCCGCGCCGGGCGGCCGGCCCGCAGCGCGTCGAGCAGGTTCGGCCCGTACGGGTAGCGCGACCAGCCCTGCGCCGGGGGCGCGGCCGGGGCGGGCGCGGGCTCCCGGGCCGGCTTGGCCTCGACCCGCGCGTGCCGGGGAGGGATCGCCAGGCGCAGGACGTCGGTCAGCGAACCGGCGTACCGGTCGGCCACCGCCCGCGCCAGCTCCGCCACCTCGGGCGAGAGCACCGGCTCGGGCGAGATCACCCGGTCCAGGAAGCTGAGCTTCTTGCGGTCGTAGTCGGACTCCTCGGCCCGCTCCAGCAGGAACCCGTCCACCAGCTGACCCGCGAACCGCACCCGGACCCGGCAGCCGGGCACCGCGTCCGCGTCCTGCTCGGTGGCGACGAGGTAGTCGAACGGCTTGTCCAGGTGCGGCAGCGGCACGTCGACGCAGATCCGGGCGACGGGCAGCGCGGACGCGGGCACGCGCTCACCGCGCCTGGTGCTCGCCTTGCTCGCCATGCGCTGAGGTCTACCAGAGGGCCTTGCGGGCCCCGTCGGAGCGGTGGGGCCGGCCGCGTGGTCGCATGGCCCCATTGTCGAACAGGCGTTCGAGATAAGCAAGATCACCACCGGGTGACGCGGACCGGTCGCCGACCTGACGACGGCCCTGCCCCGCTCCGCGATCCCGCCGACCCCGACAGCCGCGTCCGGCGCCACCAGAGCCGGCCGGGGCCGAACGGACTGCGACCGCGCACCGCTCCGGCGGCAGGAGCACGTCCGCCCGGCGCGGCAGGCCGGGCGGCGCCGACGGTCCCACCACGCACGCGCGCCGCCGACCCGGCTTCCCCTCGGGTCGAGGACGTCCTCGACCGGGGCTCCCGGGTCGGCGGCGCGGGAAGCCGGCCCCTACCGGGTCCCCCGGCTCACCGGGAGCCCGTCGCTCAGGCGCCGGCCGCCGCGCGCAGCGCGTCCGCGCGGTCGGTGCTCTCCCAGGGCAGGTCGACGTCGGTGCGGCCGAAGTGCCCGTAGGCGGCGGTCGGCGCGTAGATGGGCCGCAGCAGGTCCAGGTCGCGGATGATCGCGGCCGGGCGCAGGTCGAAGACCTCGGTGATGGCCTGCTGGATCTTGGCCGGGTCCACCGTCTCGGTGCCGAAGGTCTCCACGAACAGGCCCACCGGCGCGGCCTTGCCGATCGCGTAGGCGACCTGCACCTCGATGCGCGCCGCCAGGCCCGCCGCCACGGCGTTCTTGGCCACCCAGCGCATCGCGTACGCGGCGGAGCGGTCCACCTTCGACGGGTCCTTGCCGGAGAACGCGCCGCCGCCGTGCCGCGCCATGCCGCCGTAGGTGTCCACGATGATCTTGCGGCCGGTCAGGCCCGCGTCGCCCATCGGGCCGCCGATGACGAACCGGCCGGTCGGGTTGACCAGCAGCCGCACGTCCCCGGTCTCCAGGCCCAGGTCGGCGATCTCCGGCGCGACCACGTGCTCGCGCACGTCGACGCCGAGCAGCTTCTCCAGGTCGATGCCGTCCGCGTGCTGGGTCGAGACCACGACCGTGTCCAGCCGGACCGGCTGGTCGCCCGCGTACTCGATGGTGACCTGCGTCTTGCCGTCCGGGCGCAGGTAGGGCACGGTGCCGTCCTTGCGCACGGCGGTCAGCCGGCGGGACAGCCGGTGCGCCAGCGCGATCGGCAGCGGCATCAGCTCGGGGGTGTCGGTGCACGCGTAGCCGAACATCAGGCCCTGGTCGCCCGCGCCCTGCTTGTCGATCTCGTCGTCCGCGCCGCCGACCCGCCGCTCGTAGGCGGTGTCCACGCCCTGCGCGATGTCCGGCGACTGCGAGCCGATGGCCACGTTCACGCCGCACGAGCGGCCGTCGAAGCCCTTGGCCGAGGAGTCGTAGCCGATGTCGAGGATCTTCTCCCGGACGATGGACGGGATGTCCGCGTAGGTCTCCGTGGTGACCTCTCCCGCCACGTGCACCTGACCGGTGGTGATCAGCGTCTCCACCGCCACCCGCGAGCGGGGGTCCTTCGCCAGCAACGCGTCCAGGATCGCGTCGCTGATCGCGTCGCAGATCTTGTCCGGGTGCCCCTCCGTCACCGACTCACTGGTGAACAGCCTGCTGCTGTGCTGGCTCACGGCACTCCTCTACCTGGTGTCCATGCGAGATCGGGTCCCGACCTGATGTCCTTGCGCGGATCGGGCCAAGCTTACTGAGGGCGACGCCCCCGGGGGCCAGAAACCTCGCACCCGGACATGATCGCGTCCCACACTGCGGACGCGAGGCTCGCCTTGGAGCCGTGCGGCAGCGGGGTCTCCGCCCCTTCGGCGGACAGCAGCCAGCCGCCGTTGTCCTCCACCTCGAACGCCCTGCCGTCGCCGACGGCGTTGACCACGAGCCAGTCGCAGCCCTTGCGGCGCAGCTTCGCGCGCCCGTGCTCCAGCACGCCCGCGGCGGCGTCCCCGGTCTCCGCGGCGAACCCGACGACGACCTGCCCGGGCCGCCGGGCGCCGACCAGCTCGGCCAGGACGTCCGGGTTGCGGGTCAGCGCCACCGGCTCCGGGTCGCGGTCGGTCTTCTTGATCTTGTGCTCGGCCCGGTCGACCGGGCGGAAGTCCGCCACCGCCGCGGCCATCACGACGACGTCCGCGCCCTCGGCCGCCCGGTGCATCGCCTCCCGCAGCTGCGCGGCCGTGCCGACCCGCTCGACCTCGACGCCGGCGGGCGGCGCCAGGTCGGCGGTGTGCGCGGCGACCAGCGCGACCCGCGCGCCGCGCTGCGCGGCGACCCTGGCCAGCGCGTAGCCCTGGCGGCCGGACGAGCGGTTGCCCAGGAAGCGCACCGGGTCCAGCGGCTCGCGGGTGCCGCCCGCGGAGATCGCGACGCGCAGGCCCTCCATGTCGCGCGGCAGCGCGTCGCGGCGGTGCAGCAGCAGCCGGGCCAGCTCCACGATCTCGGCGGGGTCGGGCAGCCGGCCCTTGCCGGTGTCCTTGCCGGTCAGCCGGCCGCTGGCGGGCTCGGCCACGACGACGCCCCGCGAGCGCAGCAGCGCCACGTTGGCCCGCGTCGCCGGGTGCTCCCACATCTCGGTGTGCATCGCCGGCACCAGCAGGACCGGGCAGCGCGCGGTCAGCAGGGTGTTGGTGAGCAGGTCGTCGGCCAGCCCGTGGGCGGCCTTGGCCAGCAGGTTCGCCGTGGCGGGCGCGACGACGACCAGGTCGGCGTCCTGCCCCAGCTTCACGTGCTGCACGGACGGCACGTCGGAGAACACCTCGGCGTGCACCGGCCGGCCGGACAGCGCCTCGAAGGTCGCCGCCCCGACGAAGCGCAGCGCGCCCGCGGTCGGGACCACCCGCACCCCGTGGCCGGACTCGGTGAGCCGGCGCAGCACCTCGCACGCCTTGTAGGCGGCGATGCCCCCGCCCACGCCCAGGACGACCCGGGGACGGGAGGGGGCCTCGGCCGAGCCGGTCACTCGCCCTCAGTGTGCTCCAGGAGACCCGCGTGGATCTCCCGCAGCGCGATCGACAGCGGCTTCTCGCGCGGGCCGGGCTCGACCAGCGGGCCGACGTACTCCAGCAGGCCCTCGCCCAGCTGGGCGTAGTAGTCGTTGATCTGCCGCGCCCGCTTGGCCGCGTAGATCACCAGCGCGTACTTCGAGCTGACCTGCTCCAGCAGGTCGTCGATCGGCGGGTTGGTGATGCCCTCCGGGGAACCCGACAGCGGGCCCAGCTCGGTGTGCGTGGTCACTCGTCAACGCTCCTGCGGTTGTGTGTCTGCCAGAGTCGTCCCGCGCCTGCGAGCGGACGCCTGCGCGCGTGCGGCGCGCGACCGGCGTCCGTCATCGCGCATCGGGCGCCGGGCCGACCACCAAGTCTAGCAAGCGGGCGGCGGCCGACCGCACGTCGGCGTTCACCACGACGTCGTCGAACTCGGGCTCGGCCGCGAGCTCCTCGCGGGCGATCGCGAGCCGGCGGGCCACCACGGCGGGGTCCTCGGTGCCGCGGCCGGTCAGCCGGCGCACCAAGTCCTCCCACGACGGCGGCGCGAGCATCACCAGCCGCGCCTCCGGCATCGCCGCGCGCACCTGGCGCGCGCCCTGCAGCTCGATCTCCAGCAGCGACGGCCGGCCGGCGGCCAGCGCCCGCTCCACCGGGCCGCGGGGCGTGCCGTAGCAGTTGCCCGCGAACTCGGCGTGCTCGAGCAGCTCGCCGGCGGCGACCATCGCGCGGAACTCGTCGAGGCCCACGAAGTGGTAGTGCACGCCGTCGACCTCGCCCGGCCTCGGCGCCCGGGTGGTCACCGAGACGCTGAAGTGCACGTCGGGCCCGAGGCGGCGCAGCTCGGCCAGCACGCTGGACTTGCCGACGCCGGAGGGCCCGGACAGGACGGTGAGGCGGGGCCGGGCGCGTGCGCCCGACCCCGCCCCGGTGCCATCACTCACTCGCCGCTGAACTCGGTGAGCAGCGCCTTGCGCTGCCGCTCACCCAGGCCGCGCAGCCGACGGCTCGGAGCGATTTCCAGCCGCTCCATGATCTGCTGCGCGCGGACCTTGCCGACGCCCGGAAGGGCTTCGAGCAGCGCGGACACCTTCATCTTGCCAAGGACCTCGTCGCTCTCGGCGGCCTTGAGCACGTCCGTCAGGGTCGTGCCGCCACGCTTGAGGCGCTCCTTGAGCTCAGCCCGAGCGCGACGAGCGGCAGCAGCCTTCTCCAGCGCTGCGGCCCGCTGCTCCTCGGTAAGCTGGGGAAGGGCCACGATTTCCTCCGTGGTGTGGGAATTTCAATTCTGGATCGGTGCCGCGACCGTACCGAGCGCAATTGCCTGGGTACAACGTGGGTCCCAGTCAGGTGAGTCTTTCTGCGCCAAGCGGTTGCGGCGGGTGGTAGTAGTACCAACACCCCCCGACAGGCCCATCACCGCCACCGGTGACGCGTTGCGCACGTCCTGTGTGGTATGCGCTCGATGGGGGATGATCCCGTCGGTGCCAGGACCGTACCAGGCGGCGTTTGCGCAGGTGAGCGGACCAGCCAAAGCGTGTCGCGATTTGATCGTGGTCACAGGGCCAGCGAGTCCCGGGCGGAGGCCGCGGCGGACCGCAGGGCCGCGGGACCGGGACCGTGCCGCAGCACGTCCCGCGAGCTGGTCGGCAGCACCCCGGGCAGCTCCCGGCCGAACACCGCGCGCAGGTCCGCCGCGGTCGCGCCCTGGGCCCCGAAACCGGGGGCCAGGACGGGTCCGCGCAGGTGGGACAGGTCGACGCCGAGGTCGCCGACGGTCGCCCCGACGACCAGGCCGACATCGCCGAGGGGGTCCGCGCCGGCGTTGCGGCGGGCCGCCTCGTCGATGATCGACTGGGCCACGGAACGGCCGTCGGAACCGACCGCGCGCTGCACCGAGGACCCCTCGGGATTTGAAGTCAACGCCAGCACGAATACGCCGCGCCCGCTCGCGCGCGCCGCTTCCAGCGCCGGGTCGAGCGACCCGAAACCGAGGTACGGCGAGAGCGTGACGGCGTCGCCGGCGAGCGGCGAGCCCTCGGTGAGGTACGCCGCCGCGTAGGCGGCCATGGTGGAGCCGATGTCGCCGCGCTTGGCGTCCACCAGGACCAGCGTGCCGCTGCCCCGCAGGTCGGCGACGACGCGCTCCAGGACGGCCACGCCCCTCGACCCGTGCGCCTCGAAGAACGCCGCCTGGGGCTTCACCGCGGCCACGTGGCCGCCGAACGCCTCCACGCAGGTCAGGGCGAACCGCTCCAGCCCGGAGACGTCCCGGGGCAGCCCCCAGGCGTCCAGCAGCGCCGGGTGGGGGTCGATGCCCACGCACAGCGGGCCGTGCTCGGCGACGGCCGCCGCCAGCCGTTGTCCGAACCTCACGCGTCGCTCCCCCCGGCGGGCGGCTCCCCGGCGCGCAGGGCCGCCTGGAGGGCCTGCAGGGGCCGCACGCCGATGTCGCCCCGGATGACCGCCTCGATGCCGTGCACGGCCGCCGCCGCGCCCTGGATCGTCGTGACGCACGGGATGTCCCTGGCCACCGCCGCCGTGCGGATCTCGTAGCCGTCCACGCGCGGGCCGTTGTTGCCGTACGGCGTGTTGATGATCATGTCGACGCCGCCGTCGAGGATGGCGTCCACCACGTTGCGCTCGCCCTCGGAGTGCTTGCGCACCACCGTGCACGGGATGCCGTTGCGGCGCAGCACCTCGGCCGTGCCCGCCGTCGCGAGCACCTCGAAGCCCAGGTCGGCGAGCCGCTTGACCGGGAAGATCATGGCCCGCTTGTCCCGGTTGGCGACCGACACGAACACCCGGCCCGAGGTGGGCAGCGAGCCGTAGGACGCGGTCTGGGACTTGGCGAAGGCCGTGCCGAAGGACACGTCGATGCCCATCACCTCGCCGGTGGACTTCATCTCCGGCCCGAGCAGTGAGTCCACGCCCTTGCCCTCCGGCGTGCGGAACCGGTGGAAGGGCAGCACGGCCTCCTTGACCGCGACCGGGGCGTGCGGCGGCAGCTTCGCGCCGTCGCCGGACGCGGGCAGCATCCGCTCGGCGCGCAGCTGCGCGACGCTCGCGCCGAGCATGATCCGCGCGGCGGCCTTGGCCAGCGGCACGGCCGTCGCCTTGGACACGAACGGCACGGTCCGCGACGCGCGCGGGTTGGCCTCCAGCACGTACAGCACGTCGTCCTTGAGCGCGTACTGGACGTTGAGCAGGCCGCGGACGCCGATGCCGCGCGCGATGGCCAGCGTGGACCGGCGCACGTTGTCGACGTCGGTCTCGCCCAGCGTGATGGGGGGCAGCGCGCACGCCGAGTCGCCGGAGTGCACGCCGGCCTCCTCGATGTGCTCCATCACACCGCCGATGAACACCTCCTCGCCGTCGAACAGCGCGTCGACGTCGATCTCGATGGCGTCGTCGAGGAACCGGTCGACCAGCACCGGGTGCTCCGGGCTGACCTCGGTGGCGCGCTGGATGTAGCCGCGCAGCGACTCCTCGTCGTAGACGATCTCCATGCCGCGCCCGCCCAGCACGTAGGAGGGCCGCACCAGCACCGGGTAGCCGATCTCGTCGGCGATGGCCTTGGCCTGCTCGAACGACGTCGCCGTGCCGTACTTGGGCGCGGGCAGGCCCGCCTCGGTCAGCACCCGGCCGAACGCGCCGCGGTCCTCGGCGAGGTGGATGGCGTGCGGCGGGGTGCCCACGACCGGCACGCCCGCGTCCGCCAGCCGCTGCGCCAGGCCCAGCGGGGTCTGCCCGCCCAGCTGCACGATCACGCCCGCGACGGTGCCCGAGCGCTGCTCGGAGTGGAACACCTCCAGCACGTCCTCGAACGTCAGCGGCTCGAAGTACAGGCGGTCGGAGGTGTCGTAGTCGGTCGACACCGTCTCCGGGTTGCAGTTGACCATCACCGTCTCGTACCCGGCGGCCCGCAGCGCCATGGCGGCGTGCACGCACGAGTAGTCGAACTCGATGCCCTGCCCGATCCGGTTCGGCCCCGAGCCCAGGATCAGCACCTTGGGCCGGTCGCGCTGCTCGGTCACCTCGGTCTCGGCGTCCGGGTCCAGCTCGTAGGCCGAGTAGTGGTAGGGCGTCCGGGCGGCGAACTCGGCCGCGCAGGTGTCGACGGTCTTGTAGACCGGCCGCACGCCCAGGCGGTGCCGCAGCGCCCGCACGCCGTCCTCGCCCGCGAGCTCGCTCCGCAGCCCGGCGACCTGGCGGTCGGAGAGCCCGGCGCGCTTGGCCTTGCGCAGCAGCCGCGCGTCGAGCACCGGCGCCCGCTCGATCTCCGCGCGCAGGTCGACCAGCCAGGCCAGCTGCTCGACGAACCACGGGTCGATGCCCGACGCCTCGTGCACCTGCTCGACGGTCGCGCCCAGCCGCAGCGCCCGGTCCACCGCGTAGAGCCGCCCGTCGTGGCCCGTGCGCAGCGCCGCCAGCACCTCGTCCAGCGACTCGTCGGGGTCCGGCGTGGTCCAGAACCCGGCGGCCTTGGTCTCCATCGAGCGCAGCGCCTTGCCCAGCGCCTCGATGAAGCTGCGGCCGATGGACATGGCCTCGCCGACGGACTTCATCGTCGTGGTCAGCGTCCGGTCGGCGCCGGGGAACTTCTCGAACGCGAACCGCGGCACCTTGACCACGACGTAGTCCAGCGTCGGCTCGAAGCTCGCCGGGGTCTCGCCGGTGATGTCGTTGCGGATCTCGTCCAGCGTGTAGCCGATGGCCAGCTTCGCGGCGATCTTGGCGATCGGGAAGCCGGTCGCCTTGGACGCCAGCGCCGAGGAGCGCGACACGCGCGGGTTCATCTCGATGACGACCATGCGCCCGGTGCCCGGGTTGATCGCGAACTGGATGTTGCAGCCGCCGGTGTCGACGCCGACCTCGCGGATGACCGCGATGCCCACGTCGCGCATGTGCTGGTACTCGCGGTCGGTCAGGGTCATCGCGGGCGCGACGGTCACCGAGTCGCCGGTGTGCACGCCCATCGGGTCGATGTTCTCGATGGAGCACACGACCACGACGTTGTCGTTGCGGTCGCGCATCAGCTCCAGCTCGTACTCCTTCCAGCCGAGCACGCTCTCCTCGATCAGCACCTCGGTGACCGGGGACTCCGCGAGGCCGCTGGCGGCCAGCCGCTCCAGCTCGTCGGCGGTGTGCGCCATGCCCGAGCCCAGGCCGCCCATGGTGAACGACGGCCGGATCACCACCGGCAGGCCCAGCTCGGCGACGGTGGCGCGGACCTCGTCCATGGTCCGGCACACCGCGCTGCGCGGCACCTCCGCGCCGAGGCCGCGCACCAGGTCCTTGAAGATCTGCCGGTCCTCGCCGCGCTGGATGGCGTCGACGTCCGCGCCGATCAGCTCGACGTCGTACTTCTCCAGCACGCCGCGCTCGTGCAGCGCGATCGCGGTGTTCAGCGCCGTCTGGCCGCCCAGGGTCGCGAGGATCGCGTCGGGCCGCTCGGCGGCGATCACCTTCTCCACGAACTCCGGGGTGATCGGCTCGACGTAGGTGGCGTCGGCGAACTCCGGGTCGGTCATGATCGTGGCCGGGTTGGAGTTGACGAGGCTGACCCGCAGGCCCTCCTCGCGCAGCACCCGGCACGCCTGGGTGCCGGAGTAGTCGAACTCGCAAGCCTGACCGATGACGATCGGGCCGGAGCCGATGACCAGCACGTGCTTGAGATCGGTCCTCTTCGGCATCAGCGCTCCCCGCCCATCGTCGGTCCGCCGGCGGAGCCGGACATCAGGTTGCAGAACTCGTCGAACAGCGGTGCGGCGTCGTGCGGGCCGGCCGCCGCCTCCGGGTGGTACTGGACGCTGAACGCCGGCACGTCCAGGGCGCGCACGCCCTCCACGGTGCCGTCGTTCGGGCAGTAGTGGCTCAGCTGGACCCGGCCGAAGTCGGAGCCGAACTCCTCGCCCGGCTCGCCCGCCAGGGCGAAGCCGTGGTTCTGCGAGGTGATGGCCACCTTGCCGGTCGCCACGTCGATGACCGGGATGTTGATGCCCCGGTGGCCGTAGCGCATCTTGTAGGTCTCGCGGCCCAGCGCGCGGCCCAGGATCTGGTTGCCGAAGCAGATGCCGAACAGCGGGATCCGCCGGTCGAGCACGCCGCGGGTCAGCTCGACCGCGTGCGCCTGGGTGGCCGGGTCGCCCGGCCCGTTGGACAGGAACACCCCGTCCGGGGCCAGCGCCTCGACCTCGGCCAGCGAGGAGGTCACCGGCAGGACGTGCACCTCGATGCCGCGCGCGGCCATCATGCGCGGCGTGTTGGTCTTGATGCCCAGGTCCAGCGCGGCCACGCGGAACCGGCGCTCGCCGACGGCGTCGACGACGTAGCGCTCGGCCGTGGTGACGTCGCCCGCCAGGTCCGCGCCCGCCATGCCGGGGGCGCTGCGCACCCGCTCCAGCATCTCCCCGGTGTCGCCCAGCTCGTCGCCGGAGAACACGCCCGCGCGCATCGCGCCCCGCTCGCGCAGGTGGCGGGTCAGCATCCGGGTGTCGACGCCCGCGATGCCGACGACGCCCTGGCGCTCCAGCTCCTCGTCCAGGCCGCGGGCGGAGCGCCAGTTGGACGGCGTCCGCGCCGGGTCGCGCACCACGTAGCCGGCGACCCAGATGCGGGAGGACTCGTCGTCCTCGTCGTTCCAGCCGGTGTTGCCGATCTGCGGCGCGGTCTGCACCACGATCTGCCGGTGGTAGGAGGGGTCGGTCAGGGTCTCCTGGTAGCCGGTCATGCCGGTCGAGAAGACGACCTCGCCCAGGCTCGCGCCGAGCGCGCCGTATGCCTCGCCGCGGAAGACCCGGCCGTCCTCGAGGACCAGAGCCGCGTTCGTCATCGGTCGCCTCCCAGCGCTCGCACCCACTGCTCGTACACGTCCTTGTCGTCGCCGCGGAACCCGGTGTCGAAGGTCTGCCCGGCCAGCCGCCAGCGCAGCACCAGCAGGCCGTCCGCGGTCATCACCTTGCCCGCCAGGCCGCGCGCGGTGCGGGCGTCCACCACGTCCTCCAGCGGTATCCACAGCGCGGTCGCCCCGGTGCGCTCCACCAGGACGCCGCGGTCGGTCAGCCTCAGCACGGCCTCGGCGCGGTGGCCGATGTCGCCGACGGCGACCCGGTCCTGCCAGTCGTCGCCGATCGTCGTGCCCACGTAGACGCCGGTCGCCTCCAGCTTCGCCGCGCCCGGCTCGGCCGGTGGCCGCGGGAAGGCGGGCAGGCTCCCGGCCTGGCGGCGGGCGCGACCGCGCCACCCCCGCCACATGCCGTACACGCACAGCGCGAACACGGCCAGCACCAGGACCGACAGCAGCACGCGGGTCATGCGGCGATCCTCCCGCCGGCCGCGGTCACGCGCCCGCGCAGCACCGTGGCGACGACGCGGCCGGTCAGCTCCATGCCCTCGAACGGCGTGTTCGCCGCGATGCTGGCCAGCTCCGCGCCGCGCACGACCCACCGGGCGCCCGGGTCCACCAGGACCAGGTTGGCGGGCTCGCCGACCTCGACGGGCCGGCCCTGGTCGGGCAGCCCGGCGATCGCGGCGGGGCGCTCGCTGAGCACCCGCGCCACCCCGCGCCAGTCGAGCAGGCCCGTCCGGACCATGGTCTCGACGACGACCGGCAGCGCGGTCTGCAGGCCCAGCATCCCGGGCCGCGCGGCGGACCACTCGCAGTCCTTGTCCTGCACGGCGTGCGGCGCGTGGTCGGTGGCCACGCAGTCGATGACGCCGTCCGCGAGGGCCTGCCGCAGCCGCTCGACGTCGCGGGCGGTGCGCAGCGGCGGGTTGACCTTGTTGACCGGGTCGTAGGTCGCCAGGCGGTCGTCGGTCAGCAGCAGGTGGTGCGGCGTGACCTCGGCGGAGACCTGCGTGCCGCGCGCCTTCGCCCAGGCCAGCACGTCGGCGGCGCCGGCGGTGGAGACGTGGCAGACGTGCAGCCGGGCGCCCACCTGGGCGGCCAGCAGGCAGTCGCGGGCCACGATCGCCTCCTCGGCGGCGGCGGGCCAGCCCTGCAGGCCCAGGCGGGCCGCGTGCTCGCCCTCGTGCGCCTGCGCGCCGGCGGTGAGGCGGGGCTCCTCGGCGTGCTGCGCGACGACCGCGTCCAGCGCCTTGGAGTACTCCAGGGCGCGGCGCATGAGCAGCGGGTCGTGCACGCAGTGGCCGTCGTCGGAGAAGACCCGGACGCCGGCCCTGGCCATGGCGCCCAGCTCGGCCAGCCGCTCGCCCGCCAGGCCGACGGTCACCGCGCCGACCGGGTGGACGTCGACCAGGCCGACCTCCCGGCCGCGGCGGGCCACGTGCTCGACGACCACGGCGTTGTCGGCGACCGGGTCGGTGTTGGCCATGGCGAAGACCGCCGTGTAGCCGCCCAGCGCGGCGGCGGCGGAGCCGGTGGCGATGGTCTCGGTGTCCTCGCGACCGGGTTCGCGCAGGTGGGTGTGCAGGTCGACGAAGCCGGGCAGGAGGACCGCGCCGCCACCCTCGACGGTCTCGGCGCCGGCAGCGCCGTCGGCGGCGGCCCCGATGGCGGCGATCACGCCGTCGCGGACCAGCACGTCGGTCGGGTCGCCCTCGCCGTACGGTCGCACGCCCTTGAGGACCAAGGGGTTCACGCGGTTTCCTCCTCGTGGGCAAGCAGGTGGTAGAGGACGGCCATGCGCACGTGGACGCCGTTGCGCACCTGGTCGGTGATGGCGGCGCGGGGCGAGTCGGCGACCGACGACGCGATCTCCATGCCGCGCAGCATCGGGCCGGGGTGCAGCACGACGGCGTGCTCGGGCAGCAGCCGCAGGCGGTTCTCGCCGAGCCCGTAGGCGATCGAGTACTCGCGGGCGGAGGGGAAGAAGGCCCCGTGCATCCGTTCCGCCTGCACCCGCAGCACCATCACGGCGTCCAGGCCGGGCAGCTCGGCGTCCAGCTCGTGCGAGACGGTGACCGGCCAGTTCGCCACGCCCGCGGGCAGCAGGGTGGGCGGTGCGACCAACGTCACGTCCGCGCCGAGCGCGGTGAGCAGGTGGACGTTGGAGCGGGCCACCCGGCTGTGCAGGACGTCGCCGACGATCGCGATGCGGCGGTCCCGCAGGTCGCCGAGGCGCTCCCGCAGCGTGGCCGCGTCCAGCAGGGCCTGCGTGGGGTGCTCGTGCGTCCCGTCGCCGGCGTTGACGACCGACGTGCCGGTGCCGGCCAGCCAGCCCGCCAGCCGGTGCGCCGCGCCGGAGGCCGGGTGCCGGACGACGACGCAGTCCGCGCCGGCGGCGGCCAGGGTCAGCGCTGTGTCGCGCAGCGACTCGCCCTTGCCGACGCTGGAGCCGGCGGACGAGACGTTCACCACGTCCGCGCTCATCCACTTGCCGGCGATCTCGAAGCTCACCCGGGTCCGGGTGGAGTTCTCGTAGAACACCGTGACCACGGTCCGGCCGCGCAGGGTGGGCAGCTTGCGCACCTCGCGGCCCTCCAGGGACTGCTTGAGGCTCGCCGCCGTGTCCAGGACGGCGGTGGCCGCGGCCGGGTCGATGCCCTCGGTCGTCAGCAGGTGCTTCACCGCAGCACCACCCCGTCGCGCTGGTCGAACTCCGCCAGCAGCACGTGGACCTCCTCGGACCGGGCGGTGGGGACGTTCTTGCCCACGTAGTCGGCGCGGATCGGCAGCTCGCGGTGGCCCCGGTCGACCAGCACCGCGAGCTGCACGGCGCGCGGGCGGCCGTGGTCGCGCAGGGCGTCCAGGGCGGCGCGGATCGTGCGGCCGGAGAACAGGACGTCGTCCACCAGCACCACCAGGCGGTCGTCGATCCCGCCGTCGGGCAGCTCGGTGGCCTCCAGCGGCCGGGTGGGGCCGCGGCGCAGGTCGTCCCGGTAGAGCGTCACGTCCAGGGCGCCCGCGGGTACCGCCACACCGCTGAACTCGTGGATCCTCGCGGCCAGTCGCCGCGCGAGCGGCGCGCCCCGGGTCGGAATCCCCATCAGGACTACTTCGGGTGCGCTGGGTGCGTCGAGAGCGGTCTTCTCGATGATCTGATGGGCCATTCGGGCGACGGTGCGCGCGACGTCGCCGGCCGAGAGGAGCTCGCGCTCCCCGGCCGGGTCCGTCGCGCCACGTTGACGTGGCGCCACGGTTGGACCTCCTTCCCCGCCTCGCTGGACGGGTCCTTAAAGGACGTCGGACGCCCGGCTGCGACCGGGCTGACCAGCACGGTATCAGGCTTTCCCGGTCAATCTTCCGGGTGGTCCACGTGGTCTCGCCCACCTGGGCCGGCGAGATCAGCTTGACCTGGTGACCACGGAGAGCAATCATTACTCTGCGTATTGATCTAAGCCTCCCCGCGCCAGTCCCCTACCGGCTGACGGGGCGAATGAACGGAGAACCGCCACATGGGCGACTACGCCAAGGCGCTGGGGGCCAAGCTCCGCGCGATCCGCCAGCAGCAGGGCCTGTCCTTGCACGGCGTCGAGCAGAAGTCCGGCGGTCGCTGGAAGGCCGTGGTCGTCGGCTCGTACGAGCGCGGCGACCGCGCCGTGACCGTGCAGAAGCTCGCCGAGCTGGCCGACTTCTACGGCGTGCCGGTCGCGGAACTGCTGCCCGAGGGCCGCGTGCCCTCCGGCGCCGAGCCGGCCACGAAGATCGTGATCAACCTGGAGCGGCTCCAGCAGCTGCCCGCCGAGAAGGTGGGGCCGCTCGCGCGCTACGCGGCCACCATCCAGAGCCAGCGCGGCGACTACAACGGCAAGGTCCTCTCGATCCGCACCGAGGACCTGCGCTCGCTCGCGATCATCTACGACATGACGCCGGGCGAGCTGACCGAGCAGCTCATCGACTGGGGTGTGCTGCCCCCCGAGGCCCGTCCGGCCAAGGAGGACTGAGACGCGGTGGGCCGCTCCTCGCGCGAGGAGCGGCCCACCGGTCGGGTCCGGGTCGTGCGACGGCCGCGCGCCCGGTCGGGCCGCCGGCCGCCCGGCGAGCCGGGCGGGTGCCGCGCGCGCTCTTCGGCGCGCACCCGGGCACGCCGGTCGTCGGGTGCTGGGCGCCACGCTCGGCGCTGCCCGGCCGGGCGCGCCGGTCGACGGCGCCCGACCGCCCCGGGCACGCGCGACGACGCCCGGAGCCGCCGGGCGCTGCTCGTCCGGGCACGCCGGGCTGCGGTCGTCCGAGCCTGCCCGGCCGACCGGCTACAGGACGGCCCGCAACTGGTCGGCGATGACGGCGATGCGGCCCAGCACGCCGTTGACGAACCGCGGCGAGTCGTCCGTGGATAGCTGCTTCGCCAGCTCCACGGCCTCGTCGATGGCGACCGCGTCGGGCACGTCGGCGGCCCACAGCAGCTCGTAGAGGCCCACGCGCAGCACCGCCCGGTCCACGCCCGGCATCCGCTGGAGCGTCCAGCCCTCGGCGTGCTCCGAGATCAGGTCGTCGATCCGCGGGCGGTGCGCGGTGACGCCCTCCACCAGGGCGACCGTGTAGTCGTTGATCGGCGGGACGTCCGGCGAGCCCACCCGCTCGGCGAGCAGGGTCACCGCGTCGACGCCCCGCAGGTCGGCCTCGTAGAGGACGTCCACCGCCCGTTTCCGGGCCTTGCTGCGCGCTCCCACGTCAGCCGTTGACCCGGCCGAGGTACCGGCCGTCGCGGGTGTCGACCTTGATCTTCTCGCCGGTCGTCACGAACAGCGGCACCTGGATCTCGGCGCCGGTCTCCAGCGTCGCGGGCTTGGTGCCGCCGGTGCTGCGGTCGCCCTGCAGGCCCGGGTCGGTGTGCTGGATGACCAGCTCGACGCTGGTCGGCAGCTCCACGTAGAGCGCGACGCCCTCGTGGACGGCGACGATCGCCTCCTGGTTCTCCAGCATGTAGTTCGCCGCGTCGCCGACCGTCTCGGCCGGGATGCCGATCTGGTCGTAGGTGTCGCCGTCCATGAAGACGAAGTCCGAGCCGTCCCGGTACAGGTAGGTCATGCCCCGCTTGTCCACGGTGGCCGTCTCGACCTTGGTGCCCGCGTTGAAGGTCTTGTCCACGACCTTGCCGGACAGGACGTGCTTCAGCGTGGTGCGCACGAAGGCGCCGCCCTTGCCCGGCTTGACGTGCTGGAACGCGGTGACGGTCCACAGCTGGCCGTCGAGGTTCAGCACCAGGCCGTTCTTCAGGTCGTTGGTGGTGGCCACGGGGTGGGCTCTCCTGTTACGTGTGCGCGGGCGTCCGCCGGGTGTTCGGGCGTCAGACGACCACTAGCTCTTTCGTGGTCAGGGTGAGGAGCTCCGGGGCACCGTCGCGCACCACCAGGGTGTCCTCGATGCGGACACCGCCCCTCCCGGCGAGGTACACCCCGGGCTCGACCGTGACCGCCATACCGGGCAGAAGTGTACCGGCACCCGCCTTGGACAGCGCCGGAGCCTCGTGGATCCGGAGGCCGACGCCGTGCCCGAGGCCGTGCACGAAGTGCTCGCCGAAGCCCGCGCCCTCGATCACGTCCCGGGCCGCCGCGTCCACGGCGGCCACCTCCGCGCCGGGCGCCAGCGCCGCGCGCCCGGCCGCCTGCGCCGCCGCGACCAGCTCGTACAGCTCCCGCTGCCAGTCGGCGGGCGGGCCGACGACCAGCGTGCGGGTCATGTCGGAGTGGTAGCCGTCGACCAGCGCGCCGAAGTCGAGCTTGACGAAGTCGCCGGCGCGCACCACGGCGTCGGTCGGCCGGTGGTGCGGGACGGCCGAGTTGGCGCCGGTCGCGACGATGCTGTCGAAGCCGGGCCCCGCCGCGCCGTGGTCGAGCATCCGGCCCTCCAGCTCGCGCGCGATCTCCCGCTCCGTCCGGCCGGGGCGCAGGCCGCCGTGCTCGACCAGGCCCGCCAGCGCCCGGTCCGCCGCCGCGCACGCCATGCGCAGCGCCTCGACCTCGGCCTCGTCCTTGACCAGCCGCAGCTGCTCGACCAACCCGGGCGCGCGGGCCAGCTCGACCCGCTCGGCGGCCTCGGCGAGGGTGTCGAGGCCCTCCACGGTGACGTGGTGGCTCTCGTACCCGACCCGCCCCAGCCCCGCCCCGGCCGCCCGCCGCGCCAGCGCCACGTCGCAGGGCCGGTCGACGACCCGCTCCAGGTCCGGCACCTGGTGCGCGGCCTGGGTCAGGTAGCGGCCGTCGGTGCAGAAGACGGTGGCCTCGTCGGACTCGGCGGAGACCAGCAGCGCGGCGTTGGACCCGGTGAACCCGGTGAGGTAGCGGACGTTGAGCAGGTCGGTCACCAGCAGCGCGTCCAGCTCCCGGTCCCGGAGCGTGGCGCGCAGTGCGGCGCGGCGAGGTGCGTACGGCATAGCCCGCAGCCTAAAGGCCGGTAGGAGGGGGGCACAGCGGGCGTTCGAGGCGGGCCACGTGCGCGGCCGGCGGCCCCGGCCGGGGCCGCCGCACGCCGGGGCCCCGGTCGGGGCCGGGGCGGCGAGCGCGCACGACCCCGGCGCGCTGCCCCGCCCCGAGCGGTCGCGGCCCGCGCGGGCGGGGCCGCCGCTCAGCGGCGCAGGTCGCCACCCTGCTCGTAGCCGTCCCAGGTCTGCTGGGAGACCGAGACGACCGGCGAGGAGTTCAGCGTCGCCACCTCCTGAGCCGCCTCCCGGTCGCCCACCGGCCACAGCCGGCCGTCCAGCACCAGGCCCAGCCTGCCGTCCGGGGCGCGGACGGCCTGCGCGCCGGCCGGGAGCCGGGCGGCCGGCGGCAGCGCGTCCACGGCGGGCGGGCGGTGGTCCAGGACCCGGGTGGCCAGGCGGTCGGCCACCGAGCGGCGCTCGACCCGGACGACCTCGCCGCCCACGACCAGGTCGACGGTGTTCTCCGGGGACGGCACGGCGAAGCCGTCGAGCACGCGGGCGGCCTGCCCGGACCCGCAGCCGGGCGCGTTCACCAGGTCCAGGCCGAAGTGGGACAGGTCGGTGGGCGCCGCGGCGGCCCCGTCGACGGTGGCGCGCACGACGTCCAGCGGGACGCGCCCGCACGGGTCCTCGGGGGAGATCGGCGCGTGGCCCTCCGGGGTGCGGACCAGGCCGGGCCCCTCGCGCCAGGGGCCGGGGATGGTCACCGCCGGGATCGGGTTGGCGGTGAAGTCGTGGTCCCAGAAGGTCACCGTGGTGCCCTGCTCGGTCTCGTGGGCGATGGCGAAGGCCCTCAGCGCGGCCACGTACATCCAGTCGGCGCTGAACGCGTCGACCACCGAGCGGGTGCGGGGCCGGCGGGTGTCGGCGACCGGCTCGAACCCCCGCTCGCCCAGGGCTTCCACGTGGTTGAGGAACGTCGGGTCCTTGGCGCGCAGCACGAACTGGCCCGCGCCGTTCCAGCCGGCGGCCCGGCCGGTGGTGTCGGTGAACATCAGGTAGAACCAGCCGTCGACGAAGAGCACCGACGGCTGGCCCGCGCCGTAGGTGTTGTCGCGGGTGGTGTCGTAGGAGGGGCTGACGATCGGCCGCCCGCCCGCCTCGCGGGTCCAGCGGACGCCGTCCGGGCTGCTCGCGACGCCGATCGCGTTGCCGTGCGCGTGGTCGCCCGCCGCGCCGGTGTAGTACAGGTAGTACCTGCCGCCGACCTTGAGCACCGACGGGTCGCAGACGTGCATCCCGTCGAAGCCGGTCGCGCTGCCGGACAGCACGGGCTGCCCGGAGCTGCCGTCGGGCGCGGTGAACGGGCCGGCGGCGCCGGCGCTCTCGGCGTGGAGCAGGTCGTCGCCGGGCGGGTCGGCGGAGCCGAGCTGGCTGCACCACCACATGCGCAGCCGGCCGCCCTCGGCCAGCACCGCCGGGCCGTAGTTGTACGGGGCCTGCGGGCCGGCGGCGACGACACCGGGGCTGCGCCGGGCCCGGTCGGTGGCGACCGGCGGCGGTGGCCTGCGGCTCGCGGCGGCGGGTGCGGGCGCGGTCGCGGACGGCGCGGTCGAGGTGCCGGGCGCGGGCACCGGTTCGGCGATGCCGGGCGCGCACGCCGCCAGCACGGCTAAGGCGAGGGCGGATCCGAGGAGCCTCGTCGGGCCGGCCATGGTCTCCACTTCCGAACGGCGGTCGACACCGGGGGCGCGAGGCCACGGCCGGTTCCGGTCCAGTGTAGAGAGCGGCTCACTCGGACGGGTGAGGGACGGAAATCCTCTTCTCGGGGGTTGTCCGCCTGACTTGGAGACGGTCGGTGTTCGTCAGGCACACGGTGCGGTGAAGTAGCCCACCCGGCCGTGCTCCGCGCAGGCCGGGTCGGACACCCACAGCTCCACGTGGTGCAGGGGGCCGTGCGTCATCCCCCGGTGGTCAGCCAGCGGATCGCGAGGGCGTAGCCCTGGACGCCGAGGCCCACGATCACGCCCGCCGCCACGTCGGACAGGTAGCTGTGGTGGCGGAACGGCTCCCGCTTGTGCACGTTGGAGATGTGCACCTCCACCAGGGGCGCGGTGAGCTGGGCGCACGCGTCGCGCACGGCGATCGAGCTGTGCGTCCACGCGCCGGCGTTGAGCACGACCGGGATCCCGTCGTCGGCCGCCCGGTGCAGCCACCCGAGCATCTCGCCCTCGGAGTCGGTCTGCCGGACCTCCACCTCCGCGCCCAGCTCGCGGCCGGTCGCCTCGCACAGGGCGACCAGGTCGGCGTAGGTGGTGCGGCCGTAGACGTCCGGTTCGCGGGTGCCGAGCCGGCCGAGGTTCGGGCCGTTGAGGACGAGCACCCTCACAGCAGCACGCTCCCGCCGGACGTCGCGTCCGCGGCCACCGCGGAGTACGCGGCGGCGATGAGCGACGGGTCCGGGCCCTCCAGGCGACCGGGCTTGGCCGGCCCGTCGAGCACCACGAAGCGCAGCACGCCGGAGCGGTTCTTCTTGTCCGACCGCATCCCCTCCAGCAGCTGGGGCAGCGCGTCCGGGTCGTAGCGGGTGGGCAGGCCCAGCGCGGTGAGCACGCGGCGGTGCCGGTCGGCGGTCTCGTCGTCCAGCCGGCCGGCCAGGCGGGCCAACTCGGCGGCGAACACCAGGCCGACGCTGACCGCCGCGCCGTGCCGCCAGCGGTAGCGCTCGCGGCGCTCGATGGCGTGGCCGAGGGTGTGGCCGTAGTTGAGGACCTCGCGCAGGTCGGACTCGCGCAGGTCGGCGGACACCACGTCCGCCTTGACCCGGATCTTGCGCCGGACCAGCTCCTCCAGCACGTCGCCGGTCGGGTCCAGGGCGCGCTCCGGGTCGTCCTCGATCAGGTCCAGGATCACCGGGTCGGCGATGAAGCCGCCCTTGACGACCTCCGCCATGCCCGCGACCAGCTCGTTGCGCGGCAGGGTCTCCAGGGTGGCCAGGTCGACCAGCACGGCGTCGGGCTCGTAGAAGGTGCCGACCAGGTTCTTGCCCGCGTCGGTGTTGATGCCGGTCTTGCCGCCGATCGCCGCGTCCACCATGCCCAGCAGCGTGGTCGGCACGTGCACCAGGCGCACGCCGCGCATCCAGGTGGACGCGACGAACCCGGCCAGGTCGGTCACCGCTCCCCCGCCGAGGCCGACCACGACGTCCCGGCGGCCCAGCCCGATCTGCCCGAACACGGTCCAGCAGTACCCGGCGACCCGCAGGTCCTTGCCGTCCTCGGCGTCGGGCACCTCGACGCGGTGCGCGTCGACACCGGCCGCCGCCAGCTCCTCGCGGACCGCCTCGGCGGTCTCGGCGAGCGTGGGCGTGTGGACGATCGCCGCCTTGTCCGTGCCCCGCAGGGCCTCGACCAGGTCGCCCAGCAGGCCGCGGCCCACCACCACGTCGTACGGTCGTTCCGCGGCCACGCGGATCCGCACCGGCTCGCCCATCACCACTCCCCTCCGTCGGTCACCGACCTCATTCGACCACGACCGCCCCGGGCGCGCGCACGCCCCGCCGACGGGCGGCGGCGCTCACCCCGCCGAGGGCCGCCAGCGGGCGAGCACGGCGTCGACCACCTGCTCGGGCTCCAGGTCGTCGGTGACCACCTCGACGGTCGCGACCTCCCGGTACAGCGGCAGGCGGGCGTCGAGCAGCGCCTTGAACGTCGAGCGCGGGTTCACCCCGGCCAGCAGGGGCCGCGCGGTGGACAGGCCGGTGCGCCGCACGCCCTCGGCCGTGCCGACGTTGAGGAACACCACGGCGTGCCCGGCCAGGCGCTCGCGCGTCGCGGCGGACAGCACCGCGCCGCCGCCCAGCGCCAGCACGCCGTCGTGCTCGGCCAGGCCCGCGGCCACCGCGTCCTCCTCCAGCGCCCGGAACGCCGGCTCGCCGTCGGTGGTGAAGATGTCCGAGATGGCCCGGCCCGTCGCGGTCACCACGTCCTCGTCGGTGTCCCGGAAGGACACCCCCAGGCGCTCGGCGAGCAGCTGCCCGACCGTCGTCTTGCCCGCCCCGGGCGGGCCGAGGACGACCAGCCTCGGGCTCACCGCCCCTCCCAGCGGGCTTCCAGCGCCGCCAGGTACGACGCCACGTTGCGCTTGGTCTCGGTGATCGAGTCGCCGCCGAACTTCTCCAGCGCCGCCTCCGCGAGCACCAGCGCCACCACCGACTCCAGCACCACGCCCGCCCGCGGCACGGCGCAGACGTCCGACCTCTGGTGGATCGCCACGGCCGGCTCACCGGTCCGGACGTCCACGGTGGACAGTGCGCGCGGGACGGTCGAGATGGGCTTCATCGCGACCCGCACCCGCAGCGGCTCGCCGTTGGTGATGCCGCCCTCCAGGCCGCCGGCCCGGTTGGAGCGGCGCGTCACGCCCTTCGGCCCGGGGCCGCGGTCGATCTCGTCGTGCGCCTGGCTGCCCCACCGCTCGGCGGTGGTGAAGCCGTCGCCGACCTCCACGCCCTTCATCGCCTGCACGCCCATCAGCGCGCCCGCGAGCCGCGCGTCCAGCCGCCGGTCCCAGTGCACGTGCGACCCGAGGCCGGGCGGCAGGCCGTAGGCGATGACCTCGATCACGCCGCCGACCGTGTCGCCGGCCTCCTTGACCGCCTCCACCTCGGCGACCATCGCCTCGGTGCCGCGCGGGTCGAACGCCCGCACCGGGCTCGCGTCCACCGCCGCCAGGTCGCCGGGACCGGGCGTTGCCGCGTCGTCCGGCGTCCGCGCCCGGCCGATGGACACCACGTGGCTGACCACGTCGGCGTCGAAGACCTGCTTGAGGAACTGCCGGGCCACCGTGCCCAGCGCGGTGCGGGCGGCGGTCTCCCGCGCGCTGGCCCGCTCCAGCACCGGCCGCGCCTCGTCGAACCCGAACTTCTGCATCCCGGGCAGGTCGGCGTGGCCGGGCCGGGGCCTGGTCAGCGCCTCGTTGCGGCCGGTGGGCTTGAGCTCGGCCGGGTCGACGGGGTCGGCGGACATCACCTTCTCCCACTTGGGCCACTCGGTGTTGCCGATCCGCACGGCGATCGGGCCGCCCTGGGTCAGGCCGTGGCGCACGCCACCGAGGATCTCGACCTCGTCGGCCTCGAACCCCATGCGGGGGCTGCGCCCGAACCCGAGCCGTCGGCGTTCCAAGTGGACGGTCAGGTCGGCAGTGGTGACCTCCACCCCGGCTACCATGCCTTCCAGCACGGCGACCAGGGCCGGTCCGTGGGACTCCCCAGCGGTGATCCAGCGCAGCACGCGCCGAATCCTTCCACAGCCTCACCACGGCCCCCACACCGATGTCAGCCAGGTCGCACCGACCAGGCCCGGCCCGTGCGGCAGCCCGTCCGCCGGCCACCGCACCGCCACGACCAGCGTGATCGCGCTCGCCACCGCCGCGGCCACCGGCAACGCCTGCCACGACACCGCTCCCAGGACCGCGCCCAGCGCCCCGGACAGCTTCACGTCGCCGCCGCCCAGGGCCGAGCGGCGCAGCCGGCGCACGGCCAGGTGCGCCGCCAGGAAGACCAGGCACCCGCCGAGCGCCCGCCCCGGGTCGGCCCCGGCGGACCACAGCGCGACCGCCACCGCCGGGTAGGCGGGCAGCGTCAGCGCGTCGGGCAGCCGCCCGCATCGGAGGTCCGCAGCGGCGAGCAGCACGCCCAGCCACGCCAGCAGGAGCGGCACCGGCAGCCAGCGCGGCGGGCTGACCAGGGCCGCGGCGGACCACAGCGCGGCCGTGGGCGCGGCGCACCACGGCCACCGCACGTCCGCGCCGCGGGGCAGGGCGCGCAGCAACCGCGAACCGAGGACCCCGGCGCCCAGGCCGGACAGCGCGACGAGCACGGGTCCACGGTGGCGGACCGCCCGCCCCCGGGGGCGAGCCGTCAGCGCTGCCAGGAGAACAGGGCGTCCCCGGCGGCCACCGGGCCGCCGGGGGCCTGGTCGACCAGGGCGTCGGCGGTGGCGTCGAGCGCGACGACCGGGCAGATCGGGGCGAACCCGGCCGCCTCGACCTCGGCCGGGTCCCACGTCACGACCGGCTGCCCCGCGCGCACCTGCTCACCCTTGACCACGTGCAGGGTGAAGCCCTCGCCCTTGCGCCGCACGGTGTCGATGCCCAGGTGCACCAGGACCGCGGCGCCGTCGGCGGTGGCCACGACGAACGCGTGCGGGTGCAGCGTCACGACCGTGCCGTCCACCGGCGCCACCGCCTCGCCGGCCACCCGGTCGGGCTCCACGGCGACGCCGGGGCCCACCATCGCCTGGGCGAACACCGGGTCCGGCACGTCGGTGAGCGGCACCACGCGCCCGGCCACCGGACTGGTCACCCGCAACGTCACAGCAGGTCCTCGATGTCGCTCGCGATGGTGTCGGCCTCGGGGCCGACGACGACCTGCACGACGTTGCCCGACCGCATCACGCCGTGGGCGCCGGCCGCCTTGAGCGCCTTCTCGTCCACCAGGCCGCCGTCCTCCAGCTCACAGCGCAGGCGCGTGATGCAGGGCTCGATCTCCACGATGTTGTCCGCCCCGCCGAGCCCGGCGAGGATCTGCTCCGCCTTGTCCGCCACTACGAGTCCTCTCTCGACACCTGCACTGAGGGTGCCACCGCTCGGCCACGGTCCCGTAACGGCGGTTGACACCCGGTTGGCACGCGGAGCATCCTCCCCGCACCAACTGGTCTAGACCGGAAAGTACCAATCCGGTCATGACCGCGCGAGCACGGGGAGGTGTCATGAACCGCAACGAGATCGTCGACGGGCCCAAGCCCAAGCACGCCCAGCTCAGGGACATCCTGCGGCGCATGGCCGAGCAGGAGCTGCCCCCCGGCTCGCCGATCCCGTCCGAGCGCGACCTGGCCCGGCAGTACCGGGTGTCCCGGATCACCGTCCGGGCCGCGGTCGGGCAGCTGGTCAGCGAGGGCTTGCTGACCAGGGCCAAGGGACGGGGCACCTTCACCGCCCGTCGCCGGATGGACGTCCAGCTGTACCTGGAGTCCTTCACCGACGACATGCGCCGGCGCGGGCTCACGCCCGCCACCGAGGTCCACCGGTGCGCCGACGAGGCGCCGCCACCCGCGGCGGCGACCGCGCTCGGCCTGGCGCCGCACGAAACCGCTTGTCGCCTCGTCCGCCTGCGCAGGGCGGACGGGGTCCCGCTGGCCGTCGAACGCGGCTGGTACCACCCCCGGATCGTGCCCGGCCTGCACCGGCACGACCTGACCGGATCGCTGTACACGCTGCTCGCCGACACCTACGGGGTGCAGTTGGACCACGCCGAGCAGACCGTCTGGGCCGAGGGAGCCGACCCGGAGAACGCGAAGCTGCTGGGAGTCAGAACCGGCAGCCCGCTGCTCGTGTTCCGGCGGGTGACCAGCTCCGCTGGGCAGCCCGTCGAGGACATGACGTCCTGGTACCGGGGCGATCTCTACCAGGTGACCATGCAATTGGACCGGACCGACCCGGAATCCGGCCCGTTCTCCGCCAAAGGGAGGTAACCCATGAGCGCCAACGCCCCAGAGGCCGTCGGCGGTCGTGACATCAAGGGCCTTGCCACGTTGCAGCGGTTCGGTCGCAGCCTCATGCTGCCGATCGCCGCGCTGCCCGTGGCCGGTCTCCTGGCCCGGCTCGGCCAGGCCGATCTGCTCGGCAAGGACGGTCTCGGGTGGGACAAGGTCGCGGCCGTCATCGGCAACGCCGGTGACTCGATCCTCGGCGCGCTGCCGCTGCTGTTCGCGGTGGGCATCGCGATCGGGTTCGCCCGCCGGGGCGACGGTTCGACGGCCCTGGCCGCCGTGGTCGGCCACGTGGTGATGCAGGGCGTCTTCGCCGCCATGTCGCCGTTCGTGCTCGACCAGCCGACGGAGGTCGGCGCCAAGCCGGTGCTGATCGACTACCGGGTGCTCGGCGGCATCGTGGTCGGTCTGATCACCGCCGTGCTCTGGCAGAAGTACCACCGCATCAAGCTCCCGCCGTACCTGGCGTTCTTCGGCGGTCGCCGGTTCGTGCCGATCCTGGTCGCCGCCGTGATGGTCGTGGTCGCGGTCCTGCTCGGCCTGATCTACCCCGTGTTCAACGCGGGCATCCGCAGCCTCGGCGAGGCCGTCACCGGCAGCACCGTCATCGGCGCGGGCGTCTTCGGCGTCGTCAACCGCCTGCTGATCCCGCTGGGCCTGCACCACATCATCAACAACGTGGTGTGGTTCCAGTTCGGCGAGTACACCGACGCCACCGGCAAGGTCGTCCACGGCGACATCCCGCGCTTCCTGGCGCACGACCCGACCGCGGGCACCTTCCAGACCGGCTTCTTCCCGATCATGATGTTCGCGCTGCCCGCCGCCGCCCTGGCGATCGTGCACACGGCGCGGCCGGCGCAGAAGAAGATCATCGGCGGCATCATGGGCTCGGCCGCCCTGACCGCGTTCATCACCGGCGTCACCGAGCCGCTGGAGTTCGCGTTCATGTTCGTGGCGTGGCCGCTGTACCTGATCCACGCGGTGCTGACCGGCACGTCGCTGGCCATCACCAACGCGCTGGGCGCCAACGACGGGTTCTTCTTCTCCGCGGGCGCGATCGACATGATCCTCAACTGGGGCATCGCGACCAAGCCGTGGCTGCTGATCATCGTCGGCCTCGTCTACGCGGTGATCTACTACTTCCTGTTCCGCTTCGTGATCACCAAGTGGAACCTGAAGACCCCCGGCCGCGACGACAACGAGGACCCGGAGGCCGACCCCAGCTCGGTCGAGGCGGGCGCGGCCGAGGCCCGCGCCGCGGACACCGACGCCGGGGAGGGCGGGGCCCGGCGCAAGCGCACCCCGCGCGCGGACAACGCCTGAGAACGACACGAGAGGACGCACCATGCCTGAGCGACGGGTCACCGTGGCGAGCAAGGTGGGGCTGCACGCCCGCCCTGCCGCGCTGCTGGCCAAGGCGGCAGCCGGCCAGCCGGTGAAGGTCACCATCCGCAAGGACGACGGCCAGCCGGTCGAGGCGGCCAGCGTGCTGGGTCTGATGACGCTGGGCGCGATGCACGGCGACGAGGTCGTGCTCGCCGCCGACGGCGAAGGCGCGGACTCGGCGCTGGAGGCCATCGCGGAACTCATCGCGTCCGACCTGGACGAGGGCTGATCCCACGCCGAAGCCGGCCGGAGCCCTGCTCGCACCCTCGCGCGAGCAGGGCTCCGGCCGTCCGCGCGGCGGTCGGGCGGCGGCAGCCGAACGGCACGACCGCGGACGGCACGACCCCGGACGGCACGACCCCGGACGGCACGACCCCGGGCCGCACGACCCCGGGCCGCACGACCCCGGACGGCACGACCCCGACCGCACGAGCCCTGACCGCACGAGCCCTGACCGCACAACAGCAGGCCGCACGGCCCCGGACCGCACGCGGTCGGCGCGGGCGGCCCGGTCACCGGAGGGGTCGGCTCACCGATCCAGGGGCAGCGGCAGGATGTCGCCGGTCGCGGCGCGCAGGGCGGCGCGCATCGCCGCCCGGGGCGCGGGCCGGCCGGTGAACTGCTCGCACTGGCCGAACGCCTGGTGCAGCAGCATGTCCAGGCCCGTCGCCGACGACCGCCCGCGCCGGGCCAGCGCGCGGGCCAGCGGCGTCGGCCACGGGTGGTAGACGACGTCGAGCACGCACGGAGCCTCGGCCAGCGCGTCGGCGATCGGCTCGGTGGCGGCCGGCGGCACGGTGCTCACCAGCACGTCCGAGGAGGCGGCCAGGTCGGCGAAGTCCGCCCCGGCCCACTCGACCAGGTCCAGCGGCACGCCCACGCGCTCGGCGCACGCCAGCGCCTCGGCCGCCCGCGCCGCCGAGCGGACCACCAGCGAGAACGACCGCACCCCGAGCGAGGCCAGGCCCACCAGGGCCGCGGTGGCGGTGCCGCCCGCGCCCAGCAGCACGGCGCGCGACCCGCCGGCGAACCCGCCGGCCGCCCGCAGCGCGCCCACCACGCCGTCCACGTCCGTGCAGTCCGCGCGCCAGCCGCCGGGCGCCGGCACGAGGGTGTTCGCCGCGCCGACCAGCGCCGCGCGGGGCGTCACCGACGAGGCGACCGCCAGGGCCGCGCGCTTGCCCGGCATCGTCACCGACAGGCCCGCCCACGACGGGTCCAGCCCCCGCACCAGGGGCTCGACGCCGGCGGCGTCGCACTCGACCCGCGTGTAGGTCCACGGCAGGCCCAGGGCCTCGAACGCGGCGTTGTGCAGCACCGGGGACAACGAGTGGGCCACCGGCGAGCCGATGACCGCGGCCTGGCGCACCACCGTCAGAAGACCCCTTCCTCGCGGGCCTTGGCCGCCAGGCGCTCGTGCTCGTCCAGCGAGTCGGAGAAGCACGTCGTGCCGTCCTTCTGGCACTTGACGAAGAACAGGAACTCGCCGGGCTCGGGGTTGATCGCCGCCGCGATCGCCTCGCGGCTGGGCGAGCCGATCGGGGTCGGCGGCAGGCCCAGCACCTGGTAGGTGTTGTACGGCCCGGAGCGGTTGCGGTCCTCGTCGCTGGTCGTGACGATCGGGCGGTCGAGCTTGTAGTTGACCGTCGAGTCGAACTCCAGCTTCTGGTTGATCGACAGCCGCTTGTAGATGACCTGGGAGATCCGGCCGAAGTCCTTCCGCAGGCCCTCCTTCTCCACCAGCGACGCGATGCCCAGCACCTCGTAGGGCCGGAAGCCGGTGGCCGCGGTGCTCCCCGGGATGCCGTAGCCCTGCAACCGGGTGGTCGACGTCTCGATGACGCCCTTGAGCAGCTCGGTCGCCGTCGCGCCCGGCTTCGGGTGGTACAGGCCCGGCACGATGAGCCCCTCGAGGCGGTGCTCGCGCGGCGAGCGGGCGAAGTCTCCCAGCGCCCACTCCGGGATGCCCAGGGCCGCCGCGTCGGCGTTCTCCGCCGCGTCGCGCAGCTCCTGGGGGCTGACGCACTTCTTCACGCCGTCCAGCTCCGCGCACGAAGCCTCGGACAGCATCGACAGGATGCCCTTGACGACCTTGCCGTCCACGCCGGTGATGTCGTGCAGGACGTTGCCGCCCCGGACCTCCAGCGGCACGAACTTCGTGCCCGGCGCGATCATCCGCTCGACCGCCGCCTGCCCGGACATCCTGGTCTTCATCTGGTAGAAGCCCGGCTGGATGGCGGTGACCCGCGAGTCGCCCTTGCCCGCCTCGGTGAACGCCCGCGCGCTGGCCACCACGTCCTTCTCCTCCAGCGCGGAGGCGATGGCCGTGACCGGGTCGCCGTCCTTGACCTCGACCACGACGTCGGCCTCGCCCGTGCCGGGGTAGTCCTCGTACGAGCCGATGCCGCTCAGCGTCCGGTACCCGTAGTAGGCGCCGACCCCGCCGACGGCCAGGATCAGCGCGAAGACGGTCCACAGCACCGCCCGCTTGCGCGTGCGCCTGGTGGGCCGCGCCGCCTTGGCGCCGCGCGGCCGCTCGTCCTGGCGCACGTCCGATTCGCCGAACAACCCGAGGTCGTCGCTCACGTGCGGTCCTTCGCTCCGGGGGCCCGCCCCTCGTCGGCGGGGCGGGCCGCGTTTCGCGACCGCCCGTCCAGCCAGGACTGCAAGATCTCGACCGCGGCAGCCTGGTCCACGACGGCACGTCGCCTCTTGCCTCGCACCCCGCGCTCGGCCAGCACCCGATCGGCCGTGACCGTGGTCAGCCGCTCGTCGTGCAGCCGCACCGGCACCGGGGCGACGCGCTCGGCCAGCGCCGCAGCGTACGCCGCCGCCGACTCCGCCGCCGGCCCGTGCCGGCCGGCGAGCGTGCGGGGCAGTCCGACCACGACCTCGACCACGTCGTGCTCGGTGACGAGCCCGGCCAGGTCCGCGAGGTCCCGACCGGTCTTCCCGTCACGGGCCAGGGTAACCAGCGGGGTCGCCAGGAAGGCGCTCGGGTCGCTCAGGGCGACGCCCACCCGCACCGACCCGACGTCGACGCCCAGCCTCCGACCGAGGCCGGGGTCGTCGACGCCGGGCCGGTCAGCGCTGCTCAACGGCGCGGTCCACCTCGGCGCGCAGGGCGGCCAAGGCTTCGGGCACCCCGGCCGCGTCGGTGCCGCCGCCCTGGGCCAGGTCCGGCTTGCCGCCGCCCCGGCCGCCGACGGCGGGGGCGAACGCGGGCACCAGCTTGCCGGCGGCGAGCCCCAGCGAGCGGGCGGCGGCCGTGGTGGCGACCACGAAGCTCACCTTGTCGCCGTCCGGGGCGAACAGGCCGACCACGCCGGGCCGGTCGCCGAGCCGGTTGCGCACCTCGCCGGCCAGCGTCCGCACGTCGCCCGCGGGCACGCCCCCGGGCAGGGCGAGCGCCACCACGGCGACGCCGCGCACGTCCAGCGCCTGCTCGGCCAGCGACCCGGCCTCGGACAGCAGCTGGGCGGCGCGCACCCGCTCCAGCTCCTTCTCCGCCGCGCGCAGCCGCTCGACCAGGGCCTCGACCCGGGCCGGGACCTCGGCGTCGGGCACCTTGAGCAGGCCGGCCACGTTCTGCACCAGGGCCCGCTCGCGGGCCAGGTACTGGAACGCCTCGATGCCGACGTAAGCCTCCAGCCGGCGCACGCCCGAGCCGACCGACGACTCGCCGATGACCGTGATCGGGCCGATCTGCGAGGAGTGCTCGACGTGCGTGCCACCGCACAGCTCGCGCGACCACGGCCCGCCGATCTCGACCACGCGCACGGTCTCGTCGTAGGTCTCGCCGAACAGGGCGATCGCGCCCATCTCCTGGGCGCCGCCCATGTCGGTGTAGACGACCTGCACCGGCAGGTCGCGCCGGACCGCGAGGTTGGCGACCTCCTCGATCTCGCTGCGCGCCTCGTCGGACAGGCCGCCGGTCCAGGCGAAGTCCAGCCGCAGGTAGCCGGGCTTGTTGTAGGAGCCGCTCTGCAGCGCGGACGGGCCGAGCACCTGGCGCAGGGCGGCGTGCACCACGTGCGTGCCGGAGTGGCCCTGGCGGGCGCCGACGCGCCACTCCGGGTCCACCCGGGCCTCCACGCGCTCGCCCTCGGCGATCTCGCCGGAGAGCACCCGCACCTGGTGCACCCACAGCTTGCGGGCGACCTTCTGGACGTCCACGACCTCCAGCTCGGCGCCGCCGGACACGATCGTGCCCGCGTCGCTCTCCTGGCCGCCGGACTCGGCGTAGAGCGGGGTGCGGTCGAGCACGACCTCGACGATCTCGCCCTCGCGGGCCGAGCGGACCCGCCGGCCGCCGCTGACGATGCCGCGCAGGGTGGCCTCGGAGGCCAGCTCCCGGTAGCCGGTGAACTCGGTCGCGCCCAGGTCGAGCAGCTCCCGGTAGACGGTCTGGTCGCCGTGGCCGGTCTTCTTGCCGGCGGCGTCGGCCTTGGCGCGGGCGCGCTGCTCGGCCATCAGCTTGCGGAACCCCTCCTCGTCCACGGTCAGGCCCGCCTCCGCGGCCATCTCCAGGGTGAGGTCGATGGGGAAGCCGTAGGTGTCGTGCAGCTGGAACGCCTTGTCGCCGGGCAGCGTGGCCCGGCCGTCGGCCTTGACCTCGGCGGCGGCGCCCTCGAAGATCCGCGACCCGGACTCCAGGGTGCGCAGGAAGGTGTCCTCCTCGGCCTGGAGCACCTGGGCGATCCGGGGGAACCCGCTGACCAGCTCGGGGTAGGTCGGGCCCATGGCGTCGCGGACCAGCTCGGCGAACCGCACCAGCACCGGCTGCGTCACGCCCAGCAGGCGGGCCGAGCGGACGATGCGGCGCAGCAGGCGGCGCAGCACGTAGCCGCGGGCCTCGTTGCCGGGCGTGACGCCGTCGCCGACGATCAGCACGCCGGAGCGGGCGTGGTCGGCGATGACGCGGAACCGCACGTCGTCGACCGGGTCGTCGCCGTACTCGCGGCCGGACAGCCGCTCGGCCTCCCGGATCACCGGCAGCACGAGGTCGGTCTCGTAGACGTTATCGACGCCCTGGAGCAGGAAGGCGACCCGCTCCACGCCCATGCCGGTGTCGATGTTCTTCTTCGGCAGCGAGCCGACCGGCGGGTGGCCCAGCTTGGGGCTCTGCTCGCCGCGCACGTCCTGCATGAAGACCAGGTTCCAGATCTCCAGGTACCGGTCCTCGTCCACGACCGGGCCGCCCTCGCGCCCGTAGGCGGGGCCGCGGTCGTAGTAGATCTCCGAGCACGGGCCGCCGGGACCGGGCACGCCCATGTCCCAGTAGTTGTCCTTGCCGTCGCGGCGCTGGATGCGCTCCTCGGGCAGGCCGGCGACCTTCTTCCACAGCTCGATGGCCTCGTCGTCGTCCAGGTAGACGGTGACCCAGATGCGCTCGGGGTCGAAGCCGTAGCCGCCGTCGTCCTGGGACTTGGTGATCAGCTCCCAGGCCAGCCGGATGGCCTCTTCCTTGAAGTAGTCGCCGAACGAGAAGTTGCCCGCCATCTGGAAGAACGTGTTGTGGCGGGTGGTCTTGCCGACCTCGTCGATGTCCGGGGTGCGCACGCACTTCTGGATGCTGGTGGCGCGCTGGAACGGCGGCGGGGCCTCGCCGAGGAAGTACGGCTTGAACGGCACCATGCCGGCGTTGACGAACAGCAGGTTCGGGTCGTCCAGGATGAGCGAGGCGCTGGGCACGTAGGTGTGGCCGGCCCGCTCGAAGTGCTCGCGGAAGCGCTTGATGATCTCGTGGGTCTGCACGGGTGAGTCCTTGGCTGTGGTGGGTGTCCGGGGCGCGGTGAGGCGGGCGACCCCTAGCGGTCGCCCGCCCTGCGCGCTCGCCGACCCGGCGCGTGCCCCGTCTGCCGCTCCACGGTGTCGTGCAGCTCCTGCTCGCGCTCGGACATGCCCGCGCGCACCTCCGCGCCGAACGACCCGATCGCGCCGGCCAGCTCCCGCAGGCCCTCGCCCACGTTCGCGCCGATGCCGGCCGGGGTGGCGGCGTGCGCCGCCTGGCCCGCCTTGCGGGTGGCGAACACGCCGGCGGCGATGCCCAGGCCGAACCAGAACAGCCGCCTCATCGCCGACCTCGCCGGGAGTGCTTGGTGGTGGCCTGGGCCGCGGAGCGCCGAGCCCGGATGGCCTTGCTGACGCCGTAGGACAGCGCGGCGGCCTTCACCAGCGGGCCGCCGAGGGTGGCGGTGAACAGCGAGGTCAGCGCGGAGACGTTGCCGGTGACCGCGCGCGCGTTGGCGGTGATGCCGTCCACCCGCTCCAGCTGGGCGTTCACGTGCGTGATGGTCGTGTTCGCGCCGGTGAAGAGCGGGTCGCTGTTCTGGTGGGCCTTGCGGATGGCGATGGTGGCCTCGTCCAGCGTGCGCCCCAGCTTGACCAGCGGGATGGCCAGCAGGATCACCAGCAGCACGAACGCGCCGGCGGCGACCAGCGCGGCGATCTGCCCTGGCGACACGGGTCCTCCCGAAAAAAGCTTGCTGGGCGTTGGGCGCCCCAGGTTACCGCGTGTCGGCCGGATGACCTGCGGTGGATCACGGTTGTGTCCGCCGAACGGGTCCGGGCCACTTGTGAGAAGTACTCGGATGACCGATGACCTGGGGCGTTGCGGTGCATTAGCGTGATCTTCGCTGTTTCGCACCGGCAGTGCGGCCCGACTCCCGAGCGGAGCGGGCCCCGGCGAGAGGACACGGCATGGCCCACGAGATCCAGCCCGCGCAGGAGGCCCCGGCCGGCGGTCTGCTGCTCAGCTCCGAGGCGCTGGGCGCCGCCGTCGACCGCAACAAGGTCAACGGGGCGGTCGACGACACCGACGGCAACGACTGAGTGACCGCCTGGACCCTGGCTGACCTCGTGGCACCGATCGGGGTCAGCCAGTTCCACGCCGCGGTGCAGGGCCGGGCCCACCGGCGGTTCCCCGGCCGGGCGGGGCGGTTCGCCGACCTGGCCCCGTGGTCGGAGGTCGACCGGGTGCTGCGCGAGCACAGGTTGGACCACCCCCGGTTGCGGCTGGCCCGGGACGGCGAGGTCGTCCCCGCGCACACCTACTCCGAAGTGGTGGAGACCCGGCGCACGGGCCCGGTGCCGCGCCTGCTGCCCGCCGCGTTCGCGGAGCAGCTCCGCGGCGGGGCCACGCTGGTGCTGGACTCGGCGCACGAGCTGTTCGGGCCGGTGGGCGAGCTGGCCGTGGCGCTGGAGCACGACCTGCGGGAGCGGGTGCAGGTCAACCTGTACGCGGGGTGGGGCGTCACGCACGGCTTCGACGTGCACTGGGACGACCACGACGCGCTCATCGTCCAGGTCTCGGGCCGCAAGCGGTGGCGGGTGCACGGCCCGACCCGGCCGGCCCCGCTGCGGCGCGACGTGGAGCTGCCGCGGCGGCCCGAGGGCGAGCCGCTGGACGACTTCGTGCTGGAGGACGGCGACGTGCTCTACGTGCCGCGCGGGCACTGGCACGACGTCTCGGCGCTCGGCGCGGAATCGCTGCACCTGACCATCGGGTTCAGCCCGGCCACCGGCGCGGACCTGGTCGCGTGGCTGGCCGACCGGGTGCGGGCGGACGAGGCGTTCCGCACCGACCTGCCCCGGTTCGCCCCCGCGGAGCAGCAGCGGGCGCGCGCCGAGGCGCTGCGCGAGCGGGTGGTCGCGCTGATGGGTGACGACGTGGTCGGGCGCTTCCTGGCCGACCGGGACGCGCAGGCGCCGGCGATCCAGCACACGGGCCTGCCGTGGACGGCGACGCCGGACCTGCTGCCGCCCGACGACGAGGCCGAGGTGCGGCTGCTCACACCGCGCGCGGTGCTCACCGTCGGCCCGGAGACGGTGTCGCTGGCCGCGGCGGGCAGGCGGCTGGTGTTCGCGGCGGCGGCGGCGCCGGTGCTGGAGCTGCTCGTGGGCAGCGCGTGGCGCCCGGTGAAGGCCCTGGTGGAGGCGGGTGCGCCCGAGGTGGACCGGGTGACGGTGCGAGCCCTGCTCGCGGAACTGGTCACACAGGGCCTGCTCGCCCCCCGGTGATCCGATAAGCTTAGGTATGCCTAACGCAAGTTCGGGGCTGCCGGGGTGCGCGATCCTCACGCGCCAACTGGGCAGCAACCCGGCCGGCACCGCGGCACGCATGTCGTCGTGGCTGCTCGTCGAGCAGCCCGGCCCGTGGCCCGCCGACGCGTTGGAGCAGACCCTGGCCCCGGTGTTCCCGCCGGGGCGGTTGGACGGGCCGCGGGCCGCGGGCCTGCGACCGCTGCTCATCCGCCGCCCCGGCCGGCACCGGCGGGACGGCGCCGGGCCGCGCGCGGTGTTCGTCGGCAGCGGCGTGCCCGGCAACCGGTGGCTGGAGCGGCTGGACTTCGCCGACCTGGCCGCGCTGGACCTGGACGCGCTGGCGGCGGGTGTGCCGGGGCACGGCGAGCCCGTCGACGGGCCGCTGTTCCTGGTGTGCACGCACGGCACGAAGGACATGTGCTGCGCGGTCCTGGGCCGCCCGCTGGCGGGCGTGCTGGGCCAGAACCACCCCGGTCGGGCGTGGGAGGTCAGCCACGTCGGCGGCGACCGGTGGGCGGGCAACCTGCTGGTCGTGCCGGACGGGTTCCTGCACGGGCAGCTCGACCCGGGCGAGGCGGCGCTGGTGGCGAAGGCCGCGCTGGCCGGGCAGGTGCAGCCCGAGCAGCTGCGGGGCCGGACGTCCGCGTCGAGCCCGTGGGCGCAGTACGCCGAGATCGCGCTGCGCAAGCACCTCGGGCTGCGCGGGCTGGACGCCGCGCTGGCGGTCGACGAGCGGCCGGTCGGGCAGGCGGACGACGGGGTGCGGGTGGTGACGGTCCGGTGCGCGGACCACCGGTACGAGGTGACCGTGCACCGCAACTCGGCCGGGCCGTCGGGCACCAGCCGCTGCTCGGGCGTGATCACGCCGCCCGCGTACACGACGCGCAGCATCACGGCCCTCGTGCGGCGCTGACCCGCCGGGTGGTCCGGTGGTCCGCCGCCGGGCGGGAGCCGTCCCGCCCGGTATCCCCGGCCGGGCGGGACGGCGGGTCCCTACCGGCGGGCCAGGGTGAGGTAGGCGAAGCCCAGGCTGCCCCGGTAGCCCTTCAGCCACCCGTCGCGGTGCTCGTCCACGATCGCCCGCACCCCGGCCGCCTCCGGGTGGTCCGGGTTCTCCAGCAGCCAGCGCTCCCGGGCGGCGCACCAGCGGGACTCGAAGGAGTCCCACTCGTCCCGCGTGGCCGTGGCCAGGTTGAGCAGCCGGTAGCCGCAGGCCATCGCCAGGTCCACCAGCTCGTCGAGCGACCCGAGGCCCTCCTCGCCGAAGACCTCCAGCGCGCGGGCGTTCGGCGCGCTCTCCCAGAACCCGTCGCCGAGCAGCAGCCGACCGCCGGGCGCGAGCCGGGCGCGCATCGCCTCCAGGGTCTGCCGCGTGCCGCCCCAGGCGTGCGAGGAGCCGATCGAGATCGCCACGTCCGCCGCCGGGGCCCGGTAGGTCGTCACGTCCGCCAGTTCCAGCCGGACCCGGTCGCCCAAGCCCCGGGCCCCGGCGTTCGCCCTGCCCCGGGCGATGGCGAGGTCGTCCGAGTCGACGCCCAGGCCGGTCGCGCCCGGTTCGTGCTCCACCGCCCGCAGCAGCAGCTCGGCCCAGCCGCAGCCGTAGTCGACGACGGCCGCGTCGCGCAGCGGTGCGAGGGTGTCGATCAGGTCGTACGCCTTCGCGTCCGACAACGGCGAGTTGAAGTCGAGCAGGGCATGGCCATTGGCCGGAACGTCGGTCACGGCGCACACCGTCGCAGACGCGGCCCCGATCGGCACCGGATTTTCCCGCCGGCCCCGGCCCACCGCGCCTACTCGCGCCGCTCCTGCCCGCGCACCGCGCGGCGCAGCTTCGGCAGCCGCTCCGCGATGTAGCGCTCGGCGCCCCGACCGGTCGGCTCGTAGTAGTCGCGGCCCACCAGGTCGTCCGGCGCGTACTGCTGGGCCAGCACGCCCTCGGGCACGTCGTGCGGGTAGCGGTAGCCCCGCGCGCTGCCCAGCTCCGCCGCGCCCGCGTAGTGGCCGTCGCGCAGGTGCGGGGGCACCGCGCCGATCGCGCCCTTGCGCACGTCCGACAGGGCCGCGCCGATCGCGACGGTCACCGCGTTCGACTTGGGCGCGGTGGCCAGGTGGACCGTCGCGTGGGCCAGGTTCAGCGCGCACTCGGGCAGGCCGATCAGCTGCACGGCCTGCGCGGCGGCCACGGCGGTCTGGAGCGCGGTCGGGTCGGCCATGCCCACGTCCTCGCTGGCGTGGATCACCAGCCGCCGCGCGATGAACCTCGGGTCCTCCCCCGCCTCGATCATCCGGGCCAGGTAGTGCAGCGCGGCGTCCACGTCGGAACCGCGGATGGACTTGATGAACGCGCTGGTCACGTCGTAGTGCTGGTCGCCCTGCCGGTCGTAGCGGACGGCCGCCCGGTCGACGGTGGCCTCCAGCGTCGCCAGGTCCAGCACCCCCGCGCCCGGCGCGCCGGGCCCCGGCACCGCGTCGGCGGCGGCCTCCAGCGCCGTCAGCGCCCGCCGCGCGTCGCCGCCGGCCAGCCGCACGAGGTGGTCCTCGGCGGCCGGCTCGACGGTGACGGCGCCGTTCAGGCCCCGCTCGTCCGCGACCGCGCGGCGGACCAGGGCGCGCACGTCGTCGTCGCCCAGCGGGCGCAGCTGCAGCACCAGCGACCGGGACAGCAGCGGGGAGACCACCGAGAAGAACGGGTTCTCCGTGGTCGCCGCGACCAGCAGCACGATCCGGTCCTCCACCGCGCCGAGCAGGGCGTCCTGCTGGGTCTTGGAGAACCGGTGCACCTCGTCGATGAACAGCACGGTCGACTCGCCGGAGCGCACCAGGCGGCGGCGCGCCTCGTCGATGACCGCGCGGACCTCCTTCACCCCCGCCGAGAGCGCGGACAGCGCGGCGAACCTGCGCCCGGTGGCCTGCGACACGAGCGTGGCCAGGGTGGTCTTGCCGGTGCCGGGCGGGCCGTAGAGCAGCACGGACGCGGGCGAGGAGCCCTCCACCAGCCGGCGCAGCGGCGCGCCGGGGCCGAGCAGGTGGTCCTGGCCGACGACCTCGTCCAGCGCGCGCGGGCGCATCCGCACCGCCAGCGGCGCGTTGGCGGCGATGCGCCGCCGGCGCTCCTCCGGCTCCACGCCGAACAAGCCCTCGTCGAACAGCCCTTCGTCCACGTGTTCGACTGTAGCTTCCCCGTGCAGTCCCGCTGTCCGAGCGTGCAGCGGCGGTTCCGCCGGCGGCGGCGGGCCCGCCAGGGTGGCGGCATGAGCAGGCTGAGCCCGGAGCGGATCGCCCGGCACGCGCACGACGCGGGGTTCCGCGGCGAGGACCTCACGATCGCGGTGGCGGTCGCGCTGGCGGAGTCCGGCGGCGACCCGCGCGCCCACAACCCCACCCCGCCGGACGACTCCTACGGGCTGTGGCAGATCAACGTGCTCGGGTCGCTGGGGCCGGCGCGGCGGCGCGAACTGGGACTGGGCTCCGACCGCGAGCTGTTCGACCCGGCGGTGAACGCCGCGGCGGCCCGCCGGATCTCCGGCGACGGCCGGTCCTGGACGGCCTGGTCGACCTACACCAGCGGCGCGTACCGCAAGCACCTGGACGAGGCGCGACGCGGGGTGAAGGCGTTGGGCCGCAACGGTTCCGGAGGGGGTGACAGCGGCGCGGGCGGGCCCGGCGGGCGCGGTGGAGCAGGCCGGCGCGGCGGTTCCGGCGGTTCCGGCGGGTTCTCCGTCGACCTCGGGGTGCTGCGCGACTACGCGCGGCGCACGCGGAACACCGCCGACGACCTCACCGCGCTGGGCCGCGAGCACGTCCGCGAGGTCCGCGGGATCGCCGAGGACGGCTTCGGCCGCATCGGCAGGCAGTCCGGGTTCACCGAGGCCCTGGACGGGTTCGGCGCGGCGCTGCGCAAGCAGGTCAAGGCGGTCGCGCGCAACACCGACACGCTGGCGTCGTCGGCCTCCCGCGCCGCCCGGTCGTACCGGGACCAGGACGACGACGTCGCCCGCTCGCTGAGGAGCTGAGATGTCCACAGTGGACTCACGAGCGATGGCCCGGCACTTCGCGGAGAGCATGATCGGGCACCGCGACAGCCTGGCGGGCAAGGCGGAGGACGCGGTCGGAGTCCAGCACGCGCTGAACCGGACCGCGGACGGCCTCGCCGACCGGCACGACGACCACCGCAGGGCGGCCAGGACCGTGCTGGAGCACTGGGAGGGCGCGAACTCCCGGGGCTTCGAGGAGCGCTCGGACCGGCTGGGCCGGCAGCTCCGGGTCACCTCCGACGCCGCGCGCGACGCGGAGGTGATCGTCGCCGGCGCGAGCGGCGCCCTGGTCACCGGGCACACCAGGGCGCGGCGGGCGGTGGACGAGTACCTGGACCGGGCCACCCGCCTGCTCGACGCCGGGGTGGCGGTCGGCACGCGGGCGGCGCTGCTGCGCGCCGTCGCGGCGGCGGCCGACCTGGAACCGGGCTACGCGGAGGAGACCGCCGCGGCCGTCCGGCGGGCGCGCGGCGAGCTGGAGGACGCGGCCCGCCGGCTGCGCGCGCTGGAGCGCGCGGTCGAGCACGACGGCGTGGCCGACGCGCGGGCCGAGCGCACCCGCGGCCGGACCCGGCCGGCCGAGGCGCGGGCCCGCGGCCGGGCCCGGACGGTCGTGTCGGCCGCCCGGGGCCAACTCGGCGTCCGCGAGGACCCGCCGGGCAGCAACCGCAACCCCTACGGCCCGACCGCGCCGTGGTGCTCGTCGTTCGCGACGGCCATGTGGCGCAAAGCGGGCGTGGACATCCCGCTGCTGCCGTTCACCGGCGACGTGTTCCGCTGGGGGCAGCGCAACGGCAAGGCGTACACGGCGCTGAGCGCTGTGCGGCCCGGCGACGTGCTGCTGTTCGGCACCGGGCCGCAGAGCCCGTCGACCAGCACGCACATCGGCATCGTGGAGAAGGTCTCCGGCGACACCGTCACCCTGATCGAGGGCAACTCCGGCGACGGCGTCCGGCGCAACACCCACAGCCTCGGCTCCGGCGAGTTCTACGGAGGGGTGCACCCGTGATCAGCGCACGTGCCCACGACCCGGACCGGGGCGTCGCGGTGGAGGTGGGGCCGGGCGGCGCGCTGCTCGACCTGACCCTGGACGGCCGCGCACCGGGACCGGACCTGGCCCGGACCATCCTGGCCCTGGTCGACGCCGCCACCGCGCGGGCCGACGCGCGGGCCGGCCACGCGCTGGGCGACCTGTCGGCCCTGGGGCTGGCGGTGGGCGCCGGGCAGGAGGAGTCCGTGGAGGACACCACCCCGACCACGTGGAGGGTCTGATGGACGCGCGCGGACCCGGTCTCGGCGAACGGCTCGACGCGATCCGGGCGGAAGCGTCCGGCGACGGGGTGTCGGTGACCGTCGACCTGCACGGCAAGCCGGTGGACCTGGCCTTCAGCCGGGAGGCGCTCGCCCTGCGGCCCGAGGCGCTCGCGCACGCCGTGCGGCGGCTGGTGGCCCGTGCGGCGGCCGACGCGCTGTCCCGGGCCACGGCCGTGCTGTCCGAGGTCGTGCCGGTCGACTGGCTGGACCCCGCGGGGCAGCCGGACCCCACGGGGCAGTCGGACCCCGCGGAGCGCTCGGCCCTCACAGGACGGTCGGGCCTCGCGGGGCGGCTGGGCGCGGTGGAGCGATTGGACGCGGTCGAGCGGCCGGCCGCGGTGGAGCGACCGGGCGCGGCGGGTCCCTGGGCCTGGTAGGCACCGGGGTCGCCCGCGGCAGTCGCGGTCGTCCGGCCGGGTGGAAGAGGCGCGCTACCGCACGCCGTCCAGCAGGTCGGCCAGCCGGCGGGTGAGCCACGCGCCGTCCGCCGGGGACAGCTCGACCCACTGCTCCCCGCCCACCTGCCCCACCGCCATCGCGTACCGGCCGGCCGTGGTGTCGGTCCAGCTCAGCACCGGGGACCGCCCGCCGGGCCCGGAGCACGCGAGCTGGCCCGCCGCGCTCCGACCGGACTCGACCAGCGTGGTGACGGCCCTGGTCGCCCGACCGGTGACGCCGCCGTCGGCCAGGGCGCGCTCCAGCGCCGGGTAGCCGCCGCGCGCGTAGGCCCCCACCGCGGCCGAGAACACCGCCCGCGGCAGCCGCAGCGGCTCGCCCGGCCCCGGCGGGGCGTCGCCGACGACCTTCGCCAGGGCGGCCACCGCGTCCCCGATCGGCTCCAGCGCCACCTCTCTGTCGTCGAGCACGGCCAGCACGCCGCGCCCGCCCCGCATGGCCGCCAGCACCCGCCACGGGCGCGGGCGGAAGACCAGCGCGTCCACGGACAGCGTGCCGGTGGTGAGGTAGCCGAACAGGTCCTCCAGCTCGGGCGCGACCTCGCCGTCGTCGGTCAGGCCCGCGGCCGCCAGCGAGTGGAACACGTCGACACCCAGGTCGTCGCGGTCGGCCAGGGTCTCGCCGTGGGAGGCGACCTCCAGCGGGTAGGGCGGGTCGCCCTCGCCCAGGTCCTCCCACAGCAGGTCGAACTCCAGGTGCGTCAGGACGACCGCGGTCGCTGAACGGCGTGCCATGGCGGCCGAAGATAGCGGGCCGGGAACCGCGGTGCGCGGGACCCCGGCGAACCGCGCGGGCTCTACGCTGTCGGCCGTGGACGTCGGGAGCGGGCTGCTCACCGTGCGCGCTTCGGGCGCGGCAGCCGCCAGGGCGGCGCTCAGCGGCGCGTCCGGGACGCCCGAGCACATCCAGCTCCTGATGGGCTGCACGGTGCCGAGGGGGCTCGCGAACGGCGGCGCGGACCTGCGGTTCCCCGACTGCTCCCTGCACGTCGTGCCGGCCGGCGCGGTGCTGCTGACGGTGGCCGAGACCAAGCTGACCATCGGTTTCACCGAGCTGAAACCCCTGATGTTCCAACCGGTGCCGGTCGACGCGGCGTTGCGGTCGGTGTTCTCCGGGGCCATCGCGCACGTCCTGGCCGCCGCGCACGTGCTGGACCCGCGCGGCCTGTCGTACCACCTGCTGGGGCTGGCCGAGCTGGTGCTGCGCAGCGCCTTGCGGGCCGAGCTGGACCGGGTGGACTCGCTCGCCGCGAGGCGCCGGGAGGCGCTGGACTACATGCGCGACCACCTGGCGGACCCGGAGCTGGGCGCGGACGCGGTCGCCAAGGCCCTGCACATCTCCCGCCGCCGCCTCTACCAGCTGTTCGACGACGGCCACGGCGTTTCCGAGCGGATCAGAGGACTGCGCGTCGACCGCGCCAAGGCCCTGCTGTCCGACCCGGCCAAGGCCGGCCGCGGCATCGGCGAAATCGCCCGCGATTGCGGTTTCGTCAGCGCCGCGCACTTCTCGCGCACGTTCCGGCAGGTGGTCGGACGAACGCCGAGCGAGTTCCGGGGCCGATAGCCACCCCTTTTTCACCCGTAACGGTTCGCACTGCTCCGGCGGACCGGGGGAAGCGACGCTTCAACTCTCGCCGCAAGCCGCGCCCCGTGCGGCGGCGCTTCAGCTCTCGTCGCAGGCCGCGCTCCGCGCGGCGGCGCTGTTCAGCGCAGCCGTGTGCCTCGTGTTCTCCCCGTACGGCCTGGGCGCAGCCCGATCACGGTTGTCGAGGGGGGTCAAGCACGCTCTTCGCTTGACCCCCTCGACAACCGTGATTGCCTCTGGCAGGCCGTACGGGGAGAACACGACGCACTTTCCTTCTCCTTGGGGGCCTCTCGGCCGCTTTTCTTACCAAGATCGCGCACCGATCCAGGAAATATCAGGTGCCGCACCGCCCGAAGCTGAAAACCAAAAGAGTCCTCGCCGGACAGGCAGGCCGCCAAGGAGAAGGAAAAGAAACAGCGGTCGTGTTCTCCCCGCATGACCTGTCAAAGACGACCATGCTTTCTTGGGGGCGCAAGCGAAAAGCGTGCTTGCACCCCCCAAGAAAGCATGGTAGCCCTTCGGGCAGGCCATACGGGGAGAACACGAGGCCACCGGTCTGCGCGGGGCGTGCCGAAAGCCCGAAAGCAAAAGGTGGGCTGTGCGCGAGGGTAGGAGTTGGGGCGGAGGGGAAGGTGAGGGGAATTGGTCAGAACTCCATCCCGGAGACGAATCGGCCGGCCAGGGCGGCCACGTCGAGCCAGCCTCGGCCGGTGGGTGAGTGCAGGGTGAAGACCGCGACGCGCGGGTGTGCCGGGTCGGTCACCACGACCTGGAGCTGGGCGCCGGAGCCGGTCACGGGGATGCGTTCGGCGATGACCGCCGGGTAGCCGGTGGAGGTCGTCCCCTTCGTCACGTCGCGGATGGCCGGCCCGTCCAGCTGGACGCCGAGGTCGGGGTCGACCGGCCGGTCCACGGGCACCACGACGGCCATCAGCAGGGCCGGGTCGGAGGTCGGGTGCTCGACGACCGCCAGCAGGCCGCAGCCGTGCCGGTGGGCCAGTTCCGCCGCCTGGGTCGCCGACACCTCCAGCCCGGGGTCGCGGGTGCCCTTGACGCGGCGCAGCACCGCCAGCAGGTCCGCCGCGGTGCGTTCCGGTGTGCCGAGTGGCACCGGGGTCACCCCCGGCACGGGAGCGAGTCTCACCCGAGGCCCGCCGCGAACGCCGCCGCGCCGCCGCGCGCGGCGGCCGGTCCGGGCACCCCGAGCAGCACCGACGCGAGTTCGGCGGTGAGCGCCGAGAACCCGGCCAGCGCCTCGGGCAGCGCGGTGGGCGGCTCCTCCGAGCGCAGCCGCCCGGCGACCCGCCCGGCCTCGGCGTGGTGGTCGCGCTCGAGCAGCCTGGCCTCCGCCAGCACCTCCTCCAGCCGCCGCGCCAGCTCGTCGTGCCGGGCGACGGCGGCGGCGTGCGCCTCGCCGTGGGCCGGGGTGAACCGGGCCAGCGCGCCCGAGTGGTCCACCTCGTCGGCGGCCTCGGCCAGCTCCCCGCGCAGCCGCACGGCCCGCCGGTCCAGCTCCTCGGCCCGCCGCTGGTTGCCCAGCAGGGTGGTCGCCCAGCCGTCGAGCACCTCGGCCGCCGCCCGCATCGCCTCCCGCACCGCCGCCAGCTCCGCCGCCACCGCCGCCAGCCGCGCGGTCAGCCCGTCGGCCGCCGCCCCGGTCCAGCCCTCCGGGACGCCGGGCAGCGCCACGTCGGGCGAGCACCGGGCGCTGACCGCCGCGACGGCCGCCGCGCTGCCCGGCGCGGGGTCGAAGCCCAGGCCCCGGTAGTCAGCCACCGGGCAGCTCGTCGGCCCGGCGGTAGGTCCCGGCCGCCGCGCGCACGGCGTCCGCCGCGGCCGGCAGGTCCCAGCCCCGCACGGCGTCCGCCCACTGCGCCAGCAGCGCGGACACCGCCTCGGGGACGCCCTGCGGGCCGAGGTCGCCGACCGGCTCGGCCAGCGCGGACGCCACCGCGCGCAGCTCGTCGCCGGTGTCGGCGAGCCGGTCGGCGAACCGGGTCAGCTCGTCCGGGTCGACGCGGTAGCCGCCGCTCATTCGCCCAGCACCGGCGGGAACGCGGGCGGCAGGTCGTCGAGCAGGTCCAGCCCGTTGTCGTAGCGGTTGCGGTGCTCGACGTCCTCCTCGCGGCCGGGCTGCGCGGTCGGCGGGAACATGCCGAAGCCCTGCGGACCGCCCGCGCCGACCGGGACGACGCCGCCGCGGGCCGCCGCGCCGCCGGGCACCGCGCCGATCACGCCCGACGAGCCGCCGGACCCGATCGGGCCGAACCCGCCGGGCGCGCCGAGCCCGCCGTTCGGACCGGCCGCGTACCCGCCGGGCACGGCCGTGCCACCCGGCAGGCCGGGGATGCCGAACCCGGTCGGCCCGCCCGCGCCGGCCAGGGTCGTCGTGCCGCCGGGCCGCCCGCCCGGCGCGGGCTCGGGCGCCGGTTCGGGCGTCGGCCCCGGGCCGGGCAGCCGCTCGTGGGGCGGGCGGCGCGGCGGCTCCGGCTCGCGGGGCGGCTGCGGGGCGCGGTCGTCGGGTCCGACGCGCTCGGGCCGGTGGTCGGGCCGGATGTCGGTCCCGCCGGGCGCGGTGTCGAACGTCGGCAACCCGTCGTGCACGGACCGGCTCGCGTCCTCGTACTCCCGCATCACCCGCACGGCCTCGGCCTTGGCCCGCCGCTGCTCCTGCTTGGACGGCATGTGCTCGTCCAGCAGCTGGTCCAGCATGTACGCGCCCTGCGGTCCGTCCAGGGTGGTCACGTCGTACCCGTCGCGGAACCACTTCTCGACGGTGGGGTGCACCGGCTCGGGCATCCGCCGCGCCGCCTCCTGCACGGCCGACGTGTAGGCATCCAGCCCCGACCCGACCCGGTAGGCCCGCTCCGAGGCGTCGGCGGCCCACTGCGTCAGCCGGGTCACCGACGCGGCGGCGGCCACCGACGAGGGGCCGCGCCACGAGTCGACCAGCCGGTCCACCAGGCCGTGCACGCGCCGGGTGGCTTCGTCCACCTCGCGCGCGAGGACCTGCCAGTCGTGGGTGCGCTGCCCCATCCGGCCGACGTCGGCGGAGCGCACCATGTCCCACAGGGCGCGGTGCTCGTAGAGGTCCCAGTTGATGCGGCCGAAGTTCTCCAGCCTCCGGTTGGCCTTGCGGCGGTTCGCGACGCGCCGCGCCGCCCGCCGCCGCCGGGCCGTCGGCGGGTGCTCCTCGGAGTGCAGCCGGTGCCTGCGCCCGGTCACAGCCGCCTCATCCGCTCGGCGGCCGCCTCGTCCTCGGCCTGGTGGGTGGCGCCGACCTGGCGCAGCGCCTCGCGCAGCACCTCCAGCTCCCGCAGGTAGGACCGCAGCGCGGTCTGCACGCCGCCGTCGAGGTCGCCGCCCCGCAGCCCGAACGCCCGCCGCATGTGCAGGGCCACCGGGCCCTTGCCGTCGCCGAACGGCCCGGCCAGCTCGTCGGCCCGGGTCAGGTCGTCGTACAGGGCGGCGTGCAGCTCGTCCAGGTCGCTCATGGCCTGGTTCAGCTCGCGGAAGTCCAGCGCGATGTGCTCGCCGTCCTGCGGCGCGATCGGCGTCGCGCCCGCGCCGGTGGGCGCGCCCACCGGCGGCGGCGCCTGCCGTCGCGGCCGGTCCTCGTCCAGCTCGTCGCGCAACCGCCTGGCGTCCTCTACGCCGCGCACCCTCTGCATGACGCACATCGTGACGGGCGCGGGCGGCGGCGACCAGAGCGGGTGCACAACGGGAGCACCGGCGGTGCACGGTCGGACAAGCGCCGGTTCCCCCCCGGTGCACCGGACGTGCGACAATCGTTCCCCGTGCCGTCACCCGCCGTTCACGCACGCGCCGTGTTGCTCGCCGGTCCGTCCGGCTCCGGCAAGTCGACCCTCGCCGCCCACCTGGGGTGGCCGGTGCTCCGGCTGGACGACTTCTACCGCGAGGGCGACGACCCGCTGCTGCCGCGCGACGAAGCGGGCCGCCCCGACTGGGACGCGGAAGCCTCGTGGAACACCGACGACGCGCTGCGCGCGGTGGTCGAACTGGCCACCACCGGCCGCGTGGAGGCCCCGGTCTACGCGCTCGGCGAGGACCGCCGGGTCGGCCGCCGCGTCGTGGAGGCCCCCGGCCCGTTCATCGCCGAGGGGCTGTTCGCGGACCGCCTGGTGGCGGGCTGCCGCGAGGCGGGCGTGCTGCGCGACGCGGTCGTGCTGGCCCCCGGCGCGGTCACCACGTTCGCCCGCCGCTTCGCCCGGGACGTGGCCGAGGCCCGCAAGCCCGTCCCGCTCCTGCTCCGCCGGGGCCTGCGCCTGCTGCGCGAGCACCCCGCGGTGGTGCGCCGCTGCGCCGCGGCGGGGATGCGCCGCCTCAGCCCGCACGGGGCCCGCTCCGAACTGGCCGCCACCGCCCCGGCGCCCAGCCTCGCCGCACCCTGAAGCACGCCGGTCAGTCCAGGCGGAACCCGAAGGGCAGCTCCAGCCGGTGCCGGGCGAGCAGGTCGGCGTCGGACAGCAGGTCGCGCGTCGGCCCGTCGGCCACCACCACCCCGCCGTCGATCAGCACGCTGCGCGGGCACAGCTGCAGCGCGTAAGGCAGGTCGTGGGTGACCATCAGCATCGTCCGGTCCAGGCCGAGCAGCACCTCGGCCAGCTCCCGCCGGGCCACCGGCTCCAGGTTGGCCGACGGCTCGTCCAGCACGAGCACCTCCGGGTCGCAGGCCAGCACCGTCGCCAGCGCCACCCGCCGCCGCTGGCCGCCCGACAGGTGCAGCGGCGAGCGGTCGGCGACCTCGGCCATGCCCACCGCCGCCAGCGCCTGCGCCACCCGCGCGTCCAGCTCGCCGCCGCGCAGCCCGAAGTTCGCCGGCCCGAACGCCACGTCCTGCCGGGCCGTCGGCAGGAACAGCTGGTCGTCGGGGTCCTGGAAGACCACGCCGACCCGGCGCCGGATCTCCCGCAGGTTCTCCTTCACCACCGGCAGCCCGGCCACCTCGACGCGACCGCTGCCGCCGCCGAGCACGCCGTTGAGGTGCAGCACGAGCGTCGTCTTGCCCGCGCCGTTGGGCCCGAGCAGCGCGACCCGCTCCCCCGGCTCGACCCGCAGGTCCACCCCGAACAGCGCCTGGCGCCCGTCCGGGTAGGCGAACGCCAGCCGCTCCACCAGCAGCGCCGGCGCGGCCCCGGACGCCCGCCCGCCCCGGCCCCCGGGCACCTCCGCCCGCGATCCCCGCGCCTCACCGCCACCGGACGCCCCTACGCGCAACCCGCCACCACCGGCCCGCTCCTCACCACCGGGCGCACCCGCGCGCGCCCCGCCCCGGTCGTCGGGCATCCGCCCCGTCCACCCGCGCGACACCATGGCCAGGTGCACGCGCTCGCCGCGCTCGTAGGAGCGGATGAACAGGCTGCCGACACCCCGCGCGGTCGCCCCGAGCTGCCACAGGAACCGGGGGTCGTCACCGCGCGAGATGCGCGCCACCCGCATCCGCTTCGCCTCGGCCACGACCACGTCGGCGTAGCGGAGCATCAGCGTGGCGATGGTGACCATGACCGACGGCATCCGCAACCGCTGCAGGCCCAGCAGCAGCTCCTGCGGCGCGGTGGTGGCGACGAGGGTCAGCGAGACCAGGACGCCGAGCGTGCCCTTGGCCAGGACGTTCCACCCGGCCAGCGCGCCCTCCACCGACAGCGGCACGCCCAGCACCTCGACCCGCTCGCCCGACCCGGTGAACGGCAGCAGCAGCGCCAGCACCACGAACGGCAGCTCGATCAGCGCCCGGCGGGCGAACCAGCCGGGCGGCACGCGCGCGACGGACCAGACGGCCACGAGGGCGAGCAGGTGGAGGCCGAACGCCCAGAACGCCTCGCGCGGCGTCGCCACCACGCCCAGCACGGCCACCACCGCGGCGACGACCTTCACCTGCGGCGGCAGCCGGTGGACCGGCGAGTCGCCCGGCCGGTGCAGGACCCCGTGCCCGGCGCTCACGCCCCGGAGCGGGGGGCCGGACCGGGGCCGGAGGCCGAGCCCGAGCCGGAGCGCTTGCGCAGCAACCAGAACAGCCCGCCCGCGACCAGCAGCGTCACGACCACGCCGACCACGCCGGCGAGCCCGGTCAGCCGGTCGTCCCCGCCCACCGCGTAGTCCGCCAGCGGCCCGCCCGCCAGCGGGTGGTCCCGGGCGTGCTCGGCGATGCCGTGCTCCTCGGTGACGTGGTCGAGGCCGTCGGGGTCGGAGTCGGCGAAGTAGGAGAACACGCCCGCGAGCACCAGGCTGACCACCGCGAACCCCAGGAAGAAGCGCTTCACGACTTCAGCTCCAACTCCCGCGGCACGCCGCGCAGCAGGTACACGAGGTCGGGCCGGGCGGCGGCCACGGCCGTCACCGTGACCGCGGTGATCAGGCCCTCGCCGACGCCGATCAGCACGTGGACGCCGAGGACGGCTGCCGCGACCGCGCCGAACCCCACGCCGCCCGCACCGCCGATCGCGTACTCCAGGACGAAGCCGAACGACGCCAGCACCGTGTTGACCAGCGCGGACACGAACGCGACCGCCGCCAGGCCGCCCTTGCCGCGCCGGGCGAGCGACCGCAGCGCCACCGCGGTCAGGTAACCGACGGCGGTGCCGATCAGCGCCATGTTGGTGACGTTCGCGCCCAGCGCCGTCACCCCGCCGTCGGCGAAGAACAGCGACTGCACCACCAGCACGATCGTCACGCACAGCGCGCCGACCCACGGCCCGACCAGGATCGCCGCGAGCGCGCCGCCCAGCAGGTGCCCGCTGACACCGGGCAGGACCGGGAAGTTCAGCATCTGGGTGGCGAACACGAACGCCGCCACCAGGCCCGCCATCGGCGCGGTGCGGTCGTCGAGGTCGCCGCGGGCCTTGACCAGCGCGATCCCCACCCCGATCACGGCCACGGCCACGAACAGCAGCGAGGTCGGCGCGTTCAGCAGGCCGTCGCTCATGTGCATTGCAACCGGTTCGGACACGGCCGCCACGGTAATTGCCACTCCCCGGCTGTGGCCAGCACGGTGCAACAACGATCCAGGTCACCGGCTGTGCACCACCCGATCGCGCGGGAACCCGCGAAAACCGGGTCGGGAATCCGGACGGCGCCCGGGACGGGTCCGGAGCGCGACCGGCGGGGGCTGAGGGCGGAACCGAAGCGGGCCGCGGCGGGAACCGGAGTCGGGACCGGAGTGGGCGCGAGGCGGAACCGGGGCAGGGACCGGGACGAGGACCGCGGCGGAACCAGGGCGGAACCGGGGTCGGGCCGGCCCGCCGGCCACCGGGCGCGCGGGCCACCGGGCGCGCGGGCCGCCCCTCCGCGCCCACCCCCTGCCGCCCGCCCCCACCCCCTATGATCTGCCTGCGATGACTCTCACCGACCTGCTGCCGCCCACCCCCGACCCCGACCTCCTCTACGAAACCTTCGCCGAGTGGGCGCACGACCGGGGGTTGGAGCTGTACCCCGCGCAGCAGGAGGCGCTGATCGAGATCGTCTCCGGCTCGAACGTCATCCTCAGCACCCCCACCGGCTCGGGCAAGAGCCTGGTCGCGCTCGGCGCGCACTTCGCCGCCCTCGCCGAGGGCAAGCGGACCTACTACACCGCGCCGATCAAGGCCCTGGTGTCGGAGAAGTTCTTCGCCCTGATCGAGACCTTCGGCGCGGAGAACGTCGGCATGATGACCGGCGACGCCAGCGTCAACGAGTCGGCGCCGATCATCTGCTGCACGGCCGAGATCCTGGCCAACATCGCCCTGCGCGACGGTGCGGGCGCCGACGTCGGCCAGGTCGTGATGGACGAGTTCCACTTCTACTCCGAGCCCGACCGCGGCTGGGCGTGGCAGGTGCCGATCGTCGAGCTGCCGCAGGCGCAGTTCCTGCTGATGTCGGCCACCCTCGGCGACGTCACCTTCTTCGAGAAGGACCTCACCCGCCGCACCGGCCGCGCGACGACCACGGTGCGCTCCGCCGAGCGCCCGGTGCCGCTGAACTTCCAGTACGTCACCACCCCGCTGCACGAGACGATCGAGGAGCTGCTGCACGGCAGCGAAGCGCCGATCTACGTCGTGCACTTCACCCAAGCCTCCGCCCTCGAACGCGCCCAGTCGCTGATGAGCGTCAACGTCGCCACCCGCGCCGAGAAGGACGCCATCGCCGCCACGATCGGCCGGTTCCGGTTCACCTCCGGGTTCGGCAAGACCCTGTCCCGCCTGGTGCGCCACGGGATCGGCGTGCACCACGCGGGGATGCTGCCCAAGTACCGCCGGCTGGTCGAGCAGCTCGCGCAGGCCGGGCTGCTGAAGGTCATCTGCGGCACGGACACCCTCGGCGTCGGCATCAACGTCCCCATCCGCACGGTGGTGTTCACCGCGCTGTCCAAGTACGACGGCACGCGCACCCGCCACCTCAAGGCCCGCGAGTTCCACCAGATCGCGGGCCGCGCCGGGCGCGCCGGCTACGACACGATGGGCACGGTCGTGGTGCAGGCGCCCGACCACGTGGTGGAGAACGAGAAGGCGCTCGCCAAGGCCGGCGACGACCCGAAGAAGCGGCGCAAGGTCGTGCGCAAGAAGGCGCCCGAGGGCTTCGTCTCGTGGAGCGACCAGACCTTCGAGCGGCTCAAGAACGCCGAGCCGGAACCGCTCACGTCCAGCTTCGCGGTCAGCCACGCCATGCTGCTCAACGTGATCGGCCGCCCCGGCGACACCTTCGCCGCCATGCGGCACCTGCTGGAGGACAACCACGAGGACCGGCCCGCGCAGCGCCGGCACGTCCTGCGCGCCATCTCGATGTACCGGGCGCTGCTGGCGGCCGGCGTGGTCGAGCGGGACGGCCCGCACGTGCGGCTCACCGTGGACCTGCAGGTCAACTTCGCGCTCAACCAGCCGCTGTCGCCGTTCGCGCTGGCCGCCTTCGACCTGCTGGACCGGGAGTCGCCGGGTTACGCGCTGGATGTGCTGTCCATCGTGGAGTCCACCCTGGACGACCCGCGCCAGGTGCTGTCCGCGCAGGAGCACAAGGCGCGCGGCGAGGCGATCGGCGCGATGAAGGCCGAGGGCATCGAATACGACCAGCGCATGGAGCTGCTGGAGGAGGTCACGCACCCCAAGCCGCTGGCCGAGCTGCTGGAGGCCGCGTTCACCACCTACCGGCGCGGGCACCCGTGGGTCGCCGACCACCACCTGTCGCCGAAGTCGGTGGTGCGCGACATGTACGAGCGGGCGATGACGTTCGCCGAGTACGTGTCCCACTACCAGCTGGCCCGCTCGGAGGGCCTGGTGCTGCGCTACCTCGCCGACGCCTACAAGGCGCTGCGGCAGACCGTGCCCGGGGACGCGAAGACCGAGGAGCTCAACGACCTGGTGGAGTGGCTGGGCGAGATGGTGCGCCAGGTCGACTCCAGCCTGCTCGACGAGTGGGAGAAGCTGCGCAACCCCGGCGCCGAGGACGCGCCGGCCGCGCTGGACGACGCCCCGCCGGCGGTCACCCGCAACCCCCGCGCGTTCCGGGTGCTGGTGCGCAACGCGCTGTTCCGCCGGGTCGAGCTGGCCGCGCGCCGGAACTACCACGAGCTCGGGCAGCTCGACGGCGACGCGGGCTGGACCGCGCAGGACTGGCAGGACGCGCTGGAGCCGTACTTCGAGGAGCACGGCGAGCTGGGCACCGGCCCGGACGCGCGCGGCCCGGCGCTGCTGGTGATCACCGAGGAGCCCGGCCGCTGGGTGGTCCGCCAGGTCTTCGACGACCCCGCGGGCGACCACGACTGGGGGTTCACCGCCGAGGTCGACCTCGCCGAGTCCGACGAGCGCGGCACGGCGGCTGTGCGGATCACCGAAGTCGGTCCGCTGTAGCGCTTCGGTCCATCCGGTGGTACTCACCCGCGAGCCGGGGTACCAGCATGTCAGGTCGGGAGGGAGCGGAGGCGATTGACCCTGTCGCACGACGAGTTCGGCGTGCTCGGACCGCTCCTGGTCCGCCGCGGCGGTCGGATCGTCCCGATCACCGCCGCGAAGCACCGGATCGTCCTGGCGACGCTGCTGCTGGGCGCCGACCGCTCGGTGCCCGCCGCCGACCTGATCCGCCGGGTGTGGGGCGAGGCGCCGCCGGACCGGGCCGCGCAGACGATCCCGGTCTACGTGATGCGGCTGCGCCGGGCCCTCGGCGAGCCGCAGCTGATCCGCACCACGCCCACCGGCTACCGGATCGACCTGCCGCGCGACGCGCTGGACCTGCACCGGTTCACCGACCTGGCCGAGCGGGGAGCGGCGCTCGCGGCGGCGGAGGACTTCGCCGGGGCGGGCGCGGTGTACGAGCGGGCGCTGGCCCACTGGCGCGGCACGGCGCTGGCGGACGTGCCGTCGGAGTCGCTGCACGAGACCGAGGCGACCGCCCTGGCCGAGCAGCGGCTGCGGGTCACCTCCGAGCTGGTGGACGTCAAGCTGCGGCTGGGCCGCTGCGACGAGGTGATCGCGGACCTGCGCCGGCTGACCGCCCAGCACCCGCTGCGGGAGCGGTTCTGGTCGCAGCTGATGGTCGCGCTGTACCGGGCGGACCGGCAGGCCGACGCGCTGGACGCCTACCGGCAGGCCAGCACGGCGCTGGCGCGCGAGCTGGGCGTGGACCCCAGCGACGGGCTGCGCTCGGTGCACCGCGCGATCCTGACCGGCGACCCGGCGCTGCACCAGCCGGCCGCGAACGCGTGGGCCCCGGTGTCCCAGCTGCCCGCGCCGGTGGGCAACTTCGTGGGGCGCTCGGCGGAGCTGGCGCGGGTGACCGGGCTGCTGACCCGGGCGGGTGAGACCGTGGTGGTGTGCGGGCCGCCGGGGGTGGGCAAGACGGCGTTCGCCACGACGGTGGGGCACGCGGTGCGCGACCGCTACCCGGACGGGCAGCTGTACGCGAACCTGCGCGGGCACTCCACCTCGCCGCCGCTGCCCACCGCGGCGGTGCTGGCCCGGTTCCTGCGGGCGATGGGCGTGCGGGCCGACCGGATCCCGGTGGACGAGGAGGACCTCGTGCGCGGCTACCGGGCGCGGCTGCGCGGGCGGCGGGTGCTGATCACGCTGGACAACGCCGCGTCGGTGGAGCAGGTGCTGCCGCTGCTGCCCGGCGAGCCCGGCTGCTCGGTCGTCATCACCAGCCGCAACGACCTGCGCGGCGCGCTGCGGGCCACGCCGGTCCGGCTGGACGTGCTGCGCAGCGACGAGGCGTGGAAGCTGCTCGCCCGCTCGCTGGGCCCGGAGGCGGCCACGGCGCAGTTCGACGCGATCGCCGAGCTGGCCCGGCTGTGCGGGTACCTGCCGCTGGCGCTGCGGATCGCGCTGGGCAACCTGGTCGGGCTGCCGCACGCCGACATCGAGTCCTACGTGGCGGAGCTCAGCGCCGGGGACCGGCTGACCGCGCTGGCGGTCGACAACGACGACACGGCGGCCGTGCGGCGGGCGTTCGACCTGTCCTACGCGGCGCTGGGCGGGGCCGCGGCGCGGCTGTTCCGGCTGGCCGGGCTGCTGCCGGGGCCGGACTTCAGCGCGTTCGGCGCGGCGGCGCTGCTGGGCGCGCCCGAGGAGCAGGCCCGGCGGCTGCTGGAGGAGCTGGCCTCGGCGCACCTGGTGCAGCGGGTGGGTCCGGACCGGTTCGCGCTGCACGACCTGCTGCACGACTACGCCGTGGACCGGGCCCGCGAGGCCGGCGAGGACGTGGCGGCGGCCCGCGAGCGGCTGTTCGGCTGGTACCTGCGCACGGCGGTCCGGGTCGGCGACGTGCTGTACCCGGAGCTGCGCCCGGTGACGTCGCCGCCGACCATGTCGGCGGACGCGGCGCGGGCCTGGCTGACCGCGGAGCGGGCCAGCGTGCTGGCGGCGACGGAGCACTGCGCGTCGGCCGGGTCGCCGGAGCTGTCCTGGCGGCTGGTCGACGCGGTGAGCGGCTACTTCGGCTCGCACGGCCACCACGTGGAGTTCGTGCGGGCGATCGGGTCCGCGCTGCGCGCGGCGCGCGCGGCGGGCGACCGGGATGCCGAGGTGGCGATGCTGGTGTGCCTGGCCGCCGAGCACCGCAACCTCGGGAACCTGCGGACGGCGCGGGCGCACCTGCGGGAGGCCGCCCCGACGGGGCCGGCGCGGTGGCTGCACGCCGCGCTCGACGGCGTGATCGGCCTGGACCTGGCCGACTTCCCGGCGGCCACCGCGGCGTTCACGCGGTTGACCGCGCTGGGCGAGCAGGAGCCGGGCAACCCGCACATCCGGGTGGCGGCGCTGGGCGGGTGGGGCGCGCTGCACCTGGTGCGCGGCGAGTTCGGGGCGGCGCGCGAGCGGCTGACCGAGGGGCTGGCGCTGGCGCGGGCGTCCGAGGGGGTGAACCTGGAGGCGGCGTGCGCTTCCCTGCTGGCCCGGTGCCACAGCGCGCGGGGCGAGTACCCGGAGGCGGTGGCGCTGCTGCGGCAGGCGCTGGCCGACTGGTACCGGAGCGGTTCGCGGCACTCGCGGGCCGAGGGCATGGCGCACCTGGCCGCCGCGCTGTGCGCGGGCGGCGAGCACGCGGAGGCGCTGCGGACCGCCCAGCGGTCGCTGGCGCTGGTCCAGGAGCTGGGCGGCAGCCCGCGGATCGAGGCCGAGGTGCACCTCGCGCTGGGGGTGGTGCTGCGGCACCTGGGCAAGCCGGGGCGCGCGGTGGCGGCGCACGTGCGCGGGCTGGAGCTGGCGACCTCGTGCGGCTACCGGTACGGGGTGGCCCGGTCGCACGTCGAGCTGGTGCGGGCGCTGGCGCTGGACGGGCGGCGCGCGGAGGCCGCCCGGCACGCGCGGGCCGGGCTCGACCTGGCGCGGCGCAGCGGGTTCCAGGCGTGCGAGCGGATCGCGGCGGAGCTGGCGGCCGAACTGGGTGCGGGCTGAGCGCTCCCGGGCCGCGGTCGGGCGCCCCTGCCCCGGTGGGCGCTCCGGCCCCGCGATCGGGCGGCCGACCCGCGGTCGGCGCTTGCGGGTCGGCGCTTGCGGGCTCGCGGCTGCGGGTCCGCGCTTGCGGGTCCGCGGCTGCGCGGTCCGACCGACGGCTGTGCACTGTGGTCGGTCCGTCGCGCGGTTCGACGCGGTGGGCAGCGAGACTTCGGCCGGTGGCGCCACGACTCCGGCCGCGACGCTGTGCCCGCCCGACGGGCGATCGCCCTTGTCCGACAGGAGATTGTACGCGTCGGCGGCGCCGGGCGTTCCCGGTGAGCGGCCGTCTTGCGGGGCATCACCGTTCGCACGACAGGACTTCCGCGGTCCCGCGGTCGACCGGGGGCTTTTCCGGCCGCGCGGCGGGCGGGGTCCGCGGGCGGCGATCCGTCATTGCCCTCCGCTGCGACAACGGCGAGGATGGCCGTTCAGTGGTCTCACCGCCGCCGTCGACCCGCATTGGAACCGGCATGACGTCAGGACTGCCCTGCCCGATCTGCGAGGGGCCGGAACGCCGCGGGGCACTGGAGCGCAGGCTCCGGGTGCTCGCGGTGGACGACGAGGCCCCCGCCCTGGACGACCTCGCCTACCTGCTGAGGTCCGATCCGCGGGTGGCGCACGTCGAAGGGGTGACCGACGCGACCAAGGCGCTGCGGACGCTGCACCGGGCCATGGACGCCGGGCAGGCGGTCGACGCGGTCTTCCTCGACATCCGGATGCCCGGCCTGGACGGGCTCGACCTGGCGCGGGTGCTGTCCCGGTTCGCGCAGCCGCCGCCGATCGTGTTCGTCACGGCGCACCAGGAGCCCGCGGTCGAGGCGTTCGAGCTCAAGGCGCTGGACTACCTGCTCAAGCCGGTGCGCCCGGAGCGGCTGGCCGAGTCGGTGCACCGGATCGTGCACGAGGTGCTGGACTCGAAGCCGGCGGAGCCCGCGCCCGCCGCGCCGGCGGAGAAGGCGCCCGACGTCGGCGACGAGGTGATCCCGGTGGAGCTGGGCGGGATCACCCGGTTCATCCGGCTGGCGGACATCCGGTACGTCGAGGCGCACGGCGACTACGCGCGGCTGCACACCGCCACCGGCAGCGGGCTGGTGCGGGCCGCGCTGAACGGGCTGGAAGAGCGGTGGCGGTCGGCCGGGTTCGTGCGCATCCACCGCAGCCACCTGGTGTCCCTCGGGCACATCGACGAGCTGCGGCTGGAGGACGGGCACCTGAGCGTCAACATCGGCGGCGCGGTGCTGCCGGTCAGCCGGCGGCACGCCCGGCACCTGCGGCAGCTCCTGGTGCGGCGCAACCGGCAGTCGCCGTGAACCCGGAGCGCCCGCCCGCCCGGCAGCGGGTGGTGGTGACCAGCCCGCGGACCCGCGCGCCGCGCGTGCCGCGGCCCTACCCCGCGTCCCGGGAGATCGACGAGCAGAGCGAGCTGGGCGCGGTCTACATGCGGTCGCTGATCCGCGCGCAGCGGCGGCTCGGGCTGCTGCTGTGCGCGGTGGTGTGCGGCAGCGTCGCCGCGCTGCCGCTGGTGTTCGCGCTGGCCCCGTCGGTGGCGGCGCAGCGGCTGTTCGGGCTGCCGCTGCCGTGGCTGCTGCTGGGCGGGCTGGTGTTCCCGCTGTTCGTGCTGGCGGGCTGGTGCTACGTGCGGCAGGCCGAGCGCGGCGAGCGGGAGTTCGCCGAGCTGGTGGAGCGCTCGTGAGCAGCACCTACGGCGTCATCGCGGTCGTGGCGGTCGCGCTCGGCACGATGCTGGTGGGCGCGTACGGGCTGCGCATCTCGCGGACGACGTCGGACTTCTACGTCGCGTCGCGGACGGTGTCGCCGTGGTGGAACGCCTCCGCCATCGGCGGGGAGTACCTGTCGGCGGCCTCGTTCGTCGGCATCGCCGGGCTGATCTTCGCGCACGGGCCGGACATGCTGTGGTTCCCGGTCGGGTACACGGCGGGCTACCTCGTGCTGCTGGCGCTGGTGGCGGCCCCGCTGCGGCGCAGCGGCGCGTACACGCTGCCGGACTTCGCGGAGGCGCGGTTCCGCTCCCCGGTGGTGCGCGCGGTGGCCAGCGTGTTCGCGCTGGGCATCGGGTGGCTGTACCTGCTGCCGCAGCTGCAGGGCGCCGGGCTGACGCTGCACACCGTGACCGGCGCGCCCGACTGGGTGGGCGCGGTGGTCGTGGCGGTGGTCGTGACGGCGAACGTCGCCTCCGGCGGGATGCGCAGCATCACGTTCGTCCAGGCGTTCCAGTACTGGCTCAAGCTCACCGCGATCACCGTGCCCGTGGTGTTCCTGGTGGTGGCGTGGCAGGCGCAGGGCGCGCGCGACCTGTCCGGGCCGGAGCTGCCGGTGTTCCGCGCGGAGACGGCGGTCGGCTTCGACGGCGACACCTCCGTCCAGGTGGACCGGCCGGTGTTGTTCACGGGGACCGGGGTGGTGGACGGGCGGCGGGTCGACGGGCCGACCGAGCTGCCGGTCGGCGACCACACCGTGGCCGCCGGGTCCCGGCTGGTGTTCCCGGCGGGCGCGGCGGTGCCGAGGGTGTCGTCGATCCCCCAGAACACCAACGAGACCTGGGCGCTGCCGCTGCGCGGCGGCGAGAGCTTCCCGCTGTACGCGGTGTACTCGCTGATCATCGCGACGTTCCTGGGCACCATGGGGCTGCCGCACGTCATCGTCCGCTTCTACACCAACCCGAACGGGCGCGCGGCGCGGCGCACGACGCTGATCGTGCTGGGACTGCTGGGGGTCTTCTACCTGATGCCGCCCATCTACGGCGCCCTGGGCCGGCTCTACACGCCCGAGCTGCTGATGACCGGGGACACCGACGCGGTGGTGCTGGTGCTGCCCGGCCGGGTGGTGGAGGGGCTGGGCGGGCAGCTGCTCGGCGCCCTGGTGGCGGGCGGCGCGTTCGCGGCGTTCCTGTCCACGTCGTCCGGCCTGATGGTGTCGCTGGCCGGGGTGCTGAGCCGGGACGTGCTGCGGTTGCGCGGGGTCCGGGGGTTCCGGGTGGCCACCGTGCTGGCCGTGGTGGTGCCGCTGGGGATGACCTGGCTGGTGGGCAAGGCGCCGGTCGCCGACATGGTGGGGCTGGCGTTCGCCGTGGCCGCGTCCTCGCTGTGCCCGCTGCTGGTGCTGGGCATCTGGAGCACGCGGGTCACGACCGCCGGCGCGGTGGCGGGGATGCTGGCCGGTGGCGTGCCGGCGCTGGTGGCGGGGCTGGTCACGATCGGCGCGGGCGGCGGGAACGTGTTCCTGGCGCGGCCGGCGGCGTGGACGGTGCCGCTGGGGTTCGTCGTGATGTACGCGGTGTCGCTGCTGACACCGCGCAGGGTGCCACCGGGGGTGAACCACGTCATGGTGCGGCTGCACGCGCCGGAGAACCTGGGTCTGCGCAGCCAGGACCGGCTGTGACCGGGGTGTGGACGGCGGGCGCGATCCTGCTGGCGGGCCTGGCGGTGGTGATCACGCTGTGGCGGACCTCCCGCGCCCGCGACGACTTCCTGACCCAGGAGCAGCGGATCACGTTCGAGACGCTGCACACCGCGTGGTCGGCCGCGCCGCCGCTGCGCGCCGGGCTCGTGCCGGAGGCGGCCCGGAAGTCGGCCAGGCACCTGCGGACGCTGCTGGGCACGCCCGCGCTGGCGCTGACCGACGAGAGCGAGGTCGTGGCGTGGGAGGGCGTCGGCGAGCACCACGCCGCCGACGCGATGCGCCTGGCCCGCGACGTGTTCGGCACGGGCCGCACGCGGGCGTTCGACATCTCCTGCGACGAGCCGGACTGCCCGGTGCACACCGCGGTCCTCGCGCCGCTGGCCGTGGAGGGGCGGGTGGTCGGCGTGCTCGCCGCGTACAGCCGGGAGCCCTCGGCCGGGCTGGTGCGGGCCACCAACGAGGTCGCGCGGTGGGCGTCGGGCCAGCTCGAGCTGGCCGAGCTGGACCGCTCGCGCACGCGGCTCGTGGAGGCCGAGGTGCGGGCGCTGCGGGCGCAGATCTCGCCGCACTTCATCTACAACTCGCTGTCGGCCATCGCCTCCTACGTGCGGACCAACCCCGAGCGGGCGCGGACGCTGCTGCTGGACTTCGCCGACTTCACCCGCTACTCGTTCCGGCGGGCGGGCGACTTCACGACGCTGGCCGAGGAGCTGCGGTCGATCGACCAGTACCTGGCGCTGGAGCGGGCGCGGTTCGGCGAGCGGCTGAAGGTGACGCTCCAGATCGCGCCCGAGGTGCTGCCGGTGACCGTGCCGTTCCTGTGCCTGCAACCGCTGGTGGAGAACGCCGTGCGGCACGGCATGGAGGGCAAGGTCGGGCCGGGCCACATCTCGATCCTGGCCGCGGACGCGGGCGAGGAGGCGCACATCACCGTCGAGGACGACGGGATCGGCATGGACCCCGAGGCGCTGCGCCGCACCCTGGCCGGCCAGGTGGGGGAAACCGCCGGGATCGGGCTGGGCAACATCGACGAGCGCCTGCGGCGCTGCTACGGCGACGACTACGGCCTGGTCGTGGAGACCGAGCGGGGGCTGGGCACGAAGGTCAGCGTGCGCGTGCCGAAGTACCAGGCGGGGGTGCACGCGTAGCGGCGGCCCGGGGCCGCCGGCGGTGCGCGAACCCGAAGCCCCGCCGGGCGGCGCGCGCGACCCGGCGGGCGCCGCCCGGGGGCGCGCGAGCGGTCAGAACCACTCCGTGCCGCGGCCCGGCCGGCCTCCGGGCGGCGGGTGCGGGGTGTCGGGGATCGTCGGTGTCACGGGCGCTGGCGCCTCCGGCGGTGAGGGGACGACCAGCTCATTAGCGCATCCCACCGCCTCCCCGGACGAGGGATTCAGCTGCACCGACGGGTGAATCGGCGGAGACCGTGCGGCGCCGCCGGCTCGACCGCCCCCACCGGGGTCAGCCGGCCGCCCGGTTGCCGCGCCGCTCGGCCGCCTCCAGCACCAGGCGCAGCCACTCCGCGTCCGCCGACGAGGTCTCCAGCACCACCCGGCGCAGGCGCAGCCACAGCCCCGTCTCGGTCCACTCCTGGAACCGGCGGTGCACGGTGGGCACGGTCACGCCGAACGTCGCCGGCAGGTGCCGCCAGGCGCAGCCGCTGGTCAGGACGAACACGATGGCCGTGAAGACGGCGCGGTCGGACACCCGCCCGCGCCCGCCGCCCTGCCGGCGGACCTTCGCCGGCGGGATCAGCGGCTCGACCATCGCCCACAGCGACGGCGGCACCAGGCGGGCGGCCAGCTGCTCGATCACGTCGGCGTGCGGCGGCTTCGGCGGCACGGCCGGCGCGCGGCGCACCCACGGCTCCTGGCGCTGGGCGTCGCCGCGCTGGCGGGCGCGCAGCAGGGTCGCCAGCGCCGCGTCGTCGCGCCGGGGCGCGACGGCCGGGTGGGCGTGCTGCTGGGCCTGCCGGGCGATCTCGGCGCCCACCGTGCGGCCGAACGGCTGCGCGGGTCGTGCGTAGTCGGTCATCAGGTCCTCCGCCACAGGACTGCCGTGATGCCCATCACGCTAGGAAGCCGGCCGCTCACGGGTAAGCACGTACCGGCCGAGCGGGGTTAGTCAGCGTCACACGGACCCCAGCATGCCGCTCAACGGCTCCCCACGCGCGACGAACGGGCGAGCGGTCGGTTCGGGAAGGCCCTCTGGCGGCCCGCGGAGCCGGATACCCTCGACCCGTGACACCGCGCCTGCTCGCCACCAGCGACCTGCACGTGACCTACCGGCAGAACCGCGACTTCGTCTCGGCCATCGAACCGCACTCACCCGACGACTGGCTGATCGTGGCCGGTGACGTGGCCGAGAAGTTCGCCGACGTCGAGTGGGCGCTGACGACCCTGCGCAAGCGCTTCCGCCGGGTGGTGTGGTCGCCGGGCAACCACGAGCTGTGGACGGTGAAGGACGACCCGGCGCAGTCGCGCGGCGAGGTGCGCTACAAGCAGCTGGTGGAGCTGTGCCGCGCCATCGGCGTGCTCACCCCGGAGGACGAGTTCGCGGTGTTCGAGGGCGCGGGCGGCCCGGTGGCGGTGGCGCCGCTGTTCACCCTCTACGACTACACGTTCCGGCCCGCCGGGACGACCGACAAGACCTCCGCGCTGGCCGTGGCGCAGGAGGCCGGGATCGTGTGCACCGACGAGTACTTCCTGCATCACGACCCGTACCCCAGCCGCGAGGCGTGGTGCGCGGTCCGCGTCGAGGAGTCCGAGCGCCGGCTGGACGCGGTCGACCCCGGGCTGCGCACGGTGCTGGTCAACCACTGGCCGCTGGTGCGCGAGCCCACGCACGTGCTGCGGTACCCGGAGTTCGCGCTGTGGTGCGGCACCGAGCGCACCGCCGACTGGCACCTGCGCTACCGGGCGGCGGTCGCGGTGTACGGCCACCTGCACATCCCCCGCACGATCCGCAAGGACGGCGTGCGGTTCGACGAGGTGTCGCTGGGCTACCCGCGCGAGTGGCAGCCCCGCGGCTGGACGCGCGCGCCGCTGCTGGACGTGCTGCGGGAGGACGACGCCCGGTGATCACCGACATCCTGCCCCCGGCGGTCGCGGCCGAGGACACGTTCACCGACCACGAGGTGGAGCTGTTCCCCGAGGAGGAGCGGCTCGTCGCGAACGCCGTGGACAAGCGCCGCCGGGAGTTCACCACCGGCCGCCACTGCGCGCGCACGGCGCTGGGCCGGCTGGGCGTCGCGCCGGCGCCGCTGCTGCCGGGCGAGCGCCGCGCGCCCGTCTGGCCGGAGGGCGTGGTGGGCAGCATCACCCACTGCGCGGGCTACCGGGCGGCGGCGGTGGGCCTGACCAGCGAGATCCGGACGATCGGCATCGACGCCGAGCCCAACGAGCCGACGCCGCCGGGCGTGCTGGGCGCGATCGCGCTGCCGCCGGAGCTGGCGATGGTTTCGCGGCTGGGCGCGGCGGGGAACAAGGTCGCGTGGGACCGGTTGCTGTTCAGCGCGAAGGAGACGGTCTACAAGGCTTGGTTCCCGCTGACGCGGCTGTGGCTGGGCTTCGAGGAGGCCGAGCTGACCATCAACCCCGACGACTGCACCTTCAGCGCGCGCATCCTGGTCGAGCCGCCGGTCGTGGACGGCGCGCCGCTGACGGGCTTCACCGGTCGCTGGCTGGTCCGGGAGGGGTTTGTGGTGACCGCGATCGCGGTACCTGCCTTGACGACCTAGGAGGCGATCATGGGCGACGAGGTGGCAAGGCACGAGTTCACCCGCGACGACCGCACGCGGTACCGCACGAAGGTGCGCAGCTGCCTGGACGTGTTCGCCCGGATGCTGCGGGAGTCCCGGTTCGAGTTCGAGCGGCCCATGACCGGGCTGGAGATCGAGATGAACCTCGTGGACGACGCGGGCGACCCGGCCATGCGCAACGCGGAGGCGCTGGAGGCGATCGCCGACCCCGACTTCGTCACCGAGCTGGGCCAGTGGAACCTGGAGATCAACGTCGCGCCCCGGCCGCTGGACTCGGGCGGGATCGGCGGGTTCGAGTCGGTGGTGCGGGAGTCGCTCAACGAGGCCGACCGCAAGGCGCGCGAGGTCGGCTCGCACATGGTGATGGTCGGCATCCTGCCGACGCTGCAGGCCAGGCACATGGCGCCGGACGCGCTGTCGGGCAACCCGCGCTACGCGCTGCTCAACGAGCAGGTGCTCGCCGCGCGCGGTGAGGACCTGCAGATCGCCATCGGCGGGGTGGAGAAGCTCCGGATGACGGCCGACTCGATCGTGCCCGAGGCGGCGTGCACCTCCGCGCAGTTCCACCTCCAGGTGTCGCCCGACTCGTTCGCGGGCTACTGGAACGCGGCGCAGGCGATCGCGGGCGTGCAGGTGGCGGTGGGGGCGAACTCGCCGTTCCTGCTGGGCAAGGAGCTGTGGCGGGAGACGCGGATCGCGCTGTTCCAGCAGGCGACCGACACCCGCAGCGACGAGCTGAAGGAGCAGGGCGTCCGGCCGCGGGTGTGGTTCGGCGAGCGGTGGATCACGTCGATCTTCGACCTGTTCGAGGAGAACGTCCGGTACTTCCCGGCGCTGCTGCCCATCTGCGACGAGGAGGACCCGGAGCGGGTGCTCGAGCGCGGCGACACGCCGTCGCTGGCGGAGCTGCGCCTGCACAACGGCACCATCTACCGGTGGAACCGGCCGGTGTACGACGTGGTGCGGGACCGGCCGCACCTGAGGGTGGAGAACCGCGTCCTGCCGGCCGGGCCGACGGTCGTGGACACGCTGGCCAACGGGGCCTTCTACTACGGGCTGGTGCGGATGCTGGCCGAGGAGGAGCGCCCGCTGTGGTCGCAGATGTCGTTCAGCGCGGCCGAGGACAACTTCACCGCCGGCGCGCGGCACGGCATCGACGCGCAGGTGTACTGGCCGGGGCTGGGCACGGTGCCGGCGGCGGAACTGGTCCTGCGCCGCCTGCTCCCGCTGGCGCACGAGGGGCTGGTGAAGCTCGGCGTGGCGGCGGAGGAGCGGGACCGGCTGCTCGGCGTGGTCGAGCAGCGGTGCCTGTCCGGGGTGAACGGGGCGACGTGGCAGGCCCGCACCTTCCACCGCCACTACGACCACTCGTCGCTGGACCGGCCCGAGGCGTTGCGCCGGATGCTGCGGACCTACCGGGACCTCATGCACAGCAACGAACCCGTGCACACCTGGCCGGTGGGCTGAGCGGTCCCGGTCGCGGTTTATTCCGCTGGTGAAGGTTATCGCCGCATTCGCGTCGCGGTTCGTCGGACTGTCGATATGCGCATTGCCTGCGATCGCTTTTACCGGAAAAGCAGCACGAGGAGTGTTCGGCAGGATCTCCCGAATCAATCCGGTTGCGGCTTGTTCACACCCATCGCCGCAATCTTTCCAAGACGCGCCCGAGCAACTCCGGGTCATGCTGCACCCACACCGGTTCACCAGGCTCGGGCAGGACCGCGTCCCGCCTCCGCTTCGGCAGTCCAACCGCCGAACCCGCGGTGGCCTCGACATTCACGCCGCCTGCTTGCCGCACCATTCCGTCCACGATCCGGGGGAGTACGCCGGTCGGCCAGACGTCCTCCTCCCGGCGGCCTGCCCCCGTGTCCGCGTCTCGCCAGTTGAGCCGCAGTGGGTGACCCGCCTTCGCCTGCCGCTCCACCAACTCGGCCACGGTCACCGACTGCGGGTCATGCCCGTGGTGTCCGACCACCGTGATCACGCCCCTCGATTTGAGGGCGCCAGGAAGCAGCACGTTCCCGCAGGCAGGCGCAGGAGGTGCCCCTCACGCACGGGGTCACCTCCTACGGCTGTCTGCTGTGCTTCGCTCAGTCCTGTTGCGCCGCAGTGGTTGCCTGATCCAGCCACACCACGTGCACCTGTCGCGCCCCTGCCGATCGCGAGCTGATCTCGAACAGCGTCCGGGTGCTCTCCGCGCTCTGGGAGTTCAGCGGGAAGTCGCCTTCCACGGAGTTGACGTCAGCACGGTCGGCGTAAGCCAGGCCGTAGCCCGCCACGCGGGCGCCTTCCCGGTGGCCGTACTCCTCCACGAGCGCGAACAGCCGTGGCGTCTCGTCGGCCGCCAGCTCACGTATGCGCCTGGTGAACTGCTCCGCGTTCCACGGCGGTCCTGCGATGGTCGGGGTGGCCCGCGAGGCCGTGGATGGTCCGGTGTTCGGCGTGCTGGTCGGCACTGCCCTGCCTTTCTGTTGAGGAATCACCTGCGGGAGCGGAGGCGGGTACGACCTCGAACAGGTCGTGAAACTGCATGGGCGCGAGAGCGACGAGGGCACCGCCGATGAACGCGGGACCGGGCTGGAATCGGCCGCTCAGCACCCTTGCCACCGTGGAGCGGTTGATGTCCATCGCCTTGGCAAGCGCGTAGTCCGAGTGGAACCCGGCAAGGCGTGCGGCCTTGGTCAAGGTGTCGGTACGCAAGCGGATGGTGTGCGGCATCCGGTGTGCCTTGTCCTGTGTAGACAGCAGTGGATGTTCAGGCTTCACGATCACTGATCCCTTGCAGCATCGGGTGTTGTCATCGCGTGGCCCAGCGCCGCCATGGAGCCTGGGTATCGCCCGAACGGGGCCAGCCGACTGCACCGCTACGCTTGACCAGGCGGAACCCGCCCCGCGGAATGCGGCAGCCAGCGCCAGGAGGTCACTCGATGGCAGTACGGCGAACCGGCTTCGTCCGTGCGAGGAAGGCCGCCGGCTTCACCCAGGAGTCGTTCGCGGAGGTCATGCACGTCGATCGCTCCACGGTGGCCCGGTGGGAGCAGGGAGCACGCGAGCCACTGCCATACCAGCGCCCGAAACTGGCCCGACTACTCAAGATCACGATGGCCGAGCTGGACGAACTACTGCACCCCAAGGCGGAAAGCGTTGCGGCGAAGCAACATGCGAGTCAACCCGCTGTCGTGTCGCCCGCGCCACGGGTGGTCCGTGCCGAGCTGCTGACGCAGTACGAGGCACTGACGAGCGCCTATCGCCAGATCGACTACCAGGCCGGTTCGGCAGCGGTGTACGAGCAGACCGTGTCCCAGCTCAACCGCCTGATGGGGATGGCTGACAACGTGCCGTCAGCCCACTACCAGCGGTTCGCCCTGGTACTCGGTGACACCGCCCAGCTCGCTGCCTGGTTGGCCATTGACCACCAGGACTACGGCGCAGCACGGCGCTACACCTCACTGGCCTTGTCCAGCGCGCAGGAGGGCGAGGACGCTCAGCTGCACGCCTACGTGCTGGGGATCATGAGCTACATCCACCTGCACGCGGGTCGAGGGCCGGACGCGGTGCGCCTGCTGCTGGCCGCGCTGCACCTCGCGGAGAACCCGCGCTTCGGCATTGGCCAAGCCGTCCACTCCTGGCTCTCCGAAGCCATCGGGGAGGCGTACGCCCTGGCGGGAGACCACCAGGCGGGAGCAGCAGCGCTGGCCGAGGCCGAGCGGCTGTTCGATGGCGTCGACCAAGCCGGCGTACCGGCGTGGCTGGGGTTCTACAACGGCGACGAGCACATCATGCGGTTGAAGGGGCGCTGCCTCGTGCGGCTGGGTGATGGTGCCGCTGCGGTGACCGCGCTGGAGGAAGCCGTCCAGGCGTTGCCCGTGCACTACGTCCGCGAGCGCTCCGGCACGCTCATCGACCTGGCCATCGCTCGCCTGATGCCATCGCGCTCGGGCCGGACCTCAGACGTCGAACCCGAGGCTGCTGCCACCGCTGCCCTCGAAGCGTGGGAGCTGGCTGTCCAGACCGGCTCCGGCCGCAACCAACGCCGGGTGCGCGAACTGCTGCCCCGGCTCCAGCCTTACCGGCGGCTCGGCGCTGTACGGACCTTGCTCGAGGCAGCCCCGTAGCATCGGCCCGGTGCCGACTGGGAGTGAAGACCGCACCGGAAGCGCCAGGTGATGAACCGGAGGAACTGGCTGCTGCTCGGGGCGCTGTCCTTCCTGTGGGGTGCGGCTTATCCGGTGATCGCGGTCGCGTTGCGTGGGTTTCCGCCGGTGGTCGTGGTGTTCGGGCGGGTCTTCCTCGCCGCGCTGTTTCTGGTACCCCTGGCAATCCGCCGTGACGCCCTGAGGCCACTGCTGAAGCAACCGTGGTGGGTGCTCGTGACCGTGCTGGTGCAATCCACCGCACCTCTGCTCCTGCTCACCTACGGACAGCAATGGCTGTCCGCAGGTCTCACAGGGGTACTCATCGGAGCGCAACCATTGTTCGTGGCGGCCCTTGCCACCTGGTTCGCGCCCGACGAGGAGCCGGAGGGCGCCAGAGGAATCCTCGGGCTCGTCATGGGCTTCGCCGGTATCGCGCTGCTGTTCGGAGTGGACATCGGCGGTAGTCCGCATCTGCTTCTCGGTGGCGTCCTGGTTACCGCGGCCGCCGTGTGCTACGCCGTTGGCTCCATCTTGATCCACCGCAAGCTCGGCTTCGCCGAGCCGCTTGGTGTGGCGACATCGGCCATGTTGGTGAGCAGCGCAGCAACCGCTGTTCCGGCTGTGCTGATGTTGCCGGAACAGATACCCCAGTTGGCCAGTACGGTTGCTCTGGCAGCGCTTGGTGTGGTGTTCACAGCCCTGACGCTGACAGTGTTCTACGGCCTGATCGCACGAGCCGGGCCAAGCAAAGCGACGCTGGCGTTCTACCTGTCGCCTGGCGTTACGGTCGTGCTCGGTTGGCTGCTACTCGGTGAGCAGGTGCGGTGGTCCACAGCAGTTGGACTGGCGGCGATCATCGTGGGTTCGGTGCTGGCGGCAGGCAGGGCGGAGGCTGGTGGGCCGTGACGACTCCACCGCAGGCACGTCTGCTGCCCAAGCCGCCATTCGGGTGAGCGTTCAGAAGGTCCTGGTCGCGGTCCCCGGCCCGGTTGCGGTCCCCGGCCCGGTCGGGCGGTCGGGTCAGCGGGTCTGGACCGGGATCCGGACGGGGGCGTGCGCCTTCCAGGCGGCGACGAGTTCGGGCAGCAGGACGTGCCAAGGCAGTTCGGCCAGCACCTCGTCACGGGCCAGCAGGACCAGCCGCCCCTCGTCCTCGGCGTCCAGCCAGACGGCCTGGAAGGCGGCGGCGCGGCGGGGCGCGGCGGCGATCACCTCGGCGCTCGCGCGGGGCAGGTCGGGCTTGGCCACGCGGCGGACGTCGGCGACCGCGTCGCGCAGCACCCCGTGCCGGTCGGACAGCTCCTGGACGGCCTCCACCAGCCGCCACTCCCCCAAGCCCGCTCGGACCTGAACCGTCATCGACTCGTACACAGCGGACAGGGTAGGCGTAGTGCGACGGGGCGCTCTGGGCACGCGATTCACCTTCCGAATGGGTTGGGGGCCGGCACCGGGTGGCGACACCGGCCACGGCCACGCCCTCCTCGTCCGGACCACCTCGACGCCGCCGACACCCACCCGCCTGCCCGCCGAGGGGTTCCCACGCCGGCAGCCCCGTACTCCCCCACCACCGAACCCGAACCCAGGTCGAGGCCGAGGCCGAGCACAGCGCTACCAGCAGACCCCCTGCACAGTGCACACCATGGCAGTGCACCTCTTGCGCTTTACACGCAGCAGCGCCGCACCTGGTGCGCACACCGGTGTCTTCGTGTTCTCCTCCCCGTACGGCCTGGGCGCAGCCCAATCATGCCGAGCAGGGGGTGTCAAGCACGCTTCACCGCTTGACACCCCCTGCTCGGCATGATTGCCTCCGGCAGGCCGTACGGGGAGG
>Ga0196958_10000008_pt1 | contig 157657 bp, 143 predicted proteins | sample S1v_10metaG_FD_148654 | JGI IMG/M metagenome (GOLD analysis project Ga0196958, IMG submission 148654) | Soil microbial communities from Anza Borrego desert, Southern California, United States - S1+v_10 | ecosystem: Environmental > Terrestrial > Soil > Desert | place: USA: California... | reverse complement strand
CCGCCTTGCCCGACGCGCCCGCCTTGCCCGACGCGCCCGCCTTGCCCGACGCGCCGGACCTGCCGCCGCCCGGCTTCCCGGACGAGCCCGCCTTGCCCGGCGCACCCGACTTCCCCGACGCGCCCGACTTGCCGGCCGCGCCCGACTTGCCCGGCGCACCCGACTTGCCGGCCGCGCCGGACTTGCCGGAACCGCCGGCGCCGGCCACCCGACCGGGCGCACCCGCGCCGGACCCGCCCGCGCCGGCCGCGCGGCCCGACCTGCCCGCGCGCCCGGAGCGGTCAGGCCGGGACCCCGGCACGGCCTTGCCGCCGCGCCGGGAGCCCCGCTCCCGGTCCGCCATCAGCCCTCCGGCGTGTACCGCGGGAAGGCCAGCTCGCCCGCGTAGCGCGCCGCGTCACCCAGCGCCTCTTCGATGCGCAGCAGCTGGTTGTACTTCGCCGTGCGCTCGCCGCGCGCGGGCGCGCCGGTCTTGATCTGGCCCGCGCCGGTCGCCACCGCCAGGTCGGCGATGGTGGTGTCCTCGGTCTCGCCGGACCGGTGCGACATCATCGACTTGTAGCCGTAGGAGGTGGCCAGCGCGACCGCGTCCAGCGTCTCCGACAGCGTGCCGATCTGGTTGACCTTCACCAGCAGCGCGTTGGCCGCGCGGCGGGAGATGCCCTCCTCCAGGCGCTCCGGGTTGGTGACGAACAGGTCGTCGCCGACGATCTGCACCTTCTCGCCCAGCTCGGCGGTCAGCTGCACCCAGCCGTCCCAGTCGTCCTCCGACAGCGGGTCCTCGATGGACACCAGCGGGTAGGAGTTCACCAGCTCGGCGTAGTAGCCGGTCATCTGCTCGGCGCTGCGCTTGGTCTTCTCGAACGTGTAGGCGCCGTCGGAGAAGAACTCGGTGGCCGCCACGTCCAGGGCCAGCGCGATGTCGCGGCCGGGCGCGTAGCCCGCCTTCTCGATGGCCTGGAGGATCAGGTCCAGCGCGTCGCGGTTGCTCGACAGCGCCGGCGCGAAGCCGCCCTCGTCGCCCAGGCCGGTGCCCAGGCCCTTGCCCTTGAGCACGGACTTGAGCGAGTGGTAGACCTCCGCGCCCCAGCGCAGGGCCTCGCGGAAGGAGTCCGCGCCGATCGGCGCGATCATGAACTCCTGGATGTCGACGTCGGTGTCGGCGTGCGCGCCGCCGTTGAGGATGTTGAGCATCGGCACCGGCAGCACGTGCGCGTTGGGGCCGCCGACGTACCGGAACAGCTCCAGGCCGCTGGACGCCGCCGCCGCCTTCGCCACGGCCAGCGACACGCCGAGGATGGCGTTCGCGCCCAGGCGGGACTTGTCCGGCGTGCCGTCCAGGTCGACCAGCTTCTGGTCGACCACCCGCTGCTCGACGGCCTCGATGCCGACCAGCTCGGGACCGATCTCGTCGAGCACGGCGGTGACCGCCCGCTCGACGCCCTTGCCCAGGTACCGCTTCGCGTCGCCGTCGCGGAGTTCGACCGCCTCGTGCTCACCCGTCGACGCGCCCGAGGGCACGGCCGCGCGCTCCAGCGTGCCGTCGTCCAGCGCCACCTCGACCTCAACGGTGGGGTTGCCTCGCGAGTCCAGGATCTCGCGGGCGCCGACCTGCTCGATGACCGCCACGTGCGCTCCCTAGTCAGACCATCGTCGTATCGCCGACGAGCCTAGTTGGTGGCGCACGGCCGGGCTCCCGACCCCGTTCCGCAAGTCCGACCGCAGTCGGGCCGGGCGCGCGTCGAGGCGGGGCGCGCGTCCGGGCGGAGCGCGGGCCGCGGCCGAATGGCCGGCGCCCGCCCGCCGCTCGTGACGTTCGGACCGGTGCGGGTCGGCGGACGCGCGCTCGTCGCGGTCGGGGGGCGCCGGCGCGCGGTCGCCGCGCGGGACCCCGAAGACCTCGGCCGGCAGCGGCAGGTCGGCGACCGCGGGACCGACCGCACGCCCACGGCGCCGTCCGCGCGGACCACCTCCCTGTCCCGCAAGCGGGTGAACGCGGCGTGGGCACACCCCGGGCACACGTGCCCGGGTCGACGATGTCCTGGACGTCACCGGCACGAGGGGGTTCCGGCGTGATCCACGTGGAGCGCGGCGGCGAGGGGCCGCTCCTGGTCCTCCTGCACGGCCTGGGCGCGACGGCCGAGGTGTGGCGGGGCGTCGTGCCGCACTGGCCGGGCTCGTGGCTGGCGGTGGACCTGCCCGGTCACGGCCGCTCGGACCCGCTGGAGCGCTACTCGTTCGGCGCGTTCGCGGCGGCGGTCGCCCCGGTCGTGCCGCCCGGCCCGGTGGCGGTGCTGGGGCACTCGCTGGGCGGCGTGGTGGCGCTGGCGCTGGCCTCCGGCTGGTTCGGGGTGCAGGTCCGGGTGGCGGCGGGCGTCGGCGTCAAGCTGCGGTGGTCCGCCGACGACCTGGCGCGGGTGCGGGCCCTGGCCGACAAGCCCGCGCGGGTCCACCCGACCCGCGAGGAGGCCGCGGAGCGCGCCGCGCGGCTGGCGGGCGTGCCGCTGGAGCACGGCGTCGTCGCGGCGCCCGGCGGGTGGCGCGCGGCGCTGGACCCGGCCGCGTTCGGGATCGGCGCGCCCGACGTGCCGGGCCTGCTGGCGGCGGCCCGCGCGCCGGTCGTCCTGGCCGTGGGCGAGGTCGACCCGATGTGCTCGCGCGAGGACCTGTTCGCCGCCTGCCCGGGTGGAATGGTGCTGGCAGGCGTGGGCCACAACCCCCACGTGGAGCGGCCCGGGTCGATCAAGCCGGTGCTCGACCGGCTGATCACCGGGTGGGGCACGTCCCGTCATCCGGTCGGCTGCTGATGAACCGCCGGTCGCGGAGGTAGCGTTGATCGGACCATGACCGACAGCACCTTCGAGGCGTTCCGCCGAGCCGAGGCGCTGCTCGCCGAGCGCCGCCCCCTGGAGGCGCTCCGCGAGCTGCGGGTCGTGCTCGAGGCGGCGCCGAACGAGCCGAGCGTCCAACTGCTGGCCGGCCGGGCCTACCTGGGCTCGGCGCAGCTCAAGAGAGCCGAGGAAGCGTTCCGCAAGGTGCTGGAGCTGGACCCGAGCGACTACTACGCCCGCTTCGCCCTCGGCCGGACCCTGCAGCGCCAGAGCCGCCTGCCCGAGGCCCTGGCCCAGCTGCGCATGGCGGCGGCGATGAACCCCACCCCCGAGTACCAGGAAGCGCTGGGTGAGGTGAGCGCCCGCCTGGCGGTGGAACGCGACCGCTGAGCCCGGTCGCCGGGTTGGGCGTTCAGCCCTGGCCGGCCCGCGCGTAGGCGTCCGCCCCGCTGTAGACGTCCTGGCCGTACTTCACCGAGTTGTTGTACGCCAGCACGGCCGCCCACCACCCCTGCCCGGTGCCCAGGTCGCCGCCGGACGAGCACAGGTACCGCGCGGCGGCCAGCGCCGCGTCGTCGATGTCCTGCGGGTCGGGCGGGTTGCCGTCGCCGTTCGCGCGGGAGGCGTAGCGCGCCCACGTCGTCGGGATGAACTGCATCGGCCCCACGGCCCGGTCCCAGGTCGGGTCGCCGTCGAGCGCGCCGCCGTCGCTGTCCGCGATGGCCCGCACCCCCGGTTTGCCGTCCAGCGGGATGCCGATGATGGGCTTGGACGGCCGGCCGTCCTCCTCCAGCCGCAGGCCGCCCAGGGTGCCGTGGTGCGACTCGACGCGCCCGATGCCCGCCAGCGTCGCCCACGACACCCGGCACGAGGGCTGCGCGGCCTGCATGGCCAGGTCGGCGGTGGCGTACGCGTGCAGGGCGCGGGCCGGGACGTCGGTCTTCTCCGACAGCGCCTGCGCCCACGCCGCCAGCGGCTCGGCGGCCGGGTCCTGGCCGGGGGACGCCTGCGGCGGCACCCGGCCCGCCGAGCCGGGAGCGGCCGAACCGGGCTCGACCGCCTGGAACGGCACGGGGAACGGCGGGTCGCCGCCGTCACGGCGGTTGACGACGCTCAACGCCCAGGCGCCGCCCGCCACGACGGCGAGCAGGAGGGCGACGAGCGCCAGCCGGCCGACGAGGTTGCCGACGCGACCGGGCGCCGGCGGGCGGGGTCTCGTGGTGGGGGGCGGCGGGACGACCACGCACCCAGGCTACGTGCTCACCGCGGTTTCCCGGCCGGAACGCGGGGAACCACCCGGCCCGCCGGCCGCTCGACCGCAGGTCCGGCGCTGTCGGGGGCGCTGTCGGGGGCGCTGTCGGGCGCACCCGCGATCACCTGTCCGGCTTGCCGTCCGCACCGCCGGACGGGGCGTCCCGCCGGCGCCACGACGAGGCCGCCGACCGGTCGAGCCGGCGGAACCGCCGCGGTGCCGCCGACCGGCTCGACCCGCCGGCGCCGCCACCGGTCGGGCCGGGCCGGCGGCACGGCGCTCCCGACCGGGTCAGCCCAGCGGCGGCAGCTGCGGCGGCACGGCCGCCGGGCGCTGCGCCAGCGCCTCCAGCGCCAGCTTCACCGCCGTGTCCAGCTGCGGGTCGCGGCCGGCCACCCGGTCCTGCGGCGTCATCACCACCTCGACGTCCGGGTCCACGCCGTGGTTCTCCACGCCCCACCCGTGCCCGGCGAACCACATCGCGTACCGGGGCTGGGTGACCACCGTGCCGTCGACCAGGTCGAACTGCATGTCGATCCCGATGACGCCGCCCCACGTCCGCACGCCGACCACCGGCCCGATGCCCATCTCCTTGATCGCCACGTTGACGATGTCGCCGTCCGACCCGGCGAACTCGTCCGCGATCGCCACCACCGGGCCGCGCGGCGCGTCCGCCGGGTAGCTGTCGGGCGTGGTGTAGCCGCGCGCCACCGACCACCCGATGATCCGGCGCGCCAGCTTCTCCACCACCAGCTGCGAGGTGTGCCCGCCGCCGTTCTCCCGCACGTCCAGCACCACGGCCTCGCGCGCCAGCTCCACCCGCAGGTCGCGGTGCAGCTGCGCCCAGCCCGCGCCCATCATGTCCGGCACGTGCAGGTAGCCCACCCGGCCGTCGGACAGCTCGTGCGTCCGCGCCCGCCGGTCCGCCACCCACGCGTGGTAGCGCAGCGGCTCGTCGTCCTCCAGCGGCACCACCACGACCCGGCGGGGCTCGCCGCCGCCGCCCGGCCGCACGGTCAGCTCCACCGGCTTCCCGGCCGTGCCGACCAGCAGCGGCGCGGGGCCGGTCAGCGGGTCGACCTGGCGGCCGTCGACGGCGACGATCGCGTCGCCGGCGCGCACCGCCACGCCCGGCGCGGCCAGCGGGGACCGGGCCGCCGGGTCGGAGGTCTCGCCGGGGATCACCCGCGTCACCCGCCACGCGCCCGAGGGGTCCCGCTCCAGGTCCGCGCCCAGCAGCCCCACCGGGCGCCCGCGCCAACCGCTGGAGGGGATCACGTAGGCGTGCGAGGTCCCCAGCTCGCCCTGCACCTCCCACAGCAGGTCCACCAGGTCCGAGTAGCTGCCCAGCCGGTCCACCAGCGGCCGGTACCGGTCCAGCACGCCCGCCCAGTCGACGCCGCCCATGTCGGTGCGCCAGAACAGGTCCCGCATCAGCCGCCCGGCCTCGGCGTAGGACTGCCGCCACTCGGCGGCCCGGTCCACCACGACCCGCAGGCGGGACAGGTCCACCTCGACGGAGTCCTGGTCGTCGGCGTCGACCTTCCGGTCCGCCGGCACGACCCTCAGGTCGCTGCCGTCGAGCACCACGACGCGCTGCCCGTCACCGGTCACCGCGAACCCGTCCAGGCCGTCCACCAGCACGTCCGTCCGCGACTTCGCCAGGTCGAAGCGCTCCAGCACCGGCCGGGGCGCCCGCGCGGACGGCGTCGGCAGGGTGTCGCCCAGGACGCCGCTGACCGCGCTGCGCAGCCACAGCAGCCCGCCCTTCGCGGCGGTCAGCGACGAGTAGCCCGCCGCCGCGACCGGCACCGGCACCACCCGGTCGGCCAGGCCGTCCAGGTCGACCACGGTGATCGGGTTCTCGTCGTCCTTCTCCTTGTCCTTGTCCTTGTCGTCGTCGCCGACCGGGCGGCCCAGCCGCAGCGGGTCGAACGGCGAGGGCGTCGTCGCCGCCAGGGGCAGCAGGAACGGCCGGCAGCCGGTGGGGAAGGACAGGTCGAACACGTGCGCGTCGTACACCGGGTCGAACGTGCGGACCGACAGGAACGCCAGGAAGCGGCCGTCCTCGGTGAACGTCGGCGCGAAGTCCGCGAACCGCAGCGGCGTCACGTCCACCAGGGACAGGTCGGTCGTGTTCGTCATCCGGATGTGCCGCAGCGGGCTCGGCCCGGGGTGCGACCAGGCCAGCCAGTTCGAGTCCGGGGAGAACGCCAGGTCGGACACGTGCGGGTTCGCCTCCCGCAGCACCTCCCGGACCTCGCCGGACTCCACGTCGACCAGCAGCAGCCGCCCGTCGTGCGTGGCGACGGCCAGCCGCCGCCCGTCGGGCGCGACCGCCAGCTCCAGCACCCGGCCCAGCCTGCCGACGGCGACCCGGCGCGGCGCGTTGCCCGGCTCGACCCCGCCCGCCGGGGCGAACTCCAGGCCCTCCTCGCCGTCCGCGTCGGTCACCCACACGACCCCGTCGCCCACCACGCGCGGCAGCCGGGCGCGGACGCCGGGCTGCTCGGCCAGGGCGCGCACCGGGCCGTCCCGGTGGGTCACCCAGTGCACCGTGCCGCGCACCTCGACCACGCTGGCGCGGCCGGTCCGGTCCGGGTGCACGTCGTCGGGGCGCGGGGCCACCGGGCGCGGGCGGGTCGCGGAGCGGGGGCCGCCGAGCGCGATCTCCAGCCGGCGCGGCTCGGCGTCCAGGCCGTCGAGCAGCCACACCTCGCCCGCGAGCTGGTAGACGACGCGCCGGCCGTCCGTGGTGGCGCAGCGGGCGTAGAAGTCCTGCTCGGTGTGCCGGCGCAGGTCGGAGCCGTCCGGCCGCACCGAGTACACGCTGCCGACGCCGTCGTGGTCGGACAGGAACGCGATGCGCCCGCCCACCCACATCGGCGCGTGCAGGGACGAGGTCAGCTCGGGCAGGATGCGGGAGAACTCGCCGTCGCCCGCCGGGTCGACCCACAGCTGCCCCGCCGAGCCGCCCCGGTAGCGCTTCCAGTAGGCCGGGTCCTTGCCGTACATGGAGGTCACGACGACCTCGCCGGACGGCCCGTGCTCGACGTCGCCGACCCAGCCGTAGGGCAGGCGGCGCGACGGACCGCCGTCGACCGGCAGCGCGTGCGCCCACCGGCGCATCCGGGTCGCCTCGCCGGCGGAGGTGACGGCGACGACCTCGCCCTGCGGCGTCCACCCCCGCACGGTGGTGTTCGCGCAGCCCCAGTGGGTGAGCCGGGTGGCCTCGCCGCCGGCGACCGGCGCGAGGTGCACCTCGGGCGCGCCGTCGCGCCGGCTGGCCCACGCCAGCCGCGTGCCGGACGGGTCGAACCTGGGCGAGAACACCGGCACCTGGTCCGCGGTGACCCGCCAGGCCCGGCCACCGGCGAGGGGAGCGAGCCACACGTCGTCCTCTGCCACGAAGGTGACCAGGTCGCCGTGCAGGTGGGGGAAACGAAGGTAGGCGTGGTCCGTCACGTGATCGACGTTAGCGCGACCCCACCGCGCCCGGGATCAAGCTCGCCCAACCCGTCGGAGGAAACTGCCGGCCGACGCGACGGGGAAAGCCAACACCGGCCCACCTGGGTTCTTCGAGTCCCGAACGGCCACCCGGTCCGCCGAACGCGCCACCTCGACGCAGTTCGACGTCGTGTTGCTCCGGCTCGACTTCCGCCATGTCGTCACTTCTGCCGCCCTTCACGCACCTGGTGGGCTTCACGCTCACGGAGTCCTGATGCCGTCCGGCCGCACGCCTTGCCCGCTCCATCCGGCAGCTTCACCGACGCCAGGGAAGTCAACCCCGCTTGAGGCGGGCGAGGAAGCTCGCGGCGGATGCAGCGGGGAACGCCAGCACCACCCCTGACCGGTTCTTCGAGTCGCGAACGGCCACCCGGCCCTCGACCGCCAAGTGCGCCACCTCGACGCAGTTCGACTCGGTCGTGCTCCAACTCGACTTCCGCCAGGTCGTCACTTCGGGCGCCCTTCCATCTCCTCGGCGCACCGCAGGATCAGCTCCATCGAGTCCTCGGCACTGACCGCGGCGGCCAACAGGCTCGGCTTGGGATCAGTGTAAGCCTGCACATCCTCCCGCCTGTCCAGGAACAGATAGGTCCTCAGGTTCTCCAGGTGGACCACGGGCGTCGTCCGGGGCGACTCCAGCACCACGAAGGACCCATAGAGCCCGAGGTGGTCGCACGAGGTCGTGCTCGCGATCGGGAACCTGCCCGAGTTCGAGATCGTCGGCACGCCGCAGGCGCTGCGCCGACTGGCGGACAGCGTGACCGAGGCGGTGCAGGCGTTCGACGCGGCTCGGGCTCAGGCGGGCCAGTAGGCGCGCCAGTCCTGCGCCGTCAGGGAGGTCACGCCGGCGGCGCGGGCCGCCTGCTCCGCCGCCCGCACCCGCGCGGCGAACGCCCGCGCCACCGCGCGCAGCTCCGCCTCCGGGTCCTCGCCGGCCAGCTTCGCCAGCGCCGCCACCGCGAACAGCGCGGTCCCGGCGTCGTCGCCCTCGGGCAGCAGGTCCACCGGCAGGCCGGCGCGCGCGGTCCGCTGGGCCAGCTTGCCCGCCAGCGCCACGGCCGGCTGCCCGGTCGCGACACCGTCCACGCTGGACTCCCGCTGCTTCTCGGCCTGCTTCAGCTCCTCCCACCGGTGCTGCTGGGAGGTCGCGTCGCGCACCGCCGGGTCGCCCCCCTCGAACACGTGCGGGTGCCGGCCGACGAGCTTGCGGACCAGGTCGCCCGCCACCTCGTCCACGCCGAACGGCTCGGCGTCCTCGGCGGCGACCCGCGCGTGGAACAGCACCTGCAGCAGCACGTCGCCCAGTTCCTCGCGCAGCGCGGCCCGGTCGCCGTCCTCGATGGCCTCCAGCAGCTCGTAGGTCTCCTCGACCAGGTACTGCCGCAGCGACCGGTGGTCCTGCTCGGCGTCCCACGGGCAGCCGCCGGGCGAGCGCAGGCGGTCCATCACCGAGACCGCGTCGAGCAGCAGCGTGCCCGTCGGGTTGCGCAGCACGGCCGCGCCGCCGGCGACCAGCTCGCGGGCGTGCGGGTCCTCCGGGTCGGCCGTCAGGTAGACGACCGGCCCGGCGGTCCCGGCCACCGGGGTCGTGCCCAGGGCCACCCAGTAGTTCTGGTCCAGCTCGGCCGAGGCGAACACCGCCGCCGCGGCCCGCAGGGCGGGCAGCGCGGCGGCGGGCAGCACCTGGTCGTGCGGGGAGTTGAGCACCACGACGGTGTCGGTCACGGCGCTCCCGTCACTGCCGGGTCTGCCGGGCGGTCGCCTGGAAGCCGGTCAGCTCGTCGTCGCTGGGCGCGAGGGCGATCGCGGTCCGGTCCCACACGCCGTAGCGCGGGTTCACCCGGATCTCCGGGTCGCCCGCCAGCCGCTGCACCAGCCGCAGCCCGATCTGCTCCAGCAACTGCGGCGTGAGCTGCTCGGTGGACGACGCCTCGCCGCTGCGGCGGGCGTCGTCGTCGCGCTCGGTCACGTACGCCACGAGCCACTGCGCGCTGCCCGGGTCCGGCGCGAAGGCGACCACGGTGCCCGGCTGCACGCCGAACAGCGGCGAGCCCGCCGCCTGCGGCGACTCCGCGGAGCTGACCTTCTGCCCCATCTTGGCCAGCTGCTGCCCCTCCGGGCCCTGCGGCCCGGAGCGCACGAAGCCGGCCATCTTCGACGGGTCCTTGGCGACCTGCTCGGCCTTCTCGACGGCGTCCTTGTTGTCCTTGGTGAAGAAGTAGTCGAAGGTGACTTCCATCCGGTCCACGTACTTGCGCGCCAGCTCGACCAGCAGCAGCTGGTCCCTGGCCCGCTCGCGGAACGTGGCCGCGTCGTAGACCGTGTTCTGCGAGGCCGCCTCGGCGCCGCCCGCGTTCTCCACGGACTCGGTCACCGCCTCCTCGGACACGGTGACGCCCTCGCGCTGCGCGGCCCGCTCGATCAGCTCGTGCTGCACGCCCAGGGTCACCAGCTGGCGGGACACCTGGTCGAGCTTGCGCTGCTCCTGGAGCTTCTGGGCCTCGGGCTCCTTCTTGAGCACCGCGTCCAGCCGCTGCTGGACGCGCTCCAGCGGGATCGCGGTGTCGCCGATGATGGCGGCCGAGCCCACCTGGCTGGGGCCGGCGCCACCGCAGCCCGCCACCAGCAGTGCGACCGCCGCGCCGACCAGGGTGAAGCGCCTCTGCACAGTCCTCACGGCCGTTACCCTCTCACGAACCCGTGACCGGGCTCACGGGAGTACCCGCCAATGATCCCAGGAAGTGCGCGCACCAATCCAGCAGCTCCTGGTCGCGCAGCAGCGGTGCGCCCATCCGGCCGCCGGCCGCTCCCTCCGTCGGCCTAGGCACCGACACCGTGCGGGTGGCCGGCTTGTGGACGGCCTTCGGGTGCAGCCGGCGCAGCCGCACCAGCTGGGAGTCCTTCAGCTCCAGCGGGGAGAACCGGATGGTCGCGCCCTGCACCACCACCTCGGTCACGCCGTGCGCCCGGCAGGTCTGCCGGAACCGGGCCACCGCGAGCAGCCGCTCGACCGGCAGCGGCGGCGCGCCGTAGCGGTCCCTCAGCTCGTCCCGCACCGCCTGCAGCGCCGCCTCGTCGCCCGCCGCCGCGATCTTCCGGTAAGCCTCCAGCCGCAGCCGCTCGCCGGGCACGTAGTCGTGCGGGATGTGCGCGTCCACCGGCAGGTCGACGCGGACCTCGGCCAGCTCCTCGTCGCCCTCGACCTCCGCGCCCGCGTGCCGCCGGAACGCCTCCACGGCCTCGCCGACCAGCCGGACGTAGAGGTCGAAGCCGACGCCCGCGATGTGGCCGGACTGCTCGGCGCCCAGGATGTTGCCCGCGCCCCGGATCTCCAGGTCCTTCATCGCGACCGCCATGCCCGCGCCCAGCTCGGTGTTCTGCGCGATGGTGGCGAGCCGGTCGTGCGCGGTCTCGGTCAGCGGGGCCTCCGGCGGGTACAGGAAGTAGGCGTAGCCGCGGTCCCGGCCGCGCCCGACCCGGCCGCGCAGCTGGTGCAGCTGCGCCAGGCCGAGCAGGTCGCCGCGCTCCACGATGAGCGTGTTCGCGTTGGAGATGTCCAGGCCGGTCTCCACGATCGTCGTGCACACCAGCACGTCGAACTCGCGCTCCCAGAAGCCCTGGATGACCTTCTCCAGCTTGTCCTCGTTCATCTGGCCGTGCGCGGTGACCACGCGGGCCTCGGGCACCAGCTCGCGGATGCGGCGGGCGGCCTTCTCGATCGTGGAGACCCGGTTGTGGACGTAGAACACCTGGCCGTCGCGCAGCAGCTCGCGGCGGACGGCCGCGGCGACCTGCTTGTCGTCGTACGCGCCGACGTAGGTCAGGATCGGGTGCCGCTCCTCGGGCGGGGTGAGGATGGTGGACATCTCCCGGATGCCCGCCAGGGACATCTCCAGCGTGCGCGGGATGGGCGTGGCCGACATCGTCAGCACGTCCACGTGCGTGCGCAGCGCCTTGATGTGCTCCTTGTGCTCGACGCCGAACCGCTGCTCCTCGTCGACGATCACCAGCCCCAGGTCCTTGTAGCGCAGGCCCTTCTGCAGCAGCCGGTGCGTGCCGATGACGACGTCCACGTCGCCGTCCGCGAGCCCGGCGACGACCTGCTCGGCCTCCTGCGGGTCGGTGAAGCGGGACAGGCCCCTGACCCTGACCGGGAACGCGCGCATCCGCTCGGTGAACGTGTTGAGGTGCTGCTGCGCCAGCAGCGTGGTCGGCACCAGCACCACGACCTGCTTGCCGTCCTGCACCGCCTTGAACGCCGCGCGCACCGCGATCTCGGTCTTGCCGTAGCCCACGTCGCCGCAGATCACCCGGTCCATCGGGACCGTGCGCTCCATGTCGGCCTTCACCTCGTCGATCGCCGCCATCTGGTCGACGGTCTCGGTGAACGGGAAGGCGTCCTCCAGCTCCCGCTGCCACGGGGTGTCCGGGGCGAACGCGTGGCCGGGCGCGGCCTGGCGGGCGGCGTAGAGCTGCACCAGCTCGGCCGCGATCTGCTTGACCGCCTTGCGCGCCTTGGCCTTGGTGGACTTCCAGTCGCTGCCGCCCAGCTTGTTCAGGGTGGGCAGCTCGCCGCCGACGTAGCGGGACACCTCGTCGAGCTGGTCGGTGGGCACGAACAGCCGGTCGCCGGGCTGGCCGCGCTTGGACGAGGCGTACTCCAGCACCAGGTACTCGCGGGTGGTGGTCGAGCCGGTGGTGTCCCTGGTGGTGCGCTGCACCATCTCGACGTACTTGCCGATGCCGTGCTGCTCGTGGACCACGAAGTCGCCCGCCTTGAGCGCGAGCGGGTCCACCGCGTTGCGCCGGCGCGAGGGCATCCGCCGCATGTCCTTGGTGGACGTGCCGCCGCGCCCGCCGGTCAGGTCGGTCTCGGTCAGCACCACCAGGGCCGGCTCCGGCAGCGCGAAGCCGTCCTCCAGCGCGCCGCGGACCACCGTGACCGAACCGGCCGGCGGCGGCTCCTCCAGCGCCGGCCGCAGCACGGCGGGCACCTCGGCGTCGACCAGCTGCTCCACCGCGCGCTGCGCCGTGCCCGCGCCGGGCACCACCAGGACGGCCGTGCCGCCGGACGCGGTGTGCGCGCGCAGGTCGGCGAACGCCCGGTCGACGTCGCCCTGGTAAGCCTCGACGTGCTTGAACTCCAGCCGCACCACGTCGGTGCTCTCGGTGGTCAACTGGCTCAGCGTCCACCAGGGCCTGCCCGCGGCCCGCGCGGCGTCGGCCACCTCGGCCAGGCTGCGGTAGGCCGACGCGCCCAGGTCGATCGGGGCCCGGCCGCCGCCGGCCGCCGCCATCCACGAGGCTTCCAGGAACTCCTGGCCGGTGCGGACGAGGTCGTGGGCGCGGGCGCGGATCTTCTCCGGGTCGTTGAGCAGCACGTGCGTGCCGTCGGGCACCACGTCGGTGAGCAGCTGCAGCTCGCCCTCGCACAGCGCCGGGATCAGCGCCTCCATGCCCTCGGCGGGGATGCCGTTGGCGAGCTTCTCCAGCATCTCGACCAGCTGCGCGTCCGACTCGTGGGCGCGGGCCAGCTCGACGGCCCGCTCCCGGACCCGCTCGGTGAGCAGCAGCTCCCGGCACGGCGGCGCGGTGAACCGCCGCACCTCCTGCGGCAGCGAGCGCTGGTCGGCCACCGAGAACGGCCGGATCTCGCTGACCTCGTCGCCCCAGAACTCGACCCGCAGCGGGTGCTCGGCGGTCGGCGGGAAGACGTCGAGGATGCCGCCGCGGACGGCGAACTCGCCGCGCTTCTCCACCATGTCGACGCGGCTGTAGGCCAGCTCGGCCAGGTCGGTGAGCAGCCGCTCGAAGTCGTGCTCGCCGCCGACCTCCAGGTCGACCGGCGCGAGGTCGCCCAGGCCGGGCGCCATCGGCTGGATGACGCTGCGGATGGTGGCGACCACGACCCGCAGCGGGCGGTCGCCGGGGTGGCGCAGCCGGCGGAGCACCTCCAGCCGCGCGCCCACGGTGTCGGCCCGCGGCGACAGGCGCTCGTGCGGCAGCGTCTCCCAGCTCGGGAAGATCGCGACCGCGTCGTGGCCGATCAGGTCGCACAGCACGCGGGTCAGCTCGTCGGCCTCCCGCCCGGTGGCGGTGACGGCGAGGACCGGCGCCCGGCGCGCCAGGGCGGCGACCACCATCGGCCGGGCGGCGGGCGCGCCCTCCAGCTCCAGCGACGGCGCGCCGAGGGAGTCGACCACGGCGCCGAGGGCCTTGTCGGACAGGACAGCGGTCAGCAGGCCGGAAAGAGGGCCGGGCTGGGGCATTGGCGTGGCTCCCGGGGGGAAACGAGGACAGACCCCTGCCCGGGACCTGTGCCCTCCGGTAGGGGTGCTCGCCACCAGCCTACGTGCCGGCCGCACCGCCGCGCGCGCCGATTCCGGTCGCTTGACCGGGTGGGGCGCCGCCCCGGCGATCCGCGCGGCGCCGCCCGCCGGGGGTGCGCCCCGGTAGGCGGCGCGGCGACCCGCACGCCGTCGAAGCGGGTCGGCGCGGCGCCGGCGGGCACGTCCGGGCGGGTGTGCGCGCCGTAGCGCGAGCACACACCCGCGTTGGCATCCTGGGCGTCATGCGCCGGGTCGTCGCATTCGCTGCCGTGCTGCTGCTGGTCGGGTGTTCGGACGCGTCCGGGGGCAGCGCCCCCGGCACGCCGGCGCCCGGCGGGATCGAGGTGGAGGTCGTCGCGAGCGGGTTCACCCACCCGTGGGAGATCGGCTTCCTGCCCGACGGCCGGATGCTGGTCACCGAGCGGCCGGGCCGGCTCGCCCTGGTCGACCGGGGCACGCGCACGCAGGTCGAGGCCGACCTCGGCGACGTGGTGGCGCGCGGCGAGGGCGGCCTGATGGGGCTGGTGGTGCACCCGGACTTCGCGACGACGAACCGCTTCACCACGTGCGCCGCCACCGCGAGCGACATCCGGCTGGTGACCTGGGAGCTGACCGGCAACCGCGCCACGCGGGTGGTGGACCCGCTGCGGGGCGGGCTGCCGGTCAACCCCAGCGGGCGGCACTCGGGCTGCCGGCTCGCCCTGGACCACGACGGCAGGCTGCTGGTCGGCACCGGCGACACCGCCCGCGCGCCGGTCGCCCAGGACCTCGGCAGCCTCGGCGGCAAGGTGCTCGGCCTGGACCTGGCGACCGGCGAGGGCGGGCCGATCACCCGCGGCCACCGCAACGTGCAGGGCATCGCCGTCCGCGAGGACGGGCTGGTGCTCACCGCCGAGCACGGGCCGGACGTGGACGACGAGCTGAACGTCCTGCAACCCGGTGCGAACTACGGCTGGGACCCGTCGCGGGGCGGCTCGGTCGAGGGCTACGACGAGGGCGTCCCGATGACCGACCTGGAGCGCTTCCCCGACGCCGTGCCCGCCGCGTGGTCGTCCGGCAGCCCGACGGAGGCGATCTGCGACGCCGTCTTCCTCGCCGGCGAGCGGTGGGGCGACCTGGCCGGCGCCCTGGCCGTCACCGCGCTCAAGGGCTCCAAGCTGCTGCTGTTCACCGTCACCGCGGAGGGCGGGGTGCACTCGGTCTCGATCCCCGAGCAGCTCGACGGCGCCCACGGCCGGCTGCGCGGCGCGGCCCTGGGCCCGGACCAGGCCCTCTACCTGACCACGTCCAACGGGTCGGACGACAAGGTCCTGAGGGTGACGCGGGGCTGACCGCCGCCTTCAGCGCCGGGTGCGCAGGCGGGGCTTGTGGTCCATGTGCGACAGGCCCTTCCAGGCCAGGTTGACCAGGTGCGCGGCCACCTCGTCCTTCTTCGGCTTGCGCACCTCCAGCCACCACTGGCCGGTCAGCGCGACCATCCCGACCAGGGCCTGGCTGTAGAGGGCCGCGAGCTTGCGGTCGTAGCCCTGCCGGGAGAAGTGCAGCCCGAGGATCGACTCGACCTGCGAGGCTATGTCGTTGAGCAGCGAGGAGAACGTCCCGGTCGAGGAGGCCACCGGCGAGTCGCGCACCAGGATGCGGAAGCCGTCGGTCGAGCCCTCGATGTAGTCCAGCAGCGCGCACGCGGCCTGTTCGAGCAGCTCCCGGGGGTGGCCCCCGGACAGGGCGTTGACGATGTGGTCCATCAGGTACTGCATCTCGCGGTCCACCACGACCGCGTAGATGCCTTCCTTGCCGCCGAAGTGCTCGTACACCACGGGCTTGGAGACGCCCGCCCGGTGGGCGATCTCCTCGATCGAGGTGACCTCGAAGCCCTTCTCGGCGAACAACGCCCGAGCGACGTCGAGCAACTGCTCGCGCCGCTCCTTCCCGGTCATCCGCACGCGCGGGACCGGGGTGTCGCCTTCGCGCCGTCTGCCCGCCACCCCGGTCACCCTAAACACCCGCCCCCCGCCGCGTGGGCGAGGGGCGGGTGGAGTCGTCACTTCTTGACGCTGATCCGGGCCAGCCGCTGCTGGTTGGGCCAGCGCACGTCGCGCGCCCAGCCGAACTTCTCGAACAGCCAGATGAGCCGGGCGGAGGTGTCGATCTGGCCGCGCTTGACGCCGTGCCGCGCGCAGGTCGGGTCGGCGTGGTGCAGGTTGTGCCACGACTCGCCGAAGGACAGGATCGCCAGCGCCCACACGTTGGCGGAGCGGTCGCGGGCGGCGAACGGGCGGTCGCCGACCATGTGGCAGATCGAGTTGACCGACCACGTCACGTGGTGCAGGAACGCGACGCGCACCAGGCCCGCCCAGAAGAACGCCGACAGCGCGCCGGCCCACGACATGGTGATCAGGCCGCCCAGCACGCCGGGGGCGAGCAGGCTGATCGTGGTCCACAGCCAGAACAACTTGTCGATCTTCACCAGGTCCTGGTCGGCCAGCAGGTCCGGCGCGAAGCGCTGCGCGTTGGTCTTGTCCCGCTCGAACAGCCAGCCCATGTGGGCGTGCCAGAAGCCCTTGGCCAGCGCGACCGGGCCGGAGCCGAACAGCCACGGCGAGTGCGGGTCGCCCTCGCGGTCGGAGAAGGCGTGGTGGCGGCGGTGGTCGGCCACCCAGACGATGACCGGGCCCTGCAGCGCCATGCTGCCCGCGATGGCCAGGGCGATCTTGAGCGGCCGGTTGGCCTTGAACGAGCCGTGCGTGAAGAACCGGTGGTAGCCGATGGTGACGCCCAGACCGGCCAGGTAGTAGAAGGCGACGAACAGCGCCACGTCCACCCAGCCAAGCCCCCAGCCCCAGGCGAACGGCACCGCCGCGAGCAGAGCCAGGAACGGCACGATGACGAACACGTAGACGCTCAACTGCTCCACGTGGCCGCGACGGCCGTCGATCATCGGCTTGGGCCCCTTGTCGGGGCTCGGCGGCGTGGACCTGCTCTCAAGGGTGCTGGTCATGCGGGTACCTCTTGCTCGTCGGGGGTGTTACCTACGGAACCGTAACTTACGGAAGCGTAAGTTAGGCCAGGCTGGTCCCGCCACACCGGTGGCGAAACTCTCGGCGTGTTCTCAGGTTCTCGGGCGTGTCGTGCGCGCGCCGCGCGACTCGCGCCGGGGAGGTCCCCGGGCGCCCGCCGCGCGGACCCGCCCCGGGCCTCCGCGCCGCCGCCCGCCGGGCCGTCGACGCCGGTGGCGCCGGTCGGCGGCCGTCGCCGCGGCGGGTCGGGGCGGTCCTTCCCCGGCCGCGGTGCGGGCTTCGCTCGAAGTGGTGAATTCGTGGTCGGGTCGACGGGTTTCCGGGCCGCTGTGCCCCCGGGCACACGCGCGCCGGGACCGCCCGGTGGCGGCCGGGCGGCGCGCACCCGCGCCACGGGGGCCGGCCCGGCCGCGAAGCGGTGGGTGCCGTGCACCACACCGGGTTACCCGCTCCGGCCGCCGGCAACCGGGCCGGCGGGGAGTGCCCCGCACCGGCGGATTCCGCACCCCCGCGGTGACGCGCAGTGGCGGACTGCCGAAGCGCCCGACGCCGCCCGACGGCCCGCCCGGCGCTGGTCGGCGGTCGCCCGGCCGCCCGCCGCCGGCCGGGCCACGCCCGGAACGACCAGTCCGAGGGCCCGGACGAGAGCGGCGTGACCTGCCGGAACACGCAGGGTCATGATCAGGTGACCGACGGATTTCGGCCAGTTGAGTGGTGGTGCTGACCTCCGGGGACCAGTCGTGACAACATGTGTTCGCGCGGCAGAGGGCAACCTCCGCCCGTTCCGCCATGGTGTAAAGGCAGCACCTCGGATTTTGGTTCCGATGGTCCAGGTTCGAATCCTGGTGGCGGAGCGAGAACGGCCGAGCCCGCACCCGGTCCCGGCCACCCTGCGTCCGCGTCTGCATGGGGGGTGTGAGCCGCTGCGCGAGGAAGCGGTCGACGAGCAGGACACCGTGGCGCCGGGGCTCCACGAGATGTCCGACGCCTGGCTGGTCGGCCGCGCGAGCGAACTCGTGGCCGTTGCCCAGAGCAGCCACCTCGCCGACCAGCTCGAAGCCTGCCGCGAGGTGGACGAGCTGCTCGGCGAGGCGCAGGCGCGGGGCGAGCCCCGGATCGTCGGCCAACTCCTGCGCGCGGCGGCCGTGGTGCGGCTGGTCACCCCCCGGCTGGTGAACCGCTCGGACACCATGCTGGACGAGCTGCTGACGCACACCCGGCGGCACGGCCTGGTCGTGCTGGAGGCCGAGGCGCACGCGCTGCGCGGCCGGCGCTACCTGCTCGGCGGGTTCGAGGACAAGGCGCTGACCGAGGTCGCCAGCGGCCTGGCCATGCTGGAGGAGGACCTCACCCCGGACCCGCTGCTGGACAAGCGCACCTGGGACCGGCTGCTGGCCAACGCCCTGCAGACCACCGGGCTGGTGCTCACCCAGCTGGGCGTCTACGAGATGGCCGACGCGGTGCTGGCCAGGGCGCACAACGCGATCCGGGACAGCGCGGGGCCGCACCTGATCTACATCCACCTGTCCAACCGGGCCCGCATGCTGATCGGCTGGGGCCTGCGCCTGGAGCGGGTGGGCAACGTCGAGGAGGCGGCGGTCAAGTTCTCGACCGCCGCCGCCATCTCCGAGGCCGTCGAGGGGCCCTTCCGGGAGTCGCTGCACCCCGGCCGCCGGGACCGGTCGGCCGCCGAGCAGGTGCCGATCATCGGCGCGGCGCACGCGCTGGCCAAGCCCGGCCCGCAGCACATCGCCCCGCTGTGGCGGCTGCGCGAGCTCGCCATGTACGCCCGCGAGCTGATCATCGTGTCCATCGCGCTGTCCCGGTGCCTGGAGCAGGAGGAGCTGCCGCAACAGGCGCTGCAGGTGCTCGCCGACGCCCGCACCCGGCTGGAGCGGGACACCTCCGAGCCGACGCTGATGCTGTGCCTGGTGCGCGAGTACGCGAAGCTGTCCGGCCCGCACGGCGAGCACACCATCTCCGCGCTCCAGACCTACGCCGACGCGCTGGAGGTCGAGCTGTGGCAGATGCAGGAGGCCCGCACCGCCACCCTGGTCACCCGGCGCGACCACGAGCGGCTGGCGCGGGCGCACGGCGCCATCGCCCAGCAGGCGCTGCAGGACCCGCTGACCGGGCTGCCCAACCGGCGCGCGCTCGACGACCGGCTCGGCGCCCTGATCAGCGCGCAGACCCACCCCACGGCGATCGCGCTGGTCGACCTGGACGGGTTCAAGGTCGTCAACGACAAGCACTCGCACGCGGAGGGTGACGACGTCCTGCGCGTGATTGCGGGCACACTCCGGCAGGCCCTGCGCACCGACGACCTGGTGGCCCGGTACGGGGGCGACGAGTTCGTGGTCCTGCTGCCCGGTGCGCCGCTGTCCTCCGCCGAGGCCGCCCTCGCGCGGGCCGTGGATGCGGTGGCGGACTTGCCATCCGACCTGTCCAGGGGCGTCACGCTGTCGGTCGGGGTGATCTCGGTGCGGCCCCGCGAGACGGCCAACCAGGCGCTCGCCCGAGCCGACTCGGCGATGTACTTGGCGAAACGCAGGGGTGGCTGCCAGGTTGCCGCCGTGGAAGGCGAGACCTCCTCGGAGGCTTAGTATCAACACCTGGCGGGAGCCAGGCTTTCCCGCTGGCAGGCACGCACTTTCAGTCAGCTAGGGAGAGCGCTGATGCTCGAGGGTGTCCCCACCCCAATCAGCACGATCGTCCTCGCGGCGGGCGAAGGCACCCGCATGCGCTCAGCCACCCCCAAGGTGCTGCACCGGATCGGCGGTCGCTCCCTCGTGGAGCACGCGGTCCGGGCCGCCGCGGGGACCGAACCGGACCACCTGGCCGTCGTCGTCGGGCACGGCCGCGCCGCGGTGGCGCAGCACCTGGACGGCCTGTCCGCCGCGCTGGACCGCAAGGTCGTCGTCGCGGTGCAGGAGGAGCAGAAGGGCACCGGGCACGCGGTGGGCTGCGGCCTCGCCGAGCTGCCCGCGGACCTGGGCGGCACCGTCGTGGTGACCTACGGCGACACGCCGCTGCTGGACTCGGCGACGTTGACCGAGCTGCTGCACGCCCACGGAGCCGCGGGCAACGCCGTGACCGTGCTGACCGCCCTGCTGGACGACCCGACCGGGTACGGGCGGATCGTGCGCTCGGCGTCCGGGCAGGTCGAGGCGATCGTCGAGCAGAAGGACGCCACGGCCGACCAGCGGGCCATCCGGGAGATCAACTCGGGCGTGTACGCGTTCGACGCGGCGGTGCTGCGCGACGCGCTGGCGCGGATCTCGACCGACAACGCGCAGGGCGAGCTGTACCTGACCGACGTGCTGGCCGTCGCGCGGTCGGACGGCCGGGGCGTGGGCGCGGTCGTGACGGCCGACCCGTGGCTGGTGGAGGGCGTCAACGACCGGGTGCAGCTGGCCCGGCTCGGCGCGGAGCTGAACCGCCGGACCGTCGAGCGGTGGATGCGCGAGGGCGTGACCGTGGTCGACCCGGCGACCACCTGGCTGGACGTGGACGTGCGGCTGGCGCGGGACGTGCTGGTCGAGCCGGGCGTGCAGCTGCGCGGGGGCACGGTCGTCGGCGAGGGCGCGGTCGTCGGGCCGGACACGACGCTCAGCGCGTGCTCGGTCGGCGCGGGCGCGAGCGTCGTGCGCACCCACGGCACCGGCGCGGAGATCGGGCCGGGCGCGTCCGTCGGCCCGTTCGCCTACCTGCGGCCCGGCGCCCGGCTGGGCGACGGCGGCAAGATCGGCACGTTCGTCGAGGTGAAGAACTCCGACATCGGCGCCGGCAGCAAGGTGCCGCACCTGAGCTACATCGGCGACGCCACCATCGGCGAGAACTCCAACATCGGCGCGGCCAGCGTCACCGTGAACTACGACGGGGTGAACAAGCACCGCACCGTCATCGGTTCGCACGCCAAGACCGGCTCCGACAACATGTTCGTCGCACCCGTGACGGTCGGTGACGGCGCTTACACCGGCGCGGGCACCGTCGTGCGCCGCGACGTCCCGCCGGGCGCGCTGGCCGTGTCCGGCGGTCCGCAGCGCAACCTGGAGGGCTGGGTCGTCCAGCGCAGGCCGGGCACACCGGCCGCCGACGCGGCGCAGCGGGCGCTGGCGGCGCAGAATGCCGAAACGACAGAGGAAGGGCGCCGACCGTGAACCTCACCATGCCCGGAACGCCGAAGAAGAACCTGATGCTGTTCGGTGGGCGCGCCTACCCGGAGCTGACCGAGCAGGTGGCCAAGCACCTGAACGTGTCGGTCACCCCGCAGTCGGCCTACGACTTCGCCAACGGCGAGATCTTCGTCCGGTTCGAGGAGTCGGTGCGCGGCTGCGACGCGTTCGTCATCCAGTCGCACTGCGCGCCCATCAACCAGTGGCTGATGGAGCAGCTGATCATGGTCGACGCGCTGAAGCGGGCCTCCGCCAAGCGCATCACGGTGATCATGCCGTTCTACCCCTACGCCCGGCAGGACAAGAAGCACCGCGGTCGCGAGCCGATCTCGGCCCGCCTGGTGGCCGACCTGTTCAAGACCGCGGGCGCGGACCGGCTGGTGGCCGTCGACCTGCACACGGCGCAGATCCAGGGCTTCTTCGACGGCCCGGTGGACCACCTGTGGGCGATGCCGCTGCTGGCCGACCACATCCGCAACAAGTACGCGGGCCAGGAGCTGACGGTGGTCTCCCCCGACGCCGGCCGCACCAAGCTGGCGGAGAAGTGGGCCGACACCCTGGGCGGCACGCCGATCGCGTTCATCCACAAGACGCGCGACCCGCTGCGGCCGAACGAGGTCGTGGCGAACCGGGTGGTCGGCCAGGTCCGGGACCGGCTGTGCGTGGTGATCGACGACATGGTCGACACCGGCGGCACGATCACCAAGGCCGTGGACCAGCTGCTGGCCGAGGGCGCGTCGGACGTGGTCATCGCGGCCACCCACCCGGTGCTGTCCGGCCCGGCGGTGGACCGGCTGCGCGACTGCGGGGCCCGCGAGGTCGTCTTCACCGACACCCTGCCGATCCCGGCGGACAAGCGGTTCGACGCCATGACCGTGCTGCCGATCGCGCCCCTGCTGGCCCGCGTGATCCAGGAGGTGTTCGAGGACGGCTCGGTCACGAGCCTGTTCGACGGCAACGCCTGACCCCCGCGGGTCGACCGGCGGGACCGCCGCGGCCGGCGCGTCGTCACCCGACGGCGCGCCGGCCGCGCCCGTTCCGGGCGACCGACCGCGCCCGGCACCTCGCGGCCGGGACCTCGCGAGCGGGGCCGCCGGTGATCGGCCGGGCGCCCGTCGCCCACCCCCGATTAGGCCCCCACCCGCGCACCGGCCTACACTGTTCAGGTTGCCTCGGCGAGGGCGAGCATCACGCTCGGCGTGATCGACGCGGCGGTTGTGATGCCGCGCGTGTCCACCCTCCGCGCCGCCCGCCGCCGCAGGCCAGCACCCCGCTCAGTCCCGCCCGACGTATCAAGGCCAGACCGTTAGGAGAGCCCCACCGTGTCCGAGGTCCGTCTCGCCGCAGAGGAGCGCACCGAGTTCGGCAAGGGCGCAGCCCGCCGCACCCGTCGTGCCGGCAAGATCCCCGCGGTGCTCTACGGCCACGGTTCCGACCCGAAGCACCTGGCCCTGCCGGCGCTCGAGTTCGCCCGTGTCGTCCGCGAGCACGGTCACAACGCAGTTCTGACGCTGGACATCGACTCCTCCAGCGAACTCGCGCTGACCAAGACCGTCACCACCCACCCCATCAAGAACTACATCGAGCACGTCGACCTGCTGCTGGTGCAGCGGGGCGAGAAGGTCACCGTCGACGTGCCCGTGCTCATCGTCGGCGAGCCCGCGCCCGGCGTCCTGGTCACCCAGGACCTGACCACCATCCAGGTCGAGGCCGAGGCGCTGCACATCCCCGAGCAGGTCGAGGTGTCGATCTCCGGTGTCGAGGCCGGCACCCAGATCCACGCCTCGGACCTCGCGCTGCCGACGGGCGCCTCCCTGGTGACCGACGCCGACGCCCTGGTCGTGGCCGTCAACGCCGCTCCCACCGCCGCCGAGATGGACGGCGGCGAGGGCGAGGGCGCCGGCGCCGAGGCCGCCGAAGAGAGCTGAGCCCTATCACGTCGGGCTGGTCGAACGGCACGCCTCCCCCGCCTCCGGGCTGGGGTGGCGTGCCTTCGTCGTCCCTGAGCCCGGCGGAGGTCCGCCGGGCGGCGCTGCCCCGCAGGCGCAGCGGCAAGGGCTACGACCCGGCGCAGGTCGACGCGTTCCTGCTCAGGATCGCGGACGCGCTGGCCGGGCGCACCCGGATGCACCCCGACGAGGTGCGCAACGCGGTGTTCCACGAGGTGCCCGGCGGGTACGACCAGCGCGCCGTGGACGACCTCCTCACCCGCCTGGAGTGGCAGCTGCGGGCCGGGTCGGTGCCGCCGACGTCGCTGCGGGCCGGCGCGGACCTGCTGGCGGTGAAGCTGCCGCGGTCCTCGAACGGCTACGATCCCCGCGAGGTCGACGCCTTCCTCGCGCGGGCCGCCACGTCGCTGGACGGGCGCGGGCGGATGACGTCGAGCGAGGTCCGCCACACGCGGTTCAGCACCACGTCGGGTCTGCGGCGCGGTTACCGGACCCGTGCGGTGGACGCCCTGTTGGACGAGCTTGAGCAGGAGTTCCGGTCCCGTGGCCGATGACGTGAGCCTGGTCGTGGGACTGGGCAACCCCGGACCCAGGTACGAGGGCAACCGCCACAACGTCGGGTTCCTGGTCCTGGACGTGCTGGCCGAGCGGGTCGGCGGCCGGTTCAAGGCCCACCGGGGCGGCGCCGAGGTGCTGGAGGGCCGGCTCGGCTCCCGGCGCGTCGTGCTGGCCAAGCCGCGCGGCTACATGAACACCTCGGGCGGGCCGGTGGCCGGCACCGCCAACTTCTACAAGGTCCCGCCGGCGAACATCGTCGTCGTGCACGACGAGCTGGACCTGCCGTTCGCGACGGTGCGGATGAAGCTGGGCGGCGGCGAGAACGGCCACAACGGGCTGCGGTCGATCACCAAGTCGCTGGGCACGAAGGACTACCACCGCGTGCGCTTCGGCGTGGACCGCCCGCCGGGCCGGATGGACCCGGCGGACTACGTGCTGCGGGACTTCTCGCCCGTGGAGCGCAAGGAACTGGCTTTCGAGCTGGACCGGGCGGCGGACGCGGTGGAGGCGTTGCTGGAGCTGGGCCTGGAAGCCGCCCAGAACAAGTTCCACTGAGCACAAGTTCCACTGAGCACGAATTCCGCTGAGCACGCGCTCCGCAGGTCCGCCGGTCACGACGCCGGCAGGTCGAACCGGAAGCCGACCACGACCAGCAGCGCGCCCTACAACCGGAGGCCGTCGACCCGCCGGCGGGCCCGAGCCTCCGGTGAGTCGACGTCCACCTCAGCGCGGCACCAGGGACGACGCGGCCGAGCGGCGCAGCTTGCCCGACGGCGTCTTGGGCAGGCTGCCCGGCCCGAGCACCACGACCGAGTAGGGGCGCAGGCCGACCGCGTCCACGACCCGCGCGCTGACCCTCCTGCCCAGCTCCCGCGCCGCCTCGTCCTCGCCGGCGAGCCTGGACTCCACGACCACCGCGAACCGCTCGCGGCGCGTCCCGGCGTCCAGCCGCACGGCGACCGCGTTGCCCGCGCGGACGCCCTCCACGGAGGCCGCGGCGCGCTCGATGTCGGTCGGGTAGATGTTGCGACCACCCATGATGATCACGTCCTTGCGCCGCCCGCAGACGACGACCTGGCCGCCCACGACGTAGCCCTCGTCGCCGGTGTCGAGCCAGCCCTCGGCGTCCCGGGTGGCGCGCGGGCCGTCGACGGTCAGGTAGCCGGGCGTCACGGCCTCGCCGCGCACCCGCAGGTGGCCGACCTCGCGCTCGCCGCGCACCGCGCCCGAGTCGTCCACCACCTGCACCTCCAGTCCGGGCAGCGGCGGGCCGAGCAGCGGGAACGCCCGCGCGTTCGGGCTGCCCGCCGCCACCGGCACGGCCCGCCGGCCCGCTTCCAGCTCGTCCGGGTCCACGACGTCGACGCTGATCCCGGTGGACACGGGCGCGAACGCCACGCCCAGCGTCGTCTCCGCCATGCCGTACGCGCAGAGCACGCACTCCGCCGGCATCCCGAACCGCGCGCCCGCGTCGGTGAACGCCTTCACCGCGGTCGGGTCGATGGGTTCCGCGCCGTTCAGCGCGATCCGCAGCCGCGACAGGTCCCACGTGCCGTCCGCGACGCCGCCCATGCGGCGGGCGGCGATGGCGTAGGCGAAGTTCGGCGCGGCGGTGATCGTGCCCCGGTAGCGGCTGATCAGGTCCGGCCACAGGGTCGGGCGGGCGAGGAAGTCCACCGGGGTGACCTTGACCAGGTCGATGCCGAACAGCATCGGCACGGTCAGGAAGCCGACCATCCCCATGTCGTGGAACAGCGGCAGCCACGACACCATGCGGTCGGTCTCCGGGTCCAGGCGGGCGGCCACCTCCATCGCCCTGGCGTTGGACCACAGGTTGCCGTGCGTGATCCGGACGGCCTTCGGGTCGGCCGTGGAGCCGCTGGTGAGCTGGAGCAGCGCCGTGGCGGACTCGTCCACCCCGACCGGTTCCGCGAGCGGTTCACCGGTCAGGTCGGTCAGCCCGCGGTAGGCGACGCCGTGCTCGTCCAGCACGGCGGACAGCGCGTCGAACGGGCTGCCCAGCAGCACCAGGCGCGCGTCGATCATGGCCAGGACGCGCAGCGTGTCCGCGGCCCACTCGGCGAGGTCGGTGCGGGCCGTCGGCTGGTGCAGCATGGTGGTGCTGCCGCCGGAGAGCCACACGGCCTGCACGGCGGGCGCGATCTCGGCCGGGTCGCCCGCCAGCACGGCGATCGACGCGCCCGGCCCGACGCCGCCGGAGACCAGCGCGCCGGCCATCCGCACGGCCCGCTGGTGCACCTCGGCCCAGGTCCGGTGGACCGGCGCGGCCGGTTCCCCGGTCGTCATGCCACGGCTCCCGGAGTTCGCCGCGGTCGCCACCATCGTGTCCACGAACCGGCTCATGGTCGACAGGGTAGAGCGCCTCCGGGCGCATTGAGCCGATAGGGCGAAACATCTTCACCACCGTGCGGCGATACTCCCCGGTATACGACCGAAGGAGGTATCGGGGTGGCCGGGTTCCCAACGCGTCAGCACACACCGGCACATCCGGCGCCGCTGTTGAGCGCGCAGGATCTGCGCCAGGTCGCGTTCCACCGCCCGCCGCCCGGCCTGCCCGGCTACGACGAGCAGCAGGTGGACGACTTCCTGGACCGCATCGAGGCCACCCTGCTCGGCCGCGACGACGTCGGCGAGCAGGAGGTGCGCCGGATGCGCTTCCGCCCGGCCAGGCCCGGCTACCACGCGGCCGAGGTCGACGTGTTCATGGACCTGGTGGCGGAGACCCTGCGCTCCACGCCCCAGCGCAGGCAGGCGGTGGCGCCGGCGCAGGGCGCGCACGCCACGTCCACGAAGATGCGCCCCGCGCCCCGGCTCACGCCGCAGGACGTGCGGGGCGTGCGCTTCCACAAGCCCCGCCCCGGCAACCGGGGCTACCACGAGGGCGAGGTCGACGCCTTCCTGGACCGCGTCGAGGCCACCCTGGCGGGCCGCGACCACCTGACCGCCACCGAGGTGCAGGAGGTCGAGTTCCCCTTCGCCCCGCCCGGCCGGGTCGGCTACGACGAGGACGACGTGGACACGTTCCTGGACCTCGTCGTGGTGACCCTGGAGCGCGCCCCCGCTCCCCCGCCGCGCCCGCGCCCCGTCCCGGACGACGCCACCGCCCCGGTCCACCCGATCCGCGACGCGGTACCCGCCGAGGCCGCGCCGGCCCGCGACGACGCCGGCGCCCGCCCGCTGACGGCCCGCGACGTCCGGACCGCCGCCTTCGGCAAACCGCCCCGCGGCCGGCGCGGCTACCAGGAGTCCCAGGTGGACAGGTTCCTCGACCGCGTGGAGAACACGCTGCTGGGCCAGGACGACCTGACCGCGCAGGAGGTCCGCGAGGTCAGGTTCAGCCGCCCCGTCTTCGGCCGCCGCGGCTACGACGAGACCGAGGTGGACACCTTCCTGGCGAGGGTGGAGAAGCAGCTGCGCGACAGCCCGCCGGGCCCGCGCGCGATCCCGCCGATCACGACGTGGCAGCAGCTGCGCGCGCTCCGGATCCCCCAGGCCGGCCCGAACCAGCGCGGCTACCGGACCTCCCAGGTGGACCGCGTGCTGGAGGAGGTCGGCATCGCCCTGGACGGCATGATCGGCGCGTCGTCGGAAGAGGTCGCCAACACCAGGTTCGCCCTCGCGCTGATGAACGGCCAGGGCTACGACCGCGCCTACCTGGACGAGCTGATGCCCCTCCTGGTCACCGCCCTGCGCCGCCGGGGCCGATGACCCAAGCGCCCCCAACGCGCCGATCCCCCCGTACCGCTCCCAATGCGCTCCACGGGGTTTGAGAGCAGCGGGACCACCGCAGAGGGACCACGACGCAAGGCGAACGCTCCGCACGCAGGCCCCCGCTCAAGCCGGGAACGCTGCGCAGAACGACCACACCATCGCCCGTAGACCAATCCGCCGGTGAGATCCCTTCTCCCCTGCAGCCAAGGGGGACCCGCCCCGACAGCCCGACCTCCCCAGCCAACGGATCACCCCGCAGCCCTCAGCTCTCGGCCGTCTCCGCCGCCACCAGCCACTGCCCCTCGACCTCGGCCGCCTCCGCCAGCACGGCGCGCAGCTGGGCGTCCAGCCCCATCAACCGCTCCGGGTCCGTGGCCGCCTCCGCCAGGGCGGCGTGCAGCTCCGCCTCCTTCTTCTGCAGCACCTCCAACCGGCGCTCCAGCCGGGCCAGCTCCTTGCGCGCCGCGCGCTGGTCGGCCGCCGAGGTCTGCACCCGGGCCTTCGGCGCGGCCGGCGCGGCGGCGGCGTCGCGCTGGAGGTCGCGGCGGCGGAGGTACTCCTCGATGCCGCCCGGCAGGTCGGTCAGGCCGCCGTCGCCGAGCAGGGCCACCACGCGGTCGCACACGCGCTCCACCAGGTAGCGGTCGTGGGAGATGACGACCAGGGTGCCCGGCCACGAGTCGAGCAGGTCCTCCAGCTGCTGGAGGGTGTCGATGTCGAGGTCGTTGGTCGGCTCGTCGAGCAGCAGCACGTTCGGCTCGGCCATCAGCAGCCGGCACAGCTGGAGCCGCCGCCGCTCGCCGCCGGACAGGTCGCCGACCGGCGTCCACTGCTTCTGCGACGAGAAGCCGAAGCGCTCGGCGAGCTGGGAGGCCGACAGCTCCTGCTTGCCCAGCACCACCCGCCGCGCGACCTCCTCCACGGCCTCCAGCACGCGCAGCGAGCCGTCCAGGTCGTGCAGCTCCTGGCTCAGGTGCGCCAGTTTCACCGTCTGGCCCTGGACGCGCCTGCCCGCGTCCGGCTCGCGCTCCCCGGCCAGCACCTTGAGCAGCGTCGTCTTGCCCGAGCCGTTGACGCCGACGATGCCGACCCGGTCGCCGGGCCCGATGCGCCAGGTCAGGTCCCGCACCAGGGTGCGGTCGCCGACGGTCAGGGTGACGTCCTCCAGCTCCACCACCGTGCGGCCCAGGCGGCGCTTGGCGAACGCCAGCAGCTCGACGCTGTCGCGCGGCGCGGGCACGTCGGAGATCAGCGCCTCCGCCGCCTCGATGCGGTAGCGCGGCTTGGACGTCCGGGCCGGCGCGCCCCGGCGCAGCCAGGCCAGCTCCTTGCGGGCCAGGTTGCGGCGCTTCTCCTCGATCGCGTCGGCCAGCCGGGCGCGCTCGGCGCGGGCGAAGACCCAGTCCGCGTAGCCGCCCTCGTACTGCTCGACGCGGCCGTTGACGACCTCCCACGTGCGGGAGCAGACCGTGTCCAGGAACCACCGGTCGTGGGTCACCACGACCAGGGCCGTGCGGCGGGCCAGCAGGTGCTCCGCGAGCCAGCGCACGCCCTCGACGTCCAGGTGGTTGGTGGGCTCGTCCAGCACCACCAGGTCCAGTTCGCGCACCAGCGCGGCGGCCAGCGCGACGCGGCGGCGCTCGCCACCGGACATCGTGCCGACCGGCGAGTCCAGCCCGAGCGCCGTGATGCCCAGCCCGTCCAGGATCGAGCGGACCCGCGCGTCGGCGGCCCACTCGTGCTCGGCGTCGAACCCGAGCGGGTCGATCACGGCGTTGCGCACCGTCGAGCCCTCGGGCAGCTCGGTCCGCTGCGTGACCACCGCCATCCGCAGGTCGCGGTTGCGGCTGACCCGCCCCCCGTCCGGCTCGGCGACGCCCGCCAGGACCTCCAGCAGCGTCGTCTTGCCGCCGCCGTTGAGGCCGACGACGCCGATCCGGTCGCCCTCCCCCACGCCGAGGGACACCCCGGCCAGCAGCGGACGCACACCGAACGACTTGGAGACCGACTCCAAGTTGACCAAGTTGGCCATCAACACACCTTCGTCGAGGGTTAAGCGTGGACCTCGGGCGGCGTCGGGCGAGGGGCCTCCTCGGCGCCGACGACCCGCGCCCCGTGCACCGGCCCCTGCGCGACCCGGACCGTCCGGCAGACGCCCGCGCCCGCCAGCTCGGCCGCGACCCGGACCGCCGAGTCGCCGTCCGTGCAGAGGAACGCGCAGGTGGGGCCGGAGCCGGACACCATGCCCGCGAGCGCCCCCGCGTCGACGCCCGCCCGCAGGGTGCGGCGCAGGTTGGGCCGCAGCGACACGGCGGCGGCCTGCAGGTCGTTGCCGAGCAGCAGGGCCAGCTGCCGGGGGTCCCCCGACGCCAGGCCCTCCAGCACGGCCTCCGCCGGGCCCACCCGGGGCGGGTCGCCGTCGGCGCGCAGCCGGTCCAGCTCGTCGAACACCTCGGGCGTGGACAGGCCGCGCCGGTCGAAGGCCAGCACCCAGTGGAACGTGTGCCGGGCGAGCACGGGCACGATCTGGTCGCCCCGGTCGGTGCCCAGGGCCGTGCCACCGTACAGGGCGAACGGCACGTCGGCGCCGATCCGCCCGGCCAGCGCGGCCAGCTCGTCGCGCCCGACCTCCAGCCGCCACAGCGAGGCCAGCCCGACCAGCGTGGCGGCGGCGTCGGCGCTGCCGCCCGCCATGCCGCCCGCGACCGGGATGCTCTTGCGGATCACCACGCGCACCTTGGGGTCGTCGGGGTCGCGCCCGACGTGCTCGGCCAGCGCCCGCACCGCGCGCCAGGCGAGGTTGGACGGCCCGGTGGGCACGGAGTCCGCGCCCTCGCCGTGCACCTCGACGCCCGGGTCGTCGGCGACGGCGACCGTCACCTCGTCGGTGAGGGACAGCGCCTGGAAGATCGTCACCAGGTCGTGGTAGCCGTCCGCGCGCGGGTCGCCGACCGCCAGGTGCAGGTTGACCTTGGCCGGGACGCGGACGGTGACCGGGGGTGGGACTACGGCGAGCACGTCATGAAGCCTACGGGCGTCCGAGGGGTGCTCGCTCCCACCCGTCCCGGACCGGCGGCGGAAGCGGTGCGGGAACCCGGCGGACCGGAGCCGGCCGGGCGACCGCGCCGCGGTGGACCTCCCGACGCGGGACGTGCCCCCACCCCCGGGAGGACCGGGGGCGGGGGGCACGCCGAACGGGCCGCGCGGCCCCTCGCGAACGGTCACACGGCCAGCACGGACCCCGCGAACGTCTCCTTGATGTAGTCCTTCACCTGCTGCGACTGCAGCAGCGCCAGCAGGTCCTTGATCCGCTTGTCGTCCTTCAGCTCGGCCCGGGTCACCAGGCCGTTGGCGTTCGGGTTGCCCTCGGCCTTCTCCAGCGCCAGCGCGTCCTCCGCCGGCTTGAGCTGCGCGTCGATGGCGTAGTTGCCGTTCACCACGGACGCGTCGGTGTCATCCAGCGAGCGCGGCAGCTGCGCCGCCTCCAGCTCGATGAACTCCAGGTTCTTCGGGTTCTCCGCGATGTCCCGGACGGTCGCCGTCTCGCCGGCGCCCGACTTGAGCTTGATCAGGCCGTTGTCCTGGAGCAGGCGCAGGCCGCGCGCCTCGTTGGTGGCGTCGTTGGCGACCGCGACCTTGGCGCCGTCCGGCAGGTCGGCGAGCTTCTTGTGCTTCTTGGAGTACACGCCCAGCGGCTCGACGTGGACCGGGCCGATCCACTCCAGCGTCGCGCCGCTGTCGGCCTTGAACGTCTCCAGGTACGGCACGGTCTGGAAGTAGTTCGCGTCCAGCGAGCCGTCCACCAGAGCGGTGTTGGGCTGCACGTAGTCGGTGAACTCCACGACCTCGATCTTGAGGCCCTTCTCGGCGGCCAGGTTGTCCGCGACGTACTTGAGCACCTGGGCGTGCGGGACGGGGCTGACGCCCACCTTGAGGGGGGCGCCCGGGTCGGACGCGGCCCCTCCGGTCTGGCCGCTTCCGCAGCCGACCGCGATCAGCAGCACGGCGACGAGGGCAGCACGAATGCGCATGGGTCTTCCTTCACTCACGGGTGGAACGAAAGGCGGAGGTCACACGGTGGCGTGGCGACGGCGGTCCACGGCGCGCGCCACGCGGTTCGCGGTGAACTGGATCAGGGTGGCGATGACCGCCAGCACGGCCACCGTCGCCAGCATGTAGCGGTCGTCGAACCGCTGGTAGCCCTGGCGCACCGCGAGGTCGCCGAGGCCGCCGCCGCCGACGACGCCGGCCATCGCCGAGTAGCCGAGCAGGGCGATCGCGGTCACGCCGATGGCGTTGACCAGCGCGGGGAACGACTCGCGGAGCAGCACGCTGCGCACGATCCGCAGGATGGAGGCGCCGGTCGTGACCGCCGCCTCCACCGCCGCCACGTGCACTTCCGACAGGACGTTCTGGACGAGCCTGCCGACGAACGGGATGGCCCCGATCGCGAGCGGCACGACGGCCGCCGAGGGACCGGCGGTGGTGCCGACCAGCAGCCTCGTCACCGAGGTCAGCAGGACCAGCAGCACCAGGAACGGCATGGAGCGGCCGAGGTCGACCACGAAGCCGACCAGTTTGTGCACCACGGGGCTGGGCCGCAGCCCACCGGGGGCGGTGAGCTGCAACCAGACGCCGAGGGGGGTGCCGAGCAGAACGGCTATCAGGGTGGAGACGCCCACCATGTACAACGTCCCGCCGGTGGCGACCAGCGTGTCGTCGAGCACGGTGGACCAGGGTGTTGCAGACCTCACGCAGCTACTCCTTGGGGACCGGCAAGTGTTCGGCGCACCGCGCCGCCCGCTTCCGCGATCCACTCCAACGCCGAATCGGCGCGCTCACCGGTCAGACCGACCCGGAACCGCGCCACGGGGGTTTCGCCGAGCCGCGTCAGGCCGCCGCCCAGCAGGTTCAGCTCGACGCCGAACCGGCTCGTCGCCTCGGGCAGCAGCGCGCCGACGGCGGCGAAGCCGACCAGCACGACGTCCGCGACCCGGTCGAACGAGCCCTCCAGCGCCGGGTTCTGGTCCACGGCGGGCAGCAGCGAGGCGGCCGTACGCGAGGACGCGTCCGAGACCAGGTCGAGCACCTTGCCGTGCTCCACGACGCGACCGCCGTCGAGCACCGCCACGTCGTCGCAGATCCGGCGGACCACGCCCATGTCGTGGGTCACCACGAGCACCGTCACGCCCAGCTCGGAGCGCGCGCGGTCCAGCACGGTGAGCACCGAACCGGTCGTGTCCGGGTCCAGGGCCGAGGTCGGCTCGTCGGCCAGCAGCACCGACGGGCTGGCCGCCAGGGCGCGCGCGACGGCGATCCGCTGGCGCTGGCCGCCGGAGAGCTGGTCGGGGTAGGTGCCCGCCTTGTCGGTCAGGCCCACGAGGTCGAGCAGCTCGGCGACGCGGGTGCGCCGCTGCGGTCCGGGCACGCCCGCCGACTCCAGCGGCAGGGCCACGTTGCCCGCGGCGGTGCGCTGGCGCAGCAGCGAGTCGCCCTGCGGCACGACGCCGATCTGCCGGCGGGCGGCGCGCAGCGCGGGGCCGCCGAGCGAGACCAGGTCGGTGCCGTCGACGCGGATGGCGCCGCTGTCGGGCCGCTCCAGGAGCGCGACGCACCGCGCCAGGGTGGACTTGCCCGCCCCGCTGGGGCCGACGACGCCGAGGACGGTGCCCGCGGCGACGTCCAGGTTCACGCCGTCCAGCGCGCGAACCTGACCGGTACTCCCGGGGAAGGTCTTGGTGAGGTTCTCAACAGTGATCACGTTTCGCTCCACGACTGCACGCGACCGCGCACGCTCGTGGCGTGCGCGTACGGAGGCCGGCTCAAGGGTGTTCGTCCGCGGGCGGACTGCGAGGACTCGGGGGGGCGCCTAAGCTCAGCGGTGGCTGCGACAGCCCGATACCGTGCGGCGGCCGTGGTCGACGACTCGCCGGCGAGTGAGCAGCATCCTGGGCACGTGATCCTCCATCGCTCCTGGCTGAAGCACCTGCCTCCGGGTGGAGGTGGTTGCTGCGGCGTCGTGGAGCCAGGTCTCTCGGCCGCTCGGGATGGCAGCACGAGTACACCGGAGAGCGTGGCTTGAACGCAAGCTCCGATGAGGATCGTTCGTCAAATCACACCGTCGGCCGACTGCTCACGGACCTCTAACCTGCGGAAACCTCTGCGATCCGGAGGAATTCCCCGATCCGCAGTTGCTCACCCCGGGCGCCCGGGTCGACCCCCGCGGCCAGCAGCAGCCGCTCGGCCCGCGCGGCCGAACCGGCCCACCCGGCCAGCGCGCCGCGCAGGGTCTTGCGCCGCTGGGCGAACGCCGCGTCCACCAGTGCGAACAACGCCTCCCGGGGCACGCCGGCCGGCTCCGGGTGGCGGGTGAACGCCACCAGCGCGGAGTCCACGTTCGGCACCGGCCAGAACACCGAGCGGGGCACCGGGCCGGCCCGGCGGGCGTCGGCGTACCAGGCGAGCTTCACGCTCGGCACCCCGTAGACCTTGCTGCCCGGCCCGGCGGCCATCCGGTCGGCCACCTCCGACTGCACCATCACCAGGCCGGTGCGCAGCGACGGCAGCTCGGCCAGCAGGTGCAGCACCACCGGCACCGCGACGTTGTACGGGAGGTTGGCCACCAGGGCGGTCGGCGGCTCGGGGAACCGGTCGGCCGTGACGCGCAGGGCGTCGGCCTCGACCACCACCAGCCGGTCGGCGAGGCCGGGCGCGCGCTCGGCCGCGGTCCGCGGGAGCCGGCCCGCCAGCACCGGGTCGATCTCCACCGCCACCAGCCGCCGGCACGCCGGGAGCAGCGCCAGCGTCAGCGACCCCAACCCCGGCCCCACTTCGAGCACCACGTCGTCGGGGCCCAGCTCGGCCGCCGCCACGATCCTGCGCACCGTGTTCGGGTCGTGCACGAAGTTCTGGCCGAGCTTCTTGGTGGGCCGGATGTCCAGCTCGGCGGCCAGCCGACGGACGTCGGCAGGGCCCAGGAGCGCGCTCACGGGCTCAGCCGCCGACGAAGCCTCAGTCACGCCCACATCCTCCCCCAGCCCGCCCGGCGCTCCCCCACCGGCACCCCCGATCGGCGGGGCCGCGTCGGCGCCTGGACCGAGCCAATCCGCCGACGCGGAGCTTGCGGAGCGTCGGCGGATTCGCGAGGGAAGGCGCCGACTGAAGACGGCCCCGCCCGCCCCGACGAAGTCGGGGCAATCCAACACAGCCGGGGCAATCCGATTACGGCAAGCCCAGCTTCTGCTGGCAGTGGGGCCAGGCGGAGTAGCCGCCGCGGGCGTCGCGCAGCTTGGTGGCCACCGCGATCTGCTGCTCGCGGGTCGCCTGGTGCGGGTACGCGGCGTACTGGCCGCCGCCGTAGGCGTCCCAGGTGCCCTTGTTGAACTGCAGGCCGCCGTAGTAGCCGTTGCCGGTGTTGATCGCCCAGTTGCCGGTCGCCTCGCACTGCGCCAGCCGGTCCCACACCGCGCCGTCCGGCGGGACCTTGGTGCCGACCTTGACCTTCTTGGCCTTGGGCTCCTTGGTGACCTTCGCGCCCAGCTTCTCGCGGGCGGTCTCCTTGCCGTTCTTGATGGTCACGCGGTAGGTGACGATCTGCTCACCGGGCACGCCCGGCTCGACGACCTCTTTCTGGCCCTTCAGCAGCGAGTCGTCCGGGACCTCCTCGACGCCCGGCTCCACGGCCTCCGTCGCGTTGATCACCGACACGCCCGTGCGGCTGATGTGGACCTCGGCGCCGTTGGTGATGCGCAGGTCCGCGGCGGTCTCGAGCTTGTCGTCCGGGCCGAGGGTGAGGTTCTCGGCCTTCATCAGCTCGTCGACGGTCACGGCGGTCGTGCGGACCTGCCTGGCCGCGTTGCCGCCGTCGAAGACGGTGACGGTCTTGAGGCTCTTGACCTCCAGCTCCAGACCGCCGAGGGGGACGGCCATGCCGCGGTCGTGGGAGACCCACGCGCCCTCGTCGTCGACCTTCAGCTGCTCCAGCGCCTCGTCCACGGTGACCGAGCGGACCCAGCCCTCGCGCTGCTCGCCGTCGACGGTCAGCTTCACCTGGCGGCCGCGGTCCAGCGAGATCTTCCCGCCGTCGCCGACCTTCGCCCGGGGCGACGGGCTGAGCGCGTCGTGCTCGCCGACCGCGATGCCCTCGTCGGCCAGGATCTCGCCGACGGTGGACTCGTAGGTGCGGACGGTCTTGGCCTCGCCGTCGACGTCGACCGTGACGGACTTGTCCATCGCGATCGCGGTGGCCCCGCCGCCGGAGAGGGTCACCAGCACGGTGGCGACCGCGGCCTTGAGGAAGCGGCGCTTCCACTTCCCGGCGGCTTCGACCAGGGCGGCCGGCGGGGTGCCGGGCTGCTCGGCAGCCAGGGCGCCCGCGGCCCGGTCCTGGGAGACCTCGTCCGGGATGATGATGGGCGGCAGGAGCGTGGTCTCGGCGTTGATCAGCCGGATCAGCTCGTCGACGTCGACGTCGGCGTTCGCCAGCAGCTCGTCCGCGTCGGGTCCGAGGACCTCCAGGACGTCGTCCGGCGTGATGCTGAAAACCGCGGTGTCCCCATCGGACCAACCGGGCTCCGGTCTGTCCAGGACGTCCACCGAGGTGGACTTCACGGGGGTAAACCAGTCGGTGTCCTCGTTGAACGAGTTCACGGGGTTCCATACCTCCTGAAGGCGCGAAGCTAGCGCACACGTTCGGTGTCGGCGGTCAGCTCGTGATCTCCGGCAACTCCCGTGCGTGCTCGTCTTCTCGCTTCTGGCGCGTAAACCCGCCCCGACTGCGGGCTGTGCCCGAGGACTGAACGCGGGGCACGGTCACGGGACCGTAACGGGTGCGCCGGGGTTGTGCAAACACCCGTGTCCGGGTTGTGAGGTCAGTCACCCCGTCGGGGGAGCAAGCCGGTCGGCCATTCGTCGTAAAGAGCACTAGCTTTGCACCGCGTCACCGAGTTTGAAGACCCGCTCGGCGTTCCGGGTGACAGTTGACGCCAGCTCGGCCAATTCCACGTGACGCAGCGTCGCGAGATCACGGAGCGTGTAGTTCGCGCAGTACGGCTCGTTCGGGCGCCCCCGGAAGGGGTGCGGGGTGAGGAACGGCGCGTCGGTCTCCACGAGCACGTGGTCCGCCGGGACCCAGGCCGCCGCCTCGCGCAGCGCGTGCGCGTTGCGGAAGGTCGCGGTGCCCGCGAAGGACAGCACGAACCCCCGCTCCACGCACGCGCGCGCGAAGGCGAGGTCGCCGGAGAAGCAGTGGAAGACCACTGTGGACGGTGGGCCCTCCTCGTCCAGGATGCGCAGGACGTCGTCGTGCGCGTCCCGGTCGTGGATCATCAACGCCTTGCCGACGCGCTTGGAAAGCTCGATGTGCCAGCGGAAAGCCTCGTGCTGCGCGGCCGGCGGCGAGTAGTCCCAGTAGTAGTCCAACCCGGTCTCCCCGACCGCGACCACCCGCGGCCGCGCGGCCAGGCGGGTCAGCTCCGCGCGGTCGGCGTCGGAGAAGGCGGCCGTGCGGGTCGGGTGCAGGGCCACCGCCGCGAAGACCCGCTCGTCCCACGTGGCGGCCTCGGCGGCCCACCGGGCGGACGCGAGGTCGTCCGCGACGGTGATCACGCGGTCCACGCCCGCCGCGTTCGCCCGGTCGAGCAATTCTCTTACCTGGTCGGGTGTTTCCGCCCCGCAGGCGTCGAGGTGGGTGTGCGCGTCGACCACCGGCGCCGGCAGCGCGTCCGGCACCGGCGGTCGTTCGCCCCGGCGTCCGCTCACCGCGCGATCGGGGCCCACTCGGGGCCGGTCTCGCCCAGTTCCGGGTCGAGCTTGGCGAACAGCGGCGCGGGCTTGGCCAGCGGTCGGCCGACCTCGATCGGCGTGGAACCCCAGCGCGCTTGCTCGGCCGCGTAGTCACCGGTCAGCACCGGGTACTCGCGGTCGGGGACGTCCAGGTCGGACACCTCGGTCAGCCGCGGCTGCGCCGACCACACGCCCGTGCCGCCCAGCGCCTCGTGCACCTGCTGCGCCGAGTGCGGCAGGAACGGCGTCAGCAGCGTGTTCGCGTCCTGGACGACCTGGAGCGCGGTGTGCAGGACGGTGTCCCGGCGCCCCGGGTCGTCCTTGAGCTTCCACGGCTCCTGCTCGGACAGGTAGCGGTTGGCCGCGCCGACGACCTTCATCGCCTCGCCGGAAGCCTGCTTGAACCGCGACCGGCGCAGGTGCCCGCCCACCACGTCGAACGCCCTGCGGGACAGCTCCAGCAGCTCGTGGTCGGCCTGCGCCGGCGCGGTCGGCCGCGGGACCGCGCCCACGTTCTTGTGCGCCATCGAGATGGACCGGTTGACCAGGTTGCCCCACTCGTTGGCCAGCTCGAAGTTCGTGCGGCGCACGAACTCGTCCCAGGTGAAGTCGGTGTCCTGGTTCTCCGGGCCGGCGACGGAGATGAAGTAGCGCAGGGCGTCGGGCCCGAACTCGCGCAGGAAGTCGGTCACGTAGATGACGGTGCCGCGCGAGGTGGAGAACTTGGACCCGCTCATGGTCAGGAACTCGCTGGAGACGACCTCCGTGGGCAGGTTCAGCGTGCCGAACGCGCCCGGCTCGCCGCCCTTCGCGCCCTGGCCGTTCTGGCCGAGCAGCAGCGACGGCCAGATCAGCGAGTGGAAGACGATGTTGTCCTTGCCCATGAAGTAGTAGCCCAGGGCGTCGCCGGTCCAGAACTCCTTCCAGGCGTCGTCGTCGCCGCTGCGGCGGGCCCACTCGACCGACGCGCTGAGGTACCCGATGACCGCGTCGAACCACACGTAGAACCGCTTGAGCGGCTGGTCGCGCCACCCGTCGAGGGGGATCGGCACGCCCCAGTCCAGGTCGCGCGTGATGGCCCGCGGCCGGAGGTCGTCGAGCAGGTTCCGGCTGAACTTGAGGACGTTCGGCCGCCACTCCGTGCGGGTCCGCAGCCAGCCGCCGAGCGCGTCGATGAACTGCGGGAGGTCCAGGAACAGGTGCTCGGTCTCGACGAACCGCGGCACCTCGCCGTTGATCCGCGACCGCGGGTTCTTCAGGTCGATCGGGTCGAGCTGGTTGCCGCAGTTGTCGCACTGGTCGCCGCGCGCGCCGTCGTAGCCGCAGATCGGGCAGGTGCCCTCGATGTAGCGGTCGGGCAGCGTCCGGCCGGTGGACGGGCTGATCGCGCCCATCTCGGTCCGGGGCACCACGTAGCCGTTGCGCCACAGGGCGAGGAACAGCTCCTGCACGACCTTGTAGTGGTTGCCGGTGGTGGTCCGCGTGAACAGGTCGTAGGACAGGCCGAGGCCCTGGAGGTCCTCGGCGATGACGCGGTTGTACTTGTCCGCGAGCTGCCGCTCGGTCAGGCCCTCCTTCTCGGCCTGGACCGAGATGGGCGTGCCGTGCTCGTCCGTGCCGGAGACCATCAGCACCCGGTTCCCCGACATCCGCATGAAGCGCGAGAACACGTCGGAGGGGACACCGAACCCTGATACGTGACCGATGTGGCGGGGCCCGTTCGCATACGGCCACGCCACCGCGGTCAACACGGAGGCACTCATGTGCTAAGCCTACGGAGGTGCCACCACCTGGTTTCCGGCGGCTGCCGGTTGCGCGCCCGGCTCCTACCGCCCGAGCTGGGCGGTCAACGCCCGCCACGCGGCCGGCGGGAACGAGAGCCGCCCACCGGCGGGGTTCTTCGAGTCTCGGGCCAGCACCGAGCCGGGGACGAACGCCACTTCGACGCAGGCCCCGTTGTTGGTGCTGTGGCCGCTCTTGACCCACCGGACCCCGGGCACGGGAGCCTCCTGCTAGCTGCCGTCGATCAACGACTGGATGTACGCGGAGGACTGCTGCGCGGACAACGCAGTCGTGCGCAGGTTCTCCACCGCCATCTTATAGGTCCGCACATCATCCTGATCCTGCACGTAGACCGCGCCGTCGAGCCGTTCGGCGTAAGCGATCGACCGAGCCTGGGGGAAGTCGAGCACGAAGAACCCGCCGGTCCCCGCCGCGTGCGGGCCGTCCTCCGGGCGGATGACCTGGATGGTCACGTTGCGCCGCTTTCCCAGCGTCAGCAGGTGGTGGTACTGGGCGCGGCGGACCTCGGGTGTTCCGACGGCCAGCCGCAGCGCGGCTTCACCGATGACGGCGTGCAGCTCCAGCGGCTCGGGCTCGGTCAACCGCTTGGCCCGCGCCACGCGGAAGGACACGAACCGCTCGCTGTGGTCCCGGCGCACGAAGCCGGTGGCCTCTGTGATCGCCTGCGCGTAGTCCTCGGTCTGGAGCAGCCCCGGCAGCACCATCGGCTCGAAGCAGAATTCCGCCGCTGCGAGACCTTCGAGACCCACGAACGTCTTGAACCAGTCCGGCACCAGGTGCGACCACGGCGCCCACCAGCTCCTGCCCTCGGAGCTCCCCGCCAACGACGCCAGTCGGTCGACGTCCTGGGGAGCCGCGCCGTAGGCCGCCATCAACCTGGCCACGTCGTCCGGGAACTGCTGGTAGCGCCCGGTCTCCATGTGGCCGATCTTGGCCTGCTTGATCCCGGTGGCCTCCGCGGTCCGGGCGAGCGTCAGACCGCTGAGCTTCCGGTAGTGGGCCAGCTCGACGCCCACCAGCCAGCGCAGGGCCGACGGATCGCTGCGAGTAGTCATGCGACCGATCCTCTCCCAGGAGTCCCACCAGGGCAGTCACTCGACCGTGTAGTTCCTATAGCTATTTTTCTAGCTTAAGATTTCCCTATGGAATCACCAGAGCTGCTAGCGGAGCTGGAGCACGATGCCCGGACGTCCCGCCCGAGGCTGTTCGCCCTGGTCGGCGTCAGCGGCAGGCAGGCGGACGACCCGGGGTTCGTCGCGTGGGGGTTGGAGTTCGAGGACCCGCCCAGCGCCGTCCTGTGGTTCGAGGACGGCGGGACGTGGTTGTCGTCGAGCGCGCACGCGCTGCTCGCGCGGCACCGGCTGCTCGGCGCCGCCCGGCTGGTCCGGCTCGCCGGGTGACGGTCCTCGACTCCGTCAGCCGCCGCTGACCACGGCGTCGTACAGGGCCTTCTTGCTCACCCCCGCCGCCTCCGCGACCTCCGCCGCCGCCGACTTGAGCCGCTCCCCGTCGGCCACCCGCTGCTTCACCTCCGCCACCAGCGACCCCATCGACGGCCCCGCCGCGGGCTCGCCCGGCGCGAGCACGACCGTGACCTCGCCCTTCACGCCCCCGGCCGCCCACTCGGCCAGCTCGCCCAGGCCACCGCGCCGCACCTCCTCGTAGGTCTTGGTCAGCTCCCGGCACACCGCCGCGCTCCGGTCGGCCCCGAGCACGGCGGCGGCGTCGGCCAGGGTCGCGGCCAGCCGGTGCGGCGACTCGAAGAAGACGCACGTGCGCGGTTCCGAAGCCAGCGCCGCGAACCAGCGCTGCCGCTCGCCCTGCTTGCGCGGCGGGAAGCCGTCGAAGCAGAACCGGTCCGACGGCAGCCCCGACACGGCCAGCGCCGTCGTCACGGCGGACGGGCCGGGCAGGCAGGTGACCGCGATGCCCTCCGCCACGCACGCCGCCACCAGCCGGTAGCCCGGGTCGGACACGCTGGGCATCCCGGCGTCGGTCACCAGCAGCACGGTCCGCCCCGCGTGCAGGGCCTCGACCAGACCGGGCAGCCGGGTGGTCTCCACCTGGTCGTAGAAGCTGACCACGCGGCCGGCCGGCGCCACGTCCAGGGCGTTGGCCAGGTTGCGCAGCCGGCGCGTGTCCTCCGCCGCCACCACGTCGGCGGTGGCCAGGGCCTCCACCAGGCGCGGCGAGGCGTCGCGGACGTCTCCGAGCGGGGTGGCGGCGAGCACCAGGCGGCCCGATCCCGATACAGGTCTCACACCGTTCACCCTACGATCGGGTCCGTGAGCCTGATCGCACCGCAGTCCGCAGACGACGTGGTCGGCGTCGGGGAGCTGCCCCCGACCAGCCCGCCTCCGGGCAACGACCGCGAGCAGCGGGCCCGGCAACTCGAACCGGGACCGCTGTCCGGCGCCCTGCGCGGGTGGCTGGTCACGCTGGCCGTGGCGCTCGTCGGCGGCGTGGTGCGGTTCTGGAACCTGGGGTTCCCGACCGACAAGGGCACGCCCCTGTTCGACGAGAAGCACTACGTGCCCCATGCCGCCCAGGTGCTGCGCAACGGCGGGTACGAGGACAACCCCGGCTACGAGCTGATCGTCCACCCGCCGCTGGGCAAGCAGCTCATCGCGATCGGCCAGTGGCTGTTCGGGTACGACGCCGTGGGCTGGCGGTTCGCCTCGGCGCTGGCCGGCGCCCTCACGATCCTGCTGGTGGTGCGGATCGCGCGGCGGCTCACGCGGTCCGACCTGCTCGCCGCGATCGCCGGCGTGCTGCTCATCGCGGACGGCATGAGCCACGTGCAGTCCCGGATGGGGATGCTGGACGTCTTCCTGACGTTCTTCGTGGTGGTCGCGTTCGCGTGCCTGCTGGTGGACCGGGACCAGATGCGGTCGCGGCTGGCCGTGGCGGTGCGCGAGGGCTGGGTGGGCAACTCGGCGTTCGGCCCGTCGCTCGGGTTCCGCTGGTGGCGGTTCGGCGCCGGCGTGGCCCTGGGCCTGGCCTGCGGCGTCAAGTGGTCGGGCGCCTGGTACATCGCGTTCTTCGGCGTGCTGTCGGTGCTGTGGGGCGCGACCGCGCGGCGTTCGGCGGGTGTCCGGCGGCCGTGGCTGGGCGCGTTCGCCAAGGACCTGCTGCCGTCGCTGTTCGCCCTGGCCCTGATCCCGGTCCTGACCTACCTGGCGACGTGGTGGGCGTGGTTCGCCAGCGAGACGGCCATCGACCGGCACGTGGCGGGCGTGAAGATCCCCGAGGACTCGTGGATCCCGGCCCCGTTGCGGGCGCTGTGGTACTACAGCGGCAACGTGCTGGACTTCCACACCAAGCTGGTGACGTCGGAGACCAACAACCACCCGTGGGAGTCCAAGCCCTGGACGTGGCCCATGGGCCTGCGCCCGATGCTCTACTACTACGAGGGCGCGGTGACCGGCTGCGGCGCGGCGACGTGCATCGGGGCGACCATGCTCCTGGGCACGCCGGCGCTGTGGTGGGTGGCGTTCCCGGTGCTGGCCTGGGCGCTGTGGCAGTCGATCGCGAAGCTGGACTGGCGCTACGCGGCCGTGCTGGTCGGCTACGGCGCCGGCTTCCTGCCGTGGTTCACCAACGTGGAACGGCAGATGTACTTCTTCTACGCGATGCCCCTGGCGCCGTTCCTGGTGCTCGGCATCGTGCTGGTGCTGGGCGAGGTGCTGGGGTCGGCGTCGGCGGGCAAGGAGCGCCGGGGCACCGGGATGCTCGCGGTGGCCCTGTACGTGGGCCTGGTGGTGGCGAACTTCGTGTGGCTGTGGCCGATCCTCAACGGCATACCGATCACGCCGGAGATGTGGGAGGCGCAGCGCTGGCTGCCGTCCTGGCGCTAGGCCGGGCGGTTCGGCGCGCGGCCACCTCTCCCGGGCACGCGGGCGATCTCGGGCGCGTCCCACCGCTCGGGTGAGCGGAACGCCGTGCCGCCCACCGAGCCGGCCCCCGCCCCGCGTCCGGCCCACCGCCCGACCCGCGGCCGACGCCGACGCCGAGCAGCCCAGGGCCCCGCACCGGGCCGAGGGCGTCACGGCGGTCGGCTTCACCGAGGTCGCCCGCCGGGCGCGGACCTGCGACGCCTGCCTGGCGGCCCTGGCCGCGGCCGGAGTTCGTCGCCATCGCCCGCACGGCCCGCGCCGCCGCCGCCAGGCCGACCCTCAGGCTCCCCCTGATGTCCTGAGCGGCTGTCCTGAGCGGCCGGCTCAGCGCGCCGGCCGGGTCGGCGGCTCGGGCCGGTCGATCAGCCGGGTGACCGGGCCCTCCTTGCTCACCCCCGCCTGCGACAGCCACGCGCCCAGCTCGGACCGGATCGACGCCAGCGACGGGCGGCGGGCCGGGTCGGCGTCCAGCGCGCTGGTCAGCAGCCGGTGGTGGGCGCTGTGCTGGGGCAGCTTCACGCACGGCGCGCCCTGGGCGGCGGCCATCAGCGACGAGATCGGGTTCTCCCGCGTCCCGCGCGGCGGGTGGCCGGTCAGCGCGTAGCTCACCGTGGCGGCCAGCTGCCAGGCGTCCGACGCCGGGCTGGCCGCCTCGCCGCGCGCGGTCTCCGGGGCGAGGAAGTCGGGCGTGCCGACCATCATCCCGGTGGCGGTGAGCGTGCTGTCGCCCTTGGAGCGGGCGATGCCGAAGTCGATCAGGTGGGCCGTGCCGCCGCCGTCGACGATCACGTTGGACGGCTTCACGTCCCGGTGCAGCACGCCCTGCTCGTGCGCGGCGGCGAGGGCGTCGGCCATGTTGACCCACAGCCGCGCGGCCAGGGTGTCCTGGAGCAGCCCGTTGCCGAGCACCACGTCCGACAGCGGCTGCCCGTCGATGTACTCCATGACGATGGCCAGCCCGTCCGGGTCCTGCACGATGTCGAACACCCGCACGCAGTTCGGGTGCCGCACCGCGGCCAGCGCCCGCGCCTCGCGCAGCATCCGCTGCTCGGTGTCGTTGTCCGGGGCGTGCGCGAGCTTGACCGCCACCGTGCGGTCGAGCTGGGTGTCCACGGCGAGCCACACGGTGCCGAACCCGCCCCGCCCCAGCTGCCGGACGCGCCGGAACCGCCCGCTCGCCGGGTTCCACACCTTGCCGGAGTCCGCGGGCGCGGGCGCCGGCGCGCTCGCGCCGGGGCCGAAGGGCAGCGGTCCGGGCGTGTCGGCGAGCTGCGCGGGCTGCTCCTCCACGCGCGTCGGCCGCGGCTGCGCGGGCTCCACCGGCGGCTCGGCGACCCGCGTCGGCGGGTACTGCCGGGCGGGCGGCTTGACCGGCGCCGGCGTCGGGACCGGTTTCTGGACGGGGTTCTGGACCGGTTTCCGGGGCGGGTTCGGGTTGTACGGCGGCACCGGGCGGTACGGCGGGACCTGCGCGGGCTGGTACGGCGGCGGCTTCGGCGGCCCCTGGTACGGCGGCGGGTTGTTGCGCGCGGACGCGGCGGGCTGCGGGGTGGCGTGCGACGACGCGGCGGGCTGCGACGCGGCGGGCTGCGGTTGTGACGGGGACGGCGTGCCGCGGTCCCGGCCGGGGCGGTTCAGCATGGCGGTAGTCAACCCGAAGACCCGCACGACCAGCGAGCCCACCAGCGCGACCGGGAAGAACCCGAGCAGCAGGTGGCCGACCAGCGTCACGGGCAGTGCCGAGGTGGCCACCAGCAGCACCGCGAAGGGCGGCCAGAACACCCGGCGCGGCCAGTTCGGGCCCAGCCGGAACGCCGACCCCGCCTGGAGCACCACGAACAGCAGGCTCAGCAGGGCCAGCACGGCGGTCGCGACGCCCGCGTAGAACGGCCACGAGGCGGGGCCGCCCTCGAACGCCTCGATGATCGACGGGGTGCCCACCAGGTACGTGCCCTGGGTGAACGCGGAGCACGGCGACCAGGTGAGCGAGTCCGCGCCGGCCAGCGAGCCGCTGCGCAGGGCGTTGACCGAGCCGGAGAACAGGACCCACGGCAGCACCAGCGTGCTCGTCACGCCCAGCACCGCGAACACCGCCCCGGTCACCGGGCCGTAGGAGTTGCCGACGACCCGGCGGACCGTGATCGCCAGCAGCGCGGCCACCGTCGGCAGCAGGCCGATGACCGCGCCCAGCGCCGTCGTGGTCCACGCCCAGTCGCCGGGGCAGAGCGGGACGGCGGTCCACCCGTGCAGCCACGCCAGCAGGGCCTTGGCCAGCTCCACGCCCTCCACCACCCCTTCTCGTCGCCTCTCAGGGTACGGGTGCGGGCCAGGCCGACATGGCCGCACGCGCGACGTGGTCGAGTTCCTCGCGGGTGGCGCCGTCGCGGGCGAGGCCGGACATCCCGCCCAGGGTCGCGGCGACGAACACGGCCAGGCCGTGCGGGTCCGCGTCCGCCGGGAGCGCGCCGGCCACGACGTCGCGGCGGATCCTCGCCTCCAGCGCGGCGACGGCGGCGCGGCGGAGATCACCGAGTTCGGGGGAGCTGAAGACCAGGCAGCCGCGCGGGTGGTCCGGGTCGGTGTACCGGGCGGCGGCCTCGCGCAGGACCCGCTCGACGGCGGCGCGCGCGGTGGGCTCCTCCTCGGCGGCGCGGGCGGCGAACGCGCCGCGGGTCCGCGCGTACCGCTCGACGACCTCGGCGAACAGCGCCTTCTTCGCGCCGAACGCCGCGTACAGGCTGGGCGGGTTGACGCCGGTCAGCTCGGTCAGGTCGGCGACGGAGGTCGCGTCGTAGCCCTTCCGCCAGAAGGCGCGCATCACCTGGTCGAGCACTTCTTCCCGGTCGAACCCCCGCCTGCGCCCTGCCACGGCCTCATTTTATAACGACCGCTACACAGACCTGTCCGGTGACCGGCGCGGAGCACGGGGCCCACTGCGGACTGCGGGACGCCGGAGGCGGTGTCGACGGGGGTGGGCATCGCAGTGGTGACGGCGGTGGGGCTCCGTGACGGGCGACGTCCGCCGGAGCCGGTCCCCGGGGCGACCGGCGGCTCGGGCCTCCGGCGCACCCGGCCCGCACACGTGTGTGCCGGGTGGCCTCCCGACGGGCATCGCGACCCCGCGATCCGCCGGACGGCCACCCGGCACACGACCACCCGGCTGCGCGCCGGGAGGGTTAGTGGGGGCGGGGCGCCTCCGCAAACGCCCCGTCATCCCCGGTGAGCGCGTGGAAGGGGGGCCCGACGCGAGTCGGGCCCCTCCCCCGCGCGCGAAGCTTGCCGCTAGTTCGCGCGCGCCCACAGGGCGGGCACCGAAGGCGGATCCCAGCCGGTTTGGGACGTGTGCCCCTGCAAGCACCTGTACCCGACGCCGTCGTACGTCACGGTCGTGCCGATCGAGTACGCGACGCCTGGCTGCCAGGTCGTGCCGCCGGGGTTGCTGGAAGTCGTGGTCGGCGAGGTGGTGCTGGTTGGAGGCGTGCCGCCATCGAGGACCAACTGGAGCCCGTAGACCTGGAGGATCTCGTTCACCGGCTGGTAGTACGTCGTGCCGCCGGACGAACAGTTCCCGGAACCGCCGGAGGTGACGCCCTGGGCCTGGTCACCGGTGAGCCACGAGCCGCCCGAGTCGCCGGGCTCGGCGCAGGCGCTCGTGCGGACCACTCCGGTGATCGTGCCTTCAGGGTAGGTCACGGAGGTGTTCTTCTGCTGGATCGTGCCGCAGCGCCAACCGGTCGTGGAGCCGGACCGGCAGACCGACGCGCCGACGGACGACTCGGTGGAGCCCTTCACCGGGACGGTGCCGGGGTACCGGTTGACCAGGCCGCGCATGGTGTTGCCCGCGCCGACCCGGACCCAGGCGTAGTCGTTGCCCGGGAAGCTGGAACCCGCGAAGGTGCCGGTGGGCTGGGTGGTCCCGGACCCGGTCCGGCCGCAGTGGCCGGCGGTCACGAAGCCGCCGTTGACCGAGAAGCCCACCGAGCAGCGGCCGCCGCCGCTCATGTAGTACGCGTTGCCGCCGATGACGTCGATCAGCGGCCGGGGGCTCTCGGAGGACTGCTCGATGCGGACGTCGGCCACGTCGACCCCGCTGGCCTCGGCGAACGCCTTGGCGCTCTCGGGGTTGTGGGCGAGCATGACGACCGAGTTGGCCTTCACGTCGACGTACCAGACCGGCACGTCCTTGGGCGCGTTCTTGTTCGCGTCCAGCTTGGCCTTCAACTCGTCGAGCCGGGCCTGGCTGCGCTTGACCACCTTCGGCGTCGCGCCGGCGGCCTTGACCGCCTGGATCTGCGCCGCGTCGGTGACCGCGACGACCAGCTCGGTGGCGTCGTCGTTCAGCCACGAGCCGCCGTAGCCCTGGCCGAGCCGGGACTTGAGGCCCAGCTCGGTGGTCGCCGCCTTGGCTTCCCTCGCCAGCCGGGCGCGGGCCTGGTCGGGCGTGATCTTGAAGTCGCGGGCCATGGCCGCGACCAGACCGCTCTCCTCTTGTTGCAGCGTCGGTGGGCCGGCCGTCGCGGTGGAGGTCAGAGCCACTGCCACGCCGGCAGCGCTCAGGACCGCCACGGCGACAGCAGCCGTGATGCGTCGAGTCATCCGTTGTCTCCTTGCAGGGGTGGTGACACGGGATGCGGGGCCGTGCGGAAGACGCTAGCCGGCGGAAGCGGACGGCGGATATGCCAGTCCGGTCATACCGCGGGCTTATGGTCCAGTCCACTTGTGATCTTGGGAGGACGGTTGGAGCAGGCTGAGCTGCGTCCCCCGCCTGCGCCGCTTCGGCTGGGCGTCGCCGATCCGCGTGAACTCCCGCAGCGACGCCAGGAACGGCGAGGGCGGTCGGTCGGCGGTGCGGCTGAGGAACAGCAGCCGCTGGGCGCGGGTCATGCCCACGAACAGCAGCCGCCGCTCCTCGTCCACCTCGTCACCGTCCTCTGTGGAGCCGGGCCGGCGCAGCGGGAGCAGCCCGTCCGCGCAGCCGACGACGAACACGACGGGGAACTCCAACCCCTTGGAGGCGTGCAGGGTCAGCAGCGAGATGCGGTCCGCCCGGGGGTCCCACGCGTCCACCTCCACGCCCAGCGCCAGCTCGGCGCGGAAGCGCCCGAAGTCCGGACCGCACTCCTCGGCGAGCGGCTTGAGCAGCTCGTACGCGGAGTGGTCGGAGCCGGCCGCCGCGCGCACCCGCTCCACCACCGAGCCGCCCGGCGCGGCACCGGCCTCCCGCACGATCCGGGCGACGCCGGGCCGGTCGGCCAGCCGGTCGTGGGAGCGCTTCTGGAACGGCAGCCCCGACCGGGTCAGCGCGTCGACCAGGGCCCGCGACTGCCGGTCCGTCCGGTACAGCACGGCGAAGTCCGAGAAGCCCAGCCCCGACACGCCTTCGGACACCGACACCCGACCGCTGTCGAACGCGTGGAACGACGTGCCGCCGAGCACCTGCTCCACCGTCCGCGCCACGAACGCCGCCTCGGCCTGCTCCGACGCCGCGTGGTGCACGCCGATCGGCGCGTCGCCGTGCGCGCCCACGGCCCGCAGCTCGCGCCCCGGCACCAGCGTCGACGGCGAGATGACCTGCAGCGCACCGGTCACGACCGGCTCGCTGGACCGGTAGTTGCGGGTCAGGTGCACCAGCCGGGCGCCGGGGAAGTCCTCGCGGAACCGCAGGAAGAACCCGACGTCCGCGCCGCGGAACCGGTAGATCGCCTGGTCCGGGTCGCCGATCGCGGTGAGGTTGCCGTCCGCCGGCGCGAGCAGCCGCAGCAGCCGGTACTGCCGCTCGTCGACGTCCTGGTACTCGTCCACCGAGATCCACCGGTACCGGTCGCGGTAGGCCGCGACCAGCCCGGGGTCGCCCTCCAGCAGCGCCGGCGGCAGCGCGACCAGGTCGTCGAAGTCCACGAGGTCCTGCGCCCGCAGGGCTTCCCGGTACCGCTCGCCGCCCTCGGCGACCAGCCGGCGGGCCGGCTCGCCCTCGCCCACCACGGACGCGGCGACCTCCAGCTGCCGCTGGGGGTCGGCGATGCCGAACGACGCCGACAGCCCGAACCGCGCGTGGTGCTCGCGCAGGATCCGCAGGCCCAGCGAGTGGAACGTCGCCACGGTCAGCCGGTCGGCGTGCCCGGGCGCCAGCGCGGCCAGCCGCTCGGCCAGCTCGCCGGCGGCGCGCCGGGTGAACGTGATGGCCAGGCACTCCTCCGGCGCGACACCGCGCTCGGTGACCAGGTGGGCGATGCGGTGGGTCAGCGTCCGGGTCTTGCCGGTGCCGGGCCCGGCGATGATCAGCAGCGGCCCGCCCTCCGCCGCGGCGGCGACCCGCTGGTCCGGGTCCAGCCCGTCCAGCAGGGACCGCGCCGGCGCGGCGGCCACCGGCGCGGCTTCGTCCACAGTGGACACCGCCGGCGCGGCGGGTGCGCGGGCCGGCGCCGGGTCGGGTTCGGCCGGGGCGCACTCGAACAGCGCCGGCGACGCGCGGCGGCGGTCCAGCTCGCCCGGCTCGAACAGCCGGATCACGCCGTACTCGCCGTCGAACCCGGCCTCGCGCACCACCTGCCCGCGCCGCAGCCGCGCCACGGCCTCGCCCAGCAGCGCCGAGCGCGCCGCCAGGTCGTCCACCGGGACGTCCTGGAGGATCCCCAGCTCGGGCCCGAACGCGGCGGTCAGCCGGTCGACCTCGCCCAGCACCTTCTTGCTCTTCGGGCCGGTGCCGACGATCTCGCTCACGATCTCCGGCAGCGGCACCAGGTTGCGGAACCCGGCGGCGCCGGCCGGCCGGAACCCCTCGGCGCGGTCGGCCAGCTCCTCCACCCGGCTGAGCACGCCGACGGTCAGCGGCTTGCCGCACTCCGGGCAGGTCCCGCCGTGCGCCAGCGTCTCCCGCGGCTGCATCCGGACGCCGCACTTGCGGTGCCCGTCGACGTGGTACTTGCCCTCCTCGGGGAAGAACTCGATGGAGCCCGCGTGCCCGTCGCCGGTCTCCAGCGCCCGCTTCACCGAGTGGTAGTCCAGGCCGGTGTCGAACACGGTCGCCTCCCGCCCCAGCATCGGCGGCGAGTGCGCGTCGGAGTTGCTGACCAGCCGGTACCGGTCGAGGCCGGACACCCGCCAGTTCATCTCGGGGTCGCTGGACAGCCCCGTCTCCACCGCGAAGACGTGGTCGGCCAGGTCGGCGTAGCAGTCGGCGATCGCGTCGAACCCGGACTTCGAGCCCAGCACGGCGAACCACGGCGTCCAGACGTGGGCGGGCACCAGGTAGCCGCCGCACTCCAGGGTGATCTCCAGCAGGTCGCGGGAGTCCAGGCCCAGGATCGGCCGCCCGTCCGAGGCGATGTTGCCGATCCGGGCGAGCCTGCGGTTGAACCCCGCCGCCGAGTCCAGGTCCGGCATGTACACCAGGTGGTGCACCTTGCGGGTGCGGTCGTCGCGCTTGTAGATCGTGGAGATCTCCACCGACAGCATGAACCGCACCGGCGCGGCGGCCAGCGAGGGCGGCAGCGTGCGGTCGACGTCCCGGTCCAGCTCGGCGCGCAGCCGGAACAGCCCCGGCTCGGCGGGCACCAGGTTCTCCCGCAGGTGGTCGTGCCAGGCGGGGTGGGTGAAGTCGCCGGTGCCCAGCAGCGAGATCCCCTTGCGCCGCGCCCACCAGGTCAGGTGTTCCAGGTCGCAGTCCCGGCTGCACGCCCGGGAGTACTTGGAGTGGATGTGGAGGTCGGCCACGAAGCGCACCGGGACGATGCTAGCCGCGCTCCCCCGGGACTCGGCCCACGAGGCCCGGGAGCACCCAGGGCGAAGCGAGCCCTCCACCCGACGCGACCACGGCACCGGGGGTCCGGGGGCAAAGCCCACCGGGCGGAACCCGAGGGCCGCCCCTCGGAAAATCCGACCAGGCGAGCCTGGTTCGCACCCGACGCAACCACGGCACCGGGGTCCGGGGGCGAAGCCCGCCGGGCGGGGCGTGGGGGTTGCACCCCCACAAAGCACGACGGGCGAGATGGTTCGCGCTTTCCGCGAACACACCTCACCCGAGCCCGTGGAGCTGAGGGGAATCGAACCCCTGACCTACTCGATGCGAACGAGTCGCGCTACCAACTGCGCTACAGCCCCGTGTTCTTTTGTCGCTCTCGCGTCGTGCGGGGGAAGCATATCAGTAGTCGGGGGGTGGTTCCGCCACCCCCCTCTACTCGCCCACCGCCCGCCGGTACGGGAGGGTCTCCGGGCCGTCCAGCTCGACGAACACCGGGTCCTCGTCGTCCGCGTCGACCACGACGGTGCCGGGGCGGACGTGGTGCTGGAAGCGCGGCTGCGGCGCCAGGCCGGACTCCTCGTGCTCCTCGTCCTCGGCGGCGCGCTCGTCCGCGACCGGGCGCGCGGGCCGGCGGCGGGCCTGGGCGAGCCGGGCCTGCCGGCGCGCGCGGACCTCCTCCTCGATGCGGACCTGGCGGCGCAGGTAGCCGAGGTAGCCGACGAGGGCCAGGTCGACCGCCGCGTGACCCCACCACACCAGCGAGTACAGCGCGCCCGCGACGACGCCCGTGACGATCGCCACCAGCAGCAGCGTGCCGACGACGCGGCGGCGGAACGCGTACTTCGCCTGCGCGACGATGGCGGCGCTCTCCGGGTCGTACCCGCCGCGGCCGGGGCGGTAAGGCCGGTGGGCCCACTCCTCCTCGAAGTCCGGGGCGTGGTCGGCGAAGTCCTCGTAGTCGTCGTACTCGGCGTCAGGCATGGCGTCGTACTCCTCCTCCATGCTGCTCCGCGCGTCGGCGCGCTTGCGCGCGACCATCGGGACGAGGACGACCAGCCAGGCCACCACCAGTCCCACGACGATCAGCGAGCTCGGCATCCCCGTCACCTCCCCCTGCCCCGTGGCACGCGAACCGCGTACGCCACGCTAGCCACAACAGTCACACCTGTCTCGGAGGCTCGCCGACCGGCGTACGTACCAAAGTGTGGTCTATCACCCACTTTCGGGTGAGCGAACTGCGCTGCTCGGCCCTGTGATCAGGCAGTTCGGACGTACCCCTGAGCAACCAATCGGCGTACCAAACCCTCCGGTGAGGTCTCCTCGGCGGTCAGCGCGAAGCACAGGTGGTCCCGCCAGTCGCCGGCCACGTCGAGGTAGCGCCGGAACAGCCCCTCCTCGCGGAACCCGGCCTTGGTCAGCACCCGCACGCTCGGCGCGTTCTCCGGCCGCACGGTGGCCTCCAGCCGGTGCAGCCCGCCCTCGCCGAAGCAGTGGTCCACGACCAGCGCGAGCGCCGCGGTGGCGACGCCGCCCCCGGCCCGGTCCGCGGCCACCCAGTAGCCGACCCAGGCCGACCGCAGCGACCCGCGCACGACGTTGCCCACGGTGATCTGCCCGGCCAGCTCGCCGTCCACGGTGATCACGAACGGCAGCGCCTGGCCGCGCCGGGCCAGCGCCTTCAGCGACGACCACTGCGGCGGCCACGACAGCGCCGAGTTGCGCTCCGACCAGCCGTCGACCGCGGTGGGCTCCCAGTTCTCCAGGTAGACCTGGTCGCGCAGCCGGAGGCGGGACCACGCGGAGGCGTCGAACAGCTTCGGCGGGCGCAGCGCGACGACGCCGGCGTCCACCCGCAGCGGACCGAGCCGCGCGGGCCAGCCGGGGTGCCTGCCGCCCTCCCACGCCGGACCCGAAGCCATCCGTCCCTCTGCCCCTCCGCCGCGACCCGCACCCGGCTCCACCGGGCACGGCCCTTCCGAGACCGGCCCACCCCGGGTCCGCGCCCGACCCGGCTCCTCCCAGCCCGGCTCACCTGAGATCGACCCCGTCGGGTTCGACCCTGCCGGGTTCAACTCTTCTGGGCCAGGAAGCTGACCGTCACCTCCTCGCCCACGGAGACGTCGGTCACGTCCTCGTCGACCATGATCAGGCAGTTCGCCTCGGCCAGCGACGCCAGCAGGTGCGAGCCGGAGATGCCCAGCGGCTGCACCAGGTACTCCCCGCTCTCCGCGTCGCGCAGCAACTGGCCCCGCAGGTAGCCGCGCCGGCCCTTGGTGGAGGTCAGCGGCGACAGCAGCCGGGCGCCCACCGCCCGCCGGTACGGGTTGCGCTTGCCCAGCGCGGCCCGGATCAGCGGGCGGACCAGCACCTCGAACACCACCAGGGCGCTCATCGGGTTGGCGGGCAGCAGGAACGTCGGCACCGCGTCCGGCCCGAGCCGGCCGAAGCCCTGCACGGAACCGGGGTGCATGGCCACCCGCGTGACGTCCACGTCGCCGAGGTCGGCCAGCGCGGCCCGCACCTCGTCGCCCACCACACCGCCGACGCCGCCCGCGACGACCACGACCTCCGACAGCAGCAGCCGGCCCTCGACGACCTCGCGCAGCCGGCGCGGGTCGGCGGAGAGGATGCCGACCCGGCTGACCTCGGCGCCGGCGTCCCGCGCGGCGGCGGCCAGCGCGTAGGAGTTGACGTCGTAGACCTGGCCCTGGCCGGGCGCGCGGTCGACGTCGACCAGCTCCTCGCCGACCGAGATCACCGAGACCCGCGGCCTCGGGTGGACGAGCACCTTGTTGCGCCCGACCGCGGCGAGCAGCCCCACCTGGGCCGCGCCGATGGTCGCGCCGCGGCGCACCGCGACGTCACCGGTCTGCACGTCCTCGCCGGTCCGCCGCACGAACCCGGCGGAGGGCACGGGCCGCTGCACGGTCACCTTGGCCGCGTGCCCGTCGGTGAAGCCGACGGGCACCACGGCGTCGGCCAGGGTCGGCAGCGGCGCGCCGGTCGCCACCCGGACGGCCTGGCCGGGCTGCAGCCGTCTGGGCTGGCGCGACCCCGCGGGGATCTCGCCGACCACCGGCAGCTGCACCGGTTCCTCGCTCGCGGCCTGCACGTCCACGCTGCGCACCGCGTAGCCGTCCACCGCCGCCTGGTCGAAACCGGGCAACGCCCGTTCCGCGACGACCTCCTCGGCGCAGAGCAGGCCCTGCGACTCGGAGATCGCCACGCGCACCGGCGCCGGCCGCACGGCGGCGGCGATCACCTTGGCTAGCTGCTCGTCCACTGACCTCATGTGTCGACCCTCGTTCAGGAGTTGCCGAGGCGTTCCCGCAACCACTCCCCCAGCTCGGGCCCGTAGTCCGGGTGCTCGAGTGCGAAGTCAACCGCAGCTTTGAGGAATCCCGCCGGATTGCCCAAGTCGTGTCGCCCACCCCGGTGCACGACGACGTGCACCGGGTGACCCTCGTTGATCAGCAGCGCGATGGCGTCGGTGAGCTGGAGCTCGCCGCCCGCGCCGGGCGTGATGCGCTTGAGCGCGTCGAAGACCGCCCGATCGAGCAGGTACCGGCCGGCCGCCGCGTACGTGGACGGCGCGTCCTCCGGCTTGGGCTTCTCGACCATGCCGACGACCCGCTTGACGTCGTCGTCGTCCGTCTCGTGGACGTCGAACACGCCGTAGGCGGAGATCTGCTCCTTGGGGATGTCGAACGCGCACAGCACGCTGCCCCCGAACCGCTCGCGCACGGCCGCCATGCGGGACAGCACGCCCGTGGGCAGCACCAGGTCGTCCGGCAGCAGCACGGCCACGGCCTCGTCGTCACCCGTCAGGTTGCCCTCCGCGCAGCCGACCGCGTGGCCGAGGCCCAGGGCCTTCTCCTGCAGGGCGGTCTCGACCCGGAGCAGGCCGGGCGCGCGCCGGACCTTCTCCACCAGGTCGGACTTGCCGCGGGCCTCGAGCGTCTGTTCCAGTTCGGGCTGCGGCCGGAAGTACTCGGCCACCGCGTCCTTGCCGGGGGAGGTGACGATCACCAGCCGGGTGGCGCCCGCCTGCGCGGCCTCGGTGGCGACCAGTTCGATACCGGGGGTGTCGACGACCGGCAGCAGCTCCTTGGGCACCGCTTTGGTGGTCGGGAGGAAGCGCGTGCCCAGTCCCGCCGCGGGCACGATTGCTGTCTGGAAGGCGCTCATGGGAAATGAGCGTAACGGCGTTCATAAGGTTACTCGGCATGACGTCCGATCAACGTAATCGGAAGAACACCCTGCGCGCCCGGCTGCGGGCCGCACGGCGCACAGCGGCGCCCGCGCCGTTGTCGTCCGAGGTGCTGCAGGCCGTTGCTGCTTTTGACGTCGTTCCCGGTCGGACGGTGTGCGCGTACCTCGCCGTCGGGGGCGAACCGGGGTCGGCGGCGATGCTGGAGTCGCTGCGCTCGGCCGGCTACCGCGTGCTGCTGCCGGTCGTGGTCGGGGACGCGCCGCTGGACTGGGCCGTGCACGACGGCGAGCTGCGCCCCGGGCCGCACGGCCTCCGGGAGCCGGCGGGGCCGCGGCTGGGCGCGGCGGCGATCACGGGAGCGGCGTTGGTGCTGGTCCCGGCGCTGGCGGTGGATCACCGGGGAGTGCGGTTGGGGCAGGGCGGCGGCCACTACGACCGGTCGTTGCCGCTGGCCGCCTGCCCGCTGGTGGCCCTGGTGCGCGACGAGGAGTTCGTGCCGGACCTGCCCGCCGAACCGCACGACGTCCGGATGAACGCGGTGCTGACGCCGCGGGCCGGCGTGGTCCGCCTGCCGCTGTGACGTTGACCAGCCACGTTTGCGCGGCGTATACCAGCCGGCGCATCATCGTGTTGGCACTCGTGATGTCCGAGTGCCAACGAGAACCCGCGGAGGGGCGAACCGTGCCGACCTACCAGTACGCCTGCACCGAGTGCGACCACCGGTTCGAAGCGGTGCAGTCCTTCTCCGACTCGGCGTTGACCGAGTGCCCGGAGTGCAAGGGCAAGCTGCGCAAGCTCTACGGGGCCGTGGGCGTGGTGTTCAAGGGCAGCGGCTTCTACCGCACCGACAACCGCGCGTCCTCGGGCTCGTCGTCGTCGAAGAGCGAGTCGTCCAAGAGCGAGTCGTCCTCCTCGTCTTCCTCGTCCTCGGATTCCTCCGGGTCCTCGGCGAAGAAGAGCGAGACCTCGTCGGCGCCGGCGGCAGCCGCTTCCTGACCCGAGTTGTCCACAGGCCCCCGAGTTGTCCACAACTCGGGGGTCTGTGCTTCCCGCCCTCCGCCGGCCTTCCCTACCGTCGACCCCGTGAACCTCACCCGCAAGCTCGCAGCCCTGGCGTTGGTCCTGCTGGCAGCCCTGGTAGCGGCCTGGCCGCCCCCGCCGGCGGTGTCGCTGGCGGTCGCCGCGCGCGACCTGCCCGCGGGCGTCCCGCTGGCCGCCGAAGACGTCCGGACGGTCCAGGTGCCGCCCGAGTTATCCCCAGGCGGAGCCGTCAGCCGCGAGCAGGCGACGGGCCGCGCCCTGGCGGCGGCGGCGCGGTCCGGCGAGCCCCTGACCGACGCCCGCCTGCTCCCCGCCGACCCGGGCACGGCCTCGGTCGCCGTGCGCCTGGCCGACAACGCGGTGGCCGCCCTGCTGAGGACCGGCAGCCGGGTGGACGTGGTCGGCCCGGAGCAGGCCGTGCTGGCCGACGACGCTTCGGTGGTGGCGGTCCGGGGCGCCGAGGTGGTGCTCCTGTCGATGCCGCGCGAAGCCGCGACCCGGGTCGCCTCGGAATCCCTGGCCCAACCCCTGGCGGTGACCTTGCGCCGGCTGTGACGACTGATGGGGTGCTGACGGCGCGTCGGGTCGAACACGGGAGGACTTCCGGGCGGAGTGGGCGTGTCCGACGCGCCCATCGGCACGCGAAGGTCCTCGCGTGCGCAGCGACACCCGTACGACGGTCCACGTCCACAGGCCGACCGCGGCCCGCCGGGCGGTCGGGTGGCCGGGCGGTCGGGTGGCCGGGCGGTCGGGCGGCCAAGCGGTCGGGCGGCCAAGCGGTCGGGCGGCCAAGCGGTCGGGCGGCCAAGCGGTCGGGCGGCTAGATGGCCGGGTAGCCGGACGGCTGGGCGGCCGGATAGCAGGGCCGTCGGGCGGCTTGCACCGCCGCGCAGCCGGGGTGTTCCTGGCCACGGCGCGCAGGTGGCCGTCTGGTGTCGGCGCAGGGGCCGGTATCGGCGCGGGGCCGGTATCGGCGCGGGGCCGGTATCGGTGCGGGGCCGGTATCGGCGCGGGGGCCGGTCGGGTCTGCTCGACCGTTCCTCACGCCCGCACCGCAGCTCCCGTCGCCTCCCGGTCCAGGTGGAGCAGCGCGCCCCGGCCTCCCTGCGGGCGGTGCGACGAGGCCCGGAGCACCCGGCGAGCGGCGCGATTGGCCCGGAGCACCCGGCGAGCAGTGCGGCGGGATCCGGAGCACCCGGCCGGGTTGTCCGGTCTGCCGCGAGCGGATGTGCGCCAGCGCCCTGGTGGGCTCGGGGGCCGCCGGCTCGTCGGCAAGGTGCCCCTGGCGACGCTGCGCCGGACCAACAGCGTCCTGGGCGCGGACTTCATCACCGGGTACGGCGCCAGGCAGGGGATCACCTTGCTCGGTCGGGTGGTCCCGTTCGACATCGGCGCGGTGATCGGCGGCGCCAACACCGCCGGGGACACCGCTGAAGTCCACTTAGGAGCCCACGCAGAAGACACCACCAGAACCCACACCGTCGCCACCCTGACCGGAGCCCACGCCGGAAACCCTTCAGGACACCCCTCAGCAAACCCCCAGGAGACACCGCCGGAAGAGGTGCCGAGGATGGTGCCGGAGCCCGCACCGGAGTCGAACCCGGGACCGAGGCCGCGGACCGGCTGAGGCCCCGTCCGAGCGATGCGGTCGGTGCGGTCGGTGCGGTCGGTGAGCGGTCCGGGTCTACTCGGCGGGGCCGGAGCGCCGGCGGCCTGCGGCCGGCACCGGCCCGGAATCCGGTCGTGTCCTGTTCGGACCGAACGGGAAGGGGACACGCCGGCTCGTGCCGCAACGGGGGTCCACCGGAGCCGTTACCCTCCGCTGGCCCCCACTCTCCCCCCGAACGGAGGAACCGGCTGTGATCAAGGGCTTCAAGGACTTCCTCATGCGCGGCAACGTGGTCGACCTCGCGGTGGCCGTCGTCATCGGCGCGGCGTTCAGCGCGATCGTCAGCGCGTTCACGAACAACCTGATCAACCCGATCATCGCGCTGTTCGGCGGTCACAACGTCCACGGCCTGGCGGTCCAGCTCGGCGACAACGAGAAGACCGTCATGGACTTCGGCGCGATCATCACCGCGGTGATCAACTTCTTGATCGTGGCGGCGGTCGTCTACTTCGTCTTCGTGCTGCCCATGAACAAGCTCAAGGAACGCCGCGAGAGGGGCAGGGAGCCCGGCCCCTCCGAGCCGACGGACGTGGAGCTGCTCAAGGAGATCCGCGACCTGCTGGCCGCCCGGCAACGCCACGACGACACCCGGCCCTGACCCCCGCGGCCCCGGGCGGCCGGGTGCGCGCCGGCGTGGTCGGGCGGGGGCGGCTACTCGTGGTGGGGCGGGCGGTTCTCCAGGTACCACCGGTCGTCGCGGCGTTCGGCGGCGGGTTCGTCGGGGGTCTCCGGCAGGACCTCGCCGAACACCTCGGCCAGCCGACGACGCCGCTCCGCCTCCTTCGCGGCGGCGGCAGCGGCGTCGTCACCGGGCTCGCTCATGCCTCGTCGAGCCCGGACAGCTGCTCGATGACGTAGGGCACCAGCGCCGACAGCGTGGCCATCCCGTCCCGCACCGCCGAGCGCGAACCCGCCAGGTTCACCACGAGGGTGCTGCCCGACACGCCGACGAGACCGCGCGAGATCCCCGCGTCGACCGCTCCCGCGGCCAGCCCCGAGGCGCGGAGCGCCTCGGCGATGCCCGCGATCGGCCGGTCCAGCACGCCCTGCGTGGCGTCCGGCGTGACGTCGCGCGGCGAGACGCCGGTGCCGCCGACGGTGACGACCAGGTCCACGCCGCCGATGACCGCGGTGTTGAGCGCGGCGCGGATGCCCACGACCTCGCCCTCCACCGCGACGGTGCCGTCGACGATGAACCCGGCTTCCTCCAGCAGCTCGGTGACCAGCGGTCCCGTGCTGTCGTCGTGCTCGCCGTGCGCCACCCGGTCGTCCACGATCACGACGAGGGCGCGTCCGAGGCGCTGAGCGCTGCGTTCCATGCGGGTCACCGTAGCCAATCGGAGGAGTGGGCGGTTCTGCGACGTCGCGCTGCCACCGCCCGTGGGACAACGCCGTTCTTCACCGGATCCGGTGACGTGCGGATTCACCCACCCGGTACCCGCCACGAGCACCCGACCGCACCTCCACCGGCCACGCCTGTGGCGCACCTGACAGCCGCCCCTGACAGCCGCACCGGCCGGCGCCCCGCCGGCGGGCACGACGAGGCCGCACACCGGGGGGCGAGGGGATACCCGCCGGGATGCGGCCTCCGCACCGGCTCGGGGCACGTGAGCCGGGGTCTCGGGCGAGGGTTACTTCACCTCGACGGGCTGGCTGCCCAGGGTCACGTCGACCGTGCGGCTGCCGCCGACCGTGAGCTGCACCCTCTCCCCCGGCGCACGGGAGCGGACGGCCGCCACCAGGGCGTCCGAGCTGTCGATCGGCCGGTCGCCGAACTTGGTGATCACATCACCCGTCCGGAGGCCGGACTGCTCGGCCGCGCCGCCCGGCGTCACCTCGCGGACCTGCGCGCCGCCGTCGGGGCCGTCGGTCACCTGGACGCCGAGCACGGTCTGCGTGGCCCGGCCGGTCTCGCTCAGCTCGGTGGCCGTGCGCCGGGCCTGGTCGATGGGGATGGCGAAGCCGATGCCCACCGAGCCGCCCTGCGACGACTGGGTGCGGTTGGGGCTGTAGATCGCCGAGTTGATGCCGACGACCTGGCCCTGCATGTTCACCAGCGGCCCGCCGGAGTTGCCGGGGTTGATCGCCGCGTCGGTCTGGATGGCGTTGAGCACGGTCGCCTGGCTGCCGCCCTCGCCGCCCGCCCGCACGGGGCGGTTGAGCGAGCTGACGATGCCCGAGGTCACCGTGCCGTTGAGGTCGAAGGGCGAGCCGACGGCGACCACCTGCTGGCCGATCCGCAGGTCGCCGGAGTTGCCGAGTTCGGCGGTGGGCAGGCCGGAGACGCCCTCGGCCCGCACCACGGCCAGGTCCGACGACGGGTCGCGGCCGATGATCCGCGCGCTCGCCGACCGGCCGTCCTGGAACTGCACCTTGATCGCGCCGCCGTTCGCGGCCGTCTCCACCACGTGGTTGTTGGTCAGCACCAACCCGTCCGAGCTGAGCACGAAGCCCGACCCGGCGCCACCGCTGACCTGCACCTGCACCACCGTGGGCAGCACCTTCTGCGCCACCTGCTCGGTGGACCCGGCGGGCGCGTCGCCGGTCCGCTGGGCGGGCGGCGGGGCGTTGAGCGCGTTGGTGACCGGCGCGGAGCGCTCGGCCGCCTGGTAGCCGACGTAGCCGCCGAGCCCGCCCGCGACACCGCCGACGGCGAGCACGAGCGCGGTGACCCCCGCCAGGAGCTTGCCGCGGCCCTTGGCGCGCGGGGCGGCCGGCGCTTGGCCGGGCGCCGCGTAGTACGGACCGGGCGGGGGCTGGTGCGCCCCCTGGTGCGCTCCCTGATGCACACCCTGGTGCGCACCGCCCCAGCCGTCCTCCGGCCGCGCGGCGCCCGGGAACCAGGCGCCGGACGAGCCGGTGTCGGGGGTCCCGGGGCTCCCCTGCGGAGCACCCGGCACCCCGACACCCGATGACGCGGCGCTCCCCTGCGAAGCGCCCGGCATCCCACTCACCGGTGGCGCGGCGCTCCCCTGCGGAGCACCCGCCACCCCGTACTCCGACGGCGCGGCGCTCCCCTGCGAAGCACCTCGCGCGTCGGTCACCGGAGGCGTGGCGCTCCCCTGCGGAGCATCCGCCTCACCGGTGCGCGGCGGCACGGCGTCTCCCTGCGAAACGCCCTGCGCGCCACCCGGTGGAACGGGGTCGCCCTGCCCGACCCCGTGCCCTCCGGTGTCCGGCCCACCAGCACCCTGCTGCCGGTGCCCGGCGTCCTCACGACCGGCGCTGCCCCTCGCCCAAGGGCTCGGCTGCGGCTCGGGCTGCGGCTCGTTCTCGGTCATGTCCACCACTCTGGGGTGTGCGCCTGAGAGCAGCCTTAAACGGACCTGGGCATCAGTTGTGAGTCCGCCGCCGGCCCCCCGGCGCCGGCCACCCTCCGCCGGTCACCCGGCGGCGCGCAGCCGTTCGGCGATCCGCTCGGGCGTCGCGTCGTTGATCCAGACGCCCATGCCGGACTCCGAGCCGGCCAGGTACTTGAGCTTGTCGGCGGACCGCAGCACGGAGAACACCTCCAGGCGCAGCCACGCCAGGTCGCGCCCGGTGCGCACGGGGGCCTGGTGCCACGCCGCGATGTAGGGCAGCGGTCGCCGGTAGAGGCCGTCGAGCCGGCGCAGGACCTCCAGGTAGAGGTGCGCGAAGTCGTCGCGCTCGGCGTCGGTCAGCGCGGGCAGGTCGGGCACCTGGCGGTGCGGCACGACGTGCACCTCCACCGGCCAGCGGGCGGCGGCGGGCACGAACGCCGTCCAGTGCTCGGACGCGCCGACCACGCGCGTGCCGGCGGCCCGCTCGGCGGCCAGCACGTCGCCCAGCAGCGGACGGCCGTGCCGGGCCCGGTAGTCGGCGGCGGCGGCGAGCACCCGCTCGGTCCTGGGCGTCACGAACGGGTAGCCGTAGACCTGGCCGTGCGGGTGGTGCAGGGTGACGCCGATCTCCTCGCCCCGGTTCTCGAACGGGAAGACCTGCTCCACACCCGGCATCGCGCCCAGCGCGGCGGTGCGGTCCGCCCAGACGTCCACGACGGTCCGCACGCGCGAGGGCGGCAGCTCGCCGAACGACTTGTCGTGGTCGGGGGTGAAGCACACCACCTCGCAGTAGCCCCGGCCGGGCGCCCGCGCCACCATCGGCATCCCCTCCACGGTGGGCGGCAGTTCCGGCACCCCCTGGGCGAACGAGGGGAACCGGTTCTCGAACACCACCACGTCGTAGTCCGGCTCGGGGATCTCGGTGGGCCGGCCCGGCGCCGACGGGCACAGCGGGCACAGGTCCGCGGGCGGTTTGTAGGTGCGGGTCTGCCGGTGCGCGGCGATGGCCACCCACTCGCCGGTCAGCGGGTCGCGGCGCACCTCGGAGAGCGGCTGCGCCCGCGGCAGGTCCCGCGTGTCCACCGCCGTCCGCGGCGGCGCGCCCGGCGTGTCGTCGAAGTAGATGATCTCCCGGCCGTCGGCGAGCCTCCGCGCCGTGCGCTTCACCCGAGCCCTCCCTCTCCCCGTCCCGGCACGCGCGCCAGGACCAGTTCCCCGACCTGCTCCGCCAGCGCGGCGCGCGCCTGCTCGGCCAGGCCCTCGTCGGTGACCAGGACGTCCGCCCGGTCGAGGCCGACGATGGTGGAGATGCCGACCGTGCCCCACTTGGTGTGGTCGGCGACCACGACGACCCGCCCGGCCGCGTCGACCAGCGCCCGGTCGGTCTCGCCCTCGTCCAGGTTGGGCGTGGTGAAGCCGGAGCGCTCGGCCATGCCGTGCACGCCGAGGAACACCACGTCCAGGTGCAGCGACCGCAGCGCCCGCACGGCGACCGGGCCGACCAGCGCGTCCGACGGCGTGCGCACCCCGCCGGTCAGCACGACCGCCCGGTCGGCGCGCCCGCTGCGCTGCAGCACGTCCGCCACGCGGACCGAGTTGGTGACCGCGGTCAGGTCCGGGACGTCGTCGAGGAACCGCGCCAGCGTCCACGTGGTGGTGCCGGCGGACAGCCCGATCGCGGTGCCCGGCCGGACCAGCCGGGCGGCCCGCGCGGCGATGGCCTCCTTCTCCGGCAGCTGGCGCACCGACTTGGCCTCGAACCCCGGCTCGTCGGTGCTGCGGCCGACCACGGAGGTGGCGCCGCCGTAGACCTTCTCCACCAGCCCGCGCGCGGCCAGCACGTCCAGGTCCCGGCGCACGGTCATGTCCGAGACGCCCAGGCGCACGACCAGGTCGCCGACCCGCACCGCGCCCGTGCGCCGCACCTCCTCCAGGATCACCGCTTGCCGTTGCCGCGCCAGCACCGCCACACCTCTTCCCCGAGGACAGCCCCGCACCCGGCGGGCGGCCCGGCGCCCGCGTGGTCGATCAAGCCACGATACGGGCGTCGCCCCGACCGCGGCACGTCCTCCGGTCACGCCCCCAGGGTCGCCACCGGGTTCCCGCGAGTCAACACGAGCAAACAAAACCGATCGTTCGGGTTGTTCTCCACCACCCCGCTGCCACACAGCGTCGACGGGCGGGCACGGGCGAGGGTCGGTGTCGCGGCACGGGCCGGGCGTGTGCGTTCTTGTTGGGCCTCGGACCCGGCTACGGGCGGCCGGGCAGGCGGAGGACGAACAGCGCGCCGCCCTCCGGCGCGCGCCCCGCGTAGGCCGCGCCGCCGTGCCGCTCGGCCGCCTGCTTGACGATCGCGAGCCCCAGCCCCGAGCCGGGCAGCGTGCGCGCCTCCGACGAGCGGTAGAAGCGCTCGAACACGTGCGGCAGGTCGTCGTCGGCGATGCCGGGCCCGGAGTCCGCCACCTCCAGCACCGCGCTCCCGTCGCCGAGCTGGCGCAGCTCCAGCCGCACCACGCCGTCGGACGGGCTGAACTTCACCGCGTTGTCCAGCAGGTTGAGCACGGCCCGCTCCAGGGCGCTGGAGTCGCCCAGCAGCGACCACGGCTGCAACCGCACGTCGAACCGCACGTCCGCTGGCGCCCGCCGGCGCGCGCGGTCCAGGGCGCGCTCGACCACCTCGACGAGGTCCACCGGCTCGTGCACCACCTGCGGCGCGTCCTCGCGGGCCAGCTCCACCAGGTCGCCGATCAGCGTGGTCAGCTCGTCCAGCTGCGCCCGCACGTCGGCGTTGATCTCCGCCTTGTCCTGGTCGGACAGCGTCGGCGCGTCCGGCCGCTCGGAGGCCAGCAGCAGCTCCAGGTTGGTGCGCATGGACGTCAGCGGGGTGCGCAGCTCGTGGCCCGCGTCGGCGACCAGCCGCCGCTGCCGCTCCTGCGAGTCGGCCACCGCGGCGAGCATCGCGTTGAACCGCTGGGTCAGCCGGGCCAGCTCGTCGTCACCGGTCACCGGGATCGGCCGCAGGTCGCCGGTCATCGCGACCCGCTCGGTGGCCTCGGTCAGCCGCTGCACGGGCCGCAGCCCGGTGCGCGCCACGGCCGTGCCCGCCGCCGCCGCGACCAGCACGCCGATGCCGCTGATCACGAACAGCACCACGGACAGCTTGCCCAGCGTCGTGTTCAGCGGCCCCAGGGACTGGGCGATCACCATCGCCCGGCCGTCGTCGTAGGGCACGGAGATCACCCGGAACCCGCTGCGGGTGTCGTCCCACAGGTTCTCGGCCAGGACGCCGCGCGCCACCTCCAGGTCGTCCGGCTGCCACGACGGCGCGGTCGTCCCCTTGGGGTAGTACATCTGGCCGCTGACCTCCAGCAGGCCGATGCGCACGTCGCCGGCCGCCAGGAACGCGCCGGGCACCTCGGTGACGTCGGTGTTCACCCGGGGCGCGGTCACCGCCGCCTTGGCCCGCTCCCGCAGGCTCAGGTCGAACTGCTCGTCCAGGTTGCTGCTGACGGTCATGTAGGCGCCCAGCGAGACCACGCCCACCACGCCCGCCACGCAGAACGCGGCCAGGAGGGTGACCCGGGCCCGCAGGGAGACCCGCTGCAGCCGCTCGCCGGCGGCGTTGATCACGGAGGCGTCTCCCGCAGCACGTACCCGACGCCGCGCACCGTGTGCAGCAGGCGCGGCTCGCCCTCCGCCTCCGTCTTGCGGCGCAGGTAGCCCACGTACACCTCCAGCGCGTTGCCGGAGGTCGGGAAGTCGTAGCCCCAGACGTCCTCCAGGATGCGACCGCGCGTGAGCACCTGCTTCGGGTGCGCCAGGAACAGCTCCAGCAGCGCGAACTCGGTGCGGGTGAGGCTGATCGGCCGCTCGCCGCGCCGCACGTCCCGCGTGCCCGGGTCCAGCTCCAGGTCGGCGAACCGCAGCACCGCGCCCGAGGGCTCGGCCGCGTCCGAGGCCGCCCGCCGCAGCAGCGCCCGCAGCCTGGCCAGCAGCTCCTCCAGGGCGAACGGCTTGGGCAGGTAGTCGTCGGCGCCCGCGTCCAGCCCGGACACCCGGTCGGACACCGCGTCCCGCGCGGTGAGCACGAGGATCGGCAGGTCGTCGCCGGTGCTGCGCAGCCGGCGGCACACCTCCAGCCCGTCCAGCCGGGGCATCATGACGTCCAGGACCATCGCATCCGGACGCTGGGCGACGACCGATTCGAGGGCCTGCCGGCCGTCGCCGGCCAGGTCAACCTGGTAGCCGTTGAACTGCAGTGAGCGGCGAAGCGACTCACGCACGGCCCGGTCGTCGTCGACAACGAGGATGCGCATGGGGGTCAGTCTCGCTCGTGGTCCTGAGAGCCGCCTGAGAAGGTGGTGTGAGCGGGCCGTCATGTCGCGCCGGGGCGCCCCCGGGCCTCACGCGCCGTCGGTCCTGCGCGCGATCGGCGCGTTCCACTTGCGCCACAGCGCCAGCACCCGCACCGCCACGATCAGCGCGGACGCCACGACCGCCACCGGGCCGGCGGGCAGGCCCAGCCAGTGCCCCACCGCCACGGTCACCGCGCCGCCCAGCGCCGCCACCGCGTAGATCTCCCGGCGCAGCACGAGCGGGATCTCGCGCAGCAGCACGTCCCGCACCGCGCCGCCGCCGATGCCCGTGGTCATCCCGACCAGGCACGCGGCGTACGGCGGCGCGCCCAGGTGCAGCGCCGTGGACGTGCCCGAGGTCACGAACAGCCCGAGCCCGACGGCGTCCAGCAGCAGCACCGACCGGCGCAGCTTCTCCACGGTCGGGTGAAACCAGAACACGACCAGCCCGGTGCCGCCGGCGACCGCGAGGTAGGGCCACGTCACCAGGGCGCTGGGCGGGCGCACCCCGAGCAGGATGTCCCGGATCAGCCCGCCGCCCAGCGCCGTGGTCATGGCCAGCACGATCACGCCGAACAGGTCCAGCCTGGCGCGGACCGCCGCCACCGCGCCGGAGGCGGCGAACGCGGCGATGCCGATCAGTTCCAGGGCGGTGAGCACCCGCCGAGGCTAGAAGAAGTCCGCCAACCGGGGCACTCCCGGCGCGCCGACGAGCCGGTCCAGCAGCGCCGCGTCGCCGTCGAGCAGCCCGGCGCGGCGCAGCGCGTGGCTGTCCTGCATCCCGCTGAACCACGGGCCCAGCGCCCTGGCGCGCAGCCGCACCGCGCCGCTGCCGCCCGGCTCGACCCGCACCGCGCCGTCCTCCACGACCAGCCGCTGCCTGCCCGCGTGCCACGGCGCGTGCTCGTCCTGCACGTCCAGGTCCACCGCGGCGGGCTTGAGCGCCGCCGCCGCGGGCCAGCCCCGCGCCGCGACGGCCGCCGGCAGGTCGACCACCCGCAGCAGCCACGCCGAGGTGGTGACGGTGTGCCGGATGCCCTGGTTGGTCAGCAGGCCGGTCACCGCCGGGTCGACCACCCGCAGCGACACCCGGTCCAGCAGGCCCGCCCAGGTCGTCAGCTCGCGCAGCAGGCCGAGCTGGGTGGCCGCGTCCCGCCCGACCAGGTCGAGCACCCGCAGGCCCTCCCGGTCGCGCTCGGCGGTGAGGTACCCGCGCAGCTCGCCGTCGTGGCCGGGCACGACGGAGGCCACGTCCAGCCCGAGCACGTCGGCGACGTCGATCGCGGGCGGGGTCCGGTCGAGCAGCCCGTCCACGGTGGAGGCCACGTCGGTGTAGCAGGCGTGCAGGGCCGCCAGGTCGCCCCGCTCCACCGCCCGGGCCGCCACCCTCGGCGCGGCGGGCAGCCGGTCGATCGGGACGTCCAGCCACTCGAACACGCCGGCGCGCTCCCAGCCGCGCGACCGGTACAGCGCGGGCACCGTCGCGTACAGCGCCGACAGCGGCTGCCCGTGCTCGCGCAGGTCCCGCAGCGCGCGGTCGAGCAGGCCGCCGGCCAGGCCCCGGCCCCGCGCGTACTGGTCGACGGCGACGCCGCCGATGCCGCCCATGGGCACCGGCGCGCCGCCGTAGAACTGGTGGAACCCGTGGACGGTCAGCACCGCGGCCGGGCGGCCCGCCAGCTCGGCGACCAGCCCGCGCCTGCCCGGCCGCAGCGGGTCCTCCTCGGACGTGCCGCCGAACGCGACCTTGCGCAGCCTGCGCACGTCGTCGGCGTCGTCGTGGGTCAGCTCCCTGATCAGCACGCCGTCCTGCTTACCAGGTGAAGAAGCCCCGACCGCTCTTGCGACCCAGTTCGCCGCGCGCGACCTTGTCCCGCAGCAGCGCCGGCGGCGCGAAGCGCGGCCCCAGCTCGGCGGCCAGGTGCTCGGCGATGGCCAGCCGCACGTCCAGGCCGACCAGGTCGGTCAGCCGCAGCGGGCCCATCGGCCAGCCGTAGCCCAGCCGCATCCCCGTGTCGACGTCCTCGGCGGTGGCGACGCCCTCCTCCAGCATCCGGATCGCCTCCAGGCCGACCGCGACGCCGAGCCGGGAGGTCGCGAACCCCGGCGAGTCCCGCACCTCGACCACGGTCTTGCCCAGCTGCTCGGCCCACGCGCGGGCCCTGGCCAGGACGGCGGGCGCCAGGCCGTCGTGGCGGACCAGCTCCACCAGCTCCTGCACCGGCACGGGGTTGAAGAAGTGCATCCCGACGACCCGCTCGCCGGGCAGCCCCTCGGCCAGCGCGCCGATGGACAGCGACGACGTGTTGGAGGCCAGGACGGCGTCCGGGCAGGCCCTCGCGGCCGCGGCGAGCACCCGTCGCTTGAGGTCGAGGTCCTCCGGCACGGCCTCCACGACCAGGTCGGCGGGCACCCGCGCCAGCCGCCCGACCACGGTCAGGTTCACCAGCAGGTCGGCGGGGTCGCGGTCCAGCCGGCCCCGGGCGGCGGCCTTGGCCAGCGACGCCTCCACGGCCCGCCGGGCGGCGGCGACCCGCTCCGCCCCGGCCTCGGCGAGCACCACCTCGTGCCCGCCGGCGAGCAGCAGGTGCGCGATGCCCGCGCCCATCGTGCCGCCGCCGATCACCACCGCGATCATGCTCCGACGACCTCCGCGGCGAACATGGCGACCAGGTCCAGGCCGCCGATCCCGGACAGGTTCGCGCCGGCCGCCTGCCACTGCGGCGAGGCGAACGCGGCCTTCATGGCGGCGGCGGACTCGAAGTACATCTCGGCCACGAGGTGCGGCTCGTGCTCGCCGAGGAAGCCGGGCACGAACACCCGCTCGACCTTCGCCACCTCGGCGCGCAGCAGGCCGGGGGTCTGCGCGACCAGGGGCAGGTGGGAGGAGAAGTAAGCCTCGTCGAACTCCTCGGCGTTCTCCGGTTTCCGGTACAGCGCGATGTACTTGATCATGTGACACCTTCCGTCCGGTTACGCCGCCGGACTGTAACACCGGCACGATGTCGGGGTGCGGATCATCCTGCTGCGCCACGGGCAGAGCCTGGGCAACGTCGACGAGCTGGCGTACTGCCGGGTACCCGACCACGCGCTGCCCCTCACGCCGCGCGGCGAGCGGGAGGCCGCCGAGGCCGGGCCGCGGGTGAAGGCCCTGCTCGGCGACGAGCCGGTGGCCGTCTACGTCAGCCCGTACGTCCGCACCCGCGCCACCCTGCGCGCCCTGGACCTCGGGGCGCGGGCCGAGCGCGTGGTCGCCGAGCCGCGGCTGCGGGAGCAGGACTGGGGCAACCTCCAGGACCCGGTGCGGCAGGAGGTGCTCAAGCACCAGCGGCACGCGTTCGGGCACTTCTTCTTCCGCCTGCCCGACGGCGAGTCCGGCGCGGACGTGGACGACCGGCCGGCCGCGTTCCTCACCGACCTGGAGGCCCGGGCGGAGCGGCCCGACCACCCGGACTCGGTCCTGGTGGTGTCGCACGGCCTGACCATCCGCCTGCTGTGCCGGCGGCTGTTCGGGTGGAGCGTCGAGCTGTTCGAGTCGCTGTCGAACCTGCGGACCTGCGAGCACCGGGTGCTGACCCGCGACGGCGGGCGCTGGACCCTGGACCGCCCGTTCGCCCAGTGGCGGGACTCCCCCGACGGCGACACCCAGTGCTGACGCCTCGACCCGGTCGGCCGACGGGGTCACGGCGACCGCCTCCGGTTGCGGGGCGCGGCGGACGGCGGTGAGCTACGGGTGTGCCCGCGAGCCCGGCCCGGTAGGAGGAAGCACGTGCCCAGGATCGAACGGCCGCCCAAGCGCCGGGTCAACCTCCTGCGCAAGGAGGGCGTGACCACTGTGGACTGGAAGGACGTCAACCTGCTGCGCAAGTTCATCTCCGACCGCGGCAAGATCCGCTCGCGCCGCGTGACCGGGCTGACGCCGCAGCAGCAGCGGCAGGTCGCGACCGCGATCAAGAACGCGCGGGAGATGGCGCTGCTGCCCTACCCCTCCCAGGGCCGCTGAACGTGGCGGTGCCGGCCGCCGCCAGCACCGCCAGCGCGGACCAGTCCGGCACCAGCAGGCCCGCCGAGCCGACCACGAAGCTGCCGTACAGGCCCCAGCACTGCGCGGCGGTCAGCGCGGCGCCCACCGGTGTCGTGACCAGCGACACCGCCGCCACCACCCCCGCCAGCAGGACCAGGGCGACCGGAGGCCACTGGTGCGCGACCACCGTCACCCCCACCCCACCGGCGAAACCGAGCGCGGACCCGTGCACACCGCCGACCCTGGACATGGCGGACCATTCAACGCCGGGTTGAGACCGACGCCACCGCCCGCACGCGAAGATCACCGGATCGCGTGAGGCACGATCGTCCGAATGAGCTTCTACGACGTGCTGCACCGCCGCCGGGACACCAGGGGCGAGTTCACCGGCGCCCCCATCCCGCCGGACGTGCTGCGCCGGGTGCTCTGCGCCGCGCACGCGGCCCCCAGCGTGGGCCTGTCCCAGCCGTGGGACTTCATCGTCGTGCGCGACGAGCACACCCGGCGCGCCTTCCGCGACCACGTCCAGGCCGAGCGCAGCGTGTTCGCCTCCGGGCTGGACGGCGAGCGCGCCGGGACGTTCGCCCGGATCAAGGTGGAGGGCATCCTCGAGTCGACCCTGGGCGTGGTCGTGACCTACGACCCGGAGCGCGGCGCGCCCGCCGTCCTGGGCAGGCACGCGATCGCCGACGCCGGCCTGTACTCGGTGTGCCTGGCGATCCAGAACCTGTGGCTCGCCGCCACCGCCGAGGGCCTGGGCGTCGGCTGGGTGAGCTTCTACCGCGAGGACGCGCTGCGCCGCCTGCTGGGCATCCCGCCGGCCGTGCGGCCGGTGGCGTGGCTGTGCGTGGGCCCGGTGGACGCCCTGCCCGACACCCCCGACCTGGAGCGCCACGGGTGGCGCAACCGGCTCCCGTTGGAGGACGTGCTGCACGAGGAGCGGTACACGCGGCGCCCGTCCCGGTAGCCTGTTGGGGCCGTACCGCTGGTGGGCGGGCCCGCGTACCCGCCCACCGAGTCGGAATGGAGTGTCGAGCACGGGTGGAGCAACGAGATCCGCTGGTAGCGGTGCCCCAAGAGGACCTCGAGGTCAAGGCGTTGCTGAACGCCGGCCGCCTGCCGGAGGCCAACACGCTGTTCGACGAGGTCGTGAGCCGCGTCCCGCCCGGCGCGGACCGGTGGTCGCGCTCCGCGGTGCTGGTCTACCGGGCCAAGCTGGCGTGGCGGCTGGGCCGCATCCCGCTCGCGCTGGAGCTGGCCGCCGAGGGCTGGACCGACCTGGACGCCGAGCACGCCGACAACCCGGCCGCGGCGCAGGCCATGCACGCCCTCGCGTACCTGCTGGAGGGCATCGGCGACCGCCGGGCCGCGGTCGACATGCTGCGGCTGTCGGTGCAGGTGGCGCGCCGCGCGGGCGTCCCCGAGGTGCTCGGCCACTGCCTGCAGGGCCTGGGCGGCACGCTGAACTTCCGCGCGATCTCCTCGCCGCCGGACCTCGCCCCGGGCATCTTCGCCGAGGCCGCGGACCACCTGCGCGAGGGCCTGGAGCTGGTGCGCGACCAGCAGATGCGCCGCGCGCTGCTGGGCGCGTACAGCCGCTCGCTGGCGGGCGTCGGCGAGCTGGCGGCGGCGGAGGAGGCCGCCCTGGAGACCCTGCGCCAGGCGACCGGGGCCGACGACAAGTGGGCCCAGGCGGTGGCCAACTGGGTGCTCGCCGTGGTGCGCCGCGACCAGGGCGAGCTGACCGGGGCGCGCACCCTGGCCAGCCGCGCGGTCGCGGCGGCCCAGGCGATCAACGACACGTCGCTGCTGCTGCGGTTCTCCCTGGACCTGGCCGACATCTGCGCCCGGATGAACGACCCGGTCGGCGAGTCGGCCGCGCTGCGCTGCTCGGTCGCGGCGGGCCGGACGGCCACCGAGACCCTCCAGGAGGGCCTCGCGCAGGCGTTGGAGCAGCGCCGGGTCGCCGTGCAGGCCCAGCGCCTGGCCGTGGCCGCCCAGGAGGCCGCCGCCCGGGACCCGCTGACCGGCCTGGCGAACCGCCTCGGCCTGGAGCGCGCGGCGGCCGGCCTGCTGGAGGCCACCGCCGCCCGCGGCCGGGTGCCGTGGCTGGTCCTGGTCGACGTCGACTGGTTCAAGGGCGTCAACGACGACGCCGGCCACGCGGCGGGCGACGCGGCGCTGCGCGAGATCGCGCGGCTGCTGCGCCGGGAGTGCCGGGCGGGCGACCTGGTGGCCCGGTGGGCGGGCGACGAGTTCGTGGTCCTGCTCGGCGACGCCGACGGCAACCCGCTCGACGTGGGGCCGACCGTCGCCGAGCGGATCCGCGCGGCGGTGGACGGCCACGACTGGACGGTGGTCCTGGGCGCCACCCGCCGCCCCACCGTCAGCATCGGGGTGGCGGCGGGCCCGGCGAAGCTGGACCAGCTGTTCGCCGCCGCCGACATGGCCCTGTACCGGGCCAAGCGGCACGGCCGCAACCGCGTCGAGGTCGAGCCGCCGGTCGGCCTGCCGGGCATCCGCAGCGGCTGACCTGCCCGGCGGTCAGGCGATCAGGCCGCCCCGGAAGGCCACCAGCGCCGCCTGCACCCGGTTCACCGCGCCGATCTTGCCCAGCACCGACGACACGTAGCCCTTCACGGTGGCCTCCGACAGGTGCAGCGTCCCGCCGATCTCGGCGTTGGACATGCCCTGTCCGATCAGGACCAGCACCTCGCGCTCCCGTTCGGACAGCGAGGCCAGCAGGCGCCGCGCGGGCTCCGCGGCCCGCTCGCCGTCCGCCACGGCGGTCAGCACGCGCGCGGCCACGCCGGGGTCGAGCACGGCGCCGCCGACGGCGAGGTCGCGGACCGCGCGCACCAGCTGCTCGGGCTCGGTGTCCTTGAGCAGGAAGCCCGACGCGCCCAGGCGCAGCGCCTCCGACACGTACTCGTCCACGTCGAACGTGGTCAGCATGGCGATCCGCGGCGGGTCCGGTATCGAGCGCAGCCGCCGCAGCGCCATGAGCCCGTCCGAGGACCTCATGCGGATGTCCAGCAGCACCACGTGCGGGCGGTGCTGGCGGGCCAGGTCGGCCACCAGGTGCCCGTCGTCGCACTCGGCCACGACCTCGATGTCACCCGCGCTGCCGAGGATCATGCGAAGGCCGGACCGGACGAGGTCTTCGTCGTCGGCCAGCATCACCTTGATCACGACGCCTCCCCGCTTTGGCGTTTCGTGCTCGTACCCGCCCAGCATCGCGCACGAACACGCAAGCTGACGTTAATTCACCGTTATCTCACCACGGAACCGCGTGAGGTCGCCCTTTTCACAGTTGCCAGGAAATCGGTCGGGCCGGCCGAGTGCCCGCGCAACTTCCTGGCGCGGACGCGGCAACAGGGCGTAGAGCTTGTCGTCCGGGCAGAGGGTGTCGTGGTGGTCGCGGTGGCCGAAAATCGCGCTGGGCGGGATGCCGTATCGCGCGGGCGCAAACGCGGAACGACGCCGGGGGTTGCGCCGTCGGTTCGGCGGGCGGCCGGGCGCCCTCGTCCCCGATGCCGACCGCCCCGGTGTTCCGCACCGGGCAGTGCGCGCCGACGACCACGCGGTCGGCCGCGGGGCGTCGGGGCCGCCGTGCCCGCCTTCCAGCAGGAACCCGCTGCGACTGCCGGTGAACCGCGCCGGCCGGAACCGATCCGGCCGTTCCGGTCCACGTGCGGGCCCTGGACCCACCGCGCGAGGGCGCGGGCCCGCTCCGGGGCGCGGTCGGCGGTGTTCCCGGTGGCGGTGCGGTGGACCAGGATGCGCACCGCCCGACGGTGAACGACGGCCGGCGGTTCGGCGGGCGGTCGCGCCGACCGGTCGGCGCAGGTGCGGATCGGCGGGACGGGGGACGCGGGTGCGGCGGGCGCCGCCGCGAGGCCCGCCGCGGAGCCGGCCGTGGAACTCGTTGTGAAGAGGCCGGCCGGCGGCCGTTCGGCGACACGTCGCGGAAGTCGTTTACCCGCGTCCTCGGCACGCGGTCGAGCGCTGCCACTGCGTCGGGCGGCCCACCAAAGAACGCGAATGCCTTTCGCGATTCTCTACCTGTCAGTAACGCGTGTTACGGCAGCCCAGCCTGGAGAGGGCTTCGCGCCCTGCGGAGCGCCACCCGAACCCTGGCCGCGGTCCCGCTCCTCGCCACCGCCGCAGCCCTCTCCGCCGACTCGCGTGGCGTGGCGTTGCCGGACGGCGCCGTGACCCCCGAGCCGGTGGTCCACGACCTGGAGACCTTCGCACGGTCCACAGTGGAGGCACCGGACGACCTCGATGCGGTGCGGGGCTCTTCGCCGACGGCGTGCTGCCCGCCGGCCTGCTGACCGGCAAGCGCGGGATATCCGTCGCGCACACCGACACCGGCCGTCGCGCGCCGCACCGCACCGAGCCGGCCGGGAGGCGGCCCACGCCAGGGCGTACCGGGCCGAGGTGTCGACGGACGGGGCGCGGTGGTGCGAGGGCCACGCGACGACGGCGGCCGGGACGTCGCGCCGTTCCCGCCGACGCAGGCGCGATTCGTACGAATGACGGGTATCCAACGGGCCACCGGGTACGGATACTCGCTGTACGAGCTCAAGGTCTACGACACGTAGGCCCATCCACAGGAAGACCCCGGTCCACCCCCAGGGACCGGGGTCTTCCTCATGCCCCCGTCAGGCCAGGAACAGGTAGTTGCGCACGTCGGGGCGCACGCGCTCGACGTGCTGCCAGGCGTCGCCGCGCCACGCGTGCATCCGGTAGCCGCGCTCGGCGAGCCAGTCGGCGACGTCCTGGGCGCGGTAGCCGAACCGCCGCACGTGGCGCTCCTCGATCTCCAGCAGGAGCTTGGGGCGCAACCGCTCGATGGTCTCCTCGCCGCCCTGCAGCACGCGCAGCTCCGCGCCCTCGACGTCGGCCTTCACGAAGTCCAGCCGGTCGATCCCGTTGGCCGCGCAGAACCGGTCCAGGGTGTCGGTCCGGACCACGACCTCCAGGTGCTCGTCGAACTCCGCGTTGGACCCCAGCCCGTCCGCGCCGGCGGTGAGGAACGACCGCCCGGTGACCGGCACCCCGTGCCGCACCGGCACGCTCATCACGTCCCGGCCCTCGCGGGCGCCCAGCGCCACGGAGTGCCGCACGACGTTGCGCCCCTCCCTGGGGCGCAGCAGGTAGGACAGGGCCGGGTGGGCGAACACCAGAGGTTCGACGCTGTGCACCGTCCCTTGTGGACCGACCAGGCGGGCCAGCGACACGGTGTAGAGCCCGAGCGCGGCGCCGATGTCGACGCACACGTCACCGGGCGCCACCACCTCGCGCAGGCCGATCAACTCCGGTTCGACGAACGGGGTCACCCGGGCCAGCACGCGCAGGGCGCCGGCCACGGCCGCACCCCGCACCTCGGTCAGATTGTGGTTCACCACGCCTACAGTAGAGAAATCACGGCAGCGGCTTCGCCCCGTTCTGGTGGGGCAGCCCGACCTGCTCGGCGAACTCGCCGGCCACCGCGGCGCCGCCGTAGATGCCCAGCGCCTTGGCCAGGTGCGCCCGCAGGTCCTGCCGGTGCCCGTCGGTCAGCCGGGGCAGCGCGCTCTCGAAGCTGCTCACCAGCGTGTCGGCCCAGTGCCGGTCGCGCCGCTGGGCGGCGATCCGCACCAGCTCGCCGAGCTGCTGCGCCAGCGCGACCGCCTGCTCGACCTGGTAGCCGTTGCGGTACAGCCACCAGATCGTGGCGGTGGAGACGTCGGTCAGCACCTCGTCCCGCAGGTACCGGATCTCGGCCCGCTCGGCGTCCCGCTCGGCCTGCCGGACGGTGGTGGTCCGCAGCAGCTCGATGTGCTTGCGGGCCATCTCCAGGTCGGCCTCGTCGACGGACAGCTCCAGGCCCTCCGCCCGCGCCCAGACGTGCGTGCCCTCGACCTGCCGCTCGGCCGCCAGCTCGTCGCCGAGCTGGTGCTGCAGCGGCGCGTGGTGCACCAGCATGGCCCGCTCGGTGACCACCCGCGCCCGCCGGACGATGTCGTTGATGGCGGCGCTGCGGGGCACGTTGTGCCGGGCGCCGGTGGTCAGGTCCAACCGCCAGTGCACGGTGAACCGCGCCCGGAAGTCCAGCCCGTACACGGCGCTGGGCAGCGGGGTCTCGAACGGGTGCTGGTGCGAGGAGGAGGGTGGCTCGAAGGTGAACTCCTCCCCACCCCGAACCCTCCGCCGCCGCCACCAGACCCCGAAGGCCCCCAGGGGGCCGGGCCGGAAGTCAGGCCAAGGTCTACCGCTCATCGAAGGTCTTCCGCCGAAGTCGCAAAGCCGCCTCCGTCTCTACCCGACCAGCCCACCACTTTGAAGGTGACCGCGACCACTTCCCCCCAACAGCGGAACCCCGCGCCCGCGAACCGGGCGGACCCGGCACAGCCGGCAACCTCCACCCGCCACCCGGGTGACCGACGGCCACCCAACCCACCCGCCACCGGCCCACGGCGGCCCGGTACGCTGCCCGGTGCGCCCTCGTAGCTCAGGGGATAGAGCATCGGTTTCCTAAACCGTGTGTCGCAGGTTCGAATCCTGCCGGGGGCACTCACCTTTCGCCGGGTGATGCAGAGCCTCTGACCTCGTAAAACAGGTCAGAGGCTCTTGCTTTTAGTGGTTACTGAGGTCGATCACTCAACGTGGCCGTGGGGCTACACGTGGTGCGAGTCCGGCGTAGCTTGGCCCCATGAGCACCGCGAAGGCAGGCAAGAAGCCCCGCGAGCGGGGCGAGATCGAGGAACTTCCCAGCGGCTCCCTGCGGGTCAAGGTCTACGCGGGTGTGGACCCGCTGTCCGGCCGCAGGCACTACCTGACCGAGACCATCCCTCCCGGCAAGAACGCCCGGAAGACGGCCGAGAAGGCTCGCACCCGGTTCATCAACCAGGTTGACGAGCAACGGAATCCGAAGACCAAGGCCAACGTCAACCGGCTCATGGACCGGTACTTGGAACTGTTGGACGTCGGCACCAACACCCGCAAGAGCTACACCGGGTACATCAACAACCACGTACGACCACTGCTCGGCGAACTACAGGTCGGCAGACTCGATGGCGAGATACTGGACTCCTTCTACGCCACGCTCCGCAGGTGTCGAGCGCACTGCGATGGCACGCCCTACATCCAACACAGGGTGAAGCGGGACCACACGTGTACCGAGAAGTGCCGACCCCACAAGTGCAAGGGCTTGGCCACGTCGTCCATCCGTCAGGTGCACTGGTGCCTGAGCGGAGCGCTGAAGCGGGCTGTCCGCTGGCACTGGATCAGTGTCAACCCTTTGGATCAGGCAGAGTCCCCCAAGGCCGTGAGGCCCAACCCCAACCCGCCGACGCCCGCACAGGCCGCTGAGATCATCAACAAGTCGTTCAATGACCTGTCGTGGGGTGTGATGATCTGGGTTGCGATGGTCACCGGAGTGCGGCGCGGAGAGTTGTGCGCGTTGCGGTGGGACTTCCTCGACCTCGACGCTGCCGTTCTTTCGATCAAGACCAGCATCGGCCAGGACGGCAAGACGACCTGGGAGAAGGACACCAAGACTCACCAGCAGCGGCGCATTGCCTTGGATGCGGCGACCGTGACTCTGTTGAGGGCCTACCGGCGGAAGTGCGATGAAACCGCAGCGGAGCTGGGCAGGCAGGTACGCGTTGACGGTCGGATCTTCTCGCCAAATGTCGACCACGGCACGTGGCACAAGCCCGACTCCGTGTCCCAGCGCTACCGTCGTATGTGCGCCAAGCTCGGCTGGGACATGAGCGTTCAAGAACTCCGGCACTACTCAGCCACCGAACTCATCTCCAGCGGCGCTGACGTGCGTACCGTCGCCGGACGCCTCGGCCATGGCGGAGGTGGCTCAACGACGCTGCGGGTCTACTCGGCCTGGGTGTCCGAAGCCGACCAGCGAGCCGCAGGAAACCTGAGCGCCCGGATGCCGGATCTGCCGATCGGCATTACGCAGGATAAAACGGGCACTGAGACGATCGAAGCCGAGGTGGACAGCCCTTACCAGAAGATCGCCGCAGATCTCCGTGGTGCCATTTCATGCGGGGCGCTGCGTGCGGGAGACTCGCTGCCCACAGTCAAGGAACTTGCAAACCGGTATGACGTAGTGATCAGCACCGCTCATCGTGCGATCGCCGAACTGAAGTCAGAGAAGCTGGTCGTAGCCAGCCGTGGCAGGCGCACGGTTGTGGCAGACCCGACAAAGCCCAGTGACAGCGGAGCAGAAGTTGTCGAACTCCGCCCGAAGCGCGCTTGACCCGCGAGGACGTCGAGGTGGCCGTTTTTGTAGGCCAGAAGCCATGTATTGATCATATATGAAGTCGGCCGACCAGCGTGTCGTTCGCTTCCGTGCACACCGTGTGGTCCCCGCATGGTCCCCAGCGACCAGCCCCTTATCCATCAGCGGCCACATGCCAGACCACCAAGTACGCACACCAACGCCAGTTTTCTACGACAACCGTCAACCTGACGGATACGGTTCACCCGAATGGGCTACAGCAGAAGGCTAACGTCCTGCCTACCCGAAGAGATTAAGTGAAGCACGGTCAAGTCAACGGCAAGTGAACTGCATACCGGAGAGGTGCATGGATCGCGTTACAGCAGGTTTGTTGAAAACTTGGGCAACCAACCACGGCGTGACCCGAAACGAAGAAAGCGAGAAATTCGAGAGGTTTACCAACTTTATCATCCTCTCCAAGCATCACGACGAACAGTTCACGGTTGACGATTACTCGTGTGGCGACAACGGCACAATCGGCATTGACGGATTTGCACTTACGGTTAACGGTGAACTCATACCAGGACTCAACGAACTAGAAGACGCTCTAAGCGGTCGCCACTCAATCGAGTCGGCGATCACCTTGATTCAGACGAAGCGATCTTCGAACTTCTCTTTGGGCGACATCAGCATCTTCGCCGACACCTGCGTTGCACTGTTGACGAAGGACTCTCCGCCTGACGACAAACTTAAAAGCCAGCACGAAATGATTAAGAGACTGTTTGACGAGTCCTCTCGGTTTTCGAGCAATCCGTCTTGTCGACTCTACTTTGTAACTACCGGAAATTGGCAGCACCCGCTTCCCATTGTAGAGAAGATTAACGACACGAAAAGCAGGCTTCGAGACAGTAACCTATTCTCCAGAGTTGACTTTCAGACGTGGGGAGCAAGAGAGGTCCAAGACAACTGGCGCGCAATTGATTCCGCACTAGAAATCACCATCCAATTTGATCAACGCACAACCCTGCCCGACATGCAAGGTATTCGCGAAGCATACCTGGGGGTGCTACCTGGAAAGGAATTCGTCAAACTCGTTACCGACGAGGAAGGCGAGATCAGGAAGACGCTCTTCTTCGACAATGTAAGAGACTTTCAGGGCGACAACGATGTAAATGAAGATATCGAAAATACCCTCCAATCTGAAGAGGCTAGTCGATTCTGCGTTTTGAACAACGGTGTAACCGTTGTATCTAGGGACCTTAAAGTAACCGGCAACCGCTTCGCCCTGAAGGATTTTCAGATCGTCAACGGCTGTCAAACCAGCCACATTCTGCATCGAAATCGCGAGAAGCTCGACAACGTCTTCGTACCGTTCCGGCTCATCGTTGCGTCGGACGACGATGTAGCAAACAGCATCACTCGCGCAACCAACAACCAAAGCTCTGTAACACCAGAGAACCTAATGGCGCTCTCAGGTCTACAACGGCGCATCGAGTCGTACTTTGATTCATTTGGCAACGAAAGCACTCATCGAATCTATTACGAACGAAGGTCGAAGCAGTGGTCAGGCTCTGCACAAGTTCGCGGAACCTGGCGGGTTGTAACCTTGCGAAATCTCATGCAGTCATTCGCTTCACTCTACCTAAGAATCCCACACACCGCCGCTCGCTATTATGGGGATCTACGCGGACGAGTCGGCGGTGACGTATTCTCAGAACGGCACCATGCAGCTTACTACTACTCGGCCGCTTACGCATTCTGCAAACTCGACCATTTCTTCCGCATCAATTACATGCCCAGAGACTTGAAGCCGGCCAGATACCACCTACTGGCCGGAGTTCGAACTCTCTACGCAGCGTCAGCGGCTCCCGACCTGATCGAATCGGGCGAGAAGAAAGCCGAAGCAGATTGCGCAAAGTTCAACGAACTGCTATGGAATGACGTCAAATACCACGACTTGCTCCGGAAGTCGGAATTTGCACTAAGGAAACTCGCAGGGGGCAAGGAAATAACGAGGGACTTCGGGCGCACTCGGGACTTCACGGAACAGTACCTGCGAAAGTTGCTGGAGGAGACTGACCGACCCTAGGGCACTTCCGTCCACACAGGACCATTAGGCCGAAACTGCCCCTTGACGCGTGTGGTTGGCCTGGGGGAGGTCGGCGGGATGACACGAAACCCGACCCACGCTGGTACCCGGACTGGCGGCGCCTTTCGGTTATCCTGCTGGCCTGCCCGTCCGGCGAGGACATGCCTTTACTTTTGCGGCGGCTGCCGGGGCCGGGCGCGTCTCCGGCCGCCCACGGGCCAGGGTGGCGGAGCCGGTCCCCTGGCCCTGCCGAGCGGCCAAGGCGGAGCGGCGCGAGCGACCCCGGCAGGGCCGCCTTGATTAGGAGAAGCATTTCTGAACACGCGGACCGTCGTGGGTTCACGCTCATCGAGGTGGATGGCCTACGGCGCACTTACCAGAGCGTCAAACGTTGGATAGCTCAAGCGCATCCAACACAGGCGGGTAGATCCGACCAGCCGGAATCAACCTCGCCAGCTCCACCTTACTGACCCAAGCCACATCCACGTTCTCGTACACATCGACGTTCTTCGCGACACCACCAACGTAATCACACAACACGTAGTCGCACATCACGTTGGTGGCCGGATGCAAGCGGCTGCCCAGAAGGCCGCGCACGACACACTGAACGTCCGTCTCCCCCAGCGTCTCACGGACGGCCACGACTTCCGAAGTCGCACCGGGCTTGACCATTCCTGCCGGAAACTGCCAAGCCGTTTCCACACCGAACCCCGAGTTACTCCTGCGCCGAACCAGCAGCACATCCGCAGCCTTGAGAACCACGGCGATGGCGACTCGCAACGCGTGCCCTCCGCTCAATTGTTCCGGGATCGGCGGAGACAACAGGTCTTCAATGTTCATTCGAAAGATGCTCTCCAACAGTCGCGCTGTGGCGGGCAGGACGCGCACCGGCCTGCCGTCCTTGTAGCCGCCTGCCACCAACCGCTGGAGGTTCCGCACGCTCAGCGTGCCGGACTGCTGGTGCTCCCGCGAGAACTGCTCCGCGTACTCGGCGAACTCCTCGAAGGTCATCCGCCGCGCACGGATCTGTTGCTCCAACACCGTGCGACCAAGCGAGTTCGCAGTACCCGTCCCGTCCATCACCGAGCCTCCCTTGCCTGCCCGTGTCGCCCTCGTGGCGTCTCCGTGGCGTGTCGCCGTCCTGGTCATCGTGGCTGGACCAATATCAGACTTGATTTCATTCTGACACATGCCACCAAGGCGGTGGCCATCCGCACTACCGGCAGTGGGCGCGTCACTTGTGATCGCGCACCGCCGACTACCTCCCAGACACGGGGAGCTGATGTGACCACGACAGCAGGGTCTATAGATCATCCATCGACGTCGCCCGACTCACCGACCGTGGTGGTGTACGGCTATCTCAACGCCTCAGCGCCAGGTCAAGACATCTTGTCCGACCAACGCGAGCGCTTGGTTCAGTTCTGCACCGACAACGGCTATCAACTCGGTGGAACGTTCGCCGATCGGGATGTGCGAGCAGACCGGGCGAAGCGCCCAGGGCTCGGCGGTCTGCTGGACGTTCTTGCTCTCACCGGCTCATACGGCGTTGTGGTGCTCGACCTCAACCACTTCCCGAGCGGAAGACCCGCCCAAGCCGTTGTCCAGCAAGCAATTCGACGCACCGGTTCCGAAGTGATCGTCGTTGGCGAACTCGCTGCGTAGCCCACTGCTACAGCCGAAAGGATCACGATGGACGCGAGCGACGCTTCCGACTTCGCGGCCGAGTTGATCGAAGCCAACACCGAACTGGCCAACTACCTCATTGCCGCCCTCATCGCAGGCAACCACTGGCCTGATCGCACGCTCACGCCAGCCCAAGAAGAAGCGCTCGGTACCCGCCTGATCAGACTCGGCGTGACACTGCGTCGACGTGCACGAGACCGCCGTAGTGGAACCCAGCCCCCAGGCGATCTCGACTCGCCGTAGTGCGTGGCTGAACCAGCCGGTCCTAGGCCGTCCAAATAGGAAGGAGCAATCATGACAGCGGTACTCACCGGCGAGATGCCGGAGCCGGATAGTTCTCCGCCGTTCTCCGATGCGAAGTTCGAGGCGTTGATCCGGGAACTGGTGACAGACGATGCGCCTCGGTTGTTCGCGGTCGTAGAGGAGTACGGAGACCGCGAGGATGCCCACGTGGGTGCGTGGGGCTTGGCCTTCCCGGACCACGCGGAGGTGGTCACCGCCGAAGGCACGCTCCGCATGAGAGTGCAGTCACCGGACAGCACCCTGCGCTTCTTCCTTGCCCCCAACGTCACGGCTCGCGTGGTGTGGATCGACGGCTTGGGTGACGACTCGAAGGCGGTGGCCGGATGACCAGCGGGCTGGAGTGCGCACTGGCCTGTGTCGAGCGTGGGTGGCCTGTGGTCCCCGGTGCCCTGTGGCACAACGACAACTACATGGACCCGGTGTTCGGCCGTGAGCACGAGTCGTTGGCGCTGTGTCCGGCGGACATGGCGGTCAACGACGAAGAGTCGGTGCGTCGGTGGTGGCCGGTTCTGCCCAGCCGGCTGATGCGCTCGACCCTGGTTGTCACTGCCGCGAACCTGGTTGCGGTGGCGCTGGAGTTGAACCGCGCGCAACGCATCGTCCAGCGCGAGGCGTTCCAGGCTGACCCGACGCCGGTCGTGGTGGTTCCGGCCTTCGAGCACCAAGCCGTGTTCCTGCTGTCCTCGTCGCGCGGGTTGAGCGGAGAGGAGGTACTGCCGATCGGTTCCACGGTGCCGCTGCCACCATCGGTGATCGAGGGCCGCGAGGTGTCGTGGTTGTCACCGATGGCCAACTGTGAGGCGTTGATGGCCGGTGAGCAGTTGGCGCTTCTGATGATGTGAGCACGTCGGCCGCTGTGCCGTGACGGCTTCGGGTGGGCCGCACCTCGCTCAGAGGTGCGGCCCACCCTGGTTTCAAGCCCCGTGGGACGGTCCACCCGTCACCCGTCCCACCCGTCACAACAGGACGTTCCCGCAGGTCGAACCCAGTTTCGCGGTTGTCACAGCCGGTGTGACGGGTTGGGGTCGACGGGACGGGTGCGGTGACGGGTCAACGATCGTCCTCCGCATCCACACTGGGGTTCGTCCGGTACCTCGTGACCGCCTCTCGGATCTCAGCCACGAGGTAGCCGCGCACCTGCCGGAGACCTGCCTCCGTGGTCACCCGATCACGCCTCGGCTTGCACCCCAGTTCGCCCATCTGCAGGCCGAACGCGGTCACCTCCGCATCCAGCTCGGCGACCAGTTCTGCGGTCGGGACGAAGTCGCGTCCGCCGGGCTGAAGATCCTCTCCGAGGTAGGCCACCACGGATGCCAGTGGTTCGGGCAACTCCGGTTCCGCAGTCCGCTCGGCCACCGCACCGATCACCCGCGCTGTCGTCGCACGGTCGACCACAGGCGGTGTGACGTGCCCGGCCGCGTTCCCGGTGAGCGTCCCCTCTGCCTGACGAAGCGCCCGACCTCGGCGACAGAGCGCGCGCCAATCCTCATTTGGCATGTAGTAGGTCCGCACTGTCGTTGCGAGCACACCAGAGCCAGTCGTGTCCTCCCCATCAGGGCGGAGGATGCCGACTCCCTTGTGGGAGGCCAACAGTCGACTGCTGTCATAGCCCCGCGTGTTCATCTGCTCGCCCAGCACGATGTTGCTATCCCTCCAGTCCATGACGCGCAGCGCGAAGCGTGAGCCCATCACGGCCCGCAGGCCACTGGGGATGGTCCTGCTGTCCGGGCGCTGGGTAGCGAGGACAAGCACGATGCCGGCGGCTGGCCCCTTACGGGCAAGCCAGGTCAGCAGCTCGCCCACGTACTCCCCCGCAGCGATCCGTTTGCCTTGGACCTCCAACGCTGTCCGATCCTCCAGAGGCACCTGAACCTCATCAATGACGATGGCTGTCACCGGCATGTCCAAGTTCGGATCACGGGACATGCTCGGCGTTATCTTCGATTCCGGGCAGACCTCATCGTCCAAGTCCTGCATCCGTCGATACCTGCCTTGAACCTCACCGACCAGCTCCACCAACCAGTCCACAAGTGCCAAGACATGCTCGGGCTCGTCGCCGGACATGAACCGGTGAGCGACCTGCCCCGAGGCGTACCAGTCCTTGCCGGCCTTGAAGTCGGCGACGTACAGCCGGGTGTACGGGTCCAAGATCAGCCCCGCGATTGCCAGGCGGGCAGCGAAGGTCTTGCCTTGCCTCGGGATCGCGCCCACGAGCAAGGACGTCCACACCAACGGCAAGTCCACTCGGCGCTGACGCGCGTCCCGCCCGAACGGCACAGGGCGCCACGCATCCCACCGTTGTGCACTCAGCAGTGGCGTCCGCTCAGGAGCAGTGCCGTACGGGTCATCGTCGGCCACCCACAGCGCGACTCGCCCGGCGTGGCCACCGCGACCACGCACCCGTTCAACGATGAGCTGGACTTCATCGACTGCCAGCGCGGACGCCAACGCCTCCCGGTTCTTCACCACGTCGGTGGCCTTCCGGGTGGCCGGCAGGTCGACCGTCACCGCCCAGCCGTCCCCTTGCCTGGTTGTCCGCTCGACCAGTCGCAGCACCTCGTCCTTCCCGATCAACTTCGCATCACGGAACGCGTCGACGAGCACCTGAGGGTCCATCGTCCACGTGAGCGCGCGCGGGCCGGCCAACACCGCCTTCCGGCCAGGTGAGCCATCCTTACGGCGGCCCAACACCGCCAAACCCGCAGCTACGACACCACCGGTGAACCACAGCACCTGGTGTCCGTACACGAGGTCGAGCACGGACAACACCACACCGGTACCAGCGCCGATGGACCCAGTGACCTTCCAGCGGAACAAGGTCAGCTCCCGGATGTCACGGAACTTGTCCGCCAGCTTCTCAGATGACTCGGCGGCCTGGCGGTAGTCGGCTACCCGCACCCAGGACCGCCACCACCGGACCGCCACCATGCACCCACGGACCGCAGCCCTCAGGATTCGGAACGGCGACTGTGCCGCACCCGCCATCAGATCCTTCGTCGCCTGGCCGGCAGCTCGCCGCGACTTCAGCGCCGCAGGCACACGCGGCGAACAGGTCCACCACCTCATAGCGCGCGTCCGCCACCCAGTCCGCGAACGCGCCGGCAGGTCGTTCACGAGTTCGCCCTCAAGAACGGCATTCGCCACCTCTCCCGACGCGCTCGGCACAGGCAGAGAGGTGCGCTCGATCTCGTCCGACTCGCTCACGACTCACCTCCACCGCTACCCACCTGACGAGCCAACGTGGACGCCAGGCGAGAAGACAGCCCACGTGAGCGTCCAGTGACCTCACGGACCCACGCAGGAGTCACCTTGACCGAAGGTGCCCAGGCGGAGCGCGCAGCTTCCAAGTACTCAGCGAACGACGTCCGACCACGGGCAGGTACCCGCCTTGTGGTCTTGGGGCGCGGTCGTTCATGAACCTGTCCGCTTCCCCTCTGCACCTCCGAAACTTCCTGCGTCTCGTGCAGGCCCGCCTCGGTGAACGCTGCGGTTACAGCTTCTGTCAGCTTGTCTCGCAGATCAGTGACCGCTTCTGCTGCCACGAATACCACCAGCGGTGGCACGGAGTGCAGAACGATCCCGGACAGCGACCCGGCCGCGTACGACGCCCAGGTGTTCATGACGTACGTGGCTGCCAGCGTGAACCACTTCGCCCGTCGCACCCACGGTCCGGTCCGCACCTGATACCGGGCCGTCACCTGTTCTGCCCGCAGGATTGCCAACAGCACGAGTGACACAGTCGGATCAAGCAACCAGGCAGCCATCCACGGGAGCGACCAGGCCGACGAGTCACCAGCCGCGAAGTGTTGGACGTTGGTCATCGTGAACCCGAGCCCAAGCACGATGCCGGCCCAACACAGCCGGTCGACCTGAGTCCGTACCCGCTCGACCCTCAACGCCACCACGTCCGGCCGCGCCTGGTGCTCTCGCAACACCGCCGCTGCCGCTGCCTCCTGCGCCAGCCCCTTTACGTCGTCCGTGTGGGCGGCGGGTGGCCGCCCGAAGGCGACCACCCTTCCCACACCCTTCGGGGTGTTCACCGACGACCACCCCTGTGGCCTGTGCCGTCCACTGCCGTCACGGTCAGCGCCCGCGTGAGCGTGTAAGCCGCGAACAGCGCAGGCAGTCCCAACACCACCCACAACAAGGTGGACTCCCGGCCGTGGGTGATCACGAGCCACTGCACACCCACGATGGCCCCTGCCGTTGCCAGGACTCGCCCGGCCAACGACAACAGGCGAACCCCTGAGCGAGCCGCATCCGCCGCAGCTCTGGCACGACGGGAACCACCGCGCCAGATGACCACCAAGGCCACCAGCACACCCACTCCGGCCCACACCTGGGTGGCGGTCAGCTCGACCGTCATGTCAACGGCCCCCTCTCGCCACCCGTCCGCCCACGGCGGGCGAACCACACCCGGTACAGCTCACGGAAGTCCTCATCGGACAACCCGCTGCACACCCCGCCGCTGTACGGACCCGGCGTGCGCAACTCCAGCTCCAAGCACGCCCGCCACACCGGGCACGTAACTTCCGATGGCACCGACCCGTCTTGCACGGGGTCCGGTTCAGGAACCGGACCGTAGAGCCACAAGCACTCAGCACCCCGGACGACGATCTCCAGCACCACGTCATCTGGTGCCAGAGCCAAACGATCCAGGTCAGCGGCCAACGCTTCGAAACGATCGGGCAGGTTCACCACGACGCACCGCCGGTCACCTGGTCGAACTCACGAGTGGCGCGACGCTCCGCAGCGATCCGAGCTGGGTCGACCAGCCCGCCGGTCTCCGCTGCCTGCTCAAGCAACCTTTCGAGCGCGATGGCGGGCACGACGTAGCGGGTCCTCAGTCGGACCGCCGGGAACTCGCCATCACGGATCACTCGGTAGAGGGTGGAAGGAGCGACACGGAGAATCCGTGCGGCTTCCCTGACTGTGTAGAACGCCGGCTTGGCGTTCTCAGGCATGTCGTTCATGGCTGTTGAGGTCCTAACCGTGCAACTGAACGTCTGATTTCAGGCGGACTATGGGGCTGATTTCATCCCAACTCGGCACGCGAAAGGCCAAAACCGCTGCTTACTGCGTGTTCTCAGGTCAGCGGAAATGTGCCGCGCTACGCTCGACATTCAGGCGGAGCGCGGAGGAGCACGTGACCGGAGACTGGGCGGCGGTCGCACAGGCGATCAACCAGCGCATGGCCGAACTCGACATCAGCCAGCGCGAACTCACCGACCGGTCCGGCGTGTCCAAGGCCATCGTCGGAGAACTCCAGAACAACAGCACTCAGCGCCGAAGAAGCCGGCGAACGCTTGAGGCGCTGTCGACCGCACTCGACTGGCACGCAGGTCACCTGACCGCAGTACTCGCCGGCCACCTGCCACCCAGGCAGGGCGAACCGACCCCCCGGAGCGCCGACGACCTCCCAGGCCGCTTGGCCGTGGTCGAGCACCAGCTCCGCGAGATTCGCCAGAAGCTCGAAGGCTTGGACGCGATGAGCGATAGAGTCGACCAGCTCAACGAAAACGTCGCCAAAATGCTCGCTTACGTCGAATCGAATCTCAACCGGCCGAGCCGCTGAGGGGTTCTGATGGCTACTGCTTCTCATGCCAAGAAGTCAACGCCGAGCAGCCCGAATCAACCATGCAGGTCCGATGCAGGTCCAGTGCACTACCAATGCACTTCTACTGCACGTCACGCCTTCGAGGGGGGTGACCCATGGACATGGCGCGAGGATGGACCGGTCGCACCGCCTGCGCACTCCAGGCCGCGCTTCGCGAGAGCAACGAGTCGTTCGCAAGCCGCCTAGGCGTTTCCGCACGTGCGGTTGCGAACTGGCACGAGAAGCCCGCTCTTACCCCTAGGGCCGAGATGCAACAGCTCCTTGACCGCACTTTGGAGACCGCCACAGAGGCTGAAAGATCAAGATTCGCGGCCTTGATCGCCACCACCCATCAGCCGATACACGGATCGGCTTCGCACACAGAGCCGAGTTATGCGCTTCGGGTTGCAGTAGCGGTAGTGCTCAAGGACAACGAAGTGCTGATCGTCCAGCGTCGCGGCGAAGACGGACGTGGCATTCTCTGGCAGTTCCCCGCAGGGATGGTGAAGCCGGGAAATTCGCCGGAATCCGTCGCAATCCAAGAAACCCTCGGAGAGACCGGCGTTCACTGCGCGATCGTCCGCCGCCTCGGCAGCCGTCTACATCCCATCACCCACGTGTACTGTGACTACTTGCTCTGCGAGTACTTGGGTGGTGAGGCACAGAACTTGGATGTAGTGGAGAACGTCAGTGTCACTTGGACTACAAGTGACCGACTGACCCGCTTCATCCCAACTGAACGAATCTATCCGCCGATATTGCAAGCCATAGAGGAGCTGACCAATGAGTGACCAAAAGCCTGACACTGCACGCCCATCTATCGCTGCCGCCATCATCACACTGAATGGCCGCGTACTCATGGTTCGGCGTCGCGTTTCAGAGGGCAGTCTCTCGTGGCAGTTTCCGGCAGGCGAGGTCGAACCAGGAGAATCAGGCATCGAGGCTGCGGCCCGAGAAGCGCATGAAGAGACCGGCGTAACAGTGCACGGTGGAACCTTGCTCGGCGAACGAGTTCACCCGAAGACTGGGCGAAAGATGATCTATGCAGCTTTCACCCAGGTTACCGGTGAAGCGCGAGTCGTCGACGATGAAGAACTCGACTCCCTAGCATGGGTGGCCAGCGATGAACTGACGGAGTACGTTCCCTACGGCCTCTTCGAGCCTGTACAGGAGCACCTAAACCGCACACTCCAGTCACAGCAGTAGCATCAAGCAGCGCACCAAAATTGAACCTGTTCACGTCAAAACATCAGAGAGGCGCTGGCGCACAACATCCGAGTGGAGCAGTTCAGGCAGCGGTACGCCACCGACTGAACTTCGCGTGCTCACCACTTCATCGACCGCTGCTGACGAAAGCGCGTCCAGTAGTTCAATCGAGACAACCGCCCATGCCTTCGCGAGATCGAATCGCCGGACACCGCACACATCGTTGTTCCGGTAGCAAAAGGCCAATGCGTAGGCAGTTTCAGCAGCGACACGCTTGTCCGCAGTCAACTCCAGCGAGAACGCTGCCTGCAACCCCTCGACCAAAGTACGGATGTTTACCGGGTCATCCATGTCGATGACCCCATCAGTATGCATATCGCTGCGCGAGAGTTGAATAGTCGAACTGTTCGGAGTCACCGAACCAGAGTGCGACTTCGTATGCAGCCTCATCGGAGTTGCCGGAGGCATGGACGAGGTTCATCACAGCCTTGCCGGTCGCTTCGGAGGAAGCCTTGGTTTGATGGGCGAAAGTCCCTCGAATTGTGCCAGGCTCAGCTACCCCAGGAAAAGTTCCGCCGATCAACTTGCGAACTTCTGCCACAGCATCAACGCCTTCGAGAACCAGCGCAATTACAGGACCGCTCTGCATGAAGTTGACTGTGGCCCGGTAGACCTCTTCGCCTGCTCGCTCCGCCAGGTCAAAGTAGTGTTTTTCCGTGAACCCTGCGTCCAAAAGCCTCATCTTGATTCCAACGATCTTCAAAGCAGAGTCCTCGAAGCGGGCAATAATGCGACCGGCAAGCCCACGGGCGACCGCGTCGGGCTTCAACAAGACGAGAGTTCGCTCAACACCAAAATCTGACACCTCGACCACAACCCACCCCTTCCGCGCGGCCTGCGTCGCCAACACCATTAACAACCTTCGGCCCAACAAACTGAAAGCTATCTGGTACGGGGCTGTTTGCAACTTGAGTACATTGTGGACAGTTGACGCACCTTCGGGGCGGACGCCTCCAAGAAGCCTCCTGTGCGCAGGTGCGTGACACCACGGACGAGGCCGCGCGTCGACTAGATGGCCTACGGCCGGCGTGGTGGTTTGACTCGAACACAGGTTCGAGGTACTAGGGAGGTGGCACTCGTTCGGGACCGGACAGCGTGCCCTACGGTGTCAAGCTGGCCAAGGGAGGGCTATGAGCGCGAGATCGAGCATCGAGTGGACCGAGACGACCTGGAACCCGACTACAGGATGCGACAAGGTCTCCACCGGGTGCGACAACTGTTACGCCCTCACGCTCGCCAAGCGGCTCAAAGCGATGGGCTCAGCTAAGTATCAGACAGATGGCGACCCCCGAACCAGCGGCCCAGGCTTTGGCGTGGCAACTCACACCCCTTCACTAGCCGAACCTTTCCGCTGGCGCGAACCCCGTTTGGTGTTCGTCAATTCCATGAGCGATCTGTTCCACGCTAAGGTACCACTCAACTTCATTCAGCAAGTATTCGATGTCATGACAGCGACGCCACGGCACACATATCAAATCCTCACCAAACGCGCACTCAGGCTGCGCCGTATCGCCAGGGAACTTTCTTGGCCTGAGAATGTTTGGATCGGCACGTCGGTGGAAAACGAGGACTCGAAATCGAGGATCAACGAACTCGAAAAAGTTCCGGCTGCCGTCCGCTTTCTGTCCTGTGAGCCACTGATTGGCCCGCTCCGCAACATGAAACTTGACCACATCGATTGGGTGATCGTTGGAGGCGAGTCAGGACCCAATGCGCGTCCAATCATGCAAGAGTGGGTCGCTGACATTCGCGACCAATGCCAACAGGCAGAGGTCCCTTTCTTCTTCAAACAGTGGGGTGGGCGCACTCCGAAGGCTGGCGGCCGACTCCTCGCCGGTCGCACTTGGGACGAGATGCCGGAGCGACCCGAGAGCGCAACACTCGTGAAGAGGTGAGCCTACTCATCGAGTACTGTACGGCGCGTGTGGTGCTTCAGGAATATACACACGCGCGAGGTCGGCAGGAGATCCCGAAAATTTGATGTCGGCAGGATCGACGTCAAAGAGTCCGACTGCTCCCATGGCCTCCGCTTCTTCGCTCTGCTTCTTCAGACGACGCCGCGCTAGGGCGGTTTGACGCATTACTTCGTGCTCGGCCAGAGCCTTGTCGTACAGGTAGCGCATGACTTTATCGCCGACAGGATGATCGGATACGAAGATCATGTGATAGATGTCCTGGCCACCGGTATTTTTCATGGTGAACGGATAAGTTGCCCTGTAGCCTAGTTCATTTTGAAGCCTCCAGCGCATGAGGTTAAGCAATTCCAATCGCGTCTGCGCAGGATCGAGCACACCATTTCGGCGAGCTTGGACGATCGGCACCCATTCTTCCGAACCAAACATGTAGGTGAGACGGTCGCCGAACTTAGCATCCATCTGATCTTGCCCTATCTGCAGGCCACGCGGAAGGAAACTTGTTCCGAAGAGAATCCACATCTCAGCTTTAGTGACAGGGTTTCGACTTCGACGAAACTGGGATATCTGCCGCAACGTGGACCAGTGCACTTCAGCAGCAAACTGGTCGACGAAAGCAAAGGTCGGAGCCCATCTGATCCGGTCGAACTCGGCGAGCGCTGTCGAGATTGTTTTATTGCAGTCACCTGGGTGGACACGCAAACCATGGTGATGCGGGTAGCGCTCTCGAAGGGCCGAACTCAATCTCTCAGCTTTTCCGGGAAGCTCAAATAGCCGAACTTGAGTGAATGGCGGTTGAGCAGCAAGAGCTCGATGGACCGATCCGAGTATCTCTTCACTGGTTTCCCTGCTGGCATTTTCTGGCCAACCAGCGAAGAGATCGAGATAGATCCTCTCTTTTGATTTTTGAGATGCGCGCGCGAACACTTGTAGGTAGTCACCCAAGATCTGCAACTTGTGCTGCGTCCACCAACCCCACGGCTTAGGTGCCACCGCGCCCTCCCTTGGACGATCTCCCTTTGGTCACCGCTGACCGTAGATTCAGCAGCTTAGACGCGGTAGCACCAGATCGCGAGAAGTGATGTCATCACACCTGACGTCACTCATTCGCACTAGCACGTACCGCAGATATGCGGAGGCAAGCAGACCATGATCTACTTTGGGTAGTGATCGACTTGACCGCAGTAGGTCAGGCAAGGACGCCCCCTTGCCTTGCTATTCAACGATGTTGTACCCCATCGATGCATCTCTAGTGGGCCTTGCACAGGACTCGCAAGGGTTGGCCCGGCCCTCTTCGCGTTAACCGGAAGCTACCTGTCAGCCGCACACTCAGAAGCGACCTGTGCCCGACTACCCGCCGGCCTACGCGCACAGCCGGTCGATCAGGCGCGCAGGATCTTCAGCAAGCCGTGGTGCGGGTCGTGGTGCGAACTGTGGCGTAACCGTGACCACAGGACGCATGGTGCGAGTGCTCGCGACGACATAGCCGCAGGTAGACCCTCCATGGACACCCGTAAGGAGCATTCCTAAACCGTGTGTCGCAGGTTCGAATCCTGCCGGGGGCACTCACCTTTCGCCGGGTGAATCAGGCCCTGAGCTGCGGCAACGCGGCCGGGGCCTGATCTTTGCCATCAGTCGCTGTCAGCCGGGATCCGCCCCTGCCTGCCGCCCTCCGCGAAACCACTGCGAAGCGACGTCGACCCCTCGGAGTCGCTCCGAGGGGTCGACGTGGTCGTCAGGGCTCAGCGATGCGACTTGGCGCCCTTGGACTGAACCTTCCCTTTGACGAACTTGCCGGTCAACGTGCGACCGCCAGCCAACTTGCGCACCATGCCACTTGGTTGCCGGAGGGCGGCTGCGGCAACCTTGCGCGTCTGCTCACGCCTGGAGGCGGGCACACGCTTCTCCGCCACCACCGTCTCCGCGACTATCTTCTCGATCTTCGCGAGGCGCCGGTCGATGCTACGTACAACTTCTTGACCAGCAGTCACGTGGGCCCCGGAGATGGCTTGCTCGATGATCTCCCTCACCAAGGCGGTGTACCGCTGCCCTTGGGCTTGAGCGAGCGACTTGAGCGCATCCACGACGTCGGATGGCAGACGTAGCGAAGTGGTCCTCATCGGCCGCGGATCAACCCACTCACCGTCCTCCATCTCGGCAGACGTGTCACGGGTGCTGTAGTACTCCGCTAGGGCTTCAAGCTCTGCGGCTGGTCTCGGCAGGGACTTGCCCCTCGTCGTCCTACCCATCATCGTCACCGTGCCTTCCGCTGGAAGGTCTTCTTCTCGTCGGACGTCATGTCACGGGCTGTCACGATGAAGGCTTCGCCCTCGTCATCAACAGCCACAACCAACAAGTAGCGCCCCGAGTAGGTACGACCGTAGATCAAAAACTTGCCGTCCCTACCCTTCACCCTGTAGTGAGGACGCTCAAGGATGGCCTCTCGCACCTCGTCGAGTGTCACGTCGTGGCGTGCGATGTGCTCTACCGACCATGGGTGGTCCTTGACGTCCCGGAACACCATCCAAGTGTAATGCGATCGCATTGCGTTGTCACCAGCACTGTACGCAGGACGAGTTCCAGCGGGGACCGGATGTCCAGGCCGAGGTCGATCTGGCGCACGACGCCCGCCGGCGGCCACGGGTGCGCGAGGTAGTGGCTCGGGCGTCGTGGTCGGAGTGGTCCAGCACGGCGGGGCCGTAGTCGGTCAGGGCGGAGGGCCGCTTGAGCAGTTCGCGGTCGCTGTCGAGCAGTCTGCGCCAGGTCTGGGAGCAGGACCGGTCGCGCGGACCACGGCGGCGGAGATCGCGGCGCCCAGGAGAAGCCGAGCGGGCCGGGTACGGGGTCGCAGGTGGCCGCCGCGACCTGGCCGGAGAGCAGGCCGACCTGCTCATCGGCCGCGAGCGGTGCGCTGACGCCGGCCCGTCCGGGCTTGATCTCTACCTGGCTGGAGATCCTAGGGTCGGCGGCATGACCGGAACACTGCTCTTCCACAACACCATGCGCATCCGCGAGGGGCACCTGGACGAGTTCCGCGCGGCGATCGTCAAGGCCGTCGAGTTCGCCCGCGAGCACGGTCCGCAGTTGATGGTGGAGGTGTTCATCGACGCCGACGCGATGCTGGCGCACAGCTTCCAGCTGTACGCCGACGACGAGTCGGTGCTGAAGCACTGGGAACTGTCCGATCCCTACATCCGCGAGGTGATGGAGCACTGCTCGGTGGAGCGGTTCGAGGTGTTCGGCCGGCCGGGCGAGCGGGTGCTCGCGGGACTGCGCACGCCCAGCGGGGAGTCCTTCGCCACGACCATCACCCCGCGCCTCACCGGCTTCACCCGCATGGCCACGAACCCCTGACGCCCGCTGCAGCGTGCCTGAGCGTTGCGCTCTCCCCACATCCCTGAGGGCTGCAAACGAAGACTCGACCACCAGGCCGCCAGTGCGGAACCACCGGCCGGCCCTTCCCATCCTTGGCACTCCTGCCGGGGGCACTCACCTTCCACCGGGCAAGGCAGAGCCTCTGACCTGGTTGTACAGGTCAGAGGCCCTCGCTTCGGACTACGTCCGGGCGACCCGGCCCCCGTCACGTCCGGGGCTGGTGGTTTTCCAGTTCGGCGGCCAGGGCCTCGATCTGGGCTGTGTGCTCGCGCTTGCGCCGGGCCTTGGTGGTCCGCTCCTCGTCGTCCAGGTCCCCGGTCTTGTTGCGCAGCTTCTGCTCCAGGCGTTGCGCCCGGATCTCCAGGTCGACGGTGTCCTGGCGTTCGTGGAGCTGGACGTGCTTGGCGTGCAAGCGCTTCGTCGACTCCAACTGGCGGGCGACCTTGGCGTCGTAGGCCGTCGCGCCGCTCATCATCTTGGTCAGCACGGGCATGCAGTCCACGGCTATCAGCAGCAGCCGCAGCAACCAGCTCGCGACCGCGACCACCGAACTGCTCCCGGCCAGCCGGTGCAGCGCGTCGAACTGGTCGAGCAGGCCCTGGTCGGTCAGGTTGCGGCGCTTCTCCACCACCTTGTCCGCGATCGCCCGGCCGACCTGCTCGCCGCCGCGGTCGCGGGCCGCGCCGAGCTCCCGGTTCAGCTCGGTGAGGCGGGCGTCGAGCCCGATCAGGGCGTCCTGCTTCGCGTCGAGCTGGTTGTCGGCGCGGAACTGGTCGGCCTTCTCCCGGTTCCGCCGGCACTCGCCGCCCTCGCCCGCCTGCCCGGTCAGCCCCGGCCCGGCCCGCCCGGCGCACTCGTCGCGGGCGAGTCGCTCCAGCTCCTCCAGGCGGCCCTGCAACCCGTCCAGCTCGGTCCGGGCGGTGTCGCGCAGCCCGGTCGTCTCGGCCAGCTCCTGCTCCAGCGGGCGGACGCCGCCGACGTTGACCAGGTACCCGGCGCAGTCGAGCCCGGCGGGCGGTGCGCCCGTGACCGGGTTGCACTCCTTGAGCCGCCCCTCGTACCCCTCGACCTCCCGCTTGCGGTGCTCGGCGATCTCGTTGGACACGGACTGGTGGAACACCAGCAGGACCAGCGGCTCCGCGATGGTGGCCCCGAGCACCAGCGAGATCAGGAGCCTGGGCACGACCAGCCACGCCTTCGCGCCGTGCACGACGCCGTGCACGCTGGCGATCAGCCAGCTGTCCAGGGTGACGATCAGGTAGGCCCACAGCAGGCCGACCGGGACGAAGATCCACCAGGCGCCGCCGGACACGGTGCTCACCGCGACCATCATGGACAGCGCCGCCATGACCCCGGTGTTGACCACGATCGCGCCGAGCTTGGTGTACCGCGGTCGCTCCTCCGGCGCCCAGTCGAGGATGTCCTCCTCGACCCCGACCAGGCCGCGCAACCACCGCCCGACGCCGTACGCCGGCGCCACCGGCCGGTACAGCCCGACGGGGGCGTCGTTGGGCAACGACGAGCGCACCGGCAACCGCTCGTCGACCGCGGTGGAGCCGCGGGGGCCGCCGACCTCAGTGGTCATCTTCCTCCCTCACCCCCGCGTCGAGCCCGTCCTCCTCCGCCTGCGCCGCCGCCGTCGGCCCGGCCTCGATCCCGTCCGGCGCGCCGGTCCCCGCGGTGATCGGCTCCGGCACGACGTCGAACACCGTTTCGAGCAGCCGGTCCAGGTTGAGGTTGACCATGTCCAGGTGGCCGCGCTCGGCCACCGCGCGCACGACCTCCAACTTGGCGTTGAGCCGCCGCCGCTGGTCCTCGCGGTCGTGCGAGGCGTCCTCGCGCTGCCACTCCCGGTCGCGGAGGCGCTCCGCGTGCTCCAGCTCCAGCCGCTGCCGGTCGAGCAGCGCCCGTTCCGACCGGACCTCGCGGTAAGCCTCCCAGCGCCGCCGGCCGACCTCCCGGTCCCACTCGCGCCTCTCGCGCGCGTCCTCCCGCTCCCACTCGCGGCGCTGCCGGTCGTCCGCGCGGTCCTCCGCGCGCCGGTCGGCTTCCCGCTGCCGCAGCTGCTCGACGAGTTCCGTCGAGGTGACGTCGCCGACCGCGTGCGCGTAGACGAGGCTGCTGACCGCGTCGGCGGGCACCGCGCCGGAGTGCCGCTCGAACTGGTAGCGCTCGTACTCGCGCCGGTCGGCGTCGAGGTCGAGCCGGTGCCGCTGCACTTGGGTGGCGATGGCCTGCTCGTGCTCGACCTCGTCCCTGCGCAGGGTCTGCCTGCCGCGCTGGCGGGTGACGTCCGTCTCCGTCTGCCAGTGCTCCTCGCGCAGCGACTGCGGGAACCGGGCCAGCTCCTCCGGCGTGCGGACCTCCACGCTGGCCAGTTCCGCGGTCATGCCGAGGAACGCCGGCGGGCACACCGTGACGAACGCCTTGACCTGGGCGTTGAGCTTGCGGCGCGCCTCGTTGATGTCGGCGAGCGCGTAGTCCAGGCCCAGTTCGAAGAGGCGGCCGTGCCCCTTGAGGTAGGCGCGCAACGCGGCGGTGGCGTCCGGCACGCCCTCCCGGACGACCGCGATGGGGTCGATCACCGTGCAGGTGAAGGTGGCCTGCACGGTGAAGGTGTCCGCGTCCTTGGACGGGATGTCCAGGTCCACCAGGACCTCGACGTCGCGGGACACGTCGACCAGGCTCACGTGCGACGCCTCGACGACCTCGGCGGAGTCGAGCGGCCGTTCGGAGTTGTCGAGCACGTACTCGCCGTGCACCCGGTAGACCAGGCGGTGGTGGGCGTGCCCCTGCGGGATCTCCTCGGTGGTCCGGGTCCTGCGCGGGCCGAACAGCTTGCGGTTCGGGACCCGGTCCAGGCTCCGCTTGTCGACGATCGGGTAGGGCGTGGTCATCCGGTCTTCTCCCCTTGATCGGCTTCGAGGGCGGTGAACAGCGCGGTGAGCAGGGCGGCGACGGTCCGGTCGTCGAGCCCGTCCGAGCGCGCGACGAACCCGCGCAGGTCGACCTCCAGGCGGACCAGCTCGTCCGCCGCCAGCTCCGCCGCGAGCGCGGCGCCGAGCCGGCCGACCAGCCCGGCCGCCTGGTCCTCGTGGTCGGCGATGTCCTTGACGGCGCCGTGCAGCGACTGGATCCCGCGCAGGCGCGTGGGCCGGTTGCGCAGCACCGAGGCCCACAGCCGGGCGACCTCGCCGATGCGGTCCGGGTAGCGCTCCGGGTAGTGCAGGAAGGAGCGGCGGCCGGAGACGGGGTCGAGGTTCGACAGCACCGCGAGCGTGGCCGAGAGCGCCACCGCGCGCATCGCGGCGTCACCGCCCGGACCGCTGTGCCGGGCCGTCTTCCCGATCAGCGTCCGGACCACGATGCCCGCGTCGGGCGTCTCCCTGGCCAGGGTCCCGAAGAGCTCGGCCAGCGCCGCCTCGAAGTGCCCGCCCGCGCGGTGCGTCTGCGCGCACAGGTGCCACAGCCGCCTGGTCGCCTCGTGCGGGTAGCGGACGCCGAGGCCGGCGCAGAACGCCATGGCCGCGGTCCACCGCCGGGCCGTGTCGGACCCCGAGATCCACCGGGTCGTGGTCTGCAGCGCGGCCGGCGCCACGTCGTCGAGGTAGGCCGTCGTCCAGAGCACGATGAGCGCCGCCTGCTGGCCCTTCCAGCCGCGCGAGCCGGAGGACCACGACTCGAGCAGCGCGGCCACCTCCCCGTAGGCGAACTCGGCCAGGATCGCCAGCCCGAGCGCGACCTGCTTGTGGGAGTCCGCGACCACGTCGTCGAGCCAGGCCCGGACCGCGTCCCAGAAGGCGCGGTCCATGCGCTTGCCGAGCTGGCACAGGACGTGCCGGTGGTGCAGGTCGGAGCGGAACGCCAGCTCCGACCGTGGGCCGAGGTCGGAGGGGACGGTGCGGCGGACGATCAGGGAGCCCGGCCCGGTCACGCCGTGCCGCCGCTGCGGGAGGCTGCGCTCGGCCGGGACCTCGTCGGTGCTGTCGGGCTCGGGCATGTGGACCTCGAGGTGGCGTTCGAAGGCCGCCAGCATCGACTCGAACGGGCGCTCGGCCGTGCCGAGGCCGAACGCGAGCGTCGTCACCTCCGCGATCCGCCGCCGGCTGGGCTCCGCCTCGAACCACTCGGCGACCTCGGTCCACGACGTCGCGTCCAGGTGCCCGATCGCGGCGTCCGGCGATTCGCCCCGGTCGAGGCGGCGGGCGAGCTCGACCACGTCCCGCATCGGCGTCGTCGCGGTCAGCACCTCCGCGACCACGGCGAGGTGCTCGGCGGACAGGGGTTCGGTCAGCCGGGCGCGGAGGACCTCGACCGGGTCCGGCCGGGTCCACCGCACGTGCCGGACGGACTCGACGGCGGAGCTCGGCGTGACGGTGGTCGTGACCACCAGGTGGGCGTCCGCCTCCGCCAGCCGGTCGCGCAGCACCTGCCACTTGAAGTCGCCGTCCTCGGCGCTGTGCGGCCTGATGTGGTCCACGACGACGTAACCGGTCCGCGCCTCGTACTTGCGCTCGGCGAGGTCCGCCAGCGCGACCTGGGGCGACAGGAGGACCACGCGCCCGCCGGTCACCTCGCGCAGCAGGGCGAACGAGCCCGCCCGCTTGCCCGTGCCCGACGGCGCGTGCAGGACCACGACGCGGTCGTTCGCGAGCGCCGACTCGGCCTCCTGGAAGCACCGCGGGCGCAGGTAGCCGGTCAGCGCGTCCGCGATCTCGTGGTCGGCCACCCGCCCGGTCATGCGCGCGTGGCTCACCGCGGTGGGCGAGTTGACGCCGAACACCGCCGTTTGGATCGTCATCGGCGAGGTGAACTGGGTGTAGACGCCGTTGAACGCCTCCGGGCCCATCGTCGTGAACGCCGGTTTCCCGGTCGCCTCCGCGGCGGCCGGCGGCCCTTCCGGCGCGCCTTCTTCCCCGCTCACCCTCAGCCTCCGAGGTTGGTGCCGAACACCACCGTCCCGGTGGTGAGCTGCGAATGGATGTAGTTGACGTTCTGCGCGTTCCACCGGTGCCCGGGGGCCGCCTCCGGAGCGCTTTCCGGAGCGCTTTCCGGAGCAGGGTCGAGGTGTTCTCCGGCGTCCTCCCCAGGGCTTCGGGACTCCGGGGCCGGCGGGCCGCCCAGGAAGAACTCGGCGTGTGGGCTCAAATCGGACGCTCCTCTGCGGATGCTGGTGTAGAGCGATTTCAGGCGGCCGTCCACGTAATCCCCGCCGAGGCTTTCCTCGTGCTGGTCGTAGGCGGACGCCAGGTAGCCGCGCTGCCCGGTCGCGTGCAGCGCGCACAGGTAGAGGCCGGTGATCGTCGTGTCGCCCGGCTGCTCCCGGAAGGCCCGCTCCAGGCGGGGCAGGGCCTTCCGGCTGCGACCGTTGCGGACGTCGATCTGCCGGGCCTGCACCTCGACCGCGAGCTGGAGGCGGCTCAGCTCGGCGCGGTAGCCGTCGACCTCGACGCCGTCCAGGTCGACGAGGGGTTCGCCGCGCCACAGCCCCAGCGCCTCGTCGAGCAGGGCGAGCCGCTGCTCCTCGTCGCACCCCTCGGCACGGCCGACCAGCTGGGCGAACCGGTGCACGTCGACGCACTCGGCGGGCACGTCCAGCCGGTAGGAGCCGCTCCGGGGGACCAGGGCGTCGCCGAGGTCGACCACGCGCAGGTAGCGGCGCAGGTGGCTGACCACCTCGTAGAGCGCCTCGTTCTCGTTCGGGGGCGGCGCGTCCCAGACCCAGTCGACCAGCCGGGCGCGGGAGACCTGCCTGCCCGGCTCGCGCAGCAGCGCGGTGAGCAGGCGGCGCTCCCGCCTGCCGCCGAGGCTCAGCGGGCGGTCGCCCGCGTAGAGCGACACCGGGCCGGTCAGGTGGAACCGCGCTTTCGGCGGTGCGTACCGCGCGATTTCCGTCATCGGTCTTCCTCTCCGTTCACGTGCGCGCCGGCGGTTCGCCGGCTTTTCACCCAGAGCTGTGCCGGCTACTGACCCCGGGCCGCGCCGGCCGGTCCGCACAACATGGACCACGAACGGCGACAAGAGATCGCCCGGAGCTCCTGGAGAATTCATGGACAGCATTGACGTGTCGATTTCCGCCACCGACCCGGCCGGTTTCCGGAAGAGCAGCTACTGCGAGGCCAACGGGTCGTGCGTCGAGGTCGCCGAGTACCGCGGGTGGATCGTGGTGGGCGACTCCAAGTGCCCGTCCTGCCCGGTGCTGTGGTTCACGCCGGACGAGTGGGAGGTGTTCGTGGCGGGCGTGCTCGCGGGTGAGTCCGCCTTCGGCCGGAAGTTCGACCGGGTGAAGCGCCTGGTCGGCCTGCTGTTCCGGCTGTTCGCCTGATCCGCGCTCCCGGTGGGGTGGCGTCGCGCCCGCGGCGCCACCCCACCGGGTCACCGGGTCAGCGCGACCCGCCGCCCTGTTCGCGGATCCCCGTCGCGAGGTCGGTGAGGAAGCCGCGGGCGTCTTCGCCGAACAGCGCCATGCGGCGCAGCGCGGACCACCGCTCCTCGTACAGGTCGAGGCCCTCCTGCTCGCGGACGGCGAGCTTCGCGTGGACGGTCTCCACGGCCACCTCAGTCGACCGGTCCTCGTCCGCCAGGTCGTAGATCACGAACCCGTGCGAGTAGAACGTCACCGCCGGGGCGGAGTGCGGGATCAGCCCGATCGAGACGTTGGTCAGCGTGCCGACCGACATGATCCGGTCCAGTTGCGCGAGCAGGAGCCGCGGCGGGCCCGGCCGCCACCTCAGCGCCGCCTCCGTGATCAGGAACTCGAAGTCGCGCCCCTCCTCGAACAGCACCTCCTGCCGGCGCAGCCGGCCCATCAGCGCCGCCGAGAGGTCCGCCTCCGAGGTCGCGTTCCCGCCGAGCGAGAACACCGTCCGCGCGTACTCGGCGGTCTGCAGCAGGCCGGGCACCACGGAGGGCTGGTAGACCCGCACCTTCAGGGCGAGGTGCTCCAGCTCCCGGATGTCGTCCTGGATGTGCCCCTTGGACCGCAGGACGGCGCCCCACGGGCGCACCTCCGTGCGCACGGCCTCGGTCAAGGCCAACAGCCGGTCCCGCATGTCCGCCGAAACCTCCAGTGCGGTGCTCCACCCCTTCACCTCCCGCGTCGTCGGCACCGTGGTCCCCGACTCGATCCGCGACACCTTGGACTGGCTGATCCCGATGCGCTGCGCCAGTTCCCGCCCCGACACGCCGGCCAGGTCGCGCACCCGTCGCAGCTCCGCCGCCAGCACTTCGCGATCCGTCGGCTCCGACTCGTCCGCGGCGTCCATCAACCCCGACTCTCCTGTCGCCCACGAACCCCAGTGACCCATGGTGATTCGTAGTGATGTGAAGTGAAGCGCTCGCGGGTTGACTCTGTCAAGGCTGGCAAGGTGCCCATCGCGGCTACACCTAGGGGTTGATCCCCCACAAGGGGAAGGTGCTTGACGGACCGTACACGGTTTGATTCACTATGATTCATATTGACCCAAGGATGGCGACATGGTGATGCTCGTTCGGTCGTTGCCGCTGGTGGTGGCATGGCTGCTGTCCTGTCTCGTCTCGGCGCGGTCGGACGTGGTCCGGGGTCGGCCGCGCGGCCGGCCCCGGCGCCCGGGTCGCCGAAGGCTTCCCCCGCCGGGTCCACGGGCGTCGGTGACACCCACCGGCCGCCACCGGCGTCCGGCTGTCCTCGGTGGAGCACGCCGAACAGTGTTGTCGAGAGGGATGTCATGCGCGTGATCTGCGGGGTGTCGACCGTCAGCAAGCTGGTCCTGGCCGGGTTCCTCGCCGGGTTGGTGATCGGGCTCTTCCTGGCGCTGTGAGGCGGGGGGCACGCTCGATCAGGCGTGACCGGTCGCTCCGGGACGGGCCGGCTCGCCTCCGGAGAGGACGGTCGGGCGCGGCACCGCGCTTCTCGGCACGGCTTTTCTCAGCGCTGCGCTCCTCGGCACGGCGTTCCGGGCGGCGACACCCGGGCAGGCGGCTGTGCCGCGTCCGCGCGACGGGGTCCGGCCGACAGCGGGGTCTCCGCCCGCGCACCGGGTTCCCCACCCGGGCAGGCGCGTCCTATGTGGATGTTCCGGGCCACCGGACCGGCCGGGGGCGACCGCGGGGCTCGTCGCCGCCGGAACCGGCGCGGCCACCGACGGGCCGCCGGCGCCGGGGGCCGGCCGCGGAGCGCGACGCCCGTGCTCGTGGGTCGCGGCGGATCACGCGTGACAGCGGGCCGGCTCGGCCTCCTCCGCCGTCCGGCCCGCGTCGCCCGCGGTCGCGGTCACTCGCAGGCGAAGCCGTCCTTGTCGTGGTCCAGGCGGTAGACGTCGGTGCCGATGACGCGGATCGGGCCGGTCACGTAGGCGGGGCCGTCGCCGCTGCCGCCCTGGCAGTCCACGTCACTGGCGACGGGCACGCAGCCGCTGTAGTTCGGGTCGCAGGCGGACTGCGGGGCCGGCTCGGCGGGAGGCGGGGGCGGGGCCTGGGTGGTCTGCCGGGTGGTGGTCGTCGTCGGCGCCGCGGGCTGGACGGCTTGAGGGGACGGGACTGCCGCCAACGTGGTGGTGGTCGTCGTCGTGGTGGTGGTCGCGGAGGTGGTGGAAGTGGTCGTCGTCGTCGGAGAAGTGGCGGTGAGGGTCGTGGTGAGGGGGCTTGCCGTCCGGTCGTCCGGTGTGTCGCCGTTGGCCACCGCGGCGATGAAGACCACGGCCACGGCCGCGCCCGCCGCGATCCACACCGGGCGCCTCGTCCGCGGCGGGGACCTGCGCTGCGGCGGCACCGGGGGCAGCGCCTGGTAGGTGGGGTGCGGGGCCTGGTGGGCGGGGGCCGGGGCCGGCAGGGGGATGGTCCCGCTGCCGTCCTTGGGCAGGCGCAGGGTCACCTCCGTGCCCCGGACGCCCGCCTGGAGCACCGCCCGGCACCCCGGCCTGCTCCCCCGCGCGGTCAGCTGCACGACGAGCGGGGCGTAGCGCTGGGACATCAGGTGGGTCAGCTCGCCGACCCGGCGGCCGTCCAGGCGGACCTCGACGGCCCGCTCACCCCGGTGCCTGCCCGACTCGACGGTGCACCAGGCCAGCTCGACCGCGACGTGGCGCTGCATCCCCGGAGCCACCGGGTAGCCCGCTAACTCCGCCTGGTGGTCCTCCTCGCGGGTCACCGTGACCGTTGTCTCGGCGTTCAGCAGCACCAGGTCTGCGGACGAGTTCTCGATCACGACTGTCCTCCGGGGCGCTCGCGGCGGCGTATGCCTGACCCATCGCCGCCACCCCGCGCGACCGTTACCGGCACGCGCCCGCACCGACCGGGATCCGGTGTGGGCGCGGTGGTCCACACCGGACCGCCGGAAAAGCCGGGAAGGCCCCCGAACCGGTGTTCGGGGGCCTTCCGGTCGTACTAGGAGCGTGCACCGCGCGGCGCCGGGACTGCTGCCGAAGGCAGGGTGGGCGCGATCGGTGACCGGGGCCGCGGGTCGCCGGCGCTCGCTCAGCCGACGCGCCACAGGGCGGGCACGTTCGGCGGCTCCCAGCCGGGCTGGGCGGTGTGCGCCTGCTGGCAGACGTAGGTCACGTCGCCGTAGGTGACCGACGTGCCGGCCGTGTACTGCGTGCCGACCGCCCACGTGCCGCCGGGGACACCGGTGGTGGTCGTGGTCGGACCGGTCGTGTCGGTCGGCCGGGTCGTCGAGGTCGGCGTCTGCCGCACGTTGAGCACGAAGTCGTACTCGCCGATGCGGGTGGTGCCGCTGTTCGACATCGTCATCAGCAGGCGCGGGTCGTAGATCGTGTCGGTGTTGTTGCGCGGCTCACCCGGGAAGTACAGCTGGGTGGTCAGGATCCGCCCGCCGGGCGCCTGGACCTTCACGTGGATGTGCCGCGTGCGGCCCGGGTACAGGCCGGGCACGATCGTGCTCAGCGTGAACTTGCCCGCCGCGTCGGTGAACTGGTGCCCGCGGAACTTGAAGCCGGTGTTGTCGTAGACACCGTTGTTGTCCGCCTGCCAGAAGTCCAGCAGCGCGTTCGCGATCGGCTGGCAGGCCAGGCCGAACACGTACCCGGTGACGGTGAGCCGGGTGCCCACGGTGCCGGCGTCCACCAGGGACGTGCGGCGGGGCGAGTTGGGCTTGAAGTACGGGCCCTCGGTCTGCGCCGGCGTCGGGTCGTCGCCGTCGTCGCACTCCGGGGTCAGTTCGAGCGTTCCGCCGGTGCTGGGCACGGTGCGGGCCAGCGCCGGAACACCCATCAGCGCGGCGGGCACCGCCACGCCGGCGGCCAGGGCCGCGCGCAGGACGGGCCTGCGGCTGATGCTGCGGGAATCGGTCGATTCCTCGACGGTGCTGTGATCGCCGTCCATGGGCGTGTCCATGACTGCTCCTCGTGGGGGTGGCGGTCTCGGGAATTCATAACGAACCTATGGAGACCCCCTGGCGCGGACGATGGACTGAAGGGGCAGGTCGTGGTGAATCTCGTGGTCGGTCATAACTGTGAACGGCGTCACCCCCGGTGACGTCCCCCGTCCGGCGGAAGTCCCCCGGGCTCACCCCCGTCTCGCGGCGGAAGAACCGGCAGAAGTAGGCCGGATCGGCGAAGCCGACCCGCCCGGCGATCTGCCGCACCGTCAGGTCCGTCCGGGCCAGCAGCCGCTTCGCCTCGCTCGCCCGCGCCTCCCGGACCAGCTCCGAGGGCGTGCGCCCGGTCGCGGCCTTGACCGCCTCGGTGAGGTAGCCCGGCGTCACGCCGATCCGCTCCGCGTAGGCGCGCACCGACCACAGCTCCACGTCGGGCCTGCCCGCCAGCCGGGCGAACTCCTCGGCCACCGCCCCGGTCCGGGCGGGCGGCGGGGCGGCCGGGGTCTCCGGCAGCCGGGCCGCGCGCACGATGAGCACGTGCAGCAGGGAGCGCAGCACGGACTCGACGCCGTCCGCCCGGTTCCGGTACTCCTCGTCCAGCTCGGCGATCAGGGCGGACATGCCGGCGTGGGCGGGCGGGTCCAGGGTCAGCCAGGGCCGCTCGCTCAGCCGCCGCAGCAGCTCCCGGTCGCCGGGGTGGTCGATCAGGAAGTCGTCGGTGAACAGGACGACGTACCCCTCCAGCTGCCGCGTGTCGACCCAGTGGTGCACCTGGCCCGGCGCGATCGCGCACAGGTGCGGCGGGCGCAGTTCCCAGCGGGCCAGGTCGACCACGTGGGTCCCGGTCCCGCCCGTGACGTACACGATCTCGTGAAACGTGTGCCGGTGCGGGAAATCCGCCTGGGACATGGGGCCGATCGCCTGGAACGTGCCCACCGCGAACGGCAGGGCGTTCGGGACCGGCACCTCCAGCCGGTGCATCGGCAGCTCTCCCACGCGCGGTGCCTGGCAGGGCGTGCCTGGTAACACCGTGGTGCCGCGCATCGTCGCCATCCTTTCACTGCCGGACCTAAGGTCCAGACCAATCGTTGGTGAAAACACCATGACACGGACGAGCCCCGCGGGGAACAGAACGCGGCCACGAGGTGACGCCGGGTGTCCGCGCGATCGGCGCCCCCGGCGCCGGCCGCGCCCTCACCGGCGGAGCCTGCGCCGCAGCTCGGCGATCAGCTCCTCGTCGCCCAACCGGGCCGGATCCGGCTGCTCGGCGCGCAGCGCGGCCTCCTCCCGGCTGAGCAGGCCGGCCGCCACCATCACCTCCAGCGGGCTCACGCCGAACAGCGCCGCGACCGCCCGCGCGGACTCCACCGACGCCTTCCCGCCGCGCTTCCAGTCGGTCAGGCGGCTCCGGTCGACGCCCGCGCCGCGTGCCAAGTCCCCGGTCGACAGGCCGCGGCGCGCCAGATTGGCCTGGAGGTACGCCCACCACTGCGAGGGGGTGCTCTCGTCTTCGGTCATGCCACCCGATGCTAGTCGTGCGCGCGCAACGCCCGCAATGACCCCACAACGCGAACACCTCGTCCTTTCCACCCGACCTGTGTTCCGCACGCGCAACCGAGCTACTGTTCCGGTGACAGAACCGAACGTTTTGCGCGCACAACACGGGGTGGCCATGTCGAAGACGATCAGGCTCCGCACCGAGGCATTCGCCAAGGCCGCGCTGCTGGCGGGCTACACCTCGGACTACGCGCTGGCCAAGGCCATGCAGGTGAACCGGTCGACGGTCGGGCGCGTGCTCAACGGCGACCTCCGGCCCGGCCCCGCGTTCATCGGCGGCGCGCTCACCGCGCTGGCGCCGATGCAGTTCCACGACCTCTTCGAGGTGGTGCCGGCGAGCGGCGGGGATGACTGACTGTCACCTGGCAACGCGGCAGAACGGCGTTTTGGCGGTGTCCCCAACTCACCCGATCGGTGGACACTGAATGATCATCGGAGACGGACCGGCGGCTTGCCCCGATGTGACCAGTGGCCGCGCAGGACGGCCCGGGGAAGCCCGCGCAGCGGACCGGGAAGGACGGCGGCAGGTGAGCGACCAGGCCAGGCAGTTGCTGCGGGACGTGCTGCGCGCGCGCCGCCTCCTCGGCCACGACGTCGAGGCCCCGGGCCCGGCCGGACCGGGCGACGCCGACGACGTGCGCCGGTGGTTCGCCACGCGGCGCGACGAGGTGGTGGCCGCGGTGCTGGAGGCGGACGGGACCGCCGTCGCGCTGCTGGCGAACACCTGGCGCGCGCTGCCGCCGGACGCCGACGGGGCCTGGTGCCGGCAGCTCTACGACTGCGCGGAGCCGCTGGCCGCCGCGCTGCCCGGGTCGCGGGAGCTCGCGGCGGCGTTCCGGGCGGGCGCGGAGGCGCTGCGGGAGCGGGGGTGGCTCCGGCACGCCGCCGCCCTGGGGATGCGCGAGCTGGCGATCTGGCGGCTGCTGGACGAACCGGACCCGGCCGCCGGCGCGCTGGCCGACCTGGCCGCCACGTACCGCGCGCAGGGCCGCCTGCACCGGGTGGTCAACTGCGCGGACGAGGCGCTGGAGCTCTACGTCGCGCACGGGCGGCCGGACGGCATCGCGCGGTCGCTGGCCCACCTCGGCGCGCTGATGGTCGAGGCGGGCCGGCTCGACGCGGCGGTCAACTACCTGACCCGCGCGGACAGGGTGTTCGACGGGCTGGCGCGCGGGCAGGACCGGGCGCGGGCGCAGGTGCTGCTCGCGCGCGCCCTGTGGCTGTCCGGCGACGAGGCCGCCGCCCGCCGCCGGCTGCACCGCGTGCTGCCGGACCTGGCGGGCGACGACGCCCGGGAGGCCCGCGCGCTGCTGGACCTGCCGACCGGGGCGGGACCGGGCGCGACAGGACCGAGTGCGACAAGACCGGGCACGGCGGGGCCGGGCGCGGCGGACCGGGCCGCCACGAGACCGACCCGGCCGCCGGGCCCCTCAGCCGCGGAGCAGCACCAGGACCACCTGGATCAGCAGCCAGAGGGCTGACCGGACCCGCGGCGCGGTCCCGCGGCGGGGCGCGCGGCGGTGCCGGCCGCGGCGGGGCGGGGTGCTCATGGGCCTTCTCCCGGGTGGTGGGGCGGGGCGGTGGTGTCCGGGTGGTCGGACAGCAGGCGCAGCACGTCCCGGCAGACGAACATCCGCCGGTAGTCCCGGTGGTCCCACGGGACGAGGATGCGGCGCTCGACCAGCCGCCGGGTGAGGTCGGTGGCGGCCTTCGTGGTCACCCCGTGCCGGTCGCGCAGGGCGCGGTGGTCGACCACGGGGAAGCCGATCAGCCCGGCGGCGACCTCCGGCAGCCGGCCCGTCCTGGGCAGCAGCCGGGCGTAGGAGCCGGCGAGGGCCTCCAGGTGGCCGATCAGCCGCAGCTGCGCCAGCGCCTGGTCGCGGACGGCGGTGGCGAAGAACGCGACCCAGCGGTGGATGCGCCCGGTGTCGACCACCGCGCGGATCTCCTCCTGGTACCGGGGCAGGGTGTCGTCCAGCCACACCGACAGCGGGAGGACCTGGTCGCGCAGCAGGCCGCAGCGCACCACCTCCAGCATCGAGAAGACCCGCGCCACGTGCCCGTTGGCCGTCGGGAACGGTTGCAGCACCTCGAGCTGGTAGTGCGCGAGCGCGATCTTGGCCAGCCGCGGCTGCTCGTCCTCCTCGCGCACCCACGTGGACCACTGCTCCAGCAGCGCCACGAGGTGCGCGCCGGTCGCGGTCAGCAGGTAGGCGCGCCGGGGGTCGGCGCCGAGCGCGCCGGGCTCCCGGCGCAGCAGGTCGCGCAGGCGCCGGCCCGGGTCGCCGGTCATGATCGCCGTCAGCTCGCCGACCAGCTCGGCGTCGACCACCGCGCCGGCCCGCACGCGCGCGAGGCCGTGGTCGTAGGCGGCCAGGTAGGGCGCGAGCAGCTGCTCGGGCGCGGACCGGTCCGACGGCGGGTCGCCGCGCGCGGCCAGGAGGTCCGCGGCGAGCGCTTCGCGCAGCCCGACGACCGCGCCGGTGAGGCCGGCCGAGCTCTGCGCGTCGCGCACCTGGGTGGCCCGGACCAGCCCGGACCGCACGCGCAGGCGCTCGGCGGCCTCGTCGAGCCGGCCGAGGGCGTGCTCGGCCTCGGCGACCAGCCGGTAGGTGGCCACCGGCAGCGGGAGGTCCGACGGCAGCGGCGGCGGCAGGTAGGCCCCTTCGCGCAGGCGGGCCGCGGGGATGCCGGGGAGGTGGGGTACCGGAGCCCACTGCCCTGGAGGCAGGGGAGGGACGTTCATGGGGAGCAGCATCCACCAGGTGAAGTGAAAGCGCAATGCACTTCACCTCTCCTTTCCCAATCAAGCAGTGGAATTCACCGATTCGCCGACGCGGCCGACCGGACGCATTCCCCGGCTGCCCCGGTTATAGCACCGACGGCCGACCGGACGTACCGCCGAGCAATTTCCGCAAATCTGCGGACAGTGGCCGCGAGCTGCGTCGATTCCACCCGGTCGGCACTCGGGCCGAGTATTCCACCCGACTGTCGGCGGTACGGCCGCGGCCGATCGGGCGCGGCGGAATGGCCGGGCAATGCGCCCGCCCGGCGCGGGGCCGAAACGGGCGCGCGGGGAAACGGGGGCGGGCCACCGGCCGGGTGCGGTCGTTTCGGCCGTGATGACCAGCGCGGACGCTACGATCACCGGGTGCGACCACGGGCATTCGGGCGGTGCGGCGGTGGACGGGCCCGCCGCGGGCGGGGCGGTCCGCCGCGCGGGCGCACCGGCGGATGACCCCCCTGGAGCGGGACCGCGAGCCGGCGCGGATCGCGGGCGCGCTGGACTCGGCGGTGCGCGGCGAGGGCCGCGTCGTGGTGGTCGAGGGGCGCGCGGGCATCGGCAAGACCCGGCTCGTCGAGGCGACCCGCGAGCTGGCCAAGGCCCGCGGGTTCGGCCGCCTGCAGGCGGTGGGCGACGCGCTGGAGTCCGCGATGGCGTGGGGCGTCGTGCGGCAGCTGGTGGAGCGCTCGGTGTCCCGCTACCGCGGCGGGACCAGGGCGGCGATCCTGGCCGGGCCGGCCGGGGACGCGCTGCGGGCGCTGGACGCCGCGGCCGACGACCCGGGCGAGGCCGGACCGGCCCGCACCCTGCACGCGCTGTGGTGGGTGGCGGTCGACCTGTCCGCCACCCGGCCGCTGCTGATCACCGTGGACGTCGCGCACTGGGCGGACCCGTCGTCGCTGCACTTCCTGGTCTACCTGGCCCGCCGGATCGCGGACCTGCCGATCGCGCTGGTGGTGGCGACCCGCCCGCCGGAGGCCGACACCGGGCCGCTCGCGCAGCTGTGCGACGCGCGCCGGGCCGAGCGCCTGCCGCCCCGGCCGCTCACCCCCGGCGCGCTGGCCGACCTGGTCGCGGCCCGGGGCGCGCGGCCGGCCGCCGACGTGGTCGCCGCGCTGCACGAGGCCAGCGCGGGCAACCCGTTCCTGGCCGGCGTCCTGGTGGACGAGCTGGAATCGCTCGGCCTGCCGCTGGACGCGCCGGCGACCGCCGACCGGGTGGGCGGGCTCGGGCCCGCCGCGGTGTTCCGGGCCGTGCTGGGCCGGCTGCCCGACGACGCGGTCCGGCTGGCGGGCGCGGTGGCCGTGCTGGGCTCGGGCGGCGACCCGTGGCTGGCGGGCGCGGTCGCGGGCCTGCCCCCGGCCGCGCTGCCCGACGCGGTCGGCGCGCTGGTCGGCGCGCACGTCCTGACCGGGCAGGACGACCACCTGGTGTTCGCGCACCCGGTGGTGCGCGAGGCGGTGCTGACCGAGCTGGGGCCGGTGGCGCGGGCCGCGCTGCACGCCGAGGCCGCGACCCGGCTGCGGGCGGCGCAGGCGCCCGCCGACCGGATCGCCGCCCACCTGGCCCGCGCGCCGCGGGGCGCCCTCCCGGACGCGGCGGACGTGCTGCGCCGGGCCGCCGCCGCGCTGCTGGCCGCCGGTGACGCCGGGACCGCCGCCGCGCACCTGGCCCGCGCCGTCGAGGAGCGCCCGGACGACGCCGGGCTGCGGGCCGAGTGGGGCCGGGCGCTGCTGCGCACCGGGGCCGCGGCCGAGGCGCAGCACCAGCTCCGGGCCGCCGCGCGGGACCTGCCCAACGCCGAACTGGTCGCCGCCGCCGCGTCCGCGACCGCCGTCGTGGAGGGGCCGGAGGCCGCGATCGCCGAGCTGTCGCAGGCCGTGCGCGCGCTGCCCGGCGGCGACGGCCGGCTGCACCTGGAGGCCCGGCTGGCGGTCACCCGGTCGTTCCTGCGCGACCAGCGGCACGTCGCGTCCGAGCACCTCGGCCGGTACGCCGCGCTGCGCGGCGGCACGCCCGACGAGCGCACCCTGCTGGGGCTGCTGGCCCAGATGGGCCGCTACGAGGTGCGGCCCTCCCGACAGGTGGCCGACACGGCGCTGCGCGCGCTGTCCAACGGCGCGTACTTCGACGACGCCACCGGCGGCACGGACGCGATGGTCGCGTGGGTCGTCGCGGTGATCGCGCTGGTGTCGGCCGACGGCGTGGAGGAGGCGCGCCGGGAGGTCGACCGGGCCCGGCTGCGGGTCCGGCGGCACGGGTCGCCGGTGGAGTTCGCGATGGTCGCCAACGCCGCGCTGTTCCTGAACTGGCGGCTGGGCAACGCGGACTTCGTGGAGGCCGAGGCGGAGGGCGCGCTGGCGGCGGTCAAGGACGAGGACCCGGTGCAGCACGTCGTCGCGCTGCGGGCGACGGCGACGCACTTCGCCGCGTACGCGGCGCTGGAGCACGACGACGTGGCGGGCGCGCGGCGCGCGCTGGCCCGGTTCGACGCCGAGCACCCCGACCCGCCGAGGATGATGCCGACGCTGTGGCTGCGCGAGCCGCGGGCGCTGGTCGCGCTGGCGGCGGCGACCCGGTGGAGGCGCGGGCGCGGGCGCTCCTCCTGCGCGACGAGATGCTGGCCGCCGGGGTCGACCCGCCGACCGTCCCGTGGCGGGACCCGGCCGCGCGGGCGGCGATGCTGCTCGGCGCCGAGGCGGAGGCGCCGGCGCTGGGCGAGCAGCAGCTGGCCATCGCGCGGAAGTGGGGCGCGGCAACGGAAGTGGGCGCCGCGCTGCGGTTGCTCGCGCACGTCGACGCCACCCGCCGCGTCGAGCTGCTGGCGGAATCCGTCGCGGTGCTGGAGACCTCGCCCGCCCGCCTGCAGCTGGCCCGGTCGCTGGTGGACCTCGGGGAGGCGTTGCGGGTGGCCCGCCGCCGCACCGACGCGCGCGCCGCTGCTGCGGGGCATCGACCTGGCCGCCGAGTGCGGGTCGCCGGCGCTGCGCGCGCGGGCCGCGGAGGCGTTGGAGGCGTTGGGCGACCGGCCGCGCCGGCTGCCGGCCGCGGGCGCGGCGGCGCTGACCGCGAGCGAGCGGCGGGTGGCGGACCTCGCCGCGGTCGGCCGGGCGAACCGGGAGATCGCGCAGGAGTTGTTCGTGACGCCCAAGACGGTGGAGAACCACCTCAGCCGCATCTACACCAAGCTCGGCATCAACGGGCGCCGCGAGCTGGCGCGCGTGCTCGCCCGGAAATCCGCCTGAAAAGATCGAGGAGCGGGTCTGGGGGGTGGTGGATACACCCAACTTCCGCGCGCCCGAGGTTGGGTGGCGACCCCTCATGCCCTCGCGGCTCCCGGGGCCCAGTCTTGTCCTACCGCACCACGACAGCCCTCCACGGGGGCTCGTCCACAGGAGGTAGGACCCATGATGCGCAAGGCTTTCGCCCTGACCGCCGCCGTCGCCGCCGGCACCGTCGCGTTCACCGGTGTCGCCGCCGCCGACAAGATCGGCACGCCGGCGCCGTGCACCCGCACCGGCGACGTGTCCGGCCCGGACTTCGACGTCAGGCTGTGCGGCGTGAGCGACGTCGACCAGCAGCGAGCCGGCCTGCACAGAGACGGCAACGCCTATTGCGGCCCCGCGTCGCTCTACAACGTGCTGCACTACTGGGGCCACGTGAAGGGCGCGCCGGTCGGCTGGCTCACCACCAAGGTCAAGGAGCTGGACCCGCGGGACCAGGCCGACTACACCGTGGTCACCAACTCGATCTGGCGCATCGGCGTGGACGCCGGGTACGACGGCAAGACCACCATGACGAACCTCCAGACCGCGTGGAACGTCGCCACCAAGCCCGCCCGCGACGCGTACTGGGAGACCGACGTGGGCAACGTCAACTCCGCCACCTCGCCCGACTTCTCCGGTGAGCTGGCCCGGAAGCTCGACGCGGGTCCCGTGCAGCTGGTCTACGGCCGCTACTCGGCGGGCCCGCAGGCGGGCAGCCTGCAGCGGGGCGGCGGGCACATCGTCACCGTCGTCGCGGCCAAGGGCTCGTTCGGCGGCGACACCGTGCAGCTCAAGCTGGCCGACCCGGGCCGGGCGGCCGACAAGTCCGACCCCGACCACCTCTACACCCAGTCGGACTACCAGTCGTTGGACGTGACGCTGACCAGGCGCACGGTCAACGAGTACCGGCCGGTCACCGACGACGAGGACACCGAGGTCGACGAGAGCCTCCAGCCCGGCACCTACCGGACCGTCGAGCGCTGGGAGCTGACCGGCCCGCAGTACGTCGGGACGACCCGGCAGATGGTGGAGACGTTCAACTGGTTCACCCTGCGCGCGCCCGGCGGCCACTCCGGCCACTGATCCCGGAGCGGACGCCGTCGCGCCGCTCCGTGATCGGGCCGCCGCTCCGGTCGAACAGATGTTCGATGCATCCACAGCTGTGGACAAGCCTGTGGACAACCGCCGCGAGGGCGCCCGGCCGCCCACCGGCGAAGGGGTTGGGCGGCGCGGAGGTCAGATGCGGCTGACCTCCGCGCCACCGGCGACGAACACGGAGTTCCGCTCGAGCGTCACGGAACCGGCAAGGGCGCGGAGCCGGTTCCCGCTGCGTCTCCAGGTCAGGTTCGTCGATGAGGGGGCGCACCCCCTCCCCGCCCACCCGGGCGGGCAGCCTCAGCAGAGCCGGTCGTCGGGCAGTTCGAGCAGCTCGTCCAGCACGCTCGTCGCCGACCCGTGCCGGCGCCACGAGAACCGGCTCGGCGCCAGCACGTTCATCTCGTCCGCGGGCATCCGCACGGCCACCACGTCGTCCTCGGTGTGCAGGCGGACCACGTCGATCACCGCGTCGTGGGCGCGCACGCCGACCACCGCGGCCAGCTCACCGCGCGCGTCGCGCGGGTGCAGGAACTGGAAGCCGCGCTCGATCAGCTGCCGCAGCTGGAAGGTCGTGCGGAAGGTCTGGTCAGTCGACGAGGTCATCGAACTCCCCGCCCCGGACGCCGGCCGCGAAAGCCTCGATCCCCGCTCGCGCGTAGACGAGGGCGGGGCCGCCCGGGAACCGGGAGTTGCGCACCGCGACGGCGCCGCCGTCGAGGCAGGCCAGTTCCACGCAGTTGCCCACAGCACCGCTGCGGGCGCTCTTGCGCCAGGTCGCATCCGGCAATTCGGCCGCGGACATGCCGTTGCGGGCCACGATGGCCATCGACATCACCAATCCACTCGCGACGGGGGGGTGCATCTGCACGTGCATCCGGCTGTGCACGGACGGTAGCACTCCGTGTTCCACTGGTAAATGCACGTGCAGATGCAGAGTCGCAATCTCCCCCGGACGGAGGAGCCCTACAGGTCCGCTCGGATTTTCATGAGCATCTGTCGACTTCTGTCGGGCGTCTCCGCGTCGACCGTCAATCGGTCGAAAACGCGGCTGTAGATTTCCAATTCCTCCAGTTTGTCCAGGTAGAGCGCGCCCGCCAGGTGTTCCAGGTACACGATGTCCGGCAGGTCCGGCTCACCGAACCGCAGCATCGTGAACGGTCCTTCCGCCGCGTAACCGCTCAACTGGTAAGGAACGATCTGCAGGGTGATGGGCGCGACCTTGGTCACGGAGAGCAAGTGGTCGATCTGGTCCAGCAGCACCTTCCGCCCGCCGATGGGCCGGTGCAGCACCGACTCGTCGACGACCGCCCACAGCCTCGGCGCGCCCGACCGGAACATGATCTTCTGCCGCCGCATCCGCAGCTTCACCCGCCGCTCGACCGGCGGACCGGCCAGCTCGGGCCGGCCGTGGCTCGCGATCGCCATCGCGTACTCCTCGGTCTGGAGCAGACCGGGCACGAACTGCGTCTCGTAGGTCAGGATCCGGGTCGCCGCCTCCTCCAGGCCGACGTAGTCCTGGAACCAGTCCGGCATCAGGTCGGTGTAGCGGTGCCACCAGCCCGGCTCGTTCGACCGCCGGACCATCGACAGGAACTTGTCCCGCGCGTCCGCGTCGGTCATCCCGTACATCGTCAGCAGGTCCGAGACGTCGCGCTCCTTCAACCCGACGCGGCCCAGCTCCATCCGGCTGATCTTCGACTCGGAGCCGCGGATCGCGTACCCCGCGTCCGCCCGGGTGATCTCGGCCGCCTCGCGCAGCCGGCGCAACTGCGAGCCGAGCACGATCCGGAGCGCGGTGGGACCGCTTTCCCGCTCGACCGGCGAACCTCCCGGGTCAACAGTCGTCATCGCTGATCCTCCCGGCAGTTCTCACTCGTGCGACGCCCCTCCACCCGAACAGCGGTTGTGCCCGAACGGGGCGAACTCGCATCGTCACCGAACGTACACCCTCGATCTCCGTCCATCCGCCGCACACCTTCCGCTCACGCGTTAGAGCCATGCGCTTACGCTGAGTGGAGCACGATGTGGTGCGCAGCCACCGCCCCCCTGATCCCCATTGCGAGGTCATCCATGCCGAGCACGTCCTCGGGCATCACCGCACCGATCTACATCGACACCACCAAGGCCAGCATCGCCAGGGTCTACGACGCCTTCCTCAACGGCAAGGACAACTACGAGATCGACCGGGAAGTGCTGCGCCGCGTGCAGCAGGTCGCGCCGGAGGCCGCGACGCTGGCCGTGGACAACCGGTCCTTCCTCATCCGCGCCACCCGGTTCGTCGCCGGGCAGACCGGCATCACCCAGTTCCTCGACTGCGGCTCCGGCCTGCCCACCGCCGAGAACACCCACCAGGTGGCGCAGCGGATCCAGCCGGACTCGCGGGTCGTCTACGTCGACAACGACCCCGTGGTGCTGGCGCACGGCCGCGCGCTGCTGGAGGAGAACGACCGGACGCACTTCTCCGCGGCCGACATCTTCAAGCCCCGGGAGGTCCTGCGGGACGAGGTGGTGCGCAAGCACCTCGACTTCGACGAGCCGATCGCGCTGTTCCAGCTCGGCACCCTGCACCACTACAACGGCGAGTCGCCCACCACGGCCGAGATCATGGCCGAGTACGTCGAGGCGCTGCCGTCCGGTTCGTACGTGGCGATCAGCCACTTCCTCGACCCCGAGACCGAGGAGCACTCGGCGATCGCGCGGCGCATGGAGGAGACCTTCCTGCACTCCCCCATGGGCTCGGGCAGGTTCGCCACCCGCGCCGAGCTGCTGGCCCTGTTCGACGGCCTGGAGCTGGTCGAACCCGGTCTGGTGATCTGCGCCGACTGGTGGCCGGACGGCCCGCGCCTGCGGAAGCTCGACGCGGTGTCGCACTGCATCGCGGGAGCGATCGCGCGCAAGCCGTAGCGGGCGCCGCGAGCGGGCGGCGACCACGCGTCGAGCGCCGTGCCATGTGCGGATGGCACGGCGCTTCTCGTCGCGGCGGGGTCCCGGCGGACCGGGACGGCGCCTCAGCGGCGGAAGAACTCGACGAGCACGGGCGCGGTCACCGCCGGCTTGACCATGTGGGTCTGTCCACTGAGGACTTTCAGCTCCGCGTCGGGCAGCGCGCGGGCCAGGCTCGCCTGCGCGTTGCGCAGGTACTCCGGGCTCTTGCCGCCGGCGATGACCAGGCCGGGCGCCTTCGCGCCGGCCCAGCGGTCGGCGGACGGCTGCCGGCCGTGCTGGAACTCGCCCACCAGCGCGAGGTCGTGCGGCAGGGTGTGCGCGACGGACTTCAGCTTCCGCCACGGCGGCAGGAGCCGCATCAGCAGCGTCAAGACCTTCGGCGTGCCCACGTAGTCCATGAACAGCTTCACCGCGTCGCCGCGCCGCCCCTCGGCCACCGCCCGGTCCACCCGCGCCGGGAAGTCGGCGGCCATCGGCCGGTGCGTGCCGTCGACGATCATCGGCGACTCGTAGACGGCGAACCGGTCGACGGCGACGCCCCGGTGCACGGCCTCGGCGACCAGCGTGCCGCCCGACGACATGCCGAACAGGTGCGCCCGGCCACCCGCCCGCCCGATCAGCGCGGCGATGTCCTCGACCTCGCGCTGCACGTCGTACGGCCCGCCGCCGCCGCTCCCGCCCCGCCCCCGGCGGTCGTAGGTCCAGACCGTGAAGTGCGGCGCCAGCGCCTCGGCCAACCGCTCGGCCGGGCCGAAGCCGCGGTAGCACAGCGCTCCGTCCACGATGATCAGTGCCGGCCCGGAACCCCTTGCGCTGCAAGCGATCCTCGTGCCGTCCTCGGACGTGACCACGGCCGTCCCCACCGCCGCGCCGGCCTTCGGCGCGCTGCTCGGCTGCGACTTCGTCATGCCGGTTCCCCCATCCACGCGGACCACGTGGTCTCGTCCCGGTCGTCGTCGGCGAAGACGGCGTGCATCGCGACCAAGGCGCCGGCGAACCCCCGGAAGAACCGGTACAGGGCGTCGGGGGTGCGAATGCCGATCGTCTGCGCGTTGGCGTAGTAGACGACGCCCGCCAGGCCGTCGACGTCCACCGCGTCGCCCGGCCGCGGCGCCCGGTCGAGCCCGAGCCGGCGGTGCAGCGCGGCCCACAGGGCGGGCCAGTCGGCCACCGCGGGGCCGAACGCGGTCACCGGCCTGGCGGTGCGCCCGGCGAAGTGCCGCAGGTACTCGACCAGCGTGCGCCGGAACATCGCGCCGCCCGCCACCATGGCCTCGAACTCGTCCTGCCAGTCGTCACCGGGCAGGAAGCCGCTGGTCACCACGCGCACCACGGTGCTGCCCCGGTCGCGGCCCCCGATCAGGAACTCGTAGGCCACGAACCGGCCGTCGGGCCCCTTCTCGCCGCCGTACGCGAGGTGCTTGCCGGGCTCCCACGCCGTGATGCCGTGCCGGGGCCGGTAGCCGCCGAACGCGCCCCTGACCGCTTCGCCGGGCTCGACCTCGTTGTTGCCCATGAACCACGAGTCGATGCCGGGGCCGGTCGCGATGGCCTCCCAGACCTGCTCGGTCGTCACGCCTTCCAGCACGACCTCGTCGACCTCTTCGAACGCGTGCCCCATCAGGACTCCTTCGGGATGCTGGGGTGGACCGCGACGACGACGCGGTGCGCGCGCCCGCCCTCGGCGGTCTCGTCGTGGTACTTGGCGACCAGGTCGGTCACGGTGGCGGCCAGCTCCTCGGCGAACGCCGCGCGGTCCCGCGCGGTCGCGAACCTGACCTCGCCGTCGAGGGCGAAGGTGGCGACCCGCTTGCCGGCCTTGGCGCCGCCGGTGACCAGGTTGCCGACGTCGCGCACCAGCCGCGCGGCGACGGCCAGCAGCCACCGGGCGGACAACCGGTCCGGCGCCCGCGCCGGGTCGGGCTGCACGGCGGCCAGCGCCACCGGCGAGATGACGTAGGACGCCGCGGTGGCCCGCATGACCCGCTCGGTCATGTTGCCCTTGCGGCGCTCCTCGGCCAGCTCGACCAGCCCGTGCCGCTCCAGCGCGCGCAGGTGGTAGTTGACCTTCTGCCGGGGCAGCCCCACCTTGGCCGCCAGCGTGGTCGCCGAGCCCGGCTCGGCCAGTTCGGCCAGCAGCCGCGCCCGCACCGGGTCCAGCGAGACTTCGGCTGTCGCCGCGTCCTCGATCACCGCCACATCAAGCATGGGACAACCCTCGCACCGACAACTCGAATTGTCAAGACAACTCGATTTTTCGGTGACGCCGGTCCGGGCGCACCGGGCGCGCCCCCGGCCGCACCGCGCCGTCAGCGCTTCGTGCGCGACCGGTCAGCGCCCGCCGCCAGAGTTCACCGCATGGTGGAGACACAGGTCAGGGTGAGCTGGTGGCGGCGGCCGTGGGTGCTGCCGCTGGGGGTGCTGGTGCTGGCGTTCGTGGCGTTCTCGCTGCCGCCGTACCTGACGCTGGACAGCGCGCAGTCGCGCGTCCCGCAGCCGGCGGGCCACGCGTGGCACTACCCCGTGCTGGCGGCGCACGTCGTCTTCGGGTCGATCGCGATGCTCACGTGCGTGCTGCAGATCTGGCCGGCCTTCCGGCGCAAGCACCCGCACTGGCACCGCCGGGCGGGCCGGGTCTACGTGTTCGGCGGTGTGCTGCCGGGCGGTGTGCTGGCGGTGGCGGTGGGCGCGGTCAGCCCGTTCGGCCCGGCGCTGCAGTTCAGCAACGTGCTCATGGGCCTGCTGTGGCTGGCGTTCACCGTCGCCGGGTACCGGGCGGGGCGGCGCAAGCGGTACGCCGAGCACCGGCGGTGGATGCTGCGCAGCAGCGCGCTGACGCTGTCGGTGATCACCAACCGGTTCTGGGCGGTGGGGCTGGGCCTGACCCTGCCCGCGCAGCTGGACACGACGTTCGGCGGCAGCGAGGTGGCGCTGACCCAGACCGTCGCCGGCACCTCGGCCTGGATGGGCTGGGTCGTGCCGCTGCTGCTGGTGGAGTGGTGGCTGGAGCGGGGCGACGCCCGCAAGCGCCGCACCCGCCGCGCGCAGCGTCAGGTGGACAGGACCGAGGTCGGCGTCTGAGCCTCGAAGTCCAGCAGCTGCCGCTTGCGGTCGACGCCGCCGCCGTAGCCGGTCAGGCCGCCGGTCGACCCGACGACCCGGTGGCACGGCACGATGATCCCGACCGGGTTGCGCCCGTTGGCCGCGCCGACCGCCCGCGCGGCGGCCGGCCGGCCCAGCGCCGCCGCCAGCTCGCCGTAGGACACCGTCCGCCCGTACGGGACGGTGAGCAGCGCGGACCACACCGCCCGCTGGAACGGCGTGCCGCGCAGGTCCAGCGGCAGGTCGAACACCGTCCGGCGGCGCGCGAAGTACTCCTCGAGCTGCTCGACGACCTCGCCGAACGGCCCGGCGTCGGCCGGGCCGAAGCTCTCCTGGGCCGGCCGGTGGCGCTGGTCGGTCATGTAGAGCCCGGACAGCACCCCGTCCGTGGCCACCAGCGTCAACGGGCCGACGGGGCTGTCGACCTCGGTGTGCGCCCGCACGGCGACCCCCTTCACGCGGGCAGCCGGTTGACCGCGTGGTCACCGGTGGCCCAGAGGTGTTGGACGGCGTAGGCCCGCCAGGGGCGCCACACCCGCGCGCGCCGCACCAGCGCGCCGGGGGTGTCGGGCAGCCCCAGGGCCCGCGCGGCGGCCCGGACGCCCAGGTCGCCGGGCAGGAACGCGTCCGGGTCGCCGAGCGCCCGCATCGCGATCACCTCGACGGTCCACGGGCCGAACCCGGGCAGCGCCGCCAGGTCCGCCCGCGCCTTGGCCCAGTCCGCGCCCACGCCCAGGTCGAGCGAGCCGGACGCCAGCGCGCCCACCAGCGCCGCCAGCGCCGCCTTCCGCGACTGCGGCAGGGCCAGCGCGGACGGGTCCAGCTCGACCAGCTCGGCGGGGGTGGGGAACAGGTGGGTCAGGCCGTGGTCGGTGATCGACGTGCCGGCCGCCGCCACCAGCCGCCCCGCGTGCGTGCGCGCGGCGGCCGTCGAGACCTGCTGCCCCAGCACGGCCCGCACCGCGAACTCGGCGGCGTCCACGGTCCCCGGCACGCGGCGGCCGGGGTCCTTGTCCACCAGCGGTCTCAGCTCCGGGTCGGCGCGCAGCCGCTCGTCCACCGCCGTCGGGTCGGCGTCCAGGTCCAGCATCCGCCGGCACCGCGCGATGGCGATCGACAGGTCGCGCAGGTCGGTCAGCGCCAGCCGGCACGCCACGTGGTCGGGCTGCGGCCTCAGCGCGACCACGGCGTGCCCGTGCGGCAGCCGCAGCGTCCGCCGGTACGCGCCGTCCCGCCACTCCTCCACGCCCGGCACGGCCGTCGCGGCCAGGTGCCCGAACAGGTTGTCCGGGCACAGCGGCGCGCGGAACGGCAGGCGCAGCGACAGCACGCCGGGCGTGTCCGCCACCGCGCCGCGGCGCGACCGCAGGTCGGTGGGCGCCAGCGCGAACACCGACCGCACGGTCTCGTTGAACGCCCGGATGCTGGCGAACCCGGCGGCCATCGCCACGTCGGCCATCGGCAGCGAGGTGGTCTCGATCAGCAGCCGGGCGGTCTGGGCGCGCTGGGCGCGGGCCAGCGCGAGCGGTCCCGCGCCCAGCTCGGCCAGCAGCCGGCGCTCGACCTGCCGCACGCTGTAGCCCAGCCGCGCGGCCAGCCCCGGAACGCCTTCGCGGTCCACCACGCCGTCGGCGATCAACCGCATCGCCTTCGCGACCGAATCCGCGCGGTGGTCCCACAGCGGGGAACCGGGGCTGGCGTCGGGCCGGCACCTCTTGCAAGCGCGGAATCCCGCTTGCTGCGCCGCCGCCGCGCTCGGGTAGAAGCGCATGTTCTCGGCCTTGGGCGGCGCCACCGGACAACTCGGGCGGCAATAGATCCGGGTGGTCAGCACCGCCGTGAAGAACCACCCGTCGAACCGCGCGTCCTTGGACCGCACGGCTCGAACACAACGTTCCGCGTCTTCGTGCACACCACCCAGCATCGGTCAACACCGGTCCTCGGGCCGGCAGGAACGCGACGTCGACGTCGACGCGACACGCCCGGCCGGTCGCACCACGCTGTGCGCGCCCCTCATCGGGCGGTCACCGGTCCCGGGCGTGCAGCGGGCCCGCAAGCCGGGCGAGCAGCGCCAGCCCCACCTCCGCCCGGTCCCGGGCGTGCGCGTCGAGCACGGTCAGCAGGATCGGGCAGACCGGCGCCGGGCCGGAGCCGCCGTGATCCTCACGGAACGTGATCGCCGCCCGGTGACCCGAGCCCGGCTCAACCGCGGCCGGCATGGCAGGTCGCCGCGCCGTTCCACCGGCCGGGCCGGTTCGGTGCGCACCGCTGAGAAGACCCCCAGGACCCCTCAGCGGCGAACGGTCCACCACTGGTGGTAGTTGCTTGCGAAACCACTTCGACCGGTCCCTTCGCAGAACCCGAGACGTCCGCGCCAACGTCCCGGCCAGCTTGGCAGCGCCAGTCGTTAGGGTGGACTGGCCAAGGCCGCACCGGTCCACAAACGACCTGTTCACGCGCTCAAACCCGGTTTTCCGGTCCGGAACACCGGACCCTAGGAGGTCAGCCGCGGATGGCTGGTTCTGGTCAGGGGTCGGGGCCCCGCGCCGTCTTCGCGGAGCGGTTCGCGCTGCTGTACGCCGAGGCGGGCGACCCGCCCCTGAAGCGGGTGACCGAGTCGGTCGGCCGGGCCCGGCGCACCGACGAGCGGGGCCGCCCGATCCGGGCCACCGCCCAGCGGGTCAGCGACTGGCGGCGGGGGCGCAACGTGCCGGCCCGCTTCTCGGCACTGTCGGTAGTCCTCGAAGTGCTCATCGGCGAGGCGCGCAAGACCCGGCCCCAGCCGCCGGCCGGCGGCCTGTACGACCTGGGCGCGTGGCGCGAGCTGTGGGAGGAGGCCCTCGCCAGCCCCGCGACCGCGCCCCAGGACGAGGAGCCGCCCAGCTCCGACGAAATCGGCGTGTGCCCTTATCGGGGGTTGGCCGCTTTCCAGCCCGAGGATTCCTCGTGGTTCTTCGGCCGGGAGCGCAGCACCGCCGCCCTGGTCTCCCGGCTGGGCGCGACGGCGGAGTCCGGCGGAATCGTCATGCTGGTCGGCGCCTCGGGCGCCGGCAAATCGTCGCTGCTGCGCGCCGGGGTCATTCCGGCGATTCGGCGCGGCGCCTTGGCGGTGCCCGGTTCGGAGCACTGGCCGGCCGTCGTGCTGACCCCCGGCGGCGACCCGGTGAAAGAACTCGTGCGGCAGGTCCCGGAATTGTCCGACGTCCTCGACCTGGCGGTGCGCGCGGAGGCCGAACCCGCGGACGGGCCCGATCCGGAGACGCTGCTGGGGCAGGCCGTGGTCGGCGTGCACCGGTTCGCGGCGCGGATCCGGGCCGCGGTCACCACCCACGCCGCCCGCGGCGGCGGCGAGCGCGTGGTCCTCGTCGTCGACCAGTTCGAGGAGGCGTTCACGCTGTGCGGCGACGAGGACCTGGTGCGGGTGTTCGTGCAGGCCCTGCACGTGACGTGCACGCCGGCGTTCCCGGGCGGCCCGGTGCCCGCGCTGGTCGTGCTGGGCGTCCGGGCCGACTTCTACGGCCGGTGCCTGGCGATCCCGGAACTGGCCGAGGCGCTGCAGGAGCGCCAGATGGTGCTGGGCCCGATGACGTCGGCCGAGCTGCGCGAAGCCGTGTCCCGGCCGGCCAGGGCCGCCGGCCTGCAGCTGGAGCCGGGGCTGATCGAGCTGATGCTGCGCGACCTGGGCGTGCGCGGCGGGCGCGGGCAGGGGCGGGCGGGCCGGGGCGCGTACGACGCGGGCGCGCTGCCGCTGCTCTCGCACGCCCTGCTGGCCACCTGGCAGCGCCGGGCGGCGGGCAAGCTCACCATCGCCGGCTACCGGGCGGCGGGCGGCATCCAGGGCGCGGTCGCCGCCACCGCCGAGCGGGCCTGGGCCGACCTCGCGCCGCAGGCGCAGCTCGCCGCCCGCCCGCTGCTGCTGCGCCTGGTGCGGGTCGGCGAGGACACCCAGGACACCCGCCGCCGCTCCACCCGGCACGAGCTGGTCGACCAGGCCGCGAACCGGGCCGCGGGCGAGGAGGCGCTGGAGGTGCTGGCCCGCGCCCGGCTGGTGACGCTCGACTCGGGCTCGGTGGAGATCACGCACGAGGCGCTGCTCCAGGCGTGGCCCCGGCTGCGCAGCTGGATCGACCAGGACCGCGAGGGCCAGCTGCTGCGGCAGCGCCTGGAGGAGGACGCGGGGACGTGGGCCCACCAGGACCGCGACCCGTCCCTGCTCTACCGGGGCGCGCGGCTGGAGACGGCGCGGCACTGGGCCGACGCCGCGGGGCCGGGCGGCCTGACCGCGGTGGGGCGGGACTTCCTCGCCGTGTCGATGCAGCACCGCAGGCGCGCGCTGTGGGGCAGGCGCAGCGCGGTGGCGGTCGTGGTGGTCCTGGCGGTCATCGCGGTGACCGCCGCCGTGCTGGCCGTGCGGCAGCGCGACGACGCGGTGTTCCGGCAGGTCGTCGCGGAGGCCGACCGGCTGCAGGAGACCGACGCCTCGCTGTCCGCCCAGCTCGGCCTGGTCGCGCAGCGGATGCGCCCGGGGGACAAGGAGTTCTACACCCGCATCCTGTCCACCCAGGGCACGCCGCTGGCCACCCCGCTCGTCGGGCACGAGGGCGCGGTCTACCTGGCGTCGTTCTCCGGCGACGGCAACACCCTGGCCACCGCGTCCTACGACTCGACCGTGCGGCTGTGGGACCTGCGCGACCGCGACGACCCCAAGCCGCTGGGCCCGCCGCTGCGCGGGCACAGGAGCTGGGTCAGCTCGGCGGTGTTCAGCCCGGACAGCCGGACCCTGGCCACGGCGGGCGACGACGGCAAGGTCCGGCTGTGGGACGTGAGCGACCCCGGCCGGCCGCGCGCGCTGGGCCAGCCGCTGGCCGGCAACAACGGCACCATCTACCTGGTCGCGTTCACCCCGGACAGCCGCACGCTGGTCACCGCCAACGAGGACCACACGGCGCGGCTGTGGGACGTCGCCGACCCCGCCGCGCCCCAGCCGCTCGGCGAGCCGCTGGGCCTGCACACCGGGCAGGTGCGCTCGGTCGCGTTCAGCCCGGACGGCAGGCTGCTCGCGGTCGGCGGCGACGACCGGACCGTGGTCCTGTGGAACGTGGCCGACCGCACCCGGCCCCAGCCGGTGGGCAGCCCGCTGGCCGGCTTCGACGGCACCGTGCGCTCGGTGGCGTTCAGCCCGGACAGCCGGGTGCTGGCCACCGGCAGCGAGGACCGGACCGTCCGCCTGTGGGACGTGGCGGACCCGGCCGCGGCCACCCCGCTGGGGCTCCCGCTGGCCGACCACAACGGCGCGGTGTGGTCGGTGGCGTTCAACCGGGACGGGCGGGTGCTCGCGTCGGCGGGCGCGGACGGCGCCGCGCGGCTGTGGAACGTCACCGACCCGGCCCACCCGCTGGCCATCGGCCAGCCGCTGACCGGCCGCAACGGGACGGTCTACACCGTGGCGTTCAGCCCGGACGGCTACCGGCTGGCCACCGGCAGCCAGGACACCGCGGTGCGGCTGTGGTCCCTGCCGGGCACCGTCCTGGTCGGCCACTCGGCGCGCACCGCGGGCCCGGTGCTCACCCCGGACGGCAAGCGGCTGGTCACCGGTGGCCGCGACCGGGTGATCCGGGTGTGGGACCTGGCCGACCCGCACCACCCGCGCAGCGCGCTGCAGACCACGATCGCCGACGACGCCGGCGTGTGGGGCCTGACGCTCAGCGAGGACGGCAGGACGCTGGCCGGTGTCAGCGACAAGGTGCTGCAGCTGTGGGACCTGTCCGACCCCGGGCGGATCCACCCGCTGGGGCCGCCGGTCGGGCTGGACACCCGGTACAACGCGCCGGTCGCGTTCAGCCCCGACGGCGCCGTGCTGGTGACCGGGTCGCGGGACGACTCGGTGCAGCTGTGGGACGTCCGGGACCGGACCGCGCCGCGGCGGCTGGGCAAGCCGCTGGTCGGGCACAGCGGCTACGTGCACTTCGCGGCGTTCACCCCGGACGGCCGCAGCCTGATCACCGGCAGCGCCGACCAGACCGTGCGGCTGTGGAACGTCACCGACCCGTCGGCGGCGCAGCCGCTGGGTCAGCCGCTGACCGGCCACGCGGGCCCCGTGCGGGCGGGCGCGATCAGCCGGGACGGCCGGACCCTGGCCACGGCGGGCGACGACAAGACCATCCGCCTGTGGGACCTGGCGGCGCCGACCAGGGTCCGGCAGCTCGGCGCGCCGGTGACCGGGCACGTGGAGGCGGTCGCGGCGGTCGCCTTCAGCCCCGACGGGAAGACCCTGGCCAGCGGCGGCGACGACCGGGCGATCCGCCTGTGGGACGTGCACGACCCGCTGCGGCCGGAAGCCCTGGGGCACGCGCTGACCGGCCACAACTCGGGGCTGCAGGGCATCCGGTTCACGCCGGACGGGCGGATGGTCGCGTCCACGAGCACGGACAGCACCGTCCGCCTGTGGGACCTCGACCAGCAGCGGACGGTCGCCCGGATCTGCGCGAAGACGAAGGGCGTGCTGTCGGAGGAGGTGTGGCGCAAGCACCTGCCGCAGCTCGACTACCGGCCGCCCTGCCCGTGACGCCCGCCCGCGGCGCCCGCCCGTCACGCCCGCCCGTCACGCCCGCCCGTCACGCCCGCCCGCGACCCCGCCGCCCGGGGCCGGCGCGGACCCCGAACCCGCGTCGGGCCGGGACCGTACGCGGCGGGGCCGTCGGGCACTCGTCGCCGTGGACTCGCCGCGGTTCGTGAGTAGGTTTCCCACCATGCGTCTACTCGGTCGGGTGGGGAGTCCGCAGGCGGCGGTCGCGGTGCTCACGGCGATCAGCGCCGGCTACCTGGTTCTCGTCGTGCTGGGCAACATCACCGACTACGGGACCAACCACGCGTTCGTCCGGCACGTGCTCGCGATGGACACCACGTTCCGGTCGCCGGGCACGGCGTACCGCGCGATCACCGACCCGACCGCCGTGACCGTCGCCTACGTGCTGATCATCGCGTGGGAGGCGGCCACCGCGCTCGTGCTGTCCGCCGCGCTGGTGGCGTGGGTGCGCGGGAAGGCCGCGGCGAGGCGGTTGTCGTCGCTGGGGTGGGTCATGCAGGCGCTGCTGTTCGGCGGCGGGTTCGTCGTCATCGGCGGCGAGTGGTTCCAGATGTGGCAGTCGCAGGACTGGAACGGGCTCGCGGCGGCGTACCGGAACCTCGCGGTCGCCGTCCTCGGCCTGGTCCTGCTCCACTCGTCCACGCGCCCCGGGGACCGGCCCGACGCCGAGCGCTGACCGGCGCGGGTCCTACCCGTCCTCCCGGGTCGCCAGGGTCCGGCGGAGCTGGTCCAGCAGCTCCGCCCGGCTCGCGCAGCCCAGCCGCTGCCGCATCCGGGCCACGTGGTGCTCCACCGTCTTCGCCGAGATGAACAGCCGGTCGCCGACCTGCTTGTAGGTCATCCCGGCGACGACCAGCTCGGCCACCTCGCGCTCCCGGTCGCTGAGCCTGCCCGCAGCAGCCACCGGTTCGGCGGCGGGCTTGCGGCCCGCGGCGGCCGGCCGGCCCTGCAGCAGCCGCGCGCAGTCCAGCAGCCGCACCATCGCCTGCCGGTCGGAGGTCCGGATCGCCGCCTGACCGGCCAGGCGCGCCGCGTCCCACCACTGCCCGGCCGCGTGCAGCCCGCGCGCCGCCGCCTCGACCCGGTCCGCGTCGACCTCTCCCGCCAGGACGTCCAGCCAGCTCTCCGCCGCCGTCGAGATCGCGGCGGCGTACCGGCTCCGGTCGCGGCAGGACGCCAGCGCCGCCGCGTGCTCCTCGGCCTCGGCCGCCTCCTCGGCGGTGATCGCCGCGTGCAGCCCGCTCCAGTGCAGCGGGACGGCCCACAGCGGCGGGTCGCCCAGCCGCCGCAGCAGGTCCCGGGCCGCCGCCAGGTGCGGCGCCAGGCGCTGCTGGTCGCGCAGCCGCGCCGCCGCCGCCGCGAACTCGCCCAGCGGCAGGAACGTGTAGAGGTCCACCGGGTGCCGCAGCACGGCCTCGCACGCCTGCTCCCAGGTCCGCTTCAACGTCGCCAGGTCGCTGGTGCGCCGCGCGATCCCCACCTCCAGCGCCACCGCGAAGACCCAGTCGCGCGGCTCCAGCGGGCGGCCCGCCTTCCGCAGCGCCACGAGGGTTTCCCGCGCCCGCCCGAGGTCGCCGCGCACCATCGCGACCCACGCCCGCAGCAGCCGGTGCCGCACCACCATCAGCGCACCGCCCAGCGACGTCGACAAGGCCCGCTCCAGCACCGACTCCGCCACCGGCAGCTCACCGCCGTGCAGCGCCACCAGCGCCGCCAGCGCGGCCGGCGAGTCGGGCAGCAGCAGGGCCCGCCCAGCGGGTTCGAGCAGGCCGGTGGCGCTGACCAGGGTGGACAGCGCGGTGGTGGGCGAGCCGGTGACGGACTCCAGCACGCCGTGCGCCATCAGCGAAGCGCCGCCGTCGAGCATGGTCGGCGGCGCGTCGGGCAGCGTCCCGGCCGGCAGCCGCCCGGTGCCGACCCGGCCGACCACCGCGAACGCCGCGGACGTCGCGCTCGGCGACCACCGGTGCAGCTCGGTGCTGCGCGCCAGCTGGCCCCGGTGCGCCAGCGCGATCGCGGCGACCTCCGCCGCCGCGCCGCGGTGCTCGGCGTCGCCGCCGGAGAGCACCTGGTCGGCCAGCCGCAGCGCCGCGTCCAGGTCGCCCGACATGGCCGACGCCGCCGCCCGGCGGACGGCCAGCGAGGCGGTGGGCGTGCCGACGGCGGCGAGCAGCCGCGCCGACAGCGCGGGGTCGGTCGGCAGCGCTTCCCGCGCCGCCGCCTGGAAGGCGGCCGACACCGCGGGCCCGCCGGCGCCCGTGCCCAGCAGGGGCCGCACCAGCTCCAGCACCGGGCCGCCGGACCTCAGCTGCAGCTCCGCCAGCCGCTGCCGCACGGCGATCCGCCGGTCGGTCCGGATCAGCGCGGCCACCGCGGTCCGCACGACCGGCGGCAGCGTCCCGTCCGCGGCCGGCAGCCCGGTCGCCCGGCCGGCCTCGATCACCTCGCCGACGGCGTCGACGTCCCGGTCCAGCAGCGCCGCCAGCAGGTCCAGCCGCAGCGCCGCGCCCGCCTCGGCGGCGAGCAGGTACTTCTGCACGTCCGGCTCCAGCCAGTCCAGGTCGGCCCGGAACGACGCGATCACCTCGGGTGGCACCTCCGGCGAGGTCAGCCCGGCCAGCCGCGCCACGAACCGGGGCACTCCCCCGGTCTGGTGGTGCACGAAGTCGGCCACCGCCCGCCCGGCCGGCGGCAGCACGGCCCGCACCTGCTCGCGCGTGAACGCCGAGGGCATCAGCGGCGGGCGCACCCGCCCCAGCGACTCCGCCAGCGCGGCCAGCGCCCGCGACCGGGGCCACGGCCGGTACGCGACGACGACGGTGCTCCCGCCCCGCTCGACCAGGGAGCGCAGGGCCAGCAGCTCGGCGTCGCCCAGCAGGTGGGCGTCGTCCACGACGGTGGCCTCGACGCCCGCGTCCCGGCAGGCGCGCTCGACCTCCCGCAGCACCGTCGTCTTGCCGTACCCGCCGGGCGCCAGGACGCCCAGCCGCAGCGCGGCGTCCGGCGCGGCGGCGATGCCCGCCAGCACCTGGCGGGTCGCGGCGTCCAGCAGCGGGCGGTCCGTGGTCATGCGCAGGCTCAACGGCCGTCCTCGGCGTTGCGGGAGCGCCCGATCGGCGCGAGCCCCCGCACGACGCGCCGGACCGAGCGCCGCCCCGGCAGGTCCAGCGGCGTGATGTCGATCGGGGGGCGCGGCGGCGGCGCGGTGAAGTCGGCGTCGGAGGGGACCGCGGTGGACCCGCCCACGGGGAAGCGCAGCAGCGGGTCGTCGTCCCGCACCAGCACCGAGGTCTCGCCGTCCTCCGGCTCGTCCAGCCCGAGCAGCAGGTTCCGCCCGGCCAGCGCCGCGCCGCGGGCCGCGGCCGTCTCCGGCGCGGCCTCGACCACGACCCGCCCCGGCAGCAGCGACGGGATGAGCGGGATCCGGGCGCTGCCGCCCACCGGCACGGTGGCCTCCAGGGCGGCGCCGCGCGCGACCCGCTCGAACACCGCCACGGCCTGCTCGACGGCCGGCCGGATCAGCTCCTCGAACCGCGCCCGGCTCAGCGGCACCTCCACCGGGCCGTCGGGCAGGTGCACGGGGATCGCGGTGCCGACCGTGCCGGACAGGACGCGCTTCGCGGCCTCGCAGTCGCGCCGCAGCCGCCCGTGCAGCCCGCGCGTGCGGGGGTCCTCGGGGTCCAGCTCGCGCAGCGCGCGCCCCAGCGTCGCCCGGACGTGCTCGAACACCAGGTCGTCGAAGTCGGCGCCGGCCGCCTGGTCGACGCCCTCGGCCCACGCCACCACCTCGCCCGAGCGCACGACCGCCGCGCTGAACGCGTGGCTGCCCAGGCTGAAGACGCCGACCGGCCCCCTCCCGAACGGGTGGTTCGCCGCGGCGGCCAGCGGTTCGGCGAGCAGGGTGACCTCCGCCAGGCCCACCGCGCGCAGCGCCCGGCGCAGCAGGCCCTTGGCGTGCGGCCCCCACCCCGGCGGGTGCGCGAGCACGACGTGCGAGGCGGGCTCGCCCTCGCGCTCGGCGACCTGACCGGCCACCCACACCACCATGAGCGCGATCAGCTCCTCGGCGGCGCACCGCTCGGTCCCCAGCACGACGGGCACGTCGTCGCCGACCCGGCGGGCGAACCCGACGGCCGTCCAGCGCGGGTCACCCGGCTCGCCCACCGCGAACGCGCCGTCCGCGGTGAGCTGCAGCGACGTCGCGACACCGCCGCCCGCCCCGCCGAGCCCCACCACTTCGGGCTCCGCGCGGCCGGCGCCGCCGAGGCGGCAGACGGCGGCGGCCGTGCGGGTCGTGCCCACGTCGACCCCGAGGACGTACGGCAACTCCGGGAGCCTCCTCGTCTCGGTAGCGGGTCCCAGTTGGTACACGGGCCTGCCGAAGGGTCACAAGCGCATCCCCTAATCCCCTAGGGAGTGAACGAGAACCACCCCTTCGTGGTTGCGGCATCTACAGGGAGTTATCCCCGATGGCTTCGCATCCCCCGGTCAATACCGTGATCGCAGGCCGGACCTCCCCCTGCCGGTCCAGCTCCCGCGAACCGAGATCCCGACCAGGAGACACCCACCATGGGCACCAGCCCCACCACGCTGCACGACTTCGTCCTCGACCTGCTGAGCAACCCCGCCGCGCTGGCCGACTTCCAGGCCGACGCCGAGGGGACCTTGGCCGCCGCGGGCCTGAGCGGCATCAGCGCTCTGGACGTGCAGGAGGTCCTGCCGCTGGTCCTCGACTACGTGCCCGCCGGGAGCCTGCCCGCTCTCGACGGCGCGGTGCTCACCGACCTGCCGCTGGACCCGGAGGACGCCAACGGCGCCATCGGCCAGCTCCAGGCCGTGGCCCAGCAGCTGTCCCTCCCGGGTGTGGCCGGCACGTCCGACGTGAACCTGGCGACGGCGGGCGCGCTGAGCGCCGACGCCAACGGCGTGGACGTCTTCGGCGGCTTCGCCGGCTGGGGCGTGGCCGACGCCGTCGGCTCCGTCGACGCCTCCGTGGCGGGCGACTTCTCCGCGGTGGGCGACGTGGCGGACACCCTGGACGTCGCGCTGCCCCCCACCGCGGGCACCGTCGCCGGTCCGGTCGACGGGTCGGCCGGCACCCTCGACGGCGCCCTCGCGGGCGGGGTCACCGGCGCGGTGCCGAGCGCGGACGGCCTGACCAGCCCCGTGTTCGGCGCGGTCGACACGCTCGACGGCGTGGTCGGCACCGTGTCCGGTGGCCTCGCCGGCACCCTCCCGGCGAACCCGGCCGGCGGGCTGGAGCCCTCCCAGCTCGGCGAGACGCTGAACCTGGACGGCCTGGGCGCGCTGCCCGAGCGCGACCTGACCCCGGAGGCCGCGGTCGACGTGGCCGAGGACACCGCGGGCCGGCTGTCCTACCACTCCGGCGTGAGCAACGTCACCGACCACGTCGGGGCGGTCGACCTGCCGGGGCTCGGCATCGGCCTGAACGACCTGCCGCTCGTCGGCGGCGAGGACATCAGCGACGCGCTGTTCTAGGCGATCGCCCACCGCGCCGGGGGCCGGTCCCGCCGACGGGCGGGGCCGGCCCTGTCTTCCACGTCACCGGGTGAACACGGCACACTCTGCCGCGTGATGTCCGCACCCTGGCTCGACGTGCTCGACGACACGATCCGGTCCTGCGCCGCCCACCACCGCCCCGACCTGGCCGAGCGGCTGCGCGAGCAGCGCGCCCGGCAGCTGGACCCGAAGCTGCGGGTGCTCGTGCTGGGCGAGCCCAAGCAGGGCAAGAGCCAGCTCGTCAACGCCATGGTCAACGCCCCGGTGTGCGCGGTCGGGGACGACGTCACGACCACCGTGCCCACGTTCGTGCAGCACGCCGAGACGCCCAGCGCGGCCCTGGTGCGGACCATCGCGAACACGCCGACCGAGCGCGTCCCGGTGCCGCTGGACCAGCTCGCCGACCAGGTCGGCGCGGCCCGCACCGGCGAGCTGGTGCGCGCGGAGGTCGGCCTCCCGCGCGCTCTGCTCACCTCCGGCCTGGTGCTGATCGACACCCCGGGCGTCGGCGACCTGCGGCCCGCGCACACCGCCAGCACGTTCGCCGCGCTGCTGCAGGCCGACGCCGTGCTGATGGTCTCCGACGCCACGGCCGAGCTGACCGCGTCCGAGCTGGAGCTGCTGCGGCAGGTCATGACCTCCTGCCCGAACGTCACCGTGGTGCTCACCAAGATCGACATCACCGCGCAGTGGCGGCGGGTCGTCGAGCGCAACCGCGCGCACCTCGCGCGGGCGGGCGTGGCGGCCAAGCTCATCCCGGTCTCGGCGGCGCTGCGGCTGCGGGCCGCGCGGACCGGCGACCCGGCCCTCAACGCCGAGTCCGGGTTCCCCGAGCTGCTGGCGTGCGTGCAGCACGACATCGTGGCCGCCGCCGACGTGCTGGCCCGCCGCACGGTCGCGGTGACCGCCGCGTCCGCGATCAGGCAGCTGGTCGCGCCGGTCGCCGAGGAGCTCAACGGCCGCGGCTCGCACGGCGCGCAGGCCACCATCGCCGCGCTGAACGAGGCGCAGCGCCGCGTCGACGAGCTGCGCCGCCGGTCCGCCCGCTGGCAGGCCGTGCTGGCCGACGAGATGGCCGACCTGGTCTCCGACCTCGAGTACGACCTGCGCGACCGGACCCGGCGCATCCTGCGCGAGGTGGACCGGACGTTCGAGACCGCCGACCCGGCGCTGGGCTGGGAGGCGTTCGAGGACTGGCTGGAGGCCAACCTCACCGAGGCCGCCGCCACGAACTTCGCCTGGCTGCTGGACCGCTCGGCGTGGGTGGCGGAGAAGGTGGCCCGCAGCTTCCCGGTGCACCGCGACGACCTGCTGCCCGAGTCGGTGTTCCCGGCCGACGTGCTGGACCGGGTGTCCAAGATGGACAGACCGGTGATAGAGAAGTTCGGCGCGGGGCAGAAGGTGTTCACCGGCCTGCGCGGCTCCTACGGCGGCGTGCTGATGTTCGGCCTGGTCACCAGCCTGGCCGGGATGCCGCTGATCAACGCGATCTCGCTGGGCGCGGGCGCGCTGTTCGGCGGCAAGTCCGTCCTGGACGAGAGCAGGCAGCGGCTGCGCCGCCGCCAGGCCGCGGCCCGCGCCGCCGCGCAGCGGCACGTGGACGACTTCTTCCTCAAGTTCGGCAAGGACTTCCGGGACGCGGCCCGGCACATCCAGCGCAGCCTGCGCAACCACTTCAGCACGCTGGCCGACGAGCTGCAGGAGACGCTGCTGGAATCGGCGCGCAGCGCCCGGCGGGCCGTGCAGGACGACACCACCGAGCGGGAGCGCCGCACCCGCGAGGCGCGGCGCGAGCTGGACCGGCTGGTCCAGCTCCACCAGCGGGCCCAGGCGCTGGTGGGCGGCCAGGCGCCGCCGCTGGGCATCAGCGCGTGACGCTCGCCGCCGGGGTCCTGGCGCTGCTGGACGAGGCGCTGGCGGTCTACCGGGACAGCCCCCGCGCCGTGGCGTGGCTGCGCGGCCACCGGGCGCGGTTCGCCGAACCGGTCCGGGTGGCGGTCGCGGGCGCGCCGCGCAGCGGGAAGTCGACGCTGGTCGGCGCGCTGATCGGCGAGGAGTTCGCGCCCACCGGCACGACCACCTGGTACCGGGACGGCCCGCGGCCCCGGGCCGCGGTCGGCGCGCACGAGGTGCCGATCGCGCGGCGCGACGGGCGGGCGTTCGTGGACGCCCCCGACGCGGGCCGGGTCACCGTCGAGTGGCCCTCGCGGTCGCTGCGCGACCTGACGCTGATCGACACCCAGCCGGACGCGCCGGTGGAGCAGGTCTACGGCGAGGCGGACGCCGTGCTCTACCTGACCCGGCACGTGCACAGCACCGACCTGCGCTACCTGCGGGCCGCGCACGACCACCCGGTCGCGCGGGCCGCCCCGGTGGGCACCGTGCTGGTGCTGGCGCGGGCCGACGAGATCGGCGGCGGCCGGATCGACGCGCTGACCTCGGCCAAGCAGATCGCCCGCCGCTACCGCCGCGAGGCGCAGGTCGTGCCGCTGTGCCAGAACGTGGTCGCGGTCGCCGGCCTGCTCGCCGCGGCGGCCCGGACCCTGCGGGCGGAGGAGTTCGCCGCGCTGTCGACGCTCGCGTCGCTGGCCCGCACCGAGCTGGAGGACCACCTGCTGTCGGCGGACCGGTTCGTCGGCGAGGACTTCCCGGTCCGGCTGGAGCCCGCGGTCCGGCGGCGGCTGGTGGAGCGGTTCGGGATCTTCGGCGTGCGGCTGACCACGACGCTGATCCGCCAGGGCTTCGACACGCAGGTCAAGCTGACCGGGCAGCTGGTGCAGCGCAGCGGCCTGGGCGAGCTGCGCGAGTCGGTCGGCGCCTACTTCACCGAGCGCCACGACGTGCTCAAGGCGCGCTCGGCGCTGCTGGGCCTGGACGTCGTGCTGCGCAACGAACCCCGGCCCGACTCGGTCGGGCTGGCGGCCGGCGCGGAGCGCCTCCTGGCCTCCGCGCACGACTTCCGGGAGCTGCGGCTGCTCGCGGCGCTGCAGGGCGGGCGCGCGAAGCTGCCCGACGGGCTGGCCGCCGAGGCGAGCAGGCTGGTCGGCGGGCTCGGCACGGACCCGTTGGCGCGCCTGGGGATGGAGTACGAGCCGACCGCGGACGAGCTGCGGCACGTCGTGCTGGACGCCCTGGGCCGGTGGCGGGAGCAGGCCGCGAACCCCGCGCTGGACCACGGGCAGCGCCGGGCGGCGGCCGTGGTCGTGCGCAGCTGCGAGGGGATGCTGGTCGACCTGGGCTGAACCGCCGGCGCCTCAGCCGACGGCCCCGGCGACCACCCGGGCCGCGGCCGACGGCGTCCGGCGCGGGTCGGTGAGCAGGAACAGCGTGCTGCCGGGCAGCTCCCGCACGCGGCGCAGCGCGCCCGCGGCGAGCTGCTCGGCGACGGCGACGCGCGGCAGCACCGCCCGGCCCAGGCCCGCCACCACGCACGAGCGCACGGCCTCGATGCTGCCGAACCGGGTGATGGTGGGCGTCGCGGTCAGCTCGCGGACGAACCGGTCGGTGTAGGAGCAGCCCTCCTCCAGCAGGAAGTACCGCTCATCGGCGCCCGGTGCGCCGGGCGCGGCGACGAGTTCGATCGGCTCCGCGCCGACGACGTCGACCGCCAGGCCGGGCGCCACCACGGCCTCCTCCAGCACCAGGCCGAGGTCGAGGCCGCCGCCGCGCACGCCCGCGATCGCGTCCCGCGTGCCGACCGGCGTCAGGTGCACGGTGATGCCCGGCCACCGCAGCGCCACGTCCGCGATCCGCTGCGGCAGCCGGTACGCGCACACCGACTCGGGCGCGCCGACCCGGACGTCGCCCTCGACGGCCGCGCCGCCCCGGACGGCGTCGCGCAGCCGCTGCTCGGCGGCCAGGACCTCCCGCGCGTGCTCGACGGCCCGGCGGCCCGCCTCGGTCAGCCGCGCGCCGGTGGGCAGCCGGTCGAACAGCCGCGCGCCCAGCTGCCGTTCCAGGGTCTTGACCTGGCTGGTCACCGTGGACTGCACCAGGTGCAGCTGCGCCGCGGCGGCGGTGAAGCTGCCCGTGCGCGCCAGCACCAGGAGCGTGCGCAGGAGGCGGGTGTCCATGCCATCGACGATAGCGATCGGGGTCATCACGCAGGATCGTTGGATTCGATGGCGGTGGTGGGGGAGGCTGGCCGCATGACCGACGTGCTGCGCTACACCGCCTTCACCACCGAGCCGACCGGCGGCAACCCGGCCGGGGTCGTGCTCGACGCCACCGGGCTGGACGACGCCGCGATGCTCGCGATCGCCGCCGAGGTGGGCTACTCCGAGACGGCGTTCGCGACGCCCCGCGCCGAGGCCGGCTCGTTCGACGTGCGCTACTTCAGCCCGGAGGTGGAGATCCCGTTCTGCGGGCACGCCACCGTGGCCACCGCGGTGGCGCTGGGCACGACGGGCGCGCTGCGCTTCCACACCCCGGCCGGGCTCGTGGAGGTCGAGGCCGGGGCGGGCACGGCGACGCTGGTCAGCGTGCCCGCGTCGTCCTCCCCCGCGCCGGCGCAGGACGTGCGGGCGGCGTTGCGGGCGCTGCGGTGGTCGGCCGACGACCTGGACCCGGGGCACCCCGCGCACTGGTCGTCCGCCGGGGCCCGGCACCTGGTGCTGGGCGTGCGGACGCGGGAGCGGCTGGCCGACCTGGACTACGACTTCCAGGCCCTCGGCGACCTGCTGCGGGCGAACGGCGCCGTGACCGCGCACCTGTTCCACGCGCGGTCGCGCGACGTCTTCGACGCCCGCGACCCGTTCCCGGTCGGCGGCGTGGTGGAGGACCCGGCCACGGGGGCCGCCGCGGCGGCGTTCGGCGGCTACCTGCGGGCGCTCGGGCGCGTCACCGAGCCGCGCGAGCTGACCATCCACCAGGGCGTCGACCTGGGCCGGCCCAGCGTGCTGGGCGTCGCCGTGCGACCCGACGACGACCGCGTGCGGGTCACCGGCGCGGCGGTGCCGATCCCGGCGGGTGCGTAGGGCGCAGGGCGCGGGCCTAGGCCGGGTCGAGGACCACGACCGGGATCTCGCGGTCGGTCCTGGTCTGGTACTCGGCGTAGTCCGGCCACACCTCGTTCATCAGGTCCCACAGCCGGGCCCGCTCCTCGCCGGTCGCGGTGCGGGCCGTCACGGCGAACTCCCGGGGGCCGACCCGCACCCGCGCGGCGGGGTCGGCCTGGAGGTTCCTGTACCAGGCCGGGTGCTCCGGCGCGCCGCCGTGGGAGGCCACGACCACGTGCGCGTCGCCGTACGGCTGGTAGATCAGCGCGGTGCGGCGGGGGTTGCCCGACTTCCGGCCCGTGGTGGTCAGCAGGAGCGTGTAGACGCCGGGCTGCCACTCGTGGCCCTTCGCGCCGTCGGACTCGACGTAGTCGCGGATGTGCTTGTTCACCCAGTCGACGGGGCTGTCCACTACTGCCATGCACCCGACGCTACCCAGAACGCGGCGGGACCGCCGGTCGCTACTCCGCAGTCACGACCGGCGGCCCGCAGCGGGGTGGGGACGTCCGCCTCGCACCCCCTTGGCTCGCCTCCGGCTCCCCGGCGCCTCCCGGGACATCCGCCCGCGTAAACGGTGTCCGGGTCGCTCGACCACGCCCGCGTTGCAGCGTGGTGTGGGACGGGACGGCCACAGGTGTGTGGTGCCCGCACTCAGTAGATCTGGCTGGCGCTGCGCATCTCTTCCTCTCCACTGCACGGGGACTCCGCCAACTATGGCGGCCGTGAGGGGTGGCGGCTCATTCAAAAGGGGGATAGAAGAGCGTTATGCCCGAGCTTGAACTCCGCCACCTCCGCGCGGTGTGCGCGATCGCCGAAGAGGGCAGCCTCACGAAGGCCGCGAGCAGGCTCGGCCTGACGCAGCCGGCGATGAGCGCCCAGCTCCGGACGGTCGAGCGCATCGTGGGCGGACAGCTGTTCGACCGCACACCGGGCGGCAGCGCCCCCACCGACCTGGGCAAGCAGGTCGTGGGCACGGCGCGCCTGGTCCTGGACGAAGTGGAGCAACTGGTCAGCCTGGCCAAGGGGAGGACTCGCGACGGAACACCCGGGCCGCTCATCGTCGGCGGCGTGCCCACCCTGTTCTTCGGCCACTTCGTGGAGGAGCTGCGCCGGGCCATCCCCTGTTCGGAGGTCCGCACCCAGATCATGCCCGGTGGCTCGGACCTGCTGGAACTGCTGGTCAACGGCCAGGTCCACCTGGGCGTGCTGGACCGGTTCGAGGGCATGGAGCGGCGCGAGCTGCGCGGCCTGGAGATCCGCAGGCTGATCAGCGAACCGCAGTTCGTGGCCCTGCCGGACTGGGACCCGCTGGGCGGGCAGGAGGAGGTGGACCTGGCCCAGCTGGCCGACCGGGACTGGGTGTCGCCGCCGGACGAGCTGGTCGGCAACCGCCTCCAGATCTTCTCGGTGTGCGCGGAGGCGGGCTTCACCCCCCGCCTGACGCACCACGTCAACGAGGCGTCCACGGCCCGCAGCCTGGTCGCCAACGGCGCGGTGTCCTTCGCCCTGCCCCAGTCCCGCAGCGGCGACGGGATCGTCATCCGCCCGCTGCGCGGCGCCCCGCTGATGGTCGACCTGATGCTGGCCACCCGGCGGGAGGGCCCGGCGGCGGGCCGGGCGCACGACGTGTTCGCGTGCGCGGCCCGCGCCTACCGGGCCGTGCTGCCCCGCAACCCCGGCTACGCCCGGTGGTGGGAGGACAACCCGCAGGCCCACCCCGAAATCGACGCCGCGCTCATCCTGACCGGCCGCTGAAACCGGCGGCGCCCGCGATCGGGGGCTCCGGGGGGATTGTTCCGCACCCCCGGAGCCCTCTTTCCCCGGCGGCGTTCCGCGGTGCGCGCGCCTCCCCGCGGCCGGCGGCCGGGCGGGACGGGCCTGGTCGGAGCCGCTTCGGTACCGCGCAACAGGTGCGAACGTGTGACGGATCACGTCGAGACCTCCGATCTGAATCGGTCACAAACAGCAGCCACACGCGCAATTCACCAGCCGACAGCCGGAAAGGTCCGACCTCTTCCGTGACGAAAAAACCAACACCGGGTGAATTCGGTGTGCGCTGCGCCAGAATGGGGGTATGACGCAACCGTTCACGGACGATAGCCACCCGGCCGAGCCCTACCCGGGCGCTCGGCCGGGACACTGCTTCGTGCACCTCGACGGCGCGGGCTGGCCGGTCGCCCCGGACCCCGCGGCCGACTCCGGGTGGCGGGTCGCGCCCGACGGCCGAGACCTCGACGACTGGCTCGCCGACCACGGCGAGCCGCCCCTGACGGGCCGGATGCCCGTGCTCGCCTACGGCTCCAACGCCAACCCCGCCAAGGTCACCTGGCTGCGGGAGGAGCTGGGCCTGACCGGGCCCGCCGTCGTCCTGCGGGCCCGCTGCGAGGGCCTCACCGCCGTGTGGGCGGCCGGGCTGCGCGCCACCGACGGGCAGCGCCCGGCGACGCTGGCCGCCGCGCCCGGCGTCGAGGAGGAGCACGCGGTGTGGTTCGCCACCGCCGAGCAGCTGCGCGTGCTCGACCGCTGCGAGGGCCGCGGCCTGCGCTACCGGCTGGTCCGCGTGCACACCGGGCGCGTCACCCTGTTCAACGGCGCCGTGGTCGACTCGGTCCTGGCCTACACCGGGGCGGGCAAGCGGCGGATGCCCCTGCTCGCCGGCGGCGGGCCCGTGCGGTGCGCCGACGTCGACCAGCGCGGCGCGCGCACCCTCGGCGGCCGGCCCGCCGACAGCGACGGCCTGGACGTGACCCCCGTGCTCGGCGACCCGTCGCCCGACGACTGGCCCGACCGCCTGTTCGTCTACGGCACCCTCCAGCCCGGCCTGAGCGCGTGGCGCCTGGTGGAGCCGTTCACGACCGGTGACGCCCCGGTGCCCGCGCGGCTGCCCGGCACGCTGCACGACACCGGCCGGGGCTACCCCGCGCTGCGCCCCGGCGACGGTCCGGGCGTCCCGGGGCACGTCCTGCGGCTGGAGTCGCCGGAGGTGGCGCTGCCGGTGCTGGACGAGTACGAGGGCGGGGACTACCGGCGGGTCCGCGTGGTCCTGGCGGACGGCCGGGTGTGCTGGATCTACCTGTGGACGGCGGCCGTGCACGACATGCCCGTGCTCGCCGACGGCTGGGTCGAGAAGCAACTGTGACGCGCACGATACGGTGAATCCTTCCCCGACCGACCCGACCGCCCGCCCGCTGGGTACGTCCCCCTGGTAGGACCAGGACCCAGGAGGTGGACATGAGGCGATTCGCCGTCTGCGGCGCCCTGTTGGCGCTCACCGCGTGCGGAAGCCCCCGGCCGGCGGCCGACCAGCAGGCGCTCCCGAGCGGTCCGCCGCCCTCCGCGAGCAGCGCGTCGTCCACGGCCACCACCACCCTCACCTCCCCCGTGCCGCCCCCGCCCCCGACCTCGCCGACGCCCGACTCCACGAGGTGCACCGCGGCGACCCTGAGCGGGCGGGTCGAGCCGACCGAGGCGGCGGCGGGCAACCGCGGCGGCAAGCTGGTCGTGACGAACACCGGCCCGGCCCCGTGCACGCTCAACGGCTACAGCGGCTTCCAGCTGCTCGACGCCTCCGGGCAGCCGGTGGCCACCGACCTGCGGCGCACCCGGGACCCGGGCCCGTCGCCGGTCACCCTGGCGCCGCAGTCGTCCGCCGCGGCCAACCTGCACTGGACCGTCGTGCCGACCGGTGACGAGCCCGTGGAGCAGCCGTGCCGGCCGGAGGCCGCCGACGCCGCCGCCATCCCGCCCGACGAGACGCAGCCGCTGACCGTGCCGTGGGGCCTGGGCCCGGTGTGCGGTGGCGGGAAGATCGAGATCAGCGCGTTCTACGCTGCGTAGGTGATCGAGTCGAACATCCCCGGCCACGCCGGCGAACTCGTGGTGCGGACCTGGCCGAACCTGGAGGCCACCTGGCTGACGGTCCTCGTGCACGGGTACGGCGAGCACGGCGGCCGGTACGGGCACGTGGCCGAACGCCTGGTGGAGGCCGGCGCCCTGGTCGTGGCGGCCGACCACCTCGGCCACGGCGGTTCGGCCGGTGAACGGGCCCTGATCACGTCGTTCGACGGCGTGGTGGAGGACGTCGGCGCCGCGATCTCCTCGGCGGCGACCGACCTCCCCACCGTCCTCGTCGGCCACTCGATGGGCGGCCTGATCGCCACCCGCCGCGCGCAGCTGCACCGGCCCGCCGCCCTGGTCCTGTCCGCGCCGATGCTGGGCACCTGGCAGGGACTGGACGTGCTGGGGTCGGCCGAGATCCCGGACACCCCCGTCGACCCGGACGTGCTGTCCCGCGACCCGGAGGTCGGCAAGCGGTACGCCGCCGACCCGCTGGTGTGGCACGGGCCGTTCCGGCGGGAGACCCTGGAGGCGCTGGAGCGGGCGCTGGACGAGGTGAACTACGGACCGACCCTGGAGGACCTGCCGACGCTGTGGTTGCACGGCGACGCCGACGAACTGGTGCCGTTGGCGGACACCAGGACGGGCACGGACCGGATCCGGGGGCTGCTGTTCGAGGAACGCGTCTACCCCGGCGCGCGACACGAGGTCTTCAACGAGACCAACCGCGACGAGGTCTTGGACGACGTGGTGTCCTTCGTGCGCCGGGCGCTGAAGCTGAACTAGCAGGACAGCACCGCCCCAGCGCACTTCTCGCAAAGCGGTGCTGCACCTAGTGCACATACCGGTGTCTTCGTGTTCTCCTCCCCGTACGGCCTGGGCGCAGCCCGATCATGTTCGTCGGGGGGTGTCAAGCACGCTCTTCGCTTGACACCCCCCGACAAATGCGATTGCCTTCGGCAGGCCGTGCGGGGAGGAGAACACGACCGCTCTTTCTTTTCCTCCTCCTTGGGGGCCTCTCGGCCGCTCTTCATACCTGGGTCGCGCACCGATCCGGGTGAGAATCGGTGCGGTACGGATCTCATTGGTGCGGTAGAGCCCGAGGCTGAAGGGATTAAAAGAGTCCTCGCCGGACGGGCAGGCCGCCAAGGAGGAGGAAGAGCAAGAGCGGTCGTGTTCTCCCCGCATGGCCTGTCAAAGACGACCATGCTTTCTTGGGGGGCGCAAGCGAAAAGCGTGCTTGCGCCCCCCAAGAAAGCATGGTAGCCCTCCGGGCAGGCCATACGGGGAGAACACGAAGACACCGGACTGCACGGGGCGTGCTGCCCTAAGCGTGCCGCCCGGACTGCACGGGCGTGCCGGTGCCGAGCTGGGCGGAAAGGGATTTGCCGTCGGTCAGTAGACCTGGTCGGTGGGGCGCACCATGATTTCGTTGACCGCCACGTGCTCGGGCTGCGTCACCGCGTAGCGCACGGCCTCCGCGACGTCCTCGGGCGTGAGTTGCCGCATTCCCGCGATCCGCCCCTCGATGCTCTCCCGCGCCCGCGCGTCGGTGATGTGCTCGCGCAGTTCGGTTTCCACGACGCCCGGCTCGACCACGATCACCCGCACGCCGCGCCCGGTGACCTCCTGGCGCAGGGCCTCGCTGAAAGCGTTGAGCGCGAACTTCGTCGCGTTGTAGACACCGGCCCCGCCGCGCGCGACCCGCCCGGCCGTGGAGGACACCTGGACGACCGACCCGCGCCGGTCCAGCAGGTGGGGCAGGGCGGCGTGGGTGAGGAACAGGGGGCCGAGGACGTTGGTCGAGACCATGCGGGTCCAGTCGGTGGTGTCCGCGCCCTCGATCTCGCCCAGCAGCATCACGCCGGCGTTGTTGACCAGGACGTCGAGCGCGCCGAACGCCTCGACCGCGCGCTCCACCGCCCGCCGGCAGGCCGCCTCGTCGGTCACGTCGAGCTCCACGGCCAGCGCCTTGACCCCTTCGGCCGCCAGCCGCTCCTCCAGCGCGGCCAGCCGCTCCACCCGCCGCGCGGCCACGACGACCGAAGCGCCCGCACGGCCCAGCGCGACCGCCGTCGCCTCGCCGATGCCCGACGAGGCTCCGGTGACCAGCGCGACCTTGCCTTCGAGGTTGTTCGTCATGGCTCCAGCCAACACTGTGGGGCGCACCCCGGGTCAAGCCGGGGGAGACTCGCGGACCGCGTTCGTGGACAATCTGCCCCGCGATGGTGGGTGAAGAGCTGGAGCTGCTGATCACCGTGGTGGTCGGGGCGCAGGACGAGCGGCAGGCCCGCACGGCCTGCGCCGGGTTGCTGCGCCGCGTCGGCGGGCGGGTCGTGCAGGCCGACGACTGCTCCGACGAGGAACCGGGCTGCTGGTCGGTCACCGTCAGCCTGGTCAGCGGCGAGCGCGCGACGCAGAACGTCGCCGGCGCGCTGGCTCGCGCCGTCCGGGCGTTCGTCCGGTCGCTGGGCGACGAGTTCCCGATGCCGCGCGTGTCCTGCGAGCCGCCGACGGCCTGGACGGTGCTGGAGGACCCGCCCCGGCTGGACGGGCTCGTGCCGGGCGCCGAACGGCTGCTGGTGGAGGCGTGGGCGGGCGGCGACCCGCAGCGCCGGCCGGCCCGCCCGGAGCCCGCCGCGCAGGAGCGCCCCGAACCCGCGGCGCGGACCCACCCGGAAGGCGCGGCGCAGGCCCGCCCGGGGGCGGCGACGCGGGTCGACGCGGAGCCCCCACCCGACACCCGTCCGGCGCCCTCGCCCGGGGCCGGCGCGGAGCCGGCCCCGGACACCCGGCTGCTGCTGCGGGTCGACGTGGCGGCCGACCGGTCGGCCGGGGCCGAGTGGCAGGCGCGGGCGGTGGCCAGTCGGGTCGCGCGCGATGGCAAGATCACCCGAGTGGCTCCGCAGGGGGATCTACTGAGCGTGCACGTCGACCTCGGTTCGAGCGCCGAACCGCCCGAGGCCGCGCTGCGCGGCGCCGTCTCGTCGTTGGGCCGTTCGGGGTGGACCCCCGTGCGGTGGGCCGGCCCGTCGGCGGTGATCCGCTGGTCAGCGGCCCCCGTCCCGCCCAGTGGGATCGCCGCCCTGGAACTCACCGCGACGCCGGCCTCGGCATTCGTGTGGACGGTGCCCGACTGACCTCGGAAGCGCTCATCCGATCGAGTGGAGTTCCGCTACCACCCGGTCAGCCGATCTTGCTTGTGGAACGTCCGATCACGGGTACTACTTTCAACAACAGGAACTTCCAGCGCTGTGGGAGGGGTCGGGGATAGACATGGCCAGCATCGAAGAGGTCCGCGCTGCGATCGCCCAGGCCGTCGACAAGGCGGGCCAGAGCGCACAGGCCCTGCAACAGGCCGCCGACCTGGCCGAGGACGCCCAGGCGCTGCTGAGCACCGCGACCCAGGGCAGCGTCCAGGCCGACGTGGAGCAGGCCAACGCGCAGTTCGCGGAGGTGGTGAGCGGGGTGACCGACCTGCAGAAGTTCCTCGGCGCGGGCATCTCGCAGGCCGAGAGCATCAACGGCCGGCTGTGAGCGCGAAGGCTGCGACGTGACGTCGGTCGGGGAGGTCAGGCTCGCGCTCGAGCAGAGCTGCGAGCTGCTCCGCGACGCCTACCGCAGCGTCCGCGAGGCGCAGGCCGCGCTGGACGAGGCGGTGGACGTCCTGGTCGACGCGAGCGCGAACCACCACGAGTCCCTGGTCCCCGCCGGGTTCCTCAAGGCCAGGGAGCGGTTCGCCGACGAGCTGGAGCTGATCGTCGGCAGCCTGGACCTGGTCCAGCGGCTGGCCGTGGAGCTGTGACGTGAGCAGGCGCGACGAGCGCCGGAGGCGGATCGAGGACTCCTTCGAGGAGTTCCGCCGGGCGGTGGCCGCCACCCTCGGCAACGCCTCGCGCGAGCTGCGCCGGCTCGCCGACGACCGCGCGCGCGACATGTTCGAGGTGATGGTGCGCGGCCAGGGCGTCGACCGGGCGCTGGCCGACCCGCTGCTGGCGAGGGCGCTGAAGAAGGAGGAGTTCGAGCAGCGCCTCGCGGCCACGCTGGTCGACCGCGTGGAGGCGTTCCGCGAGTGGTCCGAGCGCGGCCCCGGCCGGCTGACCGCCCTGGTCGACGCGGTCTCCCCCGGTCCGGCGTCGTGGCCGCCGGAGCGGTGGCTGGGCACGCCCGGCACGGCCGACGGCAGCGAGGGCGTGCCGGAGCTGTGGCGCATCGGCACGGGCGTGGTGCGCAGCGCGCCGGAGCCGCAGTCGTTCCCGGTGGCCGTGCCGCTGCTGGACCACGCGCACCTGCACGTGACCTCCACGCCCGAGAGCAGGCAGACCGCCGACGCGGTGGTGGAGAACCTGCTGCTGCGGCTGGTCAGCTACTTCCAGCCGGGGCTGGTGCACGTCCACGTGTGGGACGTCGACCAGCTCACCGGCTCGCTGCCCGGCCTGTACCCGCTGACCAGGGCGGGCCTGCTGACCGTGCACGACCCGGCGCGGCTGCACGAGCTGCTCGACGAGCTGTCCGACCACATCCGCCGCGTGCACACCGGCGTGCTGGTCGAGGGCCACCAGTCGGTGCGGGCGGTCGGCGGCAGGCGCACCGAGCCGTGGCGGGTGGCCGTGCTGTTCGGCAACCGCCGGGCGCTGCGGGAGGAGCACCAGCAGCAGCTGCAGCGCGTGGCGCGCAACGGCCTGGCCTGCGGCGTGCAGCTGATCATCGTGGACATCCCGGTCACCGTGAACTCGCCGATCGAGACCGTGGCGATCGCGGCCGACCGGACGGCGACCACGACCATGACCGGCAAGCACGTCGCGGTCGCGCTCGACCCGCCGTTCCCGCCGAACCAGGTGCCGCGCGCGTGCGCCGCCATCGCGGACAAGCGCGAGGAGCGCCGCCTGCGGCTGAGCGCGTTCGCCGACCTGCTGCCCGAGCGCCTGTGGCAGGACAGCTCCGCCGCCGGCGTGGTGGCCCCGGTCGGCTACGACGAGGGCGAGCCGGTGCACGTGGCGCTGGGCGACACCTCGCCGCACGCGCTGATCGGCGGGCCGAGCGGGTCGGGCAAGACGAACTTCCTGTACGCGATGCTGGGCAGCCTGGCGGCCCGCTACCACCCGGACGAGCTGGAGCTGTACCTGCTGGACTTCAAGGAGGGCGTGTCGTTCGCGCAGTTCGCGCCGGGCCGCAAGGACCCGACATGGCTGCCGCACGCCCGCCTGGTCGGCGTCAACGTCAACACCGACCGCGAGTTCGGCGTGGCGCTGCTGCGGTTCCTCGCCGACGAGATGCGCCGGCGGGCCGACGCGGCCAAGCAGCACGAGGTCGTGAAGCTGGAGCAGCTGCGCGAGGAGGACCCGGGGGGCCACTGGCCGCGCATCATCGCGGTGATCGACGAGTTCCAGTACCTGTTCGGCGAGCGCGACCAGGTCACCGCGCAGGCCACCGCGCTGCTGGAGGACGTGGCCCGGCGCGGCCGGTCGCAGGGCATCCACCTGGTGCTGTCCAGCCAGGACGTGTCCGGCATCGAGGGCTTCTGGGGCAAGTCGGCGATCTTCGAGCAGTTCACCCTGCGCATCGCGCTGCCCAAGGCCCGGCGGGTGCTGGCCGAGCCGCAGAACGACGCCGCCGTGGAGCTGCCGCGCTGGCACGCGGTGGTCAACCACGAGTCGGGCGTGCGGCCGGGCAACGAGATCGCGCGCATCCCGGACGCGACCGGCCGGGGCACGTTCGACAAGCTCCAGGCCGAGCTGCACGCCCGCCGCCCGCCGGAGCTGGCCGAGCCGATCCTGTTCGACGGCAGCCGGGTGCCCGACCTCCGGGCGCTGCCGGACTTCCGGTCGCTGGGGCCGGTCGACGGCAGCCCGACCGTGCTGCTGGGCCAGGTCATCGACGTGGCGGGCAGCGCGGCCAGGGTGCGGTTCGCGCGCACGCCGGGGCGCAACATCGCGGTGCTCGGGTCGCTCGCCGAGGACGCGGCGGCGGTGCTGGGCAGCGCGGCGCTGTCGCTGGCCCGGCAGCACGAGCCGGCGCGGGCGCGGTTCAGCCTGGCCTGCCTGGCCGAGGACGCCTGGCCGCACGCGGAGAAGCTGTGCAAGCGGCTGCAGGACGCGGGCCACACCGCCGACCTGCTGCGGCTGGACGGCGTGGCGGGCCTGCTGTCGGAGGTGGCGGGGGAGCTCACCGAGTCCGTCACCGGCGAGCGCGAGCTGCCGCTGGACCCCCATTACCTGGTGGTGTACGCCGTCGACGCCGCGCACACCCTGCTGGAGCAGAAGGGGCCGGGCCGGGTGTCCGGCCTCGACCACCTGCGCACGGTGCTCAAGCACGGCCCGGAGAACCGCACCCACCTGCTCGGCTGGTGGCGCGGCGTGCAGCGGCTGAAGAACAGCCTGCCGCCCGGCGTGTACGACGACATCGGCGCGTGGCTGGCCTTCGACGTCCAGGGCAAGGAGCTGCTGTCGTTCGGTCCGGAGCAGGTGATGGCGTGGTCGCCCAGGCCGCGCCGGGCGCTGTTCTTCGACCGGTTCGAGCACTCCCGGCCGCAGGTGGTCATCCCGTTCGACACCGGGGAGGAAACATGATCGGCAACGCCTCGGTGGTGCCCGCGCAGCGCGCCGGCGCCGCACCGGAAACCCCGCCGGCCCAGGGGACCCCGCCGGTTCCGGGGTTCTCGGGGGGCTCGGCGGTCGAGCGGTACAAGGAGGTCGTCGCGCTGGCCGGGGAGTCGGTGCGGCGGATGCGCGAGCGGGACCGCGAGCGGGTGGCCGAGCTGCTGGCGCGGCTGGCCGCCTCGCAGGACCGGGTGGCCGACCTCCTGGAGCAGGAGAAGATGGCCCGGGTCGGCGTCCGGCTGCTGTGGGAGGCGGCGGTGGAGGCGCTGTGGGAGGAGCGGTGGATGCGGATGAAGCCGGTCCCCGAGCCGGACGAGTCGGTGCCACCCCGCGACCAGGACGACTACCTCATCGCGATGGACACGGCCTACCAGGCGCTGGAGGACACCCTCCAGAAGCGCGGCCTGCTGCGCCGCAAGGGCTTCTAGCGCCGCACGGGCCCCACGGCCGCGGGACCTCCGCGTCGGGCGGGGCCGGCCCGTCGGCGATGATGCGGGTATGCGAGTTCTGCGCACCCCGCACGAGGTGGCGGCGGCGAACCCGGACCCGCTCGTGCGCTGGGCGGCCCAGTGCCTCGCGCCCGGCCGGGGCGGCGCGGCCTGGGGGCACGGCGGCGCGGTGGGCGTGCTGGCCCCCGCGCTGAACCGGTACGACCGGCTCGTGCTCGCCGGCCCCGCCGAGGACGTCGCCGCGATCCTGCGCGCCCGGCTGCGCCCCGGCCTGCGACCGCTGGTCCCCGCGGAGGTGGCCGCCGGGCTGCCGGACTTCCCGGCGGCGGCGACGTTCGGGTGGATGGAGCGCACCGGTTCGCTGGCGGCCCCCGACCACGTGCGCCGGCTGGGCCGGGACGAGTGGGACGACGTGGGTGCGCTGCTGCGCGAGGCGAGCCCGAATTCCTACGTCCGGCCCCACGAGCCGGGGCCGCGCCGCTGGGCGGGCCTGCGCGCGGCCGACGGCGCGCTCGTCGCGGTGGGCGCCGACGCCTGGTCGGCCGCGGACCTCGGGTTCATCGCGGGCGTCGCGACGCGCCCCGACCACCGCGGGCGCGGCCTCTCCACCCGCGTCTGCGCGTTCCTGGCCGGCGCGCTGCTGGCGGAGACGGGCGGGTGCGCGCTGATGGTGGACCGGGAGAACCCCGCCGCCATCAGGGTCTACGAGCGGCTGGGGTTCGCCTACCGGAGCGTGTCCGCGCTCCGCGCCGCCGGCTAGACCAGCTCCCCGTCGGCCGCGACCACCCGCCCCGCGCGCACCACCAGGGTGCGCGGGGCGCGGTCCATCACGGCGGCGGTCACGGTGTCCCCCGGCACCACCACCAGGTCCGCGGGCGAGCCCTCGGTCAGCCCGTGCGGCACGCCCAGCACCGACGCCCCGCCGCGGGTCGCGATGTCGACGCACATCCCGACCAGCTCGTCCTGCCGGAACCCGCTGCGGTAGGCGAGCTGCCACGCCCGGTCGAGCATGTCGCCGTTGCCGTACGGCGACCAGTAGTCCCGCATCCCGTCCTGGCCCAGCCCCAGCCGCACGCCCTCCCGGCGCAGCCGCCGCAGCGGCAGCGGCTCGCGCGCGCCGGGCGCCACCGTCGTCACCGCCACGTCGTGCGCCGCCAGCAGCTCCACCAGCTCCCGCTGCCGATCGGAGTCCACGGTGGACAGTGCGAAGGCGTGGCTCACCGTCACCCTGCCGCGCATGTCCAGCGCCGCCACCCGCTCGCAGATCAGCTCGACCTGGAACGCCCCGAGCGAGCCCGCGTCGTGCAGGTGCACGTCCACCCCGCGCTGGTGCTTGTCCGCCAGCCCGAAGACCACGTCCAGGTGCCGCACCGGGTCGCGGTCGTAGCCCGCCGGGTCCAGCCCGCCGACCAGGTCCGCCCCGGCCAGCAGCGCCGCCTCCAGCAGGTCGGCGGTGCCCTTCTCGCGCAGGACGCCGCACTGCGGGAACGCCACGACCTCCACCGCGGCGCGGTCGGCGTGCGCCTCGCGCGCCGCCAGCACGCCCTCCAGCCGGTCCAGCCCGGAGTCCACGTCCACCTGCGCGTGGCTGCGGACCAGGGTCGCGCCGGCCGCGATGGTCCGCCCCAGCGCGTGCGTCGCCCGCTCGGCGACGCCCCGCTCGGCCGTGCGCCAGTGCCGGCGGTCGTTCTCGACCAGGTCGGCCAGCCCCGGGCCGGCGGTGTGCGGCCGGAACGGCAGGCCGAGCCGGTTCGAGTCCAGGTGCGCGTGGACGTCGGCGAACGACGGCAGCAGGACGCCGCCGCGGCCGTCCACGACGGGCACGCCCGGCGGCGCCTGCAGGGCGGGGCCGAACGACGCCAGCGCGCCGTCGGCGCACAGGACGTCCGCGGCCGGCGCGTCGGGGCTGTCGGGCCACGGCCGCACGGAGCGGATCAGCAGGTCACCGGTCACGCCGGTCAAGCTAGCCCGCCCGGGAGCAGCTTGCCGGGGTTGAGCACCCCGGTGGGGTCGAGCGTCCGCTTGACCGCCGTCAGCACCTCGACGCCCAGGCCGCCGATCTCGGCCTCCAGGTACGGCGCGTGGTCCACGCCGACCGCGTGGTGGTGGCTGATCGTGCCCAGGCCGCCGATCGCCTCGCTCGCCGCGGCCTTGGCCACCTGCCACTGCCCGACCGGGTCCTCGGCGTCCCGCGCCGCCAGCACCGTGAAGTACAGGGACGCCCCGGTCTCGTAGACGTGCGAGATGTGGCACATCACCACGCAGTCGCCCAGCGCGTCGGTCAGCGCGCGGCGGACGGCGGCGCGCAGCTCGGGCACCCGCGACCAGTGCGTCGCCGTCTCCAGCGTCTCGACGCACACGCCGACGTCCATCAGCGCGTCCCGCTGACGGGGTCCGCCGAACCGCCCGTGCCGCCAGGCTTCACCGAGGGCGCGGCCCAGCGGCGCCACCCGCTCGTCCCGCAGGGCCTCCCCGCGCCGCCGCCGCACCTCGGCCTCGGACGCGCCGTGCCACCCGAGGACCAGCAGGCACGGCCGGGCGATCCCGCGTGCGCGCAGCAGGGCCTTGAGCGCCTTGGTCTTCCACCCGCCGGCCAGGGCCAGCGAGACCTCCGTCTCGTCCTCGTCGGACAGGCGCGTCACGTCGGCCGGCACGCGGCGCTGGGCCAGCGAGCGCACGACCGCCGACCCGCGGTCGAAGCCGTCGACCGCGAAACCCTCGTAGCGCTCGACCGCGGGCCGTGGCCGCACGCGCACGGCGACCTCCGTGATGACCCCGAGAACGCCTTCGCTGCCCACCACGAGCTGCTTCAGGTCCGGCCCCGCCGCCGAGGCGGGCGCGGCGCCCAGCCGCCACTGCCCGACCGGCGTCGCCAGCCGGACGCCCTCCACCAGGTCCTCGAACCGCCCGTAGCCCGCCGACGCCTGCCCCGCCGACCGCGTGGCGGCGAACCCGCCGATGGTGGCGCGCTCGTAGGACTGCGGCACGTGCCCGATGGTCAGCCCGTGCGGCGCCAGCAGGCGGTCGGCCTCCGGCGCGGGCAGGCCGGCCTGGAGCACCGCGACCCGGGACACCGGGTCGACCGACACCAGCCGGTCCAACCGGGACAGGTCCAGCGCGATCACCGCCGCCTTGTCCCCGCGCAGCGCCGCCACTCCCCCGACCACCGACGTCCCGCCGCCGAACGGCACCACGGCCACGTCGTGCTCGACGCACGCGCGCAGCACGTCCAGGACCTGCTCCGGCGTCCCCGGCAGCACGACGGCGTCCGGCACGGCCGGCCCGCCCGAGCCGCGCCGCCCGAGCAGGTCCACGTAGGACAGACCGCCTGCCCGCCCGAGCCGCGAGTCCCGGTCCACGCGGGCGAAGCCCGGTCCCACGACCGCGGCCAGGGCGTCGCGCGCGTCGTCGGACAGGGCGGAGCCGGGCACGTCCGGCACGCGCGCCGGCGTCCTGACCGCCGCGAGCCCCGTCCGCCGCCGGAGCCACCGGAGGGCGTGCGGCGGCAGCGCGCCCGGGGTGGGGGCCCACCTGTCGCGCAGGGTGTGGTCGATGCGCTCGGTCACCGCTACAGTGTGACACATGACGTCTCAACGTCACAGCGACGACGCGCTCCTCGACGCGGCCCGCGACCGCGTGGTCGAGGTCGGCGTCCGCCGCACCACGCTGACCGACATCGCCAAGCGCGCCGGCGTCAGCCGGATGACGCTCTACCGCCGGTTCCCGGACGTCCGCACCCTCGTGCGGGCGCTGATGACCCGGGAGTTCGGCGCCCTCCTGCGCCGCGCCGACGAGGCCGGGCCCGCCGGCGGCAACGCCCGGGAGCGGCTGGTCGGCCGCGCCGTCGCGGGCATCCGGCTGCTGGCCGCCGACCCGCTGCTGCGGCGCGTGCTCGACCTGGACGCCGAACTGCTGCTGCCCTACCTCGTGCAGCGGCTGGGCGGCACGCAGCGGCTGGTGGAGGCGTTCCTGCTGGACCAGGTCGAGGCGGGCCACGCGGACGGCTCGATCCGGCCCGGCGACCCCGCCGCGCAGGCCCGCCTGGTGCTGCTGACCACCCAGTCGCTGGTCCTGTCGATCCGGCCCGCCACCACCGACCTGGAGTTCGACGGGCTGCTCGCCGAGCTGGCCCGCTTCCTGGACGCGGCGCTGTCGTGAGCACGTCCCTGAACGCCGCCCGCCGCCGCCGCGACCTCGCCGCGGTCGCCGACGCGACCGTGGACCTGCTGGTCGTGGGCGGTGGCGTCACCGGTGCGGGCGTCGCCCTGGACGCCGCCTCGCGCGGCCTGGACGTGTGCCTGGTGGAGGCCCGCGACCTGGCGTTCGGCACGTCCCGCTGGTCGAGCAAGCTGGTCCACGGCGGCCTGCGCTACCTGGCGCGGGGCGAGGTCGGGCTCGCCCACGAGAGCGCGGTCGAGCGGGGCGTGCTGATGACCCGCACCGCGCCGCACCTGGTCCGCGCGCTGCCGCAGCTCGTCCCGCTGCACGGCCGGGCCCACGACCCCCTGGTGCTGGCCGGCCTGCGCGCGGGCGACGCGCTGCGCCGCCTCGCGGGCACCCCGTCCCGCGTCCTGCCCGGCCCCCGCCGGGTGCCCGCCGCCGAGGCCCTCGCCCTCGTGCCCGGCCTGCGGTCCCGCGACCTGCGCGGCGGCCTGCTCGGCTTCGACGGGCAGCTGGTCGACGACGCCCGGCTGGTCGTCGCCCTGGCCCGCACGGCGGCCGGGTTCGGCGCGCGGGTCATCACCCGGGCCGAGGTCACCGCGCTCACCGGCCGCGCGGCGCACGTGCGCGACGGCCTGACCGGCGAGACCTTCACCATCCGCGCGCGGGCCGCGGTGAACGCGGCCGGCGTCTGGGCGGGGAACCTGGTCGACGTGAAGCTGCGCCCGTCGCGGGGCTCGCACCTGGTGCTGCGGGCGGACGCCCTCGGGGTGGGCCGGACCGCGCTGACCGTGCCGGTGCCCGGCCGGCGCGACCGCTTCGCGCTGGTGCTGCCCCAGCTGGACGACCGCGTCTACGTGGGGCTGACCGACGAGCCGGTGGCCGGCCCGATCCCGGACGTGCCGCGGGTGCCGGAGTCCGATGTGGACTTCCTGCTCGGCGTCGCCTCCTCGGTGCTGGAGCGGGAGCTGACGCGCGCGGACGTGCTGGGCGGCTTCGCGGGCCTGCGCCCGCTGCTGGACACCGGCGACGGGCCGAGCGCCGACCTGTCCCGGCGGCACGCCGTGCTCACCGACGGCGGCGTCACGACGGTCGTCGGCGGCAAGCTCACCACCTACCGGCGGATGGCGGCCGACGCCGTGGACGCGACCGGCCTGACCCGGGTCCGGTCGCGCACGAAGTGGTTGCCGCTCGTCGGTTCCGGCCCCGCGCGCGGCCCGGCGCGCCTGGTCGCCCGCTACGGGTCGGAGGCGCACCGGGTGGCCGAGGTCGGCGAGTTCGCGTGGGCGGTGCGGCACGAGGGGGCGCTGGACGCGGACGACGTGCTCGACCGCCGGACCCGCATCGGCCTGGTGGCCGCGGACCGGCGGGCCGCCGAGGACGAGGCGCGCCGGCGGGTCGCGGAGGAACTCGCCGCCCTCGCCTGACACCCCGGCCCGGACGGCCGTGAGGGGGCCTCCCGCCCGGGAGGCCCCCTCACGGACCCGCTCGCCTACTCGCCGATGATCGGCTTGGCCGCCTTCGGCGCCTCCTCGATCAGCGGCTCGCCCTCCAGCCGCACCTTGCGCTGGTGGTCCTTGGCGTCGCCCTGGCCGGGCTGCCCGGCCATGGGCGGCACCATGCCGCCCATCATGCCGCCGCCGACACCGCCCCGGCCGCCGGCGGCGCCGCCGGCGGCGCCACCGGCCGCGCCGCCGGGCGCACCGGAGCCCGCGGGCAGCACGCCGGACGAGCCGCCCGCCTGGAGCGTCTGCCCGGCCCCGCCGGCGCCACCGGCGCCCGCGCCGCCGCCACCACCGCCGACGAAGCCACCGCCGCCGCCCGCGAAGCCACCGCCGACACCACCGCCGCCACCGCCGCCGGAGAACCCGCCGACGCCACCGCCGCCACCGGTCGAACCCGGCAGGTCGGTCGTGGAGAACGGGCGCACGGTCGGCACGTGGGGAGTGCCGGGCGTGGTGGTGTTCGTGGCGTGCGTGACGTCACGGGTCCCGGCCGGGTACGTGATCGGGTTGACGCGCGGGACGGAGGGCGAACCGCTGCCCGCCGGCACCCAGCGCCCCGGCTCCCAGTGCCCGCCGCTGCCCCCGCGGCCGCCCGAACCGGAGCCGGACCCCGAACCCGAGCCCGTGCCCACCTGCGGCGGGCGGCTCACCACGGGACCGCCGGTGCTCACGCCGCCGGGGTAGGCGCCGCCGCCGGGACCGCCGACGCCGTCCGCGCCGGTCTGCCCGCCGAACGACGGCGGGCGGCTGACCACGGGGCCGGCGCTGTGCGAGCCGCCGCTGCTGGGGTTGGTGCTCCCGCCGCCGCCACCGCCGGACGCGTACTGGTCGCGCGCGTTGCGGTCCATGTCCGCCAACTGCTCCTGGGTGAGCCCCAGCCCGCCCTGCGTGTTGCGCGGGCCCGCCCCGCCGCCGCCGCTCGCGCCCCTGTTGGAGTGCGTCATGGCGGTGATCGCCTGGAGGATCTGCTTGGCGGTGGCCGCGATCTGCTGCACCGACTTGATCAGGTCGATCAGCTTCTTGAGCGAGTTGCCGAGCTTCTTGAGGAAGTCCGCCAGCTTCTTGGCGTAGTTCACGGCCATCTGCACGATGTCCGAGATCGCCGCCGCGATCGCCGCGCCGAAGGTCAGGAACGACGCCGCCAGCCACTGGATGATCTTCATGACCATGTCGGACACGGCCTGGCTGATCAGGTCCATGATGGTCTTGCGGACCTGCGCCACCAGCTCGCCCGCGCCCTTGGCCGCGCCGGAGATGCCCTGCGCCGCCTTGGCGAGCGTCTCCAGGCCGCTGGCGTGCTTCTTGCTGGCCGCGCGGTAGCCGTCGGCGGAGCGGCCCTGCCAGCCCCGGGTCTCCTCGACCGACGTGCGCCGGTAGTCGGCGACGATGCCCTCGATCTGCTTGGCCGCCGACGCCCAGTTGTCGGACATCCGCTGGATGGCCTGCGGGCTGCCCAGCAGCGCGTCGAACGGCTCGCGCAGGAAGTCCACGTGCTGGATGGCCCAGCTGAACCCGGCGGACAGGAAGCCCGACAGCGGGTTGGTCGCGAGTCCCACGATGCCCATGGCCGTGTTCGCCATGCCCAGCCCGGCCTGCACCCAGTCGCCGCGCTCGACGGCCGCGACGGTGCCCTGCACGTCACCGATCAGGTAGGACGGGTCGCGCCCCTGCGTGGTCGCCTGGGTCGTCATCCGCGCGCCTTCCCGGTGAACCCGAACGCGTTGTCCAGGTCGACGTTCTCGTACAGCTCGGCGACCTCTTTGAGGCCCTGGCACATGTCGGCGATGGTCTCGGTCGCCTGGCCGAGGATGTCCTGGGAGGCGCCGGCCGTCTTGAGCAGGAACGAGGCCAGGAAGGAGCCGAAGACCCCGAAGGCGTCGGTGGACAGCGACGGGTCGGCGGTCTGCGTGGCCGAGAGCATCCTCTGCGTCAGCTGGTCGACCGTGCCGGCGTGGGCCCGGATCTGCTCCGGGCTCACGTGGAACGACACGAACATGGACATCTACCCCCTGCTCAGGCCATCACGTCTGGTGGATTGGTGAAGTAGTCGTCGTCGGGCCTGGTGTCTCGACGCTGGATCTCCGGCTCCGGTTCCACCGGGTCGGAGCCGTCACCCGAATAGCCGTTGGGCATGTTCGCCTTGACGAAGTCCAGGGCCGGACCCTCCCCGACGAAGTCGTTCATGATCTGCACGACCTGGCCGGCGGCGGCGCGCTGCGCCTGGCCGACCGCCGTCATGATCGCGCCGGAGACGCGCTCCGGGTCCTCACCGCGCAGGGCGGGCCGCAGGATCAGGTTGGTCAGCGCGCCCGACGCGTTGACCGTCACGGTGATCAACCCGTCCGGGGACGTGGCGCTGCCGCCGACCTCGCCCAGCCGGCCCTGCGCCTGCTCGGCGTTCTGCTTGGCCTGCTCGATCTTCCGGCCGTACTGCGCGAGCCACTGGTCCGGCTCCATCGGCTCCATAGAGTCACCCCTCCAGGCAACGGGGCCCGCGGCCCACGACGCGTTCGACCGGTCGTCGGTCGATTCGGTTCCCGGCCCCGTATCGTTTCACCGAATCGTGATTTCCGGGTCCGCCGGACCTGGATACCGCCGTTCGGCCTATTGTGTGAATAGTTTACTTGCCGTTCTGTTGGGTTTTCGCAACACTTCGTAACATGAGTCCGGCACGCCGGGGACCCGCCCAGCGGATCCACAACCGGATCCAGGTGCTGCGGGTCGAACGGGGTATGACGAGGGTGGTGCTGGCACGGGCGGTGGGGGTGAACCCCCAGACGATCGGGGCGCTGGAGCGGGGCGACCACTACCCCGGCCTGGACCTGGCGATGCGGATCTGCGAGGTGTTCGGCCTGCCGGTCGAGGCCGTGTTCAGCCGCGAGCCGTTCGAGCCGCTGTCGAAGCAGGTCTACGGTGCTTGACCGAGAAGGGGAGGCGGGGCGTGGCACAGGGCGTGCTGGAGGTCGACCGGGTCTCCAAGCGCTACGGCGAGGTCGTCGCGTTGCGGGAGATGACGTTCGACGTCCGGGCGGGTGAGCTGTTCGGGTTCGTCGGCAGCAACGGGGCGGGCAAGACCACGACCATGCGGATCGCCCTGGGCGTGCTCGCCGCCGACTCGGGGGAGGTGCGCTGGAACGGCGAGCCGGTGACGCTGGAGACCCGGCGGCGCATCGGCTACATGCCGGAGGAGCGCGGCCTCTACCCGAAGATGAAGGTGCTCGACCAGCTCGTGTACCTGGCCGAGCTGCACGGCCTGTCCACCAACGAGGCGCTGCGCTCGGCGGAGACCTGGGTGGCCCAGCTGGGCCTGCGCGACCGGCGCGGCGACGAGGTGCAGCGGCTCAGCCTGGGCAACCAGCAGCGCGTGCAGCTGGCGGCGGCGCTGGTGCACGAGCCGGACGTGCTGGTGCTGGACGAGCCGTTCTCCGGGCTGGACCCGGTGGCGGTGGACGTGATGAGCACCGTGCTGCGGGAGAAGGCCGCCACCGGAGTGCCGGTGGTGTTCTCCAGCCACCAGCTCGACTTGGTGGAGCGCCTGTGCGACCGGGTGGGCATCGTCCGCAGCGGTTCGCTGGTCGCCTCCGGCACGGTCGACGAGCTGCGCGCGGGCGGCGCGGTGCGGCTGGTGGTGGACGCGCCCGGGGCGCGGGCGGGCTGGGCCGACGCGCTGCCCGGCACGCGCGTCGTGGCGGCGGAGGGCACCCGCGTCGTCCTGGAGCTGGCGCCCGGCGCCGACGACCAGGCCGTCCTGCACGCGGCGCTGGCCACCGGGCCGGTCCGCGAGTTCAGCCGGCAGCGGCCGTCGCTGGCCGAGCTGTTCCGCAGCGTGGTCACCGAGGAGCGCGGCGCATGAGCACCCTGACACCGGGCCGGGCGGTGTTCCTGGTGGCGCGCCGGGAGTTCCTGGCCAAGGTGCGCACCAGGTCGTTCCTGTGGGGGACGCTGGTCGTCGTCGCCGTGCTGGCCGGCTACGTGCTGCTGCAGACCGCCCTGTTCGACCGCTCGGGTCGGGACGCGGTGGCGCTCAGCGGCCAGGCGACCGTCCTGGCGCAACCGCTGGAGCAGACGGCGAGGTCCTTCGGCCGCGAGGTCGACGTCGTCGACGTGACCGACGTCGCCGCCGCCGAGGAGCAGGTCCGCGCGGGTGAGCTGGACGCCCTGGTGACCGGCGCGCCGGACGCCCTGCGCGTGGTGGTGAAGGACCGGCTCGACGACGGCCTGCGCAACTCGATCGACCTCATCGTCAAGCAGCAGGTGCTCAACGCCCAGCTCGCCGAGGCCGACCTGGACCCGGAGGTCGTGGCGCGCAACGTGGAGGCGGCGAAGGTCGACGTGGTCGCGCTCGACCCCGAGGACTCCCAACGGGGGCAGCGGCTCGCCATCGGCCTGGTGATCGCCGTGCTGCTGTACTACTCGCTGCTGGTGTACGGGACGATGGTCGCGCAGGGCGTGGTGGAGGAGAAGTCCAGCCGCGTCGTGGAGATCCTGCTGGCGACCCTGCGGCCGTGGCAGTTGTTGCTGGGCAAGGTGATCGGCCTCGGGCTGGTCGGCCTGGTCCAGTTGGTGCTGATCGGCGGCATCGGCCTGGTGCTGTCGTCGGTGTCCGGGGTGATCGACGTGACGGGCGTGGCGGGCGGCGCGCTGGCCACCGGTGTGCTCTGGTACCTGCTCGGCTTCTTCCTGTACGCCACCATCTTCGCCGCTGCCGCTTCGCTGGTGTCGCGGCAGGAGGAGCTTCAGTCCGTGCTGACGCCGATCAGCATGGCGATCGTGATCGCCTTCGTGGTCGGCATCAACCTGATGATCCAGGACGCGTCGGACACCTTGGTGGCGGTCCTGTCGGTGCTGCCGCCTTTCGCGCCGATCCTGATGCCGGGCCGAATGGCGATGGGCGTCGCGCCGACCTGGCAGGTGCTGCTGGCCATCGTGCTGGCCATCGGCACGGCGGCGGCGATCACGTGGCTGGGCGGCAAGGTCTACTCGAACGCCGTGCTGAAAACCGGTGCCCGCGTGAAACTCCGGGACGCCCTCCGCTGACCCGCTGAAGCTCTTGGCTTGTGGCACGCCCCCGTGCAGTCAGGGCGGCACGCTTAGGGCAGCACGCCCCGTGCAGTCCGGGCGGCACGCTTGGGGCAGCACGCCCCGTGCAGTCCGGGCGGCACGCTTGGGGCAGCACGCCCCGTGCAGTCCGGTGCCTTCGTGTTCTCCCCGTATGGCCTGCCCGGAGGGCTACCATGCTTTCTTGGGGGGCGCAAGCACGCTTTTCGCTTGCGCCCCCCAAGAAAGCATGGTCGTCTTTGACAGG